>Ga0172380_10008675_pt1 | contig 11021 bp, 15 predicted proteins | sample Leawe162metaG_FD_119747 | JGI IMG/M metagenome (GOLD analysis project Ga0172380, IMG submission 119747) | Leachate microbial communities from a municipal landfill in Southern Ontario, Canada - Leachate well 162 metaG | ecosystem: Engineered > Solid waste > Landfill > Unclassified | place...
GCTTCCGGCTATTTCACCGTGGTGGACAGCACCGACCGGCCCGACCGGCTGGGCGAACTGCTTGACCGCGGCAAGGCCACCATCGGCATCCAGATCAACCGCGGCTTCGCCGACGACCTGCGCTCGGGCTGGCAGGCGGCGATCCAGACGATCGTAGACGGCACCGATTCGAACACCGGCACGGTAGCGATGGACTACACCCAGCGCATCACCCAGGAATTTTCCCGGGCGCGCTCTGCACCGATAGAGCTGACCACGCTGGCGCAGCCGCCGCAGACCAATCCCATCGAGCTGCGCTCGCGCGCCTGGTTCAATCCCGACCTGAAAAGCCGCTATTTCAACGTCCCAGGCGTGATCGCCGTGGTGGTCCTGCTGATCTCCCTGCTTCTCACCGCCATGGCCATCGTGCGCGAGCGCGAGATCGGCACGATGGAGCAACTGATGGTGACACCGATCCGGCCCTTCGAACTGATCCTCGGCAAGACCCTGCCTTTCGTGTTGATTAGCTTCATCGACGTGCTGGTGGTCACCTTTATCGGCATCAATTGGTTTGACGTGCCGATTTACGGCAGCCTGGGGTTGCTGCTGTTCGGTGCAGGGCTATATCTGATGTCCACCATCGGTATCGGCCTGTTCATTTCCACCATTTCCCAGACCCAGCAGCAGGCCTTGATGTCCTCGTTCTTTTTCTACCTTCCCGCGGTCCTGCTGTCCGGCTTCATGTTCCCGATCTCGAACATGCCGGAGCCGGCGCAATGGCTCACTTATCTCAACCCGCTGCGCTACTTCCTGGTCATCATCCGCGACATCTTCCTCAAGGGCAGCGGCCTGGAAATTCTATGGCCCCAGTTCGCCGCCCTGGCGGTGCTGGGAGCGGCACTGTTATTGGTTAGCTCGCTGCGATTCAAGAAAAGGATGGTCTGACATGCAACAACCCTGCAAGTTGATCTTCAATCTCTTCGCTTCTTCCTGCCTGCTGTTTGCAGCAGGCGGCAGGCAAGGCCGCCAATGCCAAGGATGGCCAAGGCGTCATTCTCGCCTTCCAAAAACTTCAGACCAGTTGCTACAACTGCCACAGCGAATTCCGCAAGCCTTTCGTGGAGCATTTCTACGGAAAAAAAGACGCCGTACAGTGATCCAGTTGATTGCGCTCCCTGACATCGCACCCTACAACTCTAACGGAACAGGAGGTAGATCATGAATACGGGTAACACTGACAAGTTTGAGAAGGCGTATTTGGAGCAATGGCTAAATGCTACGCGCCATTATCTGTTTGCCGATCGGAAAGACCTCGTTGAGGCGACGGAGACAGCGCTGCTTGAGTCAAACCTGGAAAGCCATGGTGCTCAGGACCGCTTTATTTCCCGGACGCGGGGGAGCTTGCTGCGTCTCTTGAAGCGCACAGCGAAGCAAGATCAAAATCCGCTCCATGAACTGGAGCGCGCCTTCTATTTTCAAATTTCGTTCATCGCACAGCAGCCCGACATTCCCAAGCGCCTTCTCCGGTGGTTATCGCAATCAGGCGATGATCGTATTCATCGGCGTATTCAGGCGGTCATCAACAATTACGAATCACGCCTTTGCCGAATAATTGATCAGGCAAAGCACCAGGGACTTATCAGAGCCGGAATCGAACAACAAACTGCGGCGAAACTCTTCATCGGCATGATTCAGAGCCTAGTGCTCAGAATGAATGGTGGCCTGCGCCAAAGAGAACTGTTGCTGCGCGAAGCCGTCGAAGTTTTTGCCCTGTACCGGGCAAGCATAGCCTCTGCGTCGAAATGACATCAGGCGAGTGAAGGATTCTTGTCAATACAACCATAGAAAGGCACGACTCAGCATGACTACCGTCAAACAAGCACGCGGCTTACCGATATGGGCGATCTCCCTGATAGCCACTGGATTCGGCCTGCTGACCATCAAGGAGGGTGGCATGACCCTGGGCGGCAATGAGGATGCAGTCCGGGCCGCTGGAAACTACGTGCCATTCGTGCTGTGGTTCAACTTTGTCGCAGGTTTCGCCTATGTGATCGCCGGAATCGGGCTGTGGCTCCAGCAGGGATGGGCTTTGCGGCTGGCCATCGTCATCGCCGCCACGACCGCACTCGTGTTTGCGGCATTCGCTGTGCATGTGTTCCTCGGCGGTGCTTACGAAGAGCGTACCGTAATTGCAATGAGCCTACGGACGCTTGTCTGGGTGGCAATCGCAGTGATTGCATGGCGCTGCAGTGCGCCGAAAGGCAAGAAAGCGTGAAGATCGCCTTGCTCGGAGCAGCGCTCGAGATAACGGCCTCGTATTATCTGTTTGAGCCCGGCGCAGTGCGCTTTCTGGTGGACTGCGGAACGTCTCTGGATGAGCGCGAAGCCTCAGGACGCAACCGCCGCCTGCAGGCTGAGCGACGCTTGACAGTGACGGTGGCAGAGTGGGGGCAGGCCATTGATCCATGAAAAACATTTGCAATCGAAGCAATGGCCGTTGCTTCGGAACTCCCATGGGATGCGCTGCGTGATCGACTTCAAGTATTTCCTTGTTATAGCTATCGCTCTTTTGCTCGCAGGCTGCGCGCACTACCCCGCGAACAAGCCGCTGGATCATCTTGATCCGGGGTATGGCTATCGTTTCACGAATCTCGCCAGCCCGGACAATACCGACAACATCCTGGTTGTCGTCACCTTCTCCGGTGGCGGAACCCGCGCCGCTGCTTTGGCTTATGGTGTTCTGCAGCACCTCGCGCAAACAGAAATCCGGCTGGATGGAAAGCGGCAGCGCCTGCTTGATGAAATCGACTTCATTTCCGCCGTCTCCGGCGGCAGCATTACCGCCGCCTACTACGCCCTCTATGGTGAAAAGATTTTCAGCGATTTCGAAAGTCAGTTCCTGAAACGCGATGTTCAGGGAGAACTCACCCGGAAGGTACTTGCGCCGGTCAATCTAGCACGCGCCTCATCGCCAAAGTTCGGCAGGATAGATCTGGTGAGCGAATATTTCGACGACGAGATATTTCTGCATGGCACCTATGGTGACCTCGTCAATCGGGGGCTTCGACCCTTCGTGATGATCAATGCCAGCGACATGTCGCTGGGGACGCGCTTCGAATTCACCCAGGATCAATTCGATCTGCTCTGCTCCGACCTTTCATCTTTTCCGCTGGCGCGCGCCGTGGCGGCTTCCAGTGCGGTGCCACTTCTGTTCAGCCCTCTTACCGTAAAGAACTACAGCAAACAATGCGACTACCATGGGGCTGCGCAAGCCACCGAGAAAGAGCCGGCGACTTCGTCGCGACAAATATATAAAGCCGCTGAGGTGCAGTCTTATCTCGACTCCGAAGCAAGACCCTATATTCATCTGCTGGATGGCGGGATAACAGACAATATCGGCCTCCGAGGGATGCTGGATCGGGTGGCACTCCACGATGGCCCCTTGAGCTTCGCCCGCGCCATGCATCTTGGCCGCTTACGCAAGGTGCTGTTGATAATCGTAAATGCCGAAACAGCTCCCGATCTGTCTCTGGACCGCAGGGAAGAGGTGCCGACAATCACGCAGGTATTCAGGGCCATCAAGGACATTCCCATCAACCGTTATTCCTTTGAAACCATCGAACTCCTCAGGGCCAACTTAGACGGGTGGGCCAAGCAGATTCGTGACCAGGCCGCTGCCGATAAGCGAACCGCTGAGGCGGCGGAGGAATTTAACTTCTATCTCGTTGAAGTCACATTCGATGCGATTGAAGGTTCTGCCGAACGCGATTTCTTCCGCGCAATTCCGACTTCGTATGCATTGCCTGTGGAGACCGTCGATCAACTGCGAGATCTCGGCCCCAGGCTATTGAGGAACTCAGCCGAGTTTCGCAGGATGCTGCGTGATTTGCACGGTGGCGACATAACGTCGCCTGACAATTCAGAATCACATGAAACACCCAACAAGGGAAGCAGCAAATGAGCGAACCCAGGCTACGACTATCTGCGGAAAAACGTCAGGAAGAAATTATCAAGGCCGCGGTGGAGCTTGCCGGTAGGCAGGGCGTGGACGGGGTGACGACGCAGGACATGGCAAACGCAATAGGCGTCACGCAAGGCGCAATCTTTCGCCACTTCCCAACCAAGGACATGATATGGCTGGCAGTTGTTCACTGGGTTCGCGGACGGTTGATGAGCGTAGTGGACATGGCTGCCAACCAAGGCAACGATCCGCTCGACTCTCTCGAAAGAATGTTCTTCGCTCACTTGGGCTTTGTCGACAAGGTACCAGCGATTCCCAAACTGATCTTTACCGACCAATTGATAAAGAAGAATCCCCGAATCAAGGAATTGATTCGCAGTATCTTGGCGGACTATGAGGCGAAAGTGACCAAGCTTCTTGTCCAGGCCAAGGAGCAGCATCAGATTCGCGCGGATCTGGACGAGCAAAGCGCTGCCGTAATGTTTACTGGAATTATTCAGGGTCTGGTGATACGCGTTTCGATTATCGAAGCCCGAAAATCGCTAATTGCGGAAGGGCAACGGGTATTTCCGATTTTTCTGCAAGGTATCGCGATACCTCATGCCCCACCCATCTGATTTGTCAGCGTTTAACGGAGTGACCGGGATAGTGCTGCAAGTGTAGCGGGATTGTTTGTATACGCGGGGCAGAGTATCTACTTTCACTCTGGAAATAATGTCAAGCGTATACTGAGTTCCTTTGAGCGGATGTAAGAAAGCAAGACGGGAGCGGGCGCTGACCGTGATTCGCATCCAGAACGAGATGGCCACAGCTACGATTAAGCCGGCCCGGTGCGCACCGGCTGATGCAGCGGTTGTGCATTCCTTAGCCGCGCGCTACCGACGGTGCGGCAAGCGCATCCGACAGCCCAAGACGGCGGAGCAATGACATATGATATCGGTGGAACCTATTCCGTCGCCATTCGTTTATAGGATGAGGTGATCGGTATGCTGGCCTCGGATGGTCCCGACGATGACTGGGTAAGGCGCGCACAGGCAGGCGATCGAAAAGCATTTTCCGAGTTGGTCCGGCGTCATCAGACTCAGGTCTACCGCTATCTGTTGCGTATGCTCGGGTCGCACGAAGACGCGCTTGATCTGACGCAGGAGGCGTTCATCAAGGCTTGGCAGGCACTGCCGCAGTGGCAGCCCGAGGCGCAGTTCCGCACCTGGCTGTTCCGGATCGCGAACAACACGGCGCTCGACGCTCTGCGGCGCCGCAAGCTGGTCGAATTCGTGCCGCTGGAGGACTCATTCGATGCACCGGACTCCGGACCGGATCCGGAGCGCCAGGTGCAGGCCTCGCAGGAGGTCCGACAACTGGAAGCGAGCCTGACAAAGCTGGCGCCGGAGCACCGGCAAATATTACTATTGCGCGAGGTGGAAGAAATGTCCTACGAAGAAATCGGACGCGTGCTGGCGCTAAGCGATGGGACGGTGAAATCGCGGCTGGCTCGGGCGCGTGCCGCCTTGATCGAAATTCACGGGAGGAGGTGGCCATGAGCCCTGCGGAAAAATGTCCAAAAACCGAGGCGCTGTCGGCCTTGGTTGACGATGAACTCGGCGAACCCGCTCGCGCTGCGCTCGATGCGCATCTCGCCGGCTGCGCGATCTGCGCGCCGGTGCTGGCCGAGTTCAGGCAATTGCGGGACACCTTTGGCGGACTGCCTGAGCTCGCGTCCGGCGTCGACTTTTCCTTGCTGGTGGACCACCGCATCGCCGCCGCGGGCGTCCCAAAGCCCCAGCCGAAGCGGCAGCAGCGGCGCTTGCGTTGGTGGCAGGTCGCGCCGGCGGCGCTCGGCGGCGCGCTTTCGCTGTCGCTCGGAGCCTATCTGGGCAGTGCGCTGATGCTCGGGTCCCAACTCACGGCACAACCCGCTGCGCTGCAAATGGCCGCATTCACCGCGATTCCTCCGGGCGCCTTGTGCCCGGCCCTGCAAGCCTGCAAATCGATGGGGCGCTGACATGAAACGCAACTGGCTCTATCTGCTGCTCGCGCTCTCGTTGCTGGTCAATGTCGGCGTCCTCGCCGGCGCATGGTTTCAAGCCTGGCGCGCGGACGGCGCTAGCGAACTGACCTTCTTCGGCATGGGCCACGAACATATTCCGGACTATTTGAACCTCGATCACTCGCAACGAGAGCGCTGGCACGCCACGGAGCAGAGTTTTGTAAAGTCCCTGAATGACGCCGGGCGCGAGATCCAGACTCACCGTGAGCGACTGGTGCGCGAGATTTTTTCCGCGCAGCCCGACGCGTCGGACATCGAGCGCGAGCGAGCGTCGATCTTCGCGCTACAGGAAGCGCAGCAGCGCAGCATCATCGCGCAACTGCTGAAGGAGAGCGAGATGCTGAGCGCAAAACAACGGGCAGCCCTCGCCGGCCTCCTGCTCAAGCACTATCCGCAGAACACTGCCGACGATAGGTAACACCGGTCAGCCCATAGCAGATCGAAAAATTTCCGGAACATATCCTCAACAGCTTCGTTTATATCAGCAAGGTTCGCTCGAATCGAGACCCGCCCGGGATGCCCGTTTCATTGCGGCGCATCCTGGATATAAACGAAGTCCATTATCAATACTTGAGGATTGCATATCATGAAGATTCAGAAACTCACTAGCAAAGCGGCTGCCATGGCGGCCATCTCGGCAGCACTGTTATTCGCGGCGCTTCCTGCATCCGCGCATTGCGACGGCCTCGATGGGCCGGTGGTCAAAGCTGCGCGGCAAGCGCTTGACAACGGCGATGTGAATCGCGTGCTGATCTGGGTACAACAAGATGATGCAGCGCAGATCAAGGACGCATTCCGCAAGACGCAGGACGTCAGGCGCTTGAATCCTTCGGCCAGGGAGTTGGCTGACAACTACTTCTTCGAGACCCTGGTGCGCTTACATCGCGCCGGAGAAGGGGCGCCTTACACCGGGTTGAAACCCGCGGGTCGCGATCTTGGGCCGGCACTACCGGCCGGCGACAATGCGCTGGAAATGGGATCCGTCGAGCCTTTGGCGGAGTTGCTGACGCAGGCGGTACACAAGGGCGTGGATGGGCAATTCAGGGACGTCATGGCCAAGAAGGACTTCAAGACCGACGACGTTGCCGCCGGACAGGAATATGTGAAGGCATATGTCGAGTATATCCACTCGGTCGAGAGGATATACGCAGCGGCCGCGAGTCCGGCTCACGGCCATCTTCAGGAATCAACTGCATCTGCCCATCAGCATTAAGGCTATTTTAACCATTTGAAGGAGTACGCCATGAACTTGCAATACCTGTTGAAATCCCGGGCGGCGCCGGCCCTGCTTGCCGGCCTCTTGTACGTGGGCTGGAAATCACTGGCCCAGTATTTCGGGCTGGATGGCTCTGCCGGCGGCCTCCTTGCCGACACCATCGGGGTGGGTAATGGCGGCCTTGCGCTGGTCTGGGCGCTTGGCCATTGCGATGGGCTGGATGGACCCGTGGTGACGATGGCACGCAAAGCCCTCGAAACCGACAACGTCAAACTAGTCCTGCCCTGGGTGCGGGCCGAAGACGAAGGCGAGATTCGAGAAGTGTTCGACCAGGCGAGGTCGGTACGCAAACTCGGAGAACAGGCGCGCAAACTCGCCGATATACATTTTTTCGAAACGCTGGTACGCATCCACCGGGCCGGAGAAGGTGCCCCCTTTGACGGCTTGCAGCCGGCCGGTCGCGATCTCGGCCCGGCAGTTCCGGCTGCCGACAAGGCCCTCGAGAGCGGCTCGATCGAGCAGGTGGAAAAACTACTCACCGAGGCGATACGCAGCGGCGTGCATAAGCATTTTGACGCTGCCCTGAGCCACCGCAAATTCGACCCGAACGACGTCGAGGAGGGCCGTGCGTACGTCGAGGCCTACGTGCCCTATGTCCATTACGTGGAGCGGCTATGGCAGGTCGCGATGGGTGCAGTGCATGAACATGGCGAGAATCACGCCGAGCACGGACATTAGCAGGCGTATCGGTCTGCCGGGCATTGATAGAGCGCAACGCGGGCCGCATGCAGCTGTTCGGGCCGGCGTTGCGGGCGCTACAGGAATTTTCCGCTCTGGGCGCCGCGCAGACTATGGAGAAAACTTACTCATGGCAAATCTCGCAGATATCCTCTAACATTCCAAGTTGGATCTGGACGCGCGCGGACAAGACACTGCAAATTTCCCATTAACAAAGAGCAAAGGCAATTTATGTCAGGCACCTGGGGTTGTCCCCATGAGGTCGACAATACCTGCAGCAAGGTCAACAACCTGCCCTGCGATCCCGGCATGAAGGGTTGCGTTCTGGCTGGCCGTTACATATTTTTTGGCGAAGACGAGAAGAACATGCGCCTCAGACGTAAACGAGCGCAGGACGAAGGCGGCGCCGGTGATCCGAAGCCGGATGACAGCGCAGGCGAGAACACTGGCCACTGAGCTGGCCGCTGAGCGCCACGGGTATTAAGAAGAGTCGGGAGATCCTGACGATTTCGCTTGCAGTATGCGCCGGGCGCGTTGCTGCAAAGCGCGATAGGAGCGCTCCCATTCGCCCTCGTGCGGCGTCGTCGACGCCAGTTGGCGCAGCAATACCTCGAAGACCTGGGCCTGGCTGAGGGCGATATCTAACTGGAGCAGTGCTGCCTCGTGCTCGTCGGCGTACACGAATTCCACCTTGCGGTCCTGGCATATCCCGACGCAAGTTTGCGGCGCCTCTATCTTGCCGCAGCCGATACATTGCCATGCTTTCACGTGCTCGGACATCCTCTTCTCACCTCTCGTTAGCCGGTCGCGCCTTTATCCTAACGGTTTGCTCCAATCTTGGCCGCCGACTCCCTGCGGCGCTTCTCGGGCGTGGCGGGCGGCCGGCACCGGCCGGCAACCATGAAGCAGGTGCGAGATGGCCAGGATGAGGTGGCGGACCAGCATGCGCGGTCCGGCCCAATGCATCCCCACCCTGATCTGCTTGCGCATGTCTGCACTATAGCAACGCGCGCAAAACGGATTGCGCCCGTCGGGCGCTCTCAGCCGGCGCGGCGCACAACGAAGACTTCAGGATCTTCGCCGTGATCGAAGAGAATTCTCTTTACCCGACTCTGCCACAGTGCAGCAAAGCGCCTCGCCTCTTCGGCGCTGGCTTTGTCGCTCAGGCAGCGACCCATCAGCACGGGAGTGTCGGGATCACCAGCCACCTTTTGCAGATCGGCGGCGACATCCACCCTGTCGCCGTTATCCGTTCTCGAGAAGCGGATGTCGAGCGGCACATCGGCATCGAAGAAGAGCAGGTGGCGTCGATCGAAGCGGCCGGCGAGGCCTTTGAAGCCGGTGTCTTGAGTAGCGCCAGTGAGCATCGAGACGACATTCGCGATCACGCCGGTTACACCTGCCAGTTGGCCTTCTCTGAACTCGACGCGGATCGCCCCGCGCTCGGGGATTTCCGTGCCATAGAGCGCGCCGAGGGCCTGGCGGGTCAGCCAGTAGGCGGAGGCCACGGTCGGGCAGGAGTGGCCGGCAAGCCTGACGGCATCGACATAGCCATACTCGATCACGCCGTCTTCGACAGCGCCGAGAAACTCCGCCAATGGGTCACGCAGCCTGATTCGGGGTACGGCGTCGAAAAACGCAGGGTATTTCATAGTGGCCACTACAGCGCCTGCTTCACGAAGTCGATGACGATTTCACCCGCCTCTCTTTGCCGATAGCGGATGTCGACCTGACCTCCATAGCGTTGCTGCAACTGCTCGATCAGGGGCAGGGGATCATGATCATTGACGAAACGCATCGTTTCCCCCGGGTTCAGGGCGTCGAGTGCGCCGAAGATCGCGGCATGCCGAAAACGCTTGGCAATGCCGCGGGCGTCGAAAGGATAGAGGGCGTCGGGGGACAGGTGAAGGTGGGCTTTCATGGTTTAGGCTCCAGTGGTTTGCTCATGCATTTCCATAATAGTGGTAAGGGCCTCGGGCGTCAGCAGCGATTCGGCGCGCGCAAATAGTTCGCGCTCCTCGAAGCGGACATGGGCCTCCAGCAACTCGCCGAAGCGGTGTACGCTGTCCGCATCTTGTTTCTTCAGCCGTTTCGCCAGCCGGCGCAGCTCCTCGTGCTCGGTCAAAGTGCGCGTCACCAACAAGTGTTCGCCGACACTGTTCAAGGCCGGCAGCAGCGCCGCCTCCTCGAGCTGGAAATGCGGCTCCAGTTCGCGCCTGAACGTTTCGGCGGCTTGGCTCATGAAGCGGCAAGCAGCTTCTTCATCCTCAAACCCCACGCCTAGCGCGCGCCTGGCCAGAACCAGGGCCAAGTGATGCTCCCGGGAAAGTCGGGTCAGGGCTTTGCTGCGTTTCATGAATTCGATTCTCCCCTCGCTTTGCTGACCATCGATACGGCGCTTCTGCGCATGCCGCGCCAGGCACTGAGCAAGAGCGTGGCGACGAAAACCACCAGGGCGAGGGCGTTGGCGATGACCGACCGCAAGGCGTTGCGGAGAAAGCCGGCATCAAGGATTGCAACGCTTATAGTCATACCGAACAAAGAAGTATTATAATTACATCTTAAGAATATCAGTTAGCGACGTCAAAAGCAATGTTAATTATACGGCTTATGCCAACCATACGTATGACGGTGTTTTCCGAATATCCCTGAAGCAAGCGGCATCAGGCTGACCGGCTGCCAAAGGAAATGCGCATCGGGCAAATCGATGGTAAAGCTGCGATCCAGGAAGGACACGCTGCAGGCCTTTGCCACCGGCAAGGTTGTAGACACCCATGCGAGGGTAATTCGTCAGAGCGAATGCTTGAGCAGCTTCAGGCGTATTTTCTCGATGGCGCGAGAAGGGCTCAGGCCCTTCGGGCACACCTCGGTGCAGTTCATGATAGAGCGGCAGCGATAGAGTCGATAGACGTCATCGAGGAACTCCAGGCGCTCGGCCGTGGCGGTGTCGCGGCTGGCGGCGATGAAACGGTAGCCCTGGAGCAGGGCGGCCGGCCCGAGGAATTTGTCCGGGTTCCACCAGTAGGAGGGGCAGAAACCGCTGCAGCAACCGCACAGGATGAACTCCCACAGACCATCCA
>Ga0172380_10008676_pt1 | contig 11020 bp, 20 predicted proteins | sample Leawe162metaG_FD_119747 | JGI IMG/M metagenome (GOLD analysis project Ga0172380, IMG submission 119747) | Leachate microbial communities from a municipal landfill in Southern Ontario, Canada - Leachate well 162 metaG | ecosystem: Engineered > Solid waste > Landfill > Unclassified | place...
GAGCTTCGCCTCCATGCGGTCCAGCCGCCGGAGGATGTCCACGTTCTGCGCCTCGACGCGCGTCAGCTCTTCCCGCTTGGAGTAGCGGGAGTCGAGGAGCGTTTGCACTCCGGAAACGGCTTGCGAGACTCCGAAGAGCGCAGCCAGCACCACGGAGGCCGACAAACCGAGCGGCGCCTCCTTGACGGCCCGCGCGACCCTTCCGGCGCCCTTGGCGGGCTCTTCCTGGGGTTCGGTGGTGTCGTCGCTCACGGTGCGGCCTCCTCGGCCTCCTGGGCCGTCTCTGCGGGTGCGTCGGGGTCGTAGAACTCGGCGCGGCCCATGAAGTAGGCCGGGTCGCCTGGGTTCTCGGCCTGGGCCTGGGCGACTCGCTCGGCGAGCCGTGCGCGGCCTTCGTTGGTGTCGGGCTCCTCGATCTGGAGATTCTTGTCGAGGATGGAGCGATAGCGGATCATTTGCGGCATGTCGTCACCCCGAAATCATCATCCACGGCCGAAGGGCCGTATTGGTGAGGGCTGTTCCGATGGTCGTCGGCATTTCGTTCGGGTCGCTCTTCTGCATGTTCGGCGAAGTGGTCGTGATAGACCGGCCGGTTAGAACGAGGTACCGATTGTTCGAGGTCGTGTCGTCGGTCCATAGGCCCATGTAGTAGAGCATCGCGCCCATGAGGATCACGGGAGCAATCAGCGGAACGACGTTGATCCCGACCGCCGGCGCGAATCGGTTCGTCTGCGCGATTCGGTTCGCGCCGGCATCGTAGAGGCCGAGTCGGAAATTGCTTCCCGTCACCTGGGAAAACCAAATGACCATTTGGGAGATGGTAACGGTTCCTTCCGAGATGAAGCCGAACGCGCGCGTCCCCGAGTTGTTCCCGCTGCCCGTTCCGGCCTGGGAAATGGCGGATTCCGTCTCGTTCGTCGCGAAGGGCCAAAGCTCCTTCGCGTAGGGGCTTGCGATGGGGCCGCCGGATGCGTTGATCTGGAAGGTTCCGCCCGCTCCACCGTCCACGAAGGACACGTTCGCTCCCGCGATCAGCCGACGCGAGTTCAGAAGGGTGGCGGCCTCGTTGGCGATGGTCGCGAAGGTGGCAGTAGCAGGCGCGCCGCCTCCACCGCCGCCGCTCACCTTGCCGACGCTCGGGCCTTTGGCTTGTCCTGGGCGGAAAGTCATTGTCAGGCCAGCGGGTAGGTGTGTTCGACTTCGAGCGCCAGCACAAAGCGGGCGTCTTCGCCGTTGAAGGCCGGGTCGATTGCGTCCGTTCTGAAACGGAACAGCTCGAAGGCTCCGTAGATGATTTTCGAGCCTGCGAACTCGTCCGCACCATAGAACGGAACGAAGCGGTCCACCTCTTGCCACGTGTTCAGCGTGTCGAAGAAGAACCGGAATCCGTTTCCGGGAGCTGGAGCGGGCGGAGGATCAGCCGAAGCAAGGCTGCTCCGGATCAGCAAGGAGAACGCGAACTTTCCGGTAACTGGATCCGCTCCCGTGGTCGTGTCCAGAACGAGGCCGTCGGCGAAGTTGCCGAACACGGCAAAGCGACGAAGGAACGGCCGGTCTTGGGCCTGGAATACGGAAGCGGTGTCGTTGATCCCGGCTCGACTATAGAGCGTCGATCCGGGATAGAGCTGGTTTCCCGGAACGGTCAAGGCGATTCCCGGAAGAGGAGAGAATCCGCCCAGGCCGCCGGCCGTGTTGGCCGACGTTTCCAGTCGCGAGAGGATAGGGGAATAGCGGTTCATCCGAACACCTCAGACCGGAACGGGGCGTCCATGATGATCGTTTCCCGAGTCCCTTCGGCGCGCTTGGCCCCCTGGGGCAGCGCAGGCGCCGGGGTCCGGGACATGAACTTCCGAATCCAATTCGCGTCCGAAACCTCGTAGACGACGCACGAGACGGCCAGGGAGACGGAAGACTTTCCGATGAGGGCGGGAGTCTGCAAGAGACGCCCCTGCGCGGAGAACTGAATCCGGTTTCCGTCCACCTTGGGGGCGAAGGGGTAGCAGATCCCGAGGTCCGAGAAGTAGGCGGGCGCGGGCACGGCATCGGCCAGGACCGAGGCGCCGCCGCGCTGGAGGATGCGGAACGACGGAATCGGCGAGGCCGAAAAGGTCGGATCGATGGCGGCCGAGTAGTCGGCCGGGTCGAGGTCCGCGGCGAAGGTCAGGGATGCCACGATGTAGAGGAACGACGAACGCAGCTCGACCGAGGGCGAGGCGTCGAAATAGGATCCGTCCCACGTGTAGGCGCCGGCGGCAAGTGGAGCCGTCAGGCGGCCCGCCAGGATCAGCGGCCGGGCCTGGGAGTACGGAATCGAGACGACGGAAGCGGACATCGGTTCACCTCTCGAACAGGTAGGCGCGAAGGAATCCGGTTACCCGACGTTCCGCCGCGGCAAGGTTCCAGAACTGGACCGTCACGGTAGACCCTCCCGCGCACAGGTAGGGAACACGGACCACGAGTTCCCCGCCGGCGTTGCCGTTGAGGAGCTGCAAGGGCTGCCGCTTGATCTGGATTCGCCCGTCAGTAGTGCCGAGCTGAACCTCCACGTCACGCGGAGCGACGAGGAGGGAAGCAGCGTCGGCCACGGCCACGCGAAGGACGTTCAGCCGGGAGGGGCCGGCGTGGGAAAGCTGCACGACGGCCGACGCAATGCCGCCCGCCGGGATCGCGATTTCCCAATCGCCCGGCTCTTTTCCGGCAAGGTTGTAGAGGATCGGCTCGACGCGGGCCGTCGTGGTCCGATCCTGGAAGGTTTCGAGGCTGGTCGGCCTGTTGACGCCAGACGCAGGGGCGGCCATGGTGGCCCCCCTTATCGCTGCGGACGGACGGCGTAGACGCTGCCGTGCAGGGCGACGGCCACGTACTGGAAGACGGCCGGGTTCGTCTCCAGGCTGCGGAACTCGAAGCGAACGAGGGCCGTCCGCTCGAAGAGGTAGCGCCAGGGGACGAGCGGCCCCATGATCTGGCCTTGGTTCGTCGCGCCGGTGCCGTATCCCGGAGTGAACAGGAGCGCGCAGTCGATGAACCCGTTCGTCAGGTTTCGACCCGAGCCGCGGTCGGTGATGGAGACCTGGAGGCCACGGGTAGCCGTGGCGCCGCCGAATGCGGACACGGGGGCCGCCTGGGGCCGTCCGTTGGCGTCGCAGGGACCGGCGCAGATGCCCGACATGTGCTCGGCGAGGAAATCGCCGTCGCCGTCGATCTGGAGTTCAACGACATTCGATCCGCCGCCGGCGACGACGCAGTTTCCGGCGTAGATTCGGCGGAACTTCCCGCGCTGCTGCCGCGTGATGGTGCGCAGCTCGGTTTCGATCTGTTCCAAGAAGGTATCGGCGGCCATGTAGTTCCCTTTCCTCGGGCGGTTTCAGGGTGAAAGATACGACTCTCCCGACTTGCACAGGCACCGGACCGCGTGGTCTGGTGGATTTCTTAGCCGACGGGCGAGCCCTTGCGGGCTCCCCAGGTGGCCGGCGCGGAGGCTGCGCCGGCCGGGTCGGATCACGTGCGCTTGACGAGGTTCGTCCGGTACGAAACCTGGAGCTTCGCGCCGTTCAGGGCTGCGGCCACGCCGGCGGGAACCGCCACGTTCAGGCCGAAGGACACCTGTTCGCCGATGACCTGCGGAATCTCCTTGATGGAGACGCCCAGCTCGTTGACGAAGACGAAGTTCGAGGAGATGTCGCCGGCCGCGATCTCGTAGGAGAGCGAGGTCCGGGGCAGGAACTCGGCGCCGCTGTGGCGGAGCCAGAAGTCCGAGCCGGGGAAGAAGTGGCGCCAGAACGAGCCGGCGAGCAGGTCGGCGAAGGCCGCCTGCGCCGCGGTCGAGGCCACGACGGAGCCGCGCAGAAGACGGCAGTTCACGTAGTGGACTTCGAACGCCTGCCCGCGGGGAAGCTGGCCCGGAAGGGTCAGATTCGTATCCGCGACGGTCTTCGCGCCGCCCAGGGGCACCGAGAAGAAGTCGAGGGACTGCACGCCGGTCGCGAGCGTCACGGTGTCGAAGAGGTAGTCGGCCATGACCTGCGCGCCGGGGCCGAAGGTTCCGGCGCCGAGGCGCTGAATGGTCGCCTGGGCGCTTCCGGGAATGACGCGATTCACGCGGGCGGCGGGGTTGAGCTGTTCAGCCATTGTAGGAACTCCGTTCGAGAGGTGGAGAGGGTGGAGGCTCGGCTACTGGATCAGTAGCCGTAGCGTTCGGACTCGTCGCCGTCGAGATCGACGGGGGCGGCGAGGAAGTTGTCGTCGGCGCCCATGTCCACCGGGGCGGACATGTAGTAATCGCCGTTGAGATCGACGGGCGCCTCGATGGGCTGGTAGGCGAGCATCGTCTCGTCGTCGCTGCCGAGGTACGGCGCGAGGACGGGGACGTTCCGGCGGATTCCGTCCTGAAGGCCGGCGATGCAGAGGCCGAGGCCGACCCCGCGAGCCTTGGGAACCTTGATCGCCAGGAAGGCGCCGGCGGCGAACTGGACCACGCCGACCATGCGCAGGACGAACGGGTCCTTCGTGTCGGTGGGCTTGCGGGGGAACATGCGGGCCGCTTGATTCGCGATCATGCGGGCGGCGCCGTAGCCGAGCAGGCCCAAGCCGGCATCGACGAGAAGGGGCATGGTCTGCCTTCCGGCGGACTTGATGAACCCGCCGGCCTTGCGAGCCGTGCGGCGCGCCGGGGTGGGGTTCTTGCGGGTCTTGTGCTTCTTGGACTTGCGCTTCTTCTTGGGGTTCTCCCGCATCCTGGCCCAATAGGCCTTCAGGGCTGCGGGCATCTTGCCTTTCTTGCTCTTCTTCTTCGTGGCCATCTGTCGCCCCTTGTTCGTTGGAATGATGACGCGGGCGCGCGGCCCCGGATTGAGTAGGAGAATACTTTCGGATTTCGGCACTGTCAACCCCTTTTCAACAGGTTATCCCCGATCTATCCACAATCGGAGGAAATTCTATCAACACTGCCCGGAATCAATCCACAATCCCGCGCGAGTTCACGCGCAGCCGTGGACCGAGAACGTAGAGCGTCCGGCCGTCCTGGTCGGTCGCGAGCACGTCGCCGGGCGCGAACTCGTGGCGGTAGGTGGCTTTCGTGCCGTCTCCTCCGCCGTTCAGCTTGTCCGACTCGTACTCGATGGCGACAGCTCGCCCGAGGGCCACGAGGACCAGCGGGGCAGGCTTCCGAACCGGCTTCGCAGAATCCACGCCTTCGCCCTGGAAGGCGGCGCGGATCCGCTCGGCGCGCTTGATGGCGGCCCGGCTCATGCGAAGCGGTTCGCGACCTTGGCGGGCGCGCGGGCGGCCTGGAGGTATGGGAAAGCGACGAACACGAGAACCACGGCCGCGGTTCCGCCGAGGATCCAAGGCATATACTCGACAATCGCGCCGGCCTTGTCTCCTGCGGATTTGAGGCGGTCGAGGATTCCCGGATCCGCTGCCGCGTCGGCTTTTTCCTGTGCGACTCGCTGCTCAGTGAGGGCGGGCGAGAACACCTCGAACGAGATCGCACCAGCAGCGTACAGGCGGACGATTCCGGCGAGAAACCGCTTTGCAGTCTCCGCCGGTGCTCCGAGTCCATTTTGCAGCACGGAAACGAAAGCATTCCAAGACGGCTTTCCCGGAAGAGGATTCAGGGATACGCCGGCGCCGAACTGCTTCGCCGCGGCCATGTACTGCACGAGGTACCGCCGGAACTGGTCGTCTTTCCACGTTCCGAAGATGTTCGGATCCGACTTTTTGAGAGAGTCCCGTAGAGCTCGAACGGCTGCATCGAATCCGACAGCGTCAGACAGCGCCGCCATGGGTGGCCCCCTTCCTCTTTCCGGACTTGTTCCCCTGGTAGTATCCGATGGCGAAACCAACGGCCGCCCACGCCAGGGGCGGAAGGATGCGCGCGAGGAGCGTCGGCGCCTCTTGCGTCTGCACCACGACGGGAGTTCCCGCCGGGATCGTGCGCACGGCCGGGGCGGTGCTCACATGCTTTTCGCGAGCATGTAGCCGCCCACGACTCCCAAGGCGATCAGACCGCCGGACACGAGAAGACCCTTTGTTCCGTAGAGCTTGGCCGCCACGGGAACCAGCACGGGGGCGAAGTCAACCTGCACCGGCCCGGGGGGCTGGTCGGAAAGCCGCTTGAAATTCCGTTCCACCATCGCCGAGACGGTCGGAACGTCGGTGTCCTTCCATCCTACGACCATTCGTCCGCCGGACTCGTAGACCATGGGCTTTCGCCCGAACATTTCGCCGAGGCCGCCGGCGATGGCTTCGGCCTTGATCTTATCCGCGAGGCTTGGCATTCTGCGACCCTCCACGCATGAAGAGGACGCCGCCGACCACGACGAGGCCGACGGGGAGGAGCCATTTCGGGAGGCCAGAGGACGGCGCCGGAACACGTCCCGCGGCCGTCGCTTCCGCAGAAGCAACGCGAGCGGCTTCTCCGGCTGCTATGCCTTGGGCGCGTCCAGCTTCCGCGGCTCGCGCTTGAGCGGAAGCCGCGGCAGACTTCGCGGCCGCTGTTGCCAACTTTCCAGCAGCAGCAGCGGCAGCGGCACGGCCGCGCTTCTCCTCTTCGCTCATGGGTTCACCGACGAAGACGTTCATGGGCCGCCCCTTACTTCCGCAGGAGGAGGACCAGCAGAAGGCCGCCGCCGGCAATCAAGTAGATCGGAGGAATTCCGCCGCCGGTGGAAGGCATGGCCGCGGGCGTTCCTTCCGGAGCCGCGGCCGTGCTTCCTCCCATTCCGAAGGCCGAAGCCAACGGGCCGAGAATCCCCGACGACTGCGCCGCGGATCCGATGACAGTTCCGGCGATTGGGGCCGTCGAGCGAAGAACGTTCAGACCGACCGACGCGACAGGGCGCACGATGGCAGAACCGACAGAACCGACGGCGGAAGCGGCCTTTTTGACCCCCTTCACGGCGGAAGTAAGCCAACCTTCGAGGCTTTCCGGGTCGAAATCGTCGCCGACCATGACGAAGCGGCCGGAGGACTGGCCCCACGGACGCGCGCCGGCGGCACCGCGAGCCGGAATCCGGCGGACGGGGCGATGGGTGGCGGTTCCCTTGTTGGCGGCGGCGGCGCGCAGCTTCGCCGGAATTCCGGACGTGAGCGCGGACCGCTTGGGCTTGCGGTGCAGAACGTCGGCCATGGTCGGTTCCCATGCCTTCAAGGACGCGCGGGCCATGTTGGCGCCGAACGCGCCGGCATTCAGGATTTCCGGCTCCATGGTGTCACCTTCGAGAGTTTCGAGAATGGCCATTTTTCAGCCCTCCGCTAGGGTTTTGCGGGCGCTCCAGTTTTCCGGGCGTCCGTAGCTGCTTGTTGGATAGGTCGGGTCGATGGGAACCCACGTGTCGCCGAGCTTTACCTCGGTGAACACGTGATGCAAGCGAAGATCGGGCCGACGCGAGACGGCCACGACGCGCCAGGGATAGCGCGAAGCGATGGCCCAAGCCGCGACGGCCGTCGCGCGGTCGTCACAGTCCGCACCGCGCGCCGCCTCCATGCGCAGGAAGAGCGGGCGCTGCACCAGCTCGACGCCGGGAGGGTCGCGGCGGTATGGGATCGCCTGGACGAACGCGAACAGCTCGGGAGGAGTCAGCGAAACGAGGTCCGCCATATCCTGCCAGTATTGGCGGGCAAGCCTGCCAATCTGTTCCCCGGTCTGCTCGACCTTGAAGAGCTTTTCCCTTGTGGATTTCACACCAACAAGCTATCTTCCCCGAAGTCGGCTTGCAAGGGCTTTCGCCATGGGAGGCCGATAAAATGGGGGAAAATGGGCTTTCCCTCTATATAATACACGAAAGGGATATTTTCTTCATGAATAAGCCACTTCCACAGAAAATCAATTCCGGGGAACGCGACGAGAGGACAAGACCGGACCCGTTTCTTTTCTTCGAGATCGAGACGGACGAAGGTTCGGAGTTTGTCCCGCTGCCAACGGTACTAGCAGAATCGGCAATGCGTCAAGCGGAAGCTGCCGAGCGCACGGCCGGAGCCCTGGAGCGCCTTGTCGAGGTGCTTTCGCAGGCCCACGGCGTCCCCTTCCGTGCGTTCGGAAGCGAGGATCCCGAGGCCGGCGAGATGCCCGCAGCGAGCAAGGATCCGCAGGGATGACGGGGCGGCCGGTCGCGGTCGTCTGGTCCGTTTCGCTTTCCGAGAAGGAAAGCGAACAGCTCGAACAGATTCTGTCTGAATCTGGCTTGAAGCCAGGACTAGAGGGATTCGAGGAGCTAATAAGGCAAATTCTGTCAGGAGATTTCGGAGACGACGAGGACGACGACAACGAACCGACGAACCGAAGGCCGAAGGCCAGAACCGACGCCCTCGAACAGCTCTTGCGGGATCATGGGCCGTTGATCGCCGAGGGCGGAAAGCTCGCCCTCGAAGCCTTGCAGCGCCGTTTCTTGAGGCCGCGCGGGTGAGCGTCCCGGACTACATCGCGAGCGAAGGGGCGGCGCCTGGAGGTGCCGCTCTTTCGTCCATGCTTCCGGGGCTGCAACTGTCCGGCGGAAATCCGTTCGAGGGTGACGCCGGATTGCGGAACGCCTGGACGGTGTGGGCTCAATCGTTCAGCGACCGAACGCGCGCCGTCTACTCCGACGGCCTCTCGTGGCTGTGCCGCTGGCTGGAGATTCCCGACCCGCTCGACGCCGTTCTACATGTCGCCAGGATGCCACAGGCCGAAGGAACGGCCCGCCTCGTGGCCTGGGAGACGTGGCTCCACGAGATCCGCGGGAACGGTCCTCGAACGCTCAAGGCTCGACGGATGGCCGTTCTACAGGCTTTCCGCTTGCTCTACGCTGCCGGCGCCGCGACGTGGATTCCGCAGTTCCCGCGGCGCCGTGCCGAGGCAGACAGGCCGCCGGCGGATGCGCTCTCGATGCGGGCCGCGCGGGCCTTCGTGGCGCGCGTGGACGGCCAGGAGTGGCGAGACGCCAGGGACCGGGCCGTCTTGTGGCTCGTCGTCGGGTGGGGAATCCCTCTCGTGGATGCTGCCGCCCTGGATGTGTCCAGCTTCGACCCGTCCTCGGGTCGCCTGTTCCTTCCTCGGCGCGCTGCGCCCGTGGTAGCCCTGCCAGAGATCGCCGACGCCCTGCGCGCCTGGGTGGCTGTCAGGCCAGAGGCCGAAGGGTTGCGCGCCCTCTTCGTCGGGCACCGGAGCGGAGGAGCGCAGCGGATCCGCTGGACCCGCTTGGATGTCCGCGGCCTCTGGTCCATTATCCGCCGCCGCTTCGATGCGGCCGGCTTCCCCAAACTCCGGAAGGGCGGATTCCGCCATTCCGCCATTCTGTCCGCCCTTGGCGGCGAGGTTTCAGCATGACGCGAGCAGCACGACGGCCACGGCGCCCCCTCTTCTCCATTCTGGACCTGTGGGCGCGGCCTATCTCCTTCCTCCCCATCCTGGGCAGGATTCCGGGATCGGACGCCGTGGCGGCCCTGTGGATGTCCCACGCCCTGGAGAGGCAACGGCAGGCCGGAGAGGGCAATACCTGGATTTGTCCCGCCTGGGAGTGGTGCGACGCGACACTACTAGGCCGGAAGGAGCAGGAACGCGCCCGCCGGTTCTGGACCGGGTTGGGGATCGTCGCCGACCTGCGCGCCGGGGGGGTCGCCGCACCTGGGAACGCTCTGGCCTATGTGGTGAACGTCCGAGCACTAGACGCGCTCGTTCGGTCGCACCTCGAAGAGGGTCCGAGCCCCGAACCTGGAGGGGTTCCGAAACGCCCCAAACGGACACTTCCGAAGCGTCCCAAACGGACACTTCCGGAAATGTCCCAAACGGACACTTCCACTATAATCCCTGTTGTTCTTCCTACGGAAGAAACAGGGAAGGAGAGCGAAAGGGGGGTGCAGGGGGGAAGCAATGCGCCCGACGAACGCAACGAACGCGACCAACAGCAGGCAGCCGGGACGGCTGCCCGCGCGCGCTCTTCGGAGCCTGGGGGGGGACCATACAGCAGCATCCAGCCGAGCCCGGAGGAGTGGGCGGACCATTGCCGGACGACTTGGCCGAACTGGAACGCCGACGACATCGCGAGAGCCTACCATTCGGCCGCCGCCGCTGGCTGGAGGAAGAGCCGGGGCGGGAGGATTCGGGATTGGCGAGCGTTCGCCGTGGTCTGCGCGAAGGTGTGGGAAGCCTCGAAGGAGGGCCAGGAGGCCGCCAGGAGGGCGAAGGAGCGGGCGCAAGAGCAGGCGAGGCGGTCGGAGGGGGTCCGGCACCTGGAGCGCGCCAGGACGGCCGGGGACGGCTTGAGCGCCGAGCAGCGGGAGGCGAACCGGGTCGCGCTCATGCAGGGGCTCTTCGGGAAGCGGGCCGCGGCATGATCCGCGGCGGCCGTTGGCTTTCCCCGCTCGAGGTGCGCGACCTCACCGGCCAGGAATCGAGGACGGATCGGCCTTACGTCGAACTCCTCGCCTCGTTGGGCTACCTGCCCACGAATGGAGGCGACCCGGAACAGCTCGCCAGCGAGGGCCGCCTCGTGGAGCTGTCCCCGATCTTCGTTTCGAAGGGCTTTCGATGCGATGCGGCCTCGATTCCGCGCGTTCTTTGGGGCATCTATCCGCCCTGGGCGCGGACGAACCGGGCCGCGGTGCTGCACGACTACCTCTACACGGTCCAGCCGTGCAGCAGGGAGCGCGCGGACGCCCTGTTCCGCGAGGCGTTGCTCTCCTGCGGCGTGTCGTCGGCCCGGGCCTGGATCATGTGGCGAGCCGTGCGCCTGGGTGGTGGCGGCTACTGGAACGCGCGGACGCCCGAGGATGTGCAGGCCGCGCGCGAACAAGCCGCCAGGAATGGCGGATCCCTGGAGGTTTCCCCGTGAACGTCTCGAAGATGAGCCGCGAGAAGATCGTCGCCGCCCTCGCCAAGGGCGGGCGGTACATGAACCACGCCCGCCAGTGGGTGGCCGTGAAGGTGGGCGAGCGGGTCAACCCCGACGACATCGCCCTCGCCCTCGTGTCTCCCGATGCGTTGATCGTCCGCGAGGCGGTGCGCATGGCCTCGAAGGCCGGCCGCGGGGCAAAGCGGGCCGCC
>Ga0172380_10008677_pt1 | contig 11019 bp, 13 predicted proteins | sample Leawe162metaG_FD_119747 | JGI IMG/M metagenome (GOLD analysis project Ga0172380, IMG submission 119747) | Leachate microbial communities from a municipal landfill in Southern Ontario, Canada - Leachate well 162 metaG | ecosystem: Engineered > Solid waste > Landfill > Unclassified | place...
GACTTCCATCCAGCGCCGAGGAGGCAGTACATGGTCTACCTCACGGCGCGCGTGGAGATCGGGCTGGGGGATGGGTCGTCCGTGGTCATGGAGCCCGGAGACGTATTGCAGGCAGAAGACACCACTGGCCACGGCCACACCTCAAACGTCCTGCAGGGCGGGATGTGCATGGTCGTACGCCTCGAGGATTGAGCGCAGGGCGAATTGCTGCGTATGGGTGACGATGCGAGCGAGAGCGCGAGGATCGCGAACGGGATGACATCGCAAGGTCTGTAGCCCTTCCGTACACGGGCTAGCCGCGGGTGAGCCTGTAACCTGCGGGCTGCGGCTCCAACAGGATGTCTGCCCCAGGTCAGGAGATGCTCCATGGGACTGATACTGCTCTTGCTTCTGCTCCTTCTGCTGTTTGGTGGAGGTGCCTACGCGCTGACCAGCAACCTCTTGCTGGTGATCGTCGTCGTCCTGGTCGTGCTTGCGGTCGGCGGATACGGCGGTCGCGGGAGGTGGGGCTGACGCAGCGCTGCGCTCCGGCGTGGCGAGGTGAAGCATGATCGAGACGCCGCCTACGGGCGGCGTCTGCGTGTACGGACGCCGTCAGCCGGGCTGGCCGGACTCGGGTCAGGACAGGCCGGCCTGGGTCAGGACAGGTGGTACGTCGGCTGTAGCGCGTAGACCGGCGTCGGGATGCCCTCCAGTCGCGCCTTGAGCTGAAGCGCGAGGTACCGCGAGTAGCTGCGGGATCCAGCGAGGTTGCCGCCGTGGAACCAGAGGCCCGGTTGCTGCGTGGGCTTCCACATGTTGCGTTGCTCGCCCTCCCACGGGCCGGGGTCGTAGGTGGTGTCGGATCCGAGCCCCCACACCTTCCCGACGCGGTCCGCCACCTCCTGGGAGATGAGCTTCGCCGCCCAGCCGTTCATGGAGCCGTACCCCGTGGCGAAGACGATCAGGTCGGCGGGGAGCTCGCTGCCGTCCGTCAGCACCACCGACCGCGGCATGATGCGCTCGATGCCGACTCGCGTGCGTAGCTTGATGTCGCCGCTGATCACGAGTTCCGAGGCCCCCACGTCGATGTAGTAGCCGGAGCCACGGCGCTGGTACTTCATGCCAACTCCGGTCTCGTCCTCACCGAAGTCCAGGAGGAAGCCCGCAGCCTCCAGGCGCTCGTAGAAATCCGCGTTGTCCGCCCTGAGGCGCCGGGTTGCCTCGGCTGCCGCGTTAGGGGCGAGGCGTGCGGGCATCGCCGCCGCCAGGAGGTCGGCGCGCTCCGTCATGAGGCCGGACGCCACCGCGCCTTCGGAGTACGGCCCGACGCCGCTGCGTGATGCTCCAGAGCGGACGACCGTGCTGGAAGATCGCTGGATCATCGTAACGTCGGCGTCGTGTTCCCAGAGGTCGTGGCAGATGTCGTGCGCCGAGTTGTTCGCGCCCAGCACCACCGCGTGCTTCCCGCGGTACGGCTCCCCGGATCGGTACTCGCTGGAGTGGTACAGGTCGCCCTCAAATATGTCGGCGCCCGGGATCGCAGGAACGTTGGGCATACCGGACATGCCGGTAGCAAGGACCAGGTGCTTCGGGCGGAGGATGATCTGCTCGCCCTGCCGCTGGACGGTGACCGTCCATTCCTCGGTTGCTTCGTCATAGGAGGCGGACTGGCACTCGGTGCTCCCCCAGTAGTTCAGCTCCATGAGATTGGTGTAGGCCTCCAGCCAGTCGCCCATCTTGTCCTTGGCGGTGTAGACGGGCCAGTGGGCCGGGAAGGGGATGTACGGCATGTGGTCGAACCACACCGTGTCGTGCAGGGTCAGCGAGTCGTATCGGTTGCGCCACGAGTCGCCGGCCCGCGCGTTGCGTTCCACGATGATCGTGGGGACGTGGAGCTGGCGAAGGCGCGCGCCCAGTCCGATGCCGCCCTGGCCTCCGCCGACGATCACCACGTAAGGCTGGGTGGTGTAGCCGAGCTCCGCCTGCTCCTGGCGGCGCTGCTGGAGCCAGGTCACACGGTTGCGGTGGGCACCATGGAGCGCACCCAGCGGGCGGGTAGGGCCCGCCTCCTCCTCGAAGCCCTTCAGTTCCTGCAGCGTGGTCAGCAGCACCCATGCGCGGCCTTCGCGCAGGCGCAGGCGGCCGATGCCGCGCCCCACGGCGGTCTCGAACGTCAGCCAGGCGTCGACGGTGCCGTCGTGGCTGGCCGTCGGTACGCCGTCTAGCGCCCACGCGGAGGGTGCCGTCTCCGCGGCGCGCGCGTTGAGCATCGCGCAGATCTCGTCGCGGCCTTCCATCGTCTTGATGTTCCACGTGAATGCGACCAGGTCGCGCCAGTACGAGTCCTCGTGGAACAGCGCGGCGGCCGACTCGACGTCTGCGCTGGCCAGGGCCTCGCCGAAGCGGGCGAGCCAGGCAGTCACCTGATCCGCGAGGTCGTCGGGCATGGCAATCGCTCCACTCGCTGTCCGCCGCGTGGCGTGGTGAGACGCGGCGAGCGCATGGTAGCGGGCGCTCGGGAGCCGGTACGGTGCAGTGGGTACACTGCTGGGGCAACGGAGGTATCGAGATGTTCGACGGTGTGATCTGGACCGTGGCAGGGATCGTGGCCGGCTCCAGGCTCGCCGCGACACTCGACGAGCGACGGGAAATTCTCCACCGCAGCGACGCGTCGCACGAGGCCGTGATGACCCCCAGGGATCCGGGCGGGCTGAGCACCGCCCTGCGCGCGACACTCGCGACGCGCATCGCAGTGAGGAACGCCGACCCGCGCCTGGCAGACCACTACCGCGCGATGCTGGAGGCGGATACTGGCCGGACGCCCGAACTGCTGCGGCTCGCCAGTCCCGAAGAGGCTCCCACGGGCGATGCGTGGTTAGTCGCGGTGGTCCGCCATGCCGACCTGCTGACGATGGCGCCGCAGGACTCGGGCGCTCCGGAGGTGGAGGCACTGCGCGCCGCTGGTGTGGTCGACGCTGACATCGTGCGGCTCACCCAGCTCGTGGGGTTCCTCAGTTACCAGGTGCGGCTGGCGGCGGCGCTGCGGCTGCTGCAGGACACGTAGGAGACGTCATGGATGAGACCCCTGTGCGCGAGTTCACAGTGCAGGTGCCGCGCTGGCAGCCGCATATCCGACCGATCCGCCTGGAGGATGCGACACCGGAACAGCGAGAGGCGCTGGAAGTCACGCCGTCCAACACGAAGGTGTCGGACTACATGCTGGTGTTGGCGCATGATCCTCAGTCACTGAAGCATCGGAACCCGCTCTTCAACGACATCATGTACGGCCCCGGAGGACTCTCCCGCGCGGACCGGGAGCTGGGCGCTGTCGGCGCGTCAGAGGTGAACCGCTGCATCTACTGCGCGGCAGTCCACGCCAGCCGGTACATCGCACTCACCGACCAGGCCGAGGTAATCGACAAGATCTTCGAGGACGAGGCGGAGGCGGTGCTGCCTCCCCGCGAGCAGGCGTTGTTCAACTACGCCGTGCGACTGGCGGCCGTGCCGCCAGTCGTCGACGCGAGCCACATCGCGGCGCTCCGAGAGGTAGGGTTGGACGACCTCGAGATCGTCGACCTCACGCTCTCCGCTGCCATCTTCTGCTGGGCCAACCGCCTCATGGAGACGCTTGGACAGCCGATGGCCACGCCGTCCTGATCCGCGCGACTAACGAGGGTCGCGAATGATCCGGAAGTCCGGCGGGCCGTACCCGCACTCGCCCAGGTGCTCGGAGCGCTCGACGTACTGGCCATCGGCCCCGGGGACGATCGACCGGATCGGGCCTCCGTGGACGTGGACGTAGGAGCAGAACGGCGCGTGCGCCTCTGTCACCTGCAGTGCGGAGGACTCGAAGACCACACCGTCGAGCACGAACACGATCACCTGCCCTCGGACGATCGAGTGGAGCGGGCTCCCGACCGCTTCGCCTCCCTGGAGGATCTCTTCCCAGGTCGGGTCGGCGACCGCCGTGGTGGGTGTGGGCGAAGGCGTGGATGATGCGGTAGGAGTGGGTGTCGGCGTCGACTCCCCCTGCACACATCGGCCCGTCATCGCGCGGACCTCGGTGCCGCTCGTCAGCGTGACGGCTTTCCGGATGTTCTGACCGTTGAAGATCAACGTCTCTGTACCGGGCTGCTGTATCCGGACGTAGAACAGGATCTGGAACGGCCCGGTACGGACACAACGGAACTCCTGTGCGATCCAGGGTGTGGACGTAGCGGTCGCGGCATGGTCCTGGGTGACCTCCGCACGACCGACCGGTTCCACGGCCGTTACGCCGCTCCCCTCCCTGAACATGGCGAGAATGCCCTGCAATCCATCGTTTACCACCCACCAGGAACGGGTGTTCCACGGCCCAGGATCGCTGGAGCGGCGCATCGGCAGCACACCTCGGGTGCCGTCTGCGAATGTGACTCGAACCGCAGGGTCTTCCCACTCCTGGTGGGGTCGGTGGATCCTGGCGTTGACTGTGAAGTTCGAGCCGAGGGCGAAGTCGTCACCCGGCGGAGGCTCGATGTCTACCTCCGCCTCTCCGTAGACGCTGACGACCGTCAGGCCGGAGAAGTGAGTCACGCTGGTCTGCACGCGGATGGTGCCATCCTCCTGGTCGCGCTCCATGTGCTCGACCGGGAGCACCTCCGGGTCTCCCGTCTCGGATGTGAGCACGAGGAGCAGCGAGAGACTCTCGCCCGGTGGCACGACTGAGGCGGGGAGTTCGATGGTGATGCCGACGGGCGATGGGAACTCAAGGCCCGAAGGGAAGAGCTGGAACGCGGCGACCGTCCGTGTCGCCGCGGTTCCGGCTGTCGCTTCATGGTCGAGTTCGACGAGGCTTACTTCAACCTCATCCGCCGCGACCCCGGCTGGCATCGCGACACCCTCGAGGTCGAGGGTGAGGCGTGGCTCCGTCGGAGCATCCTCACCGCCCGGCCCGTCCGATGGATCCGCGTCACCGCCGCACGCAATCATGACGCTGGCGAGCGCCGCCAGCGCGAGCAATCGTCGGGACGCCATAGCGTGCACCTCGGAGTAAGCGATCCCTGGGGGTGAGAGGTTGATAGCGCGCCGTGTATGTGCTGTCCATCGGTGCCGCCGTTCTCACGTCCGGACGCCACCCGGAGGACTATGGTGGAAGCCGGTGCTGATTGCGCAACTTCGCGCGGTGCCGAGACCGGAGCCGAAATGAACGACGAGAGACACGAGAAGCGGAAAGCATACGAGACGGCCGGCGCCTCTTATCGCGCGTACTATGAGCGGCATTATCCAGTGCGGGTCCTGGGCAGTCGCCCTGCCGAGCCGGTGACGCCTGAGGTGCTGGTAGAGATCGAGCGCCTGAAGGCCGTGCGTGAGACGGCGCAGGCCGACTGGGAGGCCGCGAAGCGCTCCTGAGCGGGCGGTTAGCGGTCACCGCCCGCAACGATCGCTCCACGGATCGGGGCTAGGATCGCCCGGGCGGCAGTCATGGGATGGCGGAGTGGAGCGATGATGTCGAGAGTATTCTTGGTGGGCGCGGCGTTGATGGCGCTGCTGGCCGCCGCGTGCAGCGGTGACGACGGCGGTAGTGAGGACGGTGATGCAGCGGCGACGATGACGGCCGCGGCGACTACTGTCGCCACCGTTGATGCCACGGCAGCAGCGACCATCGAGGCTACGGGTGAGCCTGGCGGCGGCGGCTCTAGTGGCTCCCCCGGTACGGACCTCCTGGGTAGCCAGGAGTGTCGGGATGCGGCGGTCGCTGTCGCGGAGGCGTTCCAGTTCAGCGCGATGGGCTTCGCAGGTGTCACCGACGAGCAGCTCAGCGAGCTGGAGGATGCCCTGAACGCAGCGGGTGCGGACGCGCCCGATGAGATCCGCGCAGACCTGGCCGTGTTCGCCGCCGCCTGGGCGGAGTTCGCGGAGGCAATCCAGGAGTCTGGATGGGATCCGTCCTCTGGCCAGGCACCGCCCGCTGTGATCGTGACGGCGCTCGAGTCGTTCGGGAGCGCTGAGGTCGAGGCGGCGTCGGAGCGCCTGGGCGCCTGGTTCGAGGGCAACTGCCAGGACTAGCGCTCATCTGAGAACGGTAGAGTCGGATGAACGACGAGCGCCACGCGAGTGGCGCTCGTCGTGCGCGTTGACTTTCGCTCGGGACACGCCTGAACCCGATCGCGTGCGTTTCGCGTAGCCGCTACACGCCGGGCGCGACGGCCAGTCGCCCCTCGACGCCGTGTCGCGCGATCAAGCTCGCGACGAAGCCGCCCGCCTTCGCCTCCTCGACAAAGCTGCGCAGGAAGGCGGCGCCGCTGGCATTGCCCCGGGCGATCCCCACTGCCTGCTGCACGGTGGCGAACTGGCCATCCAGGACGCGTGATCCGGGTAACTTCTGAGCGTCCTCGATCAGGCCCGGGCGAAGCCCGGCCATCGCCTCCAGGCCTTCGGCGAGGAGCTGCCTGAACGCGGCATCGCCGCGGCCGGAGTGAATCACCGTGGCGTGCCTGATGTTGCGGTCCAGCCACAGCCCGTAGGCGCTCCGGCCGGTCACGACGATGCGCACGCCGGCGCGGTCCACGTCCGCGATCGTTGAAATCGGGGATCCGGGTGGCACGAGGTAGGTCGCTTCGATCTCCACGTACGCATCGGTGAACTCGATCGTCTCCGCGCGCTGCGGCTCGGCGCCAATGAGGCCGATGTCCCAGACGTCCTTGCCCACTGCGTCGGCGAGGTCTCCCGGGCTCTCGAACGGGATGAGCGTCACGGGGACACCCAGGCACGCCGCGATCGCGCGGGCCATGTCCGGGGCAACGCCGTCCGGGTCGCCTTCCGGTGTCCGCCCCGTTACCAGGAGGAAGTTCCCCAGGTTGATTCCCGCGCGCAAGACACCCGTGGGCGCCAGTTCCGCTACGGCATCGGAGGAAGGCGATATCGTCGGTTCGTTCGTCATGTCGGGAGTGTACGAGGCCATCGCGAATCCAGTGGGTGCGCGTAGGATCGAGCGATGAGCGAGTCCGAGCATCCGCTGCTCGACCTCTGGCGTGCCGCGCTGGAGCACCAGCGGGCGCATGTCACCCCGACCCTCGACCGTCCCGCGTTGCAGTGCCCCGCATGTGTCGAGTCATCGAGGTGCGGTGAGCCGCTCCCTGAGTTCGCCAACGCCCACCGCACCGCGATCTCTCGGTACGGTTGCGGGATCCTCGACGCCCCGGCGATCGCAGCGATCCGGGAGTGGGCCGGACACGCTGGGCTGGTCGAGGTCGGCGCGGGTACCGGCTACAACGCTCGTCTCCTCGATGCCGCCGGAATCGACATCATCGCGACGGACGCGGTCCTGCCCCGCGAAGCGCCCGAGCAGTCGGCATGGCAGGCGACAGGGCAGGCAGCCTACGCGCCAATCGAGCGTCTGGACGCAGCGTCCGCCGTGCGTCGGTACCCCTCACGCACGCTGCTGCTGATCTGGCCGTCGTACAACGACTCGTTCGCCGCGCGTGCGCTCCACGCATATACGGGAGACGTCGCGATCTACGTGGGGGAGTATCGAGGCTGCACTGCGGACGATGATTTCCACGACGCTTTGGACGTCGAGTGGGAGAGGGTGCTGCGGCAGCCGGTCCCGACATGGGCGGATGTGAGCGATCACCTGGAGATATATAGCCGGCGACCTCTCACAGCGGCATTCGCAGGCGCATGCGCGACGGCCGGAGGGATACGCATGAACTGCGCTCCTCCGGCCGATCGGTCACGAACCTGAGGCGTGCTGGCTAGCTGCCGAAGGCCGCTTCGAACCCTGCGCGCAGCTCTGCGGTCGCTTCACCACTGAACCCGCAGTAGTTCACCTGGCCCTCGGAGGCGGAGATCAGGTACTCGCCACCGACCTCGAACGGGATCCCACCGATGAGCGCTTCGAGGCCCTGCGGTGCGAGCAGCGCGACTTCTTCGGCGTCACCGCCCTTGAACCACTGATCGACATCCAGCGTGACGCGGTCACCATCGACGTCCGTCACGGTGCCCTCGAAGGCCACGGGCATCTCGGCGAGGAGGGCAGGGTCGAACTCCATGCAGGACGCCATCGCGTCACCGCCGCCAGCGGACAATTCGAGCGGCGGATCGGACTCGGTGTTGTCCCCGGACGAACAGGCCGCCAGGAAGATCGCAAGCAGGGCTACCGGTGCAATCGCAAGCTTCATCATCGGACCACTCCAGTGCAGTACGGGTTGTAGTTAGCTACTAGACGTACGTGGAGGTGCGCCGGTTCCCGATGGTGGGTTGGTGCGCCCGCGGAGGGGCGGCACGTGATGAGGCCGGGAATGTGTCGGAAGCTCGCCTAGAGGAGGATCACCAGCAAGATCACCACGAGGACCAGAGTTAGGAGACCGCCACCGATATACATATTCGTCTGCTTCCTATGCTCCCGCCCATCCAGGTGGGATGCACCGAACGTAGCCGTCGGACACTTGCGAACGGGCAAGCAGCCGCCCGTCGGCATCTCAAATCAGTGCTGTGGGCCGGGTAGCAGGATTCCACCGCCTACGGCTGCGGGTGCCCGGGCCGCTGGGGCGGAGGAGGCGGGACGGCGGGCGTATTCGAGGTCTCGGCACGCTTGGGTGGATCTCGAAAGGCGCGGTTGACCGCGTCGGCGGCGAGGAGAACCGGCGCCATCGCCGCTCGCATGGGCCCGGGCAGCAGGATCGTCGCGGCAAGGCGTGTCTTGCGACTCGAGCCCCCTCGAGTCAGGAGCACCACGCCGACAGCGATGCGGACCGCCAGTAGAAGCATGTGCCCTCACCTCAACGACGGACTGGACCGCCGTGAAGAGAGTGCCGGAGACTCGATTGCGAAGTCATGCGTTAAGACGTGCCGCGCGGGCAGTCTGTGAATCACCGCTGGCCGCCGCGAGACTATCCCTTTGGTGGAGGATCTGGCGTGCCCCGGCGCGTCTTCTCGTCAGCAACCTCGCGCTCCCAGTACTGGCTGGCGGACGCTTCGGCGGCCTTGTCCGCTTCAGATCGAGCAGCCTCCGGAGGTTGTCCCTCCCCCTCGGCGACTTTGTCCTGCCAGTACTTCCGAGCGGACGCCTTCGCGTTGGCGTCGTCACGCTCGGCGGGCGACTTCCGCTTGCCGAGGGCCCTCAGACGCCGCCATTGGGACGCCACCAGGGTTGGCAGTCCGCGCCATGAGGAGTTAGTCGTCATAGACGATCACCCCGCGTCCATCCTCGCCATGCTCCAGGGCTGTGAAACCCTCGTTGATCTGCGCCAGGGGATATCGGCGCTGCACGAGCTCATCTACCAGGAGGACTCCCCGGAGGTACAGGTCGACCATTGTGCGGAACGTCTCGTGGGGGCTGGCGTTTCCGTAGTACGCGCCAACGAGGCGCTTTTGCTGACGGACGAGGTCGATGAGGTTAATAGCACTGTGTTCGCCGAGCGGCGCAAGACCGGCGATCACCGCCGTGCCGTTCTTACGGAGGGCATCGAAGGCCTGCTGCGTCGTCGTAGCGCTGCCGAACGCATCGACGGCGAAGTGGACGCCGCCGACGAGGTCACGGATAGCCTCGACCGGATCGGTGGTGGAGGCGTCGATGCGGTCAGTGGCGCCGAACTGCGTCGCGAAGTGTAGCTTCGACTCCGAGATATCGACGGCGATGATCCGCGACGCGTTCAGGATGCGGGCCGCCTGGATCGAGTGCAGCCCAACGCCGCCGACACCGAAGACGGCGACGGTCATGCCGGGGTGCACGCCTGGGGCATGGGCGAGGGTGCCGTAGCCCGTGGTCACGGAGCAGCCGATGAGCGCCGCCACCTCCATCGGCACTGCGTCCGGGATCGGGTAACAGGCCTGCTGCGGGACGACCATGCGATCAGCGAAGACGCCAAGCTTGGACATCTGGAAGACCTCGGCGCCGCTGGCGTCGCGGAGGCGCGTGGTGCCGTCGTACTGACGCGCTCCGGTGAGCGCGTTCGTATCGCAGAGCTGTGGCGAGCCGGAGCGGCACGGCGTGCAGTGGCCGCAGTTGGAGACGAACGAGAGAACGCAGCGGTCACCCGGCTTGAGGCTGGTGACGCCGGGGCCTACCGCCTCCACTGTTCCCGCACCCTCGTGGCCCAGGACGCAGGGAAGCGTGATGGAGGCCGTGCCGTGGATGACGTGGTAGTCGCTGGCGCAGACGCCGGCAGCGCCCGTACGCACAAGGACCTCGCCGGGCCCGGGGGGCGCTTGCTCCAGCGTTTCGATGGCGAGCGCAGTGCCGGGACTGCGGAGGACAGCCGCGGTGACAGTGGACATGCGGAACTCCTCTACGCCGCGGCATCATACGTCAGCCCCGGCGCCTCGCGTCCCCGTAGAGGTGCGCGCGCAGTACGGAAGCAGATCGTGGCATCTTGGTCTGCCGCTGCGGGGTGTTCACGCGTGCCACGAATTCGCTCGTCGAGCCATGGAGGAAACATGTCCTTGATCTCTGCCGCGTCGGGCGGGTCTGTGCCTTAACGGCACCTGATCCTTGCTTGAACAAGCACCTAACCGTGCCTGCATAGCTTCCTGTCGGGCCAGCAATGGAACGAGAGGATCATCATGACCGACACCGAAGGAGCACCGCGACGCGGCCGGCTCGACTTCATCCGCCTGTTCGAAGGATCACTTCCCACGGAGGAGCGCGTCCGCGCGATGGCGCCGACCCGCTGCATCTACAAGTGCGGCGCCGCGTGCTTCCACGAAGCACCGAACGAGGCACGCGCGCAGGCCGGTGGCAACGCATTCGCGTCGATCATCGAGCGGCGGCTTTCGCGCCGCACGCTGCTGAAGGGCGCTGCTGCGGCCACCGTTCCGATGGTCCTGGCGGCCACTCCGGCAGGTTCGGCGTTGCTGGGTGACTCGCCGCTTCGGCCGCGGACGGCCCACGCGGTAGGCGGGATCCCCGGCACCGGTCTGGGCTTCACGCCGATCGCGCTTAACCAGGACGATCAGGTCACCGTGCCAGAGGGCTACTCCACAGAGGTGCTGCTCCGCTGGGGCGATCCACTGTTCCCGGGCGTGTCGCGCATGACCATGGCCAACACCTCCGCCGCA
>Ga0172380_10008678_pt1 | contig 11019 bp, 4 predicted proteins | sample Leawe162metaG_FD_119747 | JGI IMG/M metagenome (GOLD analysis project Ga0172380, IMG submission 119747) | Leachate microbial communities from a municipal landfill in Southern Ontario, Canada - Leachate well 162 metaG | ecosystem: Engineered > Solid waste > Landfill > Unclassified | place...
ATCATCAAGGGCGGCGAAGTCGCCTTCCAGGCGGTCACTGGTGTCGGACCGATGCAGTCGGCCGTGTCGGGAGAGTCGAGTGCGACGAGCAAGGGTAATGTCACCCAGGACTCGGTCTCCATTGACCAGCAGCAACTCGCGCCAAACAGGTCCTCCGCCTTCATGTCCACGACGAGCAATGCCCATGGCAGCACGATTCAGGGCAGCGGGCCGGATGCGGGCGTCTTCCGTTACCAGGCCACACTGAGCCGGCTGGCCACGACCTTCACCTTCAGCGAGCGCCAGGCGACTACCCTTTCAGAAAACGCCCGCGAATCGGAAACCCTTGCCAGAACCGAACGCGATTCGATGCAGCGCAGCCAGTCGGCCGCCCTTACCAATGCACTCGGCATTCAGGACAGTTTCGACCGCTCACAACAACGTTCAGGCGCAAGCACCACGTCCGATGGCGGTTCCACTTCGACGCAGCTTCAGAAACTGAACTCGGTCGCGCGCGAGGTGAACCGGCGGCTGGGATTGGGCGAAGATTCGATTGTTGGCAAGAGCGTGGTTGCATCAGCCTCCGCCGGTATCTTGATACCCTTCACCGAGATCGGCGGGCAGGCAAAAGCGGAAGGCCGACACGTCGACCAGCAAAAACTCCAAAGTACCTATGACTACGCACGCAAGGCGGTCGACACCTCACAGTTGTCGGAAGCCACCGCGCTGGTCAAGGAATTCCGCTCGTCGGATGCCTACCAGTGGGCGCGCGGCAGCCGAACCACCGGGACCTCCGGCTTTGACTCATCGTATCGCGAAGCGGTCGATCATCAATCCGCTAGCGAGAACGCCTATGGTCGGTCCAGGGAACTCACCCGGGCTGCGCAGTTCATGAGCGAGTGGAGCAGTGGCGCCCAGACCGATTTCACCAACTATGCGGCGCGCCGGCTTTCCGAACGCGGATTGCTTCGCGAGGACGATCCGATCAAGCTGCAGCGCGCTGTCACCGAAATCGCATTCGGCTACGCGAAAGGCGGTGACGTGGGTAGTCAGTTCGTCCCCGGCGATAGTCCGTTGGCGCCGAGCCGCCCGCTGCCGCAACTCCTCGGCTGGGGCTCATCGACGCTGCGTGATGATTTCAACAAGAACAATGCGCCCGGGAACGTCGATGCGGTGCGGACTCAGGCGGCGGAGAACGCCGGTGCCATTCGCGATGGGCAATCCCGCCAGCATGTAGCACCAGGACAAGGTGTTGGTAATGACCTCGCGGCACGAATCCGTGCGACGGAAAGCGGGGCCGCCACGACGATCGATTCGCACAAACGAGAAGTCGCTCAGGAGCAAGGCGTCCTGAGCGGGGACTACAACGCAACTGTGCAAGTCGGCAAGGTGAGTCCGAATCACAGCGGAAACAAAGCAGTCTGGGACGCCGTTGGCGCACAGGCTAACAACCGCGCCGAGTTGGGTACGCCTCCAGAAAGGCCGAGCATCGGCGAGTGGCATATGAACACAGACGGCGTCCCGACTAGCGGCCCAAAGGCTGGATCAGGGGAAGCAGCGGTGTCGGTCGCACAGACTGGACTGCCTACGGGGCAGAAAGAAAACCCTCATCCGACCGACCGGACGGCAGCGACCAAGAAGCAGTAAAAACGGCCGGATTTCAGTCGTCGGCCGCCCCAATCTCCAAACTGCCGAGACCGTTGCTGGTGAGATATCCAGGTGCGTCATCGCCGTATCGGCTGGCCGAATTTCCGGTGACCATCGGATCGTTATGTACCCACCGGATAAAGTCCGGGTCAATGCCGCGATCCGTTTCAACGCTCCGATCATCTGGCCCCAAAGGTGTCGCCAAAGCGGCGCGAATCGAGACCACCAAATTCGCAAACGAGTCGGTCAGGTATTCACGGAGAGATTTTGGTTCGATGCTCACAACACACTCACAATAGCTGCAATATTGTAATGATACGCTTGTCATTTTGCTCGTCAACGCTCGCTGGAGAACATTTGCACGGGAATATTCCATGTTTGGCCGACGAATCTTGCAGTCTGACCGGTTCCTAGTGTAGTGCTTCGTTTTTCTTTGAACCAAGCTTACGGTTGGCGCGGATGACTTTTTGGAGAATGTCATTGGCCTTAGCGGTCCAAACAAAGGGCTTCGGATTCTGATTATGCATGGCGATGTACTCCTCGATGGCAGCAATCAGTTCTGGAACGCTACGGAAGACGCCGCGTTCCAGTCGGTCTGTCGAGATACTGCGGAAGAAGCGCTCGACCATGTTGAGCCAGGAAGCGGATGTCGGCGTGAAATGGACATGGAAGCGTGGATGCTTCTCAAGCCACTCGATGACCTTCGGATGCTTGTGCGTCGCGTAGTTGTCGCAGATCAGGTGCAGTTCCTTGTTCTTGGGCGTCTCCCGCTCTATCTGGCGCAGAAAGTCGAGCCATTCGATGTGGCGATGGCGCTGCGCACAACGAGAAATGACAGAGCCATCCAGCGTACTCATGGCGGCAAACAGAGTCGTCGTACCGTGGCGCTTGTAGTCGTGAGTCATGGTTTCCGACCGACCCTTCTTCAGCGGCAACCCGGGCTGGGTACGATCCAGCGCCTGCACTTGGCTCTTCTCGTCGCAGCAAAGGACCAAGGCATGCTCTGGCGGCGACATGTACAAGCCGACGATGTCTTCGAGCTTCTCGGCAAACCTCGGGTCGCGCGACACCTTGAAGGTTTCGACCAAGTGCGGCTTAAGGCCGTTGGCTTGCCACACCTTGAGCACCGAGGTGTCCGAAATCCCAAGCTTGGTCGCCAGTTTGCGCGTGCTCCAGTGCGTGGCGCCCTCCGGCTTCGTCTGCGTCGTCATGCGCACTATCTCAGCGGCGTCAATTGTCGGCTTACGACCGCGCCCCGGCAGGTCAGAGGAAATCGCCGCGACACCACCGTTGGCGAATCTGTCGCGCCACGTAATGACCTGCCCCCGGCTGATTTCGAGCCGCCGCGCAATCTCGTGATTGCCAGCTCCATCAGCCGCCAGCAGCACAATTCTTGCGCGTCGCACGCTACGGGCATCCAGCGTCTGCGATCTCACGCGGCGTTCCAGTTCTGTTCGTTGTTCATCGGTCAGTGTGATCGTGGCAGCTTGGTTCATCATTCGCACCAAAGAAAGAATGCAAATATGACAAAAGCACCTATCAATAGTTCAATCTATTCGCAAGCACTACACTAGGCGGGTTGATCTTTATCTGTCAGTTCCGCAGCCTGAGCGGACATCCGTATCGTTCTATAAGAGACAAGCCGGAGTACTCTCGACTGTCGGTTTTCATGAGCCATAAGCAGACACGGTAGACACAAAGCGCGCCCTTTAGTCTCGCTGACTAAGAGCTCAGTTTCCCTGTAAAACACCGTCGGGAATGAAATGACCCCGCGCCCAGCTATCTATGTATTCCACAAGCTGAGGAAAATCGCGAGCCAAGTGGAGTACCACTCGAAGGATCAAGACATAGTCGTCATGCCGTTCTCTAACAAGTTGACGGAGCAAGATCCCAGTGGCCGGCTGCCGGTAGGTACTGGTCTCGAAATCCGCCCACAAGTCGCTCAGGCACTGCAAGCAGGCCCTAATATGGGACCGCGGCTCCGCACCACGGCCACCGATCATTTTGCTCAACGTCTTGAATAGATAGCCTGGAGCTTCTCCTGCCTCAGAATCTAGCCGAAGCGCTTGGGTCAACGCGAAGCCCGAAACACTGATGTAGTTATGGCCTGCCTCGATAAGTTGGGCAGACCAGCGAATGTAGGCCTTGACGTCAATGTGATGCCGATCCACGGCCATACCAAACACGTGATGTAGCCAAACACCTCCCGCGCCACCTACCAACAGGCTAATCTCGCGAGTTGGTCGATCATCTGTGACGAGTAGCAAACCAGTCCTCGTGGCGAGAACCACGCTGTCGAAAATGTCGGACAGACCAGCGCGAAGTTGTTCTCGCAATACAGGCGGCGTATCTTCTCCCGCCACTAACGGCGAGATGGTTGCGTTCGCTTCAGCCCAAGCGATCGAGCGATTTGCATCGTCGCGCCACTCTCTTACAACCTCGGGCGCGGCCTCGTGGAGAACAAGTCTACCTGCCTCGTATCTGGCTGAGCGCAGCCCGTCCGTCATTGAGAACTCGATCATCTCGCGTCGAGCCCGCAGATGATCCAAGACGCTTTGGGTCAAATGGATCGGACCGCACGTCGCGACTATCACGTCGAGTGCTTGGAGTCTCCATGCTGTCCAATAGGCTAGAAGATCAAGAACGCATCCCTTGCAAGCGTTATCGCTCACCGCGCGCACAGCTGCCTCGCGCTCGGGCACGTCACCATTTGCCACTTTGAGGAGAATTCCTTGCTCGGCTAAGCCGCTAGAGACCTCAATGGTATCTAAGCCGAGCCGGTGCGCGAGTACTCCTAGTGGCCAGGGCCCATTTCGGTACTGCTCTTGCTCCTGCTCAACCCAATCATGACGGGTCTTAAGTTCGGCGATCAGTTCGTCGAGTCCTTCAGGTCGCTTCGCATCGAAAGGAATCTTCCGAAATCCGAAGATTTCTGGAAAACGCGACTCGTAGTGTTCCATTACATAGTGCAGTCTCGCGACATACTTATGCCTAAGCTCGATGATTGTTCCTTCGCGCCCGTTCGGATCGACGAAGCGCGCTTCTTTTGACATACCCATCATCAATCGAACAAGCGGGTGGTCGGACTCCCATGAATCGCTGTCGAGTGCGCGTAGCGTCGCATCTGGTTCAACTACCAAGAATAGATTTTCGCCGTTGTCATAACGTAGATCAATCGCGACGTTAGTCGCCACCATCGGCGCATCCCATATATGAGAACCGGCGCCTCCGCCGCGTCCCTCTTTCAGCACAATCGTCGAAAGTGTCATCCACGCCCGCGCTGTGTCTCGATGCTCAAGAAATAGTCGATAGGCGAAGGCCGCTGCTCGCTCGGAATAACCAAAATGACCCAGTAGAGACGCGACGCGGAATTGGTCTCGTAAGCGAATCCAGGAAAGGTCTTCTATGCGCTTTTCAAGTGCTGTAAATACATCTGTGGAACGATCCTGACGGATGAAAACCTCAATCTGCAATAACCGTGCCCTAGCATTGTTGGGTTCATGCGCTAGCAATGCGTCGACGGCGCGACAAGCGGCTATAAGGTCACCGAGATTCCAGGCATGGATAGCCGTCGTCCACAGTATCTCCGGATCTTGGCGCACCACGGCACCTGCACCAGCAATCGCGTTAAGAAACGCATCGTCCCGCCGTGCGGCCGCTAAACATTGTAGGTATAGAGTTACTGCTGGACTCTTTCGCGATAAGTCGACATGGTTTTCGAGAAGCATAGAAGCTTCTTCCGGCAAATCTTGATCGCGAAGTTCCTCGGCAATAGAAAATCGCGTCAACATATCTATATCCATCGGTAGGCGCGCGGCAATCGCACGTAGCCGTTCGTGAACGGCATCCTCGTCAAGGCCAGCTTTTTGCTCAATTCGCACTTCTAGCAGATCCGCTGATATATCCGATGAGCATTGATCTCGGAGCGCCACAACAGTAGATTGTAGGATCTCCATTTCTCCGGTTTTAAGAGCGAGTTCACCGACGAGGTTCCATCGCAATCGCGCTAAACGCGGATCCAGTTTGGCGACGTCAATCGCTAGGATTCTATTGAGTGCTGCACCCGGATCATCGGGCGCGGTAAGTTCCGCTCCCAAAAGTTGATTCTCTATATCGTCATCGTCTTGGAGCAGCGCCATGGCTTCACGTCGCTTACCGAGGACTACTTGCGCTAAGGCCAACAGGCGGCGAAGCTGCGGTTCGTTCGGAACACTCGGAAGACCTAGCAGCAGGAGCGCCTCGCTTTCAGCGTGGCGCCCTGCGATACGGAGTAGTAGGCTGGCGTTACTAATATGGGCAAACAGATCGTGTTGGTCAGCGAAACCTACGTCGAGGCAATGCTTCGCCATCGATTTCAAGTCATCCGCAGCTGCGTTTAGCTCTTCAAAGGTCACCAAGCCATGGACGCCTGGAATAGCTCCTCCCGTCTGTAGCGCCAGCGATAGAACTGCAATTGCACGGATCCGCTTAAATGCATCCTGATCGAGATGATTGCGGCAAAGTTCAAGACTTCGTTCCTCCCATCCTGGAAGTCTCCGACGACGTAGGAACTCAGCCAGACCAAGGTCGGAGTGTTCGCTGCCGACGAGATCGTTGGGTATTAGTGTTTCCGGATTCCCTTGCCAAGGGGAGAGCGCCGCCGCTTGCAAAAGATAGGCGATCGCATGGTCACAACGAGGACTAGAGCTGAGTGCCCGTCGAGCCAAATCCATCGCTTCCTCGTAGATCCCCTGAATGGTCCGTGCCAGCGCTAAGTTGGCGATAGCGTTGGGGTCGTCTGGACGGATGGCGAAAGCCGCTTCGTACCGCCCCACAGCCTCTGCTTCACGTCCAAGATCAATCGCAATCGAACCTAGGTTCGTTTCGATGCGAAAACGCGCCCATGGCTTATTGTCCAGTGCTTCTTTCTCCAAAAGCGCCAATAGGCCCTTCTCAGCGAGAATCGCAAGCTTTTGATCTTTGAAAAGGTCGCGATATGTATCGATTCGAGCATGCAAGGCTGGATCTTCGTCAGCCGAACCGCTGGCCCCCGTATCACGCGGAGGCGGCGTTAGTCCGGTCTGCCGCAGTTGCTCGACCACTTGAGCAGCGACTTGTGAGGCGAACTGGGCGTCCCTCGAATGATTCGAGAACTGTTCCACTTGGGGAGCCGTGGTAGCGACGACGGAAGGGAAAAAGGCTGTGTAGGCGACGTCGTGAAGGGATATGAGTATCTGCAATGCCGCCCAACCGTATAGAACTACGGCCACATCGCGGCCCTCGTCGCGTAGTGTTCGCTCAACATTGATCGCTGCGTTCGTAGCGCGTTTGTCGTCGGGCGCCGTGGTGGCAAAGATAATTTCCTTGAGGCCGGCCTTAATCTCCAAGGCCGCTCGGCAGTCATTTAGTATCTTTTCTTCCTTGAGCGGGGTCTTTATGTGTCGACACTGGATGCCAACATAATGATCGGGGTTGCCTTCCCGTTTGCCCAGGACATCTATTCCGTTTTGATCTTGACCGCCTCGCCCATACTCCTGCGCATTCGGGTCATTTAACTCAGCGCGAAATAGCAAGACACAATTACGTTGAAACGCTTGCCAATCCTTCGGCTTTGGAATTTCGACGGCTAGGCGCGCAGCAAGGGAAATTTCATGGCATGCAGCGGCGGAGTTAACATGGCTTTCAGACCGTGCGTAGATATCAGTCTTGTCTTTGTTAGTCACGCGCCGATCCCTCTCGCTCCAATGCCTGACGACCTTTGGCTCACAGACTAATTGTGTGCGCCCACTCGCGCTTTTCAGCAGTACATTCTATATGTCATTGTTGTCGATCATCATACAGCGCGCTTGCTTATCCACGGCACGCATGCGGCGCCTATTACGCACGCAAAGCGCGACGGTGGGTAAGCGGTCCACCTCAGCGCTTGCCACGGAAAACTGTTAGCACTGCTGACGTTTCCTGCCCCAAAGTTCAACCCATCCAGGCCGAGCGACCAGCGAGGATCTGGCGCCGGCTCTCCGTTGGTTTCTGGGGAACTTGTTCAATCGCTTGGCTGTCTCACCCGCGAGTCTGGCGATTCGCGCCGTGCGCCGAATATCTCTTGCCATTGTGCAGCGAATTGCCAAACATCGAATAGTTTTCCACGCTGGCTGTGTCAGCCCGGTTGATGCCCGTAAACGCATCACCCTAGGCTCGCAAGATCGAGCGCAAGAGCCGGACTGATCTCCTCGACACCGGCAGCCGCGAGGCTCGGAGATACCTGTAAGCCTGTAGTCAATCGTTTGGACAGCATCCTGGCAACGTGCGCCAGCCATCGTTCCGCCGCAACCCATGGCAAACGCGGCACGGTCGCAATCGGGCTTCGCCTACATTCGCGCGGGGTGCAGCCCCGCTCCACTGCCCCAAGCAGCAACAACTGTGAGAGGCCAAAGACGTCTGCACCAAGCGTGCCTCGTGTGACATACACGAGGCAGCGTCACGCCGATCAATCGCAATGGCGCCAGCCAGTGCGATCCCTGCTGCAACGCTGTCCGTGCAAAGCGGCAGCAGTTCTGCGCCAATCGCGTCGTCACTACCGCGGCGCCAGCCGGTAGTGACGACGCGCACCATGCCCCAGCCGACAAGGACTGATCGGTGGCTGGCGCAAGTGACGCCCCCAAGTGACGGGCTCCCTGACCCATCGTCACGCTGGATCGCGCAATACGGTCCTTCAACTTGCCCGCTCCCAGCGGGCTCAGTCCAACGCCGCGCCGCAGAGGCGCACCTCCGAACCCTGGGTCAAGGGCTCAACTCAATGGCTTCGCTTCCAACAGGAAGCACCATTGACGCCGATACCGCGTGTCGCGGTGGCAAGCAGTACAGCAAACGACACGAAACGGGAGTGGTGTCCCGAGTCCCTCGTACCTCCCGCCACGCTTAGGCGTGCGGGACGGACAGAAACACTTACCGGACAGGCTTCACACACCAGCAGCAACGCAAAGGGCAGAAGGAAAGGGCAGAAAGAAAGGGGCAACAAATGGACGAAAGGGATTGAACCTGGCGAGGAAGACATGCGGGATCTGAACTACGCGCTGAAGCAGCTTTGCGATCGCAATCGCGACGGCAGCCATGCCACGCAGCATGACCGCGCGCGCGTGCTCGACCTGATCGCCAGCCAGCTTCAGGAGATGGGCTTTCGGCAGATGGTGGTCGCCGGTTTGAAACCGAAGCATGTCGATGGATTGGTCGAGCGCTGGAAAGCGGAGGGTCTGGCCGTCGGCACGATCAAGAACCGGATGGCGGAACTGCGCTGGTGGGCCGAGAAGATCGGCAAGCAAAACGTCGTCTCCAGGGGCAACGATCAGTATGGTATCGGCCGACGACAGTACGTCACCAACATCAACAAGGCCCGTGAACTGACGGTAGGCGACTTGGCGAAGATCACCGACCCCTACTCCAGGTTGTCGCTGCAGCTTCAGGCGGCATTCGGATTGCGGCGCGAAGAATCGATCAAGATCCGGCCCGAATGGGCGGATCGCGGCGACCGGCTTGCGCTGAAGGACACCTGGACCAAGGGCGGGCGAGCGCGGGAAATCCCGATCCGCAATGAAGAGCAGCGCCGGGTGCTGGACGAGGCGAAGCGCTTCGCCGGCAGGGGCAGCCTCATTCCGGCCGACAAGCACTACGTGGAACAACTCCGGCGCTTCGAGCATCAGTGCGCCAAGGCCGGCATCCACCGGATCCATGGCCATCGGCACCAGTATGCGCAAACGCGCTACCGGGAACTGACCGGCTGGGCTGCGCCAGCGGCTGGTGGGCCGCGATCCAAGGAATTGACCACAGCGCAGAAGCTGATTGACCAAGAGGCGAGATTGACGATCAGCAGCGAACTCGGACATTCGAGGGAACAAATCCTGGCAATTTACGTAGGTCGATAAGCGGCCTGGTCGACGCCGATGCTCGTGCGAACTCACCACTGTTAGCACTGCTGACGGCGAGCATGGCTGCGCCCGACCCGACGCGAGCCGACCGTGTAGCCTACTTCACCAACTCCATCAACTTCCCATAGCTATCCACCACGTCGTACTTCACCTGATCCGACGTGATCTTGGCGAAGAACTTGCGGGCGCAGGCGATCTTGGATTTTTCAATGGCGCGTAGATCCAGGGTGGACATCGAGCCCTTGGTTTCGGCGATGAAATAGATGTGTTTGACCTTGCCTTCATGGAAGGCGATGGCCCAGTCGGGATTGTAGTTGCCTACCGGAGTGGGGATATAGAAGCTCTTCGGCAGCTTGGCGTAGACGATGACTTCGGTGCTGGCGTCCAGCTTCTCGACAAACGTTCGTTCATTGCCCGAATCGGTGAACACGTAGTCGTAGATGTGGTGTTTTGCCTGGAATGCCTTGCTGAAATCGTCCCGGGGCTTTTCGGCGGTAAAGATGTTCGAACCGTAGGTTTCGCCGACCGGATCGTAGGCAATGTGCTCGACGATGGCGGTGGCCTTTTGCTCGTTGATCAGTGTGCCGGCCTTGGCGATGAAGTCTTCCGGGTTGGTCTTGTACTGGCTGAAGACCGCGACATTGATACCCTTGAGGATGCTGGCGATGGTGACTCGCGTCAGTTGGGTGGCTTCGGCCAAATTGCCGATCAGGTCGTACTTCACCGCCGAATGAATCGAGTCGGTGTAGTTCTCCGTTTCGCTTGCCGTGAGCTTGAAGGCGGTTCCCGCCTTGAGATCGTCGAAGCTACTATCGACAACCTGAACACCGCGTTCGATCACATATTGCATCGGTTTGACGCGCAGTTCTGCGTCCAGGGTCGCCACACACTTGCTCACCAACTCGGCGGTTTCAAAGTGAACGGTATAGGCCGCTTTGCGGTTGATCTTGTGCCACAGCGCCTGGAATTCCTTCTTCTCGAAGTTTGCATTCAGCGGGTTGAGCTTGGCCTTGCGGCCATCGCCGATCTGCGGCAACTGCGCCTCGCTGAACACGCTGTCGATCAACTGGAAGACCTGCTCGGCATGCGCTACAAGTTCATCGGGCAACTGTTCCAGCGAACCTTCCTTTTTGGCCGCGTGGTACTTCTCGGTGATATTTCGCTTCTTGTCGACGTAGCCGTTCTGGATCAGGTAGAACTCGATGTCGGTTGCCATGTCGTCGGTGACTTGCAAGTCGCCGACGCTGGTTGCCAGCACCTTGCCCGTGAAGTACGCCTTGTCTGCCACGCGCGGCCGGGCCGATAGCGATTCACTGATATCTTTCTGCAGCGCACTGACGAAATCCTTGTAGCTTTCGCTGGCCACCACCGTCAGTTCGTTGATCTGGTGCACCGTGGCCGGGTTGTCCATGCGATCACCCAATTGATTCACCGCTAGGCGCAAGCCACGGCCAACCTCCTGCCGGCGCGAGACAGTGTTGTCGCTGTGCTTGAG
>Ga0172380_10008679_pt1 | contig 11018 bp, 17 predicted proteins | sample Leawe162metaG_FD_119747 | JGI IMG/M metagenome (GOLD analysis project Ga0172380, IMG submission 119747) | Leachate microbial communities from a municipal landfill in Southern Ontario, Canada - Leachate well 162 metaG | ecosystem: Engineered > Solid waste > Landfill > Unclassified | place...
CAGTCATGGCTTGACAGGGCATACTTGCTGTGGGATACTGGAACCAGCAACATAACGACAGGCCGCGGCGCCTCGCTTCGCTCACGCGAAGGGGGCGCCGTGGCGTTATGAGGGACAGCGATGAGTTTCGGACAAGCGGTGAAGTGCATACCGGGAGATTCTTGCCCGACTGGGCAGGTTGTCTCCGAGTTGAAACGCGAAATTGACGAGACCAAGGCCGATGTGAAGGAAGAGCGGAAGGCGCGCGAGCAGGGAGACACTTCGCTTGGCGGACGCATCGACAAGGTGGATGATCGGATCAATGACCTGCTGAAAATGTCCCTCTTCCAACTCATCGGCATCGTGGTCTCGATTTTACTCACCGTTGCCGGCTTGTTGGCCAAATTCGTCAAATGAAGGGGAGATCATCATGCCCACGCCAGCGACCTTTACCCCAGATATTGCGACCGTGCAATTCCATCCCGTGACGGTGAAGCCCTCCCCGAATCGTTCCGCCCGTCCGACGGGCATACGCGTGCGGTGCATCGTTCTTCACTCCACCGGCAGCAATGAGTTTGGCGGCTCGGTGTCGTGGCTCTGCAACCCGGACAGTGAGGTGAGCGCGCACTATGCCGTCTCGCGCGAAGGGCAGATCGTGCAACTGGTGCCGCTGTGCATGAATGCCTGGCACGCCGGGAAGAGCGCGTGGAAGGGCGAGCAGATCAACGGGAGCATCAACGCGTTTTCCATCGGCATTGAGATGGAGCATGTGGACGGGCAGGGCGATTGGCCGCGGGTGCAGGTGGCGGCGGTGGCGGCGCTGGTGGATCTGGTGTTGGAGCGGGAGAGCCTGGCGATTGATGCCGTTGTCGGTCATGCCGATATCTGTTTACCGAAAAAACGCAAGGTTGACCCGCGCGACTTCCCGTGGGAGGCATTCCGCGCGCTGGTGGCCAGCCGGGGGAAGGCGGAACCGGCGCTGGTGCTGCCTGGCGGGCGCGTGGGCGGTCGCATCATTGAGAGCACGCTCTATGTGCCGGCACGCGCGGTGTGTGAAGCCGTGGGCTTGACGTCGTTGACGTGGGACGGGGTGAAGCTGGAGTTGACGGCGGGGAAATAGGAGGCGGGTATGGATCTGAATCAGACCTTGACCCAGGTGGGTGATATCGTGCAGACGGTGAGCCTGATTGTGCTGACGGTCTCCGGGATCCTGGCGGCGTTTGGGGTGAAAAAGACGCAGGCGCTGACGCGGATGGAGAAAGCGGCAGAAGCGGCCGTCCATGCCGTGGAGCAAGCGCGAAAAGTGCGGGCAAAGCAGGGGCGACCGATAGAGGCATCGGCATTGAAAGAGCTGGCGCTGCATGAAGTTGCGAATCTGCTGCCCGACCTCACTCCGACCGATACGGCGCGGATGAAGACCCTGCTCGAAGCCGCGGTGCAGAAGATGCAGCCGACGAAGAAGGGCGCGTGAGCATTTTTCCCGCGATTATGATTTTGCTGGTGTCGGCGCCGGTTCCCACGGCGCCGGACATCTCCCTGTGTGACATCGCTGTTATTACCATCGTCCCGCCCGCGCATGGGCAATAGAATGTCCGAATCCCAGGATATTCCCCAACTCCTCGTGCGTCTGTTCCTCGTGGACCTCCGCCGCCGCCAGTTGTGCCCGCAAATCAGCGATCTCTGCCGCCTGCCGCTGGCACGTCACGCCGATGTCCTCCACCGGGGTGGCCGGTTCGTCGGAGTGGGGGATGAAGCCGGTGAAATGGTCAGGGTATTCTCCCTTGCGTTTCATGTCTGCTAACTCCTGCTTCAGGCGGGCGTTATCTGCTTTTAGCCCTTTTTTCTCTCGCTGATGTTCGTGACGTTGGATATCCAGTGCGACTTCCGCGTCATGGATGGCGCCGAGTTCTCCGTCGGGGTGGTAGCCGAATGGCATAGTCATGTCTCCTTTCCGTATCGTCAGGCGTCTAATGCGCCGGGTTGTTTTTCGTAGGCGGTGCCGCTGATCTGGCCGGGGGCGAAGCAGCAGGGGTGGGCGGTGACGTGGCCCACGGGGAGGTGGGGGGGACCGCCTTCGAGGAAGTGGACGGCGTTGTGCTCATCCACGAGGAAGTCCATCGTGCAGCCGAGGTGGAAGTTGCTGTGCATGGCGATCATCAGCGCGTCGGAGAGGCAGCGTTGGGACAGTGTGCACATCTCCCGCGTGTCGGGGAGGGGGCGCTGGGGGTAGTAGTTGCTGATGCCGCGGATGCCGTTGTGATCGAGGAAGACGCGGAATTCCAGCGGGAAGCCGTCCACCATGCGGGGAGCGACCCAGGGGCGGACGCACAGGCGGGTGGTGATGGCGTCGGACTCATAGAGGATATCCACCACGCGCGGGTCATCGATGGTGAGCCAGGTGCGGGCATCATGTGACCAGGTGGTCTTACCGATGACATGGCGCTTTAGATCGCTCGAAGCACACATTTCCCAGCGGGACATGATGCTATTTTGTATCAAATCGTTATGGCATATTTGATCGTTCAGCCAATCGAACGCTGTGCGCACTGCCAGCGACATCTTTTCCGGGTGGTCCAGCGCGTCCAGCACCTCGGCCACCGGGAAGGCGGGGGAGAAGGTGGCGGGGATGGTGGTGACGTGTCCGCGCGCGGCTCGCGTAAGCCAGGGGCCGAGGGGCACCAGGGCGCGGCGGTAGGGCAAGGGGTCCATCGGAAGCGCGAGGGCCTGCACCTCCGCCAGTTCGCGGCGGGTGGGACGGTATTTCGGTAAACAGAAACTGGTCATGCTCGCTCCTTTCCGTTTCGTATCAGCGGCGCCCGCGTTTCGGGCGGCCGGTATGCACCGTCGCGGCGGTGCGCGGCAGGGCGTGCCGCGGGCAGGGATAGGATTCACGCGAACGGCGCTCTTTTGGCGCGAGGCTGACGCGCCGTTCGCGTGAAGGCAGGTACGGGGCGTCGAAATAGGCATTCGGACCCGTGTGCCAGGGCATCATGCAGACTATCCCCCAGAGCATGCTGCAGCCTCCTGGAAGCGCCGACGATAGGGGGCCAGCGTGCCGGGGCCGAGTTCGCCGGCGGACAGGAGCGCCAGGGCGCGGCTTTCCTCCGCCGCGCGATCGGGGAGGGGGATTTCCGGGTTCCAGTCGCGCCCGCCGACGAGCATTCCCTTGATCGACATCGTGGCGATATAGCGCGGGGTGACCAGCACGGCGCCGGCGTCCAGCGCCAGGCGGAGCTTGCGCAGCGTGATGGTGTCATAATGCGGGTGGCGCGGATGCTCCTGAAACCATTCGCGCTTCAGGCCGATCAGGGAGGCGAAGCGGTGCAGGGCGTCGGGATCCTGGCTCACCAGGTGGATGCCATCGGTCAGGATGGTGGGGTCGGGCGGCTGTTGTTGGTCAGGCATGATCCACCACCGGCTCAATAACTACGAGTTTCCCATTTTCGTCCACCGTATAGTGCGTATTGGGCAATATACCGTCTTCCCCCGGGTAACCAACGGCGACGCGCCGGCGATCATTGCTGTCGTACCAGGTGATGACTATCACCCCTCCGTCGCCTGCGGACGCCTGCCCCTTATAGCCTGCGGACGCCTGCCCCTTATAGCCTGCGGACGCCTGCCCGTAGGAGCCTGCGGACGCCTGCCCCTTATAGCCTGCAGACGCCTGCCCGTAAAAGCCTGCGGTAACGGCATTAAAAACAATGGCTTTCCCGTCTGCTCCATTCTCGCGCAGGTAGGCAATTGCTCCATCGCGTTCACCACAATAGACGACGTTACCACGGGGGAATTTGCATTTTCCCGTCAGTTCACCGTCGCCGGTGAGCACGCTGGAGTCATCCGCTTCCACCACCAGCCATTTCGCGTCGTCGTCACTGGATAACAGCGAACCGTTTCCTTCACCCCACGGCAGGCCGTGCAGACCGCCGCCACAGACGGGCGAGGGATTCCAGTCGGGACATTCCACCGGGCCGGATGTAGGCCAGAGAAAACCGCCGTGGGCGGTCATGTCGGATTTGCAGGTACGTAAAATTAGCATTGAGTCTCCTTTTCCGTCTCTCGCACATAGGTGTCAGGGCCGGTTTCCCGGTGCATGATCATCAGGGTATTGCGTCCGCCGGCCTTTTGGCCGGAGATGCCGCGCAGGCAGCGCAGCGGGTCGCCGTGGTGTTCGCGCCGGTAGTGGTGGGCGTGACATTCGCCGTCCTTATTCGCGGCGGTGGGATTCGGACACCATGGTATGGCGCACTTCTTACTCGGCGGGCGGGACTTCGGCGGCAGCGGTATCTCGTCCAGTACCACCTTGCCCCGGCAGGATTTCAGTACATTCGCCAGGCGCATCCGCAGGCAATCGTTCTCGGCGCAGACAGTCTCCAGTTGTTTCTCGGTCATCGTGACGGTGGTCTGCAAGCGCAGCACCTCGCGCTGGGACTCCGCCAGTTCGCGGCGCACGCGTCCCAACTCGGCCATCATCTCTTCACGCTCGGTCGTAGTGAGGAGTGCCATCGTCCTTACCTCCCCACCACGGCGCGGAACTCGGCCACGTCGGAGACAAGGTGACGACCGGCGCGAAGGGATTCGGCGACATCATGCGCGTGGAGGGTGCCCGCCTGGCCGATCTCGCGGGAGGCATCGGCCAGGCGCACGAGCTGCTCTTCGGCGGCGTCGAAGGCGCGGCGGTACACGGACAAGCGGCGGGTGTGGTGCATCATTTCGTCACCTCGTGGGCTTCCATCTTCGCCAGCACGGTCGCCAGTTCAACCGCGTTCATCTGGCCCATGCCCTTGCTAAAGCCGTGGGCGGTCCAGAATTCGGACATCAGTTCGTTGTACTGCTTATCCTCGCCGTAGAAGCCGAGCACGCGGGCGCGGGTCTTGATGCGGTCTTTCAGTTCGCATTTGCCGTCTTCCTCCGTCTGCTGGCGCTCGGCGGGTTCCTGGCAACGGGTGTCCTGTCGTCGCTGCTGCTGCCGGTTATCGTCCTGTTGTGCCGTGCCGTTGGTGGCGGCAATGCGGAAGAGCAGCTGCTGCATGGCCTTGTTGGCGTCGGTGAGGGCTTTACCGAGGCTCTTGTCGTCCATGTCCAGCCCCTCACCGGGGCATTCGATGGGCAATACGGCGTCGGAATCGGCGTCGCGGAGTTCGTAGGCAGCGCGGATGACGGTCAAAGTGCCGCGATGCACCATCACGCCTTCCTTGTTCGGGTAAGCGTGGGGTTCGCGGCTGGTGATCTCATAGCTCTTCAGGTACAGCACGAGGCCGACTTCGCAGAGCGCGTGCTGCACGGCTGCGGTCACCTGGGCTTCGGACAGGTAGGGATAGCTGAACGAACCGCCTTGCACCTTGCCGTCCTTATTGAGGCTGCCGATCAGGCGCATGGCGGCGACGATTTTTCCATTGAGGGAGAGGGGAGCGGTCATCGGGCACCTCCCCACAGCATGGCGGCAAACGAAGAGAACAAATACATCATTCCCGCCGCGAAGACATAGAATGCCAACAACATGCCGGTATATTGTCCTACCACTACCCACCATTTCAGCGGTTTAGCGCGGCGTTCGGCGTCGCGGCGGGCGGCGTGGAATTCGGTGGAGAGGATGTCGTGGGCTTCCAGCAGCGCCGTGCGTCCCTGCACCGTGAGCCGGGAGGCTTCGGCGGTGACTTCGGAGATACTGTCGAGCAGGTAGCCGGCCTGTTCCGCCGGCAGGGTGACGGTGAAGTCGGGCAGGGTGACGAGGGCGTCTTTCGCCATCTCGCGCAGATTGGTCGTCATGTGCTCACACTCCTTGTTGGCGTGGATCGAGGAGACCGCCGGAGGCTCATGCCTCGCCGGAGGTGCGGTCCCGGCCACGCGCCCCGGGCAGACGGTGATAGATTCCGCCCGCCCACCGGGAACGATTCCCGGCAGAATGCTCCGGACATTCCGGCCACTGTCGGTGGCGCCGGCAGTCGGCGGAATGTCCGTCCGATTGCAGTTTTCCGCAATCGATAGGCTATTATTGCACGAACTTGCAACAATGTCAAGCATTATTGCGAGATTGTGCAATAAAAATATTTTCCGGCAGGGTATTGACACCTGCGTAAACTTGCAGTAATACTAGAGGTATGCCGGAATTGTCCATTGTAGAGGCTGCTAAAATACTGGGGCTGAAGACACGGCAGGTGTACAACCTGATCGAGGCCGGTGTCGTCAAGGCGCGTCGTTTGAGCGAGGCCGATCATTCGCCCTACCTGCTCGATGCCGACAGCGTGGAGCGTGAACGGTTGCGCCGGTTGGCGTTGGGGAAGCGGAAACGGTATAGCCCGCCCGCCGATCCGCCTGATTCGATTGCTGCCGAGCCGACTCCCGACTATCATGTTTCACCCCGAAACGACGAAAAGGCCACGCCCGACGCGTAAGCGCCAGACGTGGCCTCAAAGGACCGTCGTTATAAACGATGGGCGTCCCCGTGGGGATGCCTATCGTTAGTGTAGCACACCATTTTTGGGTGTCAAGAGCAAACAGGCACAGAAAGGAGGACCTGGGGCCGGACCAAATGAAGCGCCCCCCCCGCGACCAAACGGGAGGGGCAAAGAGTGAGCACTGACCACAACCAATCTCTAACTTGCTGCATCGGTTTACCAGGCCGTGTAGCCCGTTGCGTGACGGATATCACGCGAAAGGACAGGTCGTATGAGTTCATCATACTGCCAGGGGTTGAATTCGTCAAGCCCCTCGGTAAAATTCGTCGTACATTCGCAGGTGTTTGCCCTTGTTTTGTGGGAAAACTCTGCTATACTGAAAAAAATCCTGTCCGGTGACGGGATCAGATTGACGCTCCTCGAGGGCACGCGCGGCTATATGGCCGCCGTGCCCTCGTTTGCGTTGGTCATGTCCGAAGCACGAGAGGAGAGCCGATGACCACCCCATTGACCATCAATCCGAAGCGCATTTCGCTGGAAGCGACGACACAACGACTCCTCGATATACCGAGGCAACAACTTTCTAATGGCGCGAAATGGGTCCTGTTACAGTTGCTCTGTATCGGTATCTCCGGGAATGGTGATGTTGCTCCGAGTCGAGAGGACATCGCGGTAAAGTGCGGCGGCATATCAGTCCGTCAAGTGGGTCGCCGATTGCGCGAGTTAGTCGGAGCCGGCCTGATTACCATTCACCGTCGTGGATGCCAGCAGAACAACGCCTACACTTTCCCCGTTCATGAGGTTTTCGTTAAGGAGTGAGCGCATTATGACCACATCACCATTGCCGACCATCAATCCGAAAGCGTGTCCGCTCTGGCGGGTGCAGAGCAACATTCTGCGGCTGCCGCAACAAACGTTATCTGACGGAGCCAAGGTCGTGCTCTTTCAACTGCTGTTCTATGCGAACGCAGACAGTGGAGAAGCCTGGCCCAGTCGGCAGGCGTTGGCAGAGAGTTGCGGGGGACCGTCTACGCGGAAGATTGACCGCCACCTCGATGAACTGGAAAAGGCCGGCATTATTGCTATCCGGCGGCGCGGTATGCGCCAGAGCAATGTCTATACGTTCCTTCCCCACCCCGTCTTCGCCCAAGAGGTGACAGTTCTGTCAACACCGTGCCCGTGTGTATTGACAGAACCGGCAAGTCAGCGTGCTGCCGTGTTGCCAGTTCTGGCGACTTGTGATTTGACAGAACTGTCTACACCTAAGATAAAAAGCTCAGGGGAAAAAGAGACTACGATAGATATACGTAATGCAATACCAGTGCCCACTGCGCCGGCGTCTTCTTTTCCCTCATTGAAAGCGACGGAGGAGCCGGTTTTGCCGGAACGCACGTCTATTCGGTGTTACGGCGCCGACGTGGAGGCGCCGTTGGCGTTGCGGGCCAATGCCTGGTTTAAGTCGCATGGGGGGGCGTCGCTCTTCCCGGACATCAATTCCCGGCAAGAGATCATCGTCCGCCTCGAAGACGGGCTATCCGCGTTGCAGGAGGCCAGGCCGGGGAAGACGCTGGAAGTTATCCTCGACGCCGAACTCTACGGGAATTCGTCCCGGTGGAACCGGCTGATCCATGCCTTCGCCGGGAAAAATAAGCAAACGTGTTTTGCCGATCTGGCGTTTGAGTTGGCCAATAAGGGGCCGAACACCGACCCGGGGGAGGCGCTGCGCACCACGAAGCCGGGGACAGTGGCGCTGGTGAAGCCCTCGCCGATGGAGGAGGACCCGCGGATGGCGGAGGCACTGCGGAAACGGGAGGAGCACGAACAGCGGATGCAGACCGATCCGGTCTACGCCGAGGAACAGCGGGCGAAGCAGCGGGCGTTCCGTGCGTCGCGGAATGGAGGTAGTCATGTCCTCTCGTTCGCATGATCCGAGTGTGGCGCTGGAGCAACGCATCCCGCCGCAGAATATCGAGGCCGAGCAGGCGACGCTGGGCGCCATGCTGCTGGAGCGGGAGGCGATTGTCAGGGCGCTTGATCTGGGGCTGACGATGCAGGATTTCTATCGGGATGCCCATCGCGCCATTTACAAGCACATCCTCGCGCTGTATGCCGACGGAAAGCCGGTGGACCTGATCACGCTGGGAACGGCGCTGAAGGCGCAGGAACTCTACGACATGGTGGGGGGCGGGTTGTACCTGACCACGCTGATGCAGCAGGTGCCCACCGCCGCCGGCATTCGCCACTATGGCGGGCTGGTGCTGGAGAGCGCGCGGAGAAGGCGGTTCATCAAGCAGCAATTCGCCTTGCTGGATGCCGCCTACCGGGATGAGAACGCGCTGCCGGCGCTGATGGCGCAGGCGGACAAGGGGCTGTCGCTGTTACAGCAGGAAGTGGACGGCGGGCGGGAGATTGTCAGTGTCGGGGAGATGATGAGCAAGGCCATTGCCGACCGGCGGCAGGCGGACGCGCAGAATACCGATCTCGGGATCCACAGCGGGGTGAAGGCGCTGGATAAGATTCTGCGGCCGCTGATGCCGAAGGAGTTGATCATCATCGCCGGCAGGCCAGGGACGGGCAAGAGCGCGCTGGCGGCGCAACTGGCGTTGTGCATCGCGCAGCAGGATGTCGCCGGGATCTTCTACTCGCTGGAGATGGATCAGGATTCCCTCGCGCTGCGCATCTTCGCCTCTTACGGGGTGAATCCGTGGGCGGCGAATTCGTTGCACTATCGGCAGTCGTATACCCGTGAGGTCTACGAAACCGGCTACAACGAAGACAGCACGGGGAAGGAGCGTCCGGGCTTGCAGCAGGTCGCTGACCAGGTGGAGCGGCTGCCGGTGTATTTTGTCGATACGCCGGCGCTGAAACCATCCGACATCCTCTCCGACGTGCGACACGCGCGCTATCGGGGGTTGGACATCGGCTTCGTGGTGATCGACTACCTGCAACTGCTGGACAGCAACGAGCGGGCGCGGGACACCTTCGACAAGGTGCGGATGATCTCCCGTGAGTTGAAGCAGGTGGCGAAGACGCTGGGGATTGTGATCATCGGCCTGGCGCAACTGAACCGGGACAGCGAGAAGCGCTTCCCGCCGCGTCCGCTGGTCAGTGACCTGCGGGAGAGCGGGCAGCTCGAGCAGGATGCCGACAAGATTTTATTGCTCTATCGGCCCGGCATGTACGGCCCACGCGCCATCGAGGCGGCGGAACTGGAGAGCGGCGACACCAGCAGCACGGAGATCATCCTGGCCAAGCAACGCAACGGCGGGACGGGTGAGACGTGGATGACGTTCGACCATGCACGGACGTGGTTTGTGGAGAGGGGGGGATGATGCGCGCACCAACGATCGATGTCGTCCAGGGCGATTGCCGGGAGGTGCTGGCGCGCTATCCGGATGGCTGGTTTCACTGTTTGATCACGTCGCCGCCGTACTATGGTCTGCGGTGCTACGGTATCCCGCCGTCGATCTGGGGCGGGAAGGATGATTGCGATCATCAGTGGGGGGAGGAAGGCCGGTTGGGCGGTGGCGCGCACACCCACGGCGCGTCCAGTCAGCAACACGGCACCGGGCAAATGGCGGAGCATGAAGCGATCTCGCAGACGTCGACCGGCTGCACCTGCGCGCGGTGTGGCGCCTGGCGGGGATGCCTGGGGCTGGAGCCGTCGTATACGCTCTACCTCGCGCACCTGGTGGAGATCTTCGACGCGTGCCGGCGGGTGTTGCGGGATGATGGAACGCTGTGGGTCAACATGGGCGATTCCTACACCGGATCCTGGGGCAATTACGCGCCGACGGGCGATGGCGGACAGCGGGAGAAGCACACCTACCGGTATCAGCGGCCGGCCTATGACAACGCAGAGACGCGCCCGCCGACCAGTTTTGGACAGGCGGGCTTGAAGCCGAAGGATCTGATGGGTATGCCGTGGCGGCTGGCGTTCGCGCTGCAGGATGCCGGCTGGTATCTGCGCCGGGATATCATTTGGGAGAAACCCAGCCCGATGCCGGAAAGCGTCGATGACCGCCCGACAACGGCGCATGAGTATCTGTTCCTGCTGTCGAGGGCGCCGCAGTATTACTATGATCGGTTCGCCGTCGCGGAAGCCTGCACCGGCACGGCGCATGACCGGGGCAGCGGCGTGCATCCAAAAGGCTGGCAGGAAGGCGAAGGCACGCATAACACGCTGTCGCACAACGCCGGCGGCCGGATGCCACGGTCGCGGCAATGCACCAGCTTTTCTACGGCGGTAACGGCGGTGGTGGCCACGCGGAATGCCCGCTCCATCTGGAAAATATCCGCCGAACCCTTTGCCATGGCCATGTGCAGCGCATGCGGCACGATTTACCAGCAGGCCGGCTATCGGCGGTTGCGGACGGCGACAGGCTACCGCTGTCGGTGTGGGGCGTCGGATGCGTGGATCAGCCACTATGCGAGTTTCCCGGAGAAACTGCCTGCGCGGTGTCTGTCGGCGGGGACGAGTGAGGCGGGGTGTTGCGCGGGGTGCGGGGCGCCGTGGGTGCGGGTGACCGAGAAGGACGGTGAGCGGGCTTGCCATAGCGGAAACCAGAAATTTTCCCGGCTGATGGTTGACCGTCGGGGAGAAGCCTCGCTGGCATCATCGATGCTGGTCGACGGCCTGGTCGC
>Ga0172380_10008680_pt1 | contig 11017 bp, 9 predicted proteins | sample Leawe162metaG_FD_119747 | JGI IMG/M metagenome (GOLD analysis project Ga0172380, IMG submission 119747) | Leachate microbial communities from a municipal landfill in Southern Ontario, Canada - Leachate well 162 metaG | ecosystem: Engineered > Solid waste > Landfill > Unclassified | place...
AAAACCAACCAAGTGTAAAAAGTAAACCAAAAAAAGAAAGGGTGCTATTCAACAGCACAATAATGAAGGGTGTATTCCTTCAAGCTAAAAAGATGAACTAAGGCATTGTTGCATTCCAAACGCCATTCAACGAATTATCAAAGATAAAGTTCGCTGATTGATCAGTCGCATTAGTGAACAGTATGCCTGTTGAACTATAAAGGATGTTTTGACTAATTATGTTCCTAACAGTTGTCCCAGAAGATTGAGGCACTCTTATACCCGCAAAAGTAATCGCTAAAAGATGGTTATTTGTTATAATGTTATCTGTGCAGTAAGGGTTAAGAACTATGCCGTGTCCTGTGAAATCTTTCGCCGTGTTCTTATCTAAAGTTGTATAGCTCACGTGTGAAAGATCAATCGCAGAAGTATCAACAGAATTAGATAAATCATTTTTTGATACGTCGCTGTAAAAAACATATTCAAGTTTCATGCCTGCTGTTAAAGCCCCTTTCATTGTGTTTCCGAAGATTTCGCTGTCGTTGCTATAGGTTAAACGGATACCCCATTGACCGCCTGTAACTTTATTGTTCGTTATGTGGATACCTGTTAAGTATTCCCCTGTTTTACCAGTAACATCTATACATTGGTGTGCTGCGTTTACTTCACTTATAGTGTTGTGGTCTATGTAAACATCGTTGGGAGCAAAGGAATCTCCATCATAATTATTACTCATTATCCCATTATGGCAGTTTGTGACAGTGTTGTAGGTTATCCAAATTCTTGAAGATCCGTTACGTGCTTCAATACCTGACCCCACTCTACCGTCACCTGTGAAGTTTTGGATACTTCGGGAAACAAAGTTTTCGGTAATAATGCTATCGCTACAATTATCAAATGTTACACAATCATTTTGCAGGCAATAATCTATAACGTTGTTTTCTATGGTTAGGTATCGTGAATTGCTTCCCTGAATATTTTGCCATGTTCCATTTACAACATATAACTCTTTTATGGTAACATACTCAGAGTTTCTTATCCAAAAACAATACTCCATATCGTAACCAGACGCTTGATTCGCATAGTTACCGTTTACAGTGCCACCACCCATGAAAGTTATGTGTGATGCTCCATTGGTATAATAGATCATTCCCTGTGTATTGTCTGCCTTCCTGATTTCAACGCCTTCAGGAATCACTATTAAAGTATTGTTGTAATCGCCTGTAATCACAATTTCATCCGTGACAATATACAAGCCTTTAGCATGAGTTACTGTTACATCCCCACCTGAGATGGCATTCAGAAACACATCGTCATATTCTGTTGAGATCAAACAGATACGGTTTGCTGAGTCTTTTACTGTGTAGTACCCTAATGTTACTCCTGCGCCTTCTTCGATTGTGTAGGGTGGACCTGACGTGTCAAGCGGATTAATGAACTTAACTATTTCATCCTGATAGCTACAAACAACCCTGACATTCTGCGGTATGCTGTTCATTAATGCTATAGAGAAAGGCACTTGATTCAAAACCAAAGTCCCACTTGTAATAACACCAGTCAAAATATCACTAGTCAACGTTGCAGAATTAACGTCAGTATCAACAATAGCGCTAGTATTACCCTTCATACAATAATAGGTTCCGTTACCATAATCGCCAATCAGGTAAGTAAAAGAATTAATCGTGCTATTGCCATCAGCCCCGTTTACTCCATTCGACCCATCATCACCATCTGCTCCGTTAGAGCCGTTAGCTCCATTTGTCCCATTTGTACCAGAAAGCCCTTGCTGACCAATCGCGGAGCCATTACGCCAATAAAACCCCTCAGCCATCATATTACCCGTAGTATTCAAATCTCCCACGCCATCACGATCATACAAAACAATATTACTGGGAGACACTACAAGCGAACTAGCCGCATAACTATAACCGGCATAGAACACGCTCCCCAACATTAAACCAATCAAAAAAATCGCAGAAACTAAAACACGTTTACTCTTAAATTTTTCATTCATAGATGTCACCATTACTTTTTTTCCTCCTAATAAACACAAACACAACCGCAATTGCAATAACCCCAAACAACACCGCAACCGCCAACACATCCTCAACTGCTAAATCAGAAACATCAAACAAAATATCCACCGTTGAAGACGCATTATTAACCGTTAAAACCCCACCTGCAAAACTCCAATCACTCCAATCCAACCCATCAACCACCACACTACTAGGCGCAGAAGTCCCACCAAAAGTTTGAGTGCCATTAGAAACCACACCATACGTTAACTCATCGGCAGAAACTACACTAAAAGTCGCGTTAACATCACTAGACACAGACAGGTAATCGTAAGCGTAACCCCCAGAAGTGTACACGTTACTAAAAGTCACAGACGAAGCGTTAGTATCATCCCATAGGAAACTAGTAAAATACAAAGCTACAGAAGCATCAATCACACTATCATAATACGTTAACCCGAAACCAACATCAGGATTCCAAGTAAACCCGATTAAGTCAGCTCGAACAAACAAAACCCCAACAACCAAAACAGAGCAAAGCGCAACAAGTAACAGGTTACGCAAAGAAAACAAGCGCTTCGCATTAATCATCCATAAACCCATAAATACGATCCCGCTCTTTCTGCCTAAAATCCGTAACAATACTAAAACAGAACACAAAACCTAAACCCATAAACATCAAAGCCAAAGGCACACTCAACAACCCCGACCCACCAAAAAAGTAGAACGCAGTCACAGAATTAACAAACCAGAACAACCCCGCTATAACCTTAAAGACTAAGCGGTGTTCAGTATCAGATAAACTAAAGGCGCTGAAAAGAATAGTTGTGCCTAACAATGTAACATAAAGGATTGTATCAGACAGCACCATATCTAGATAATTAAGCGTAGGTTGTATTAAAAATTTTAGGTTAAAAAAAGAAAAGGGAAATAATGCAAAGTTACGCCGCTATGTTTAGATTTTTCCGCCGCCGCCGAAATTCAAGTAGCTTAAAATCGCTACAGCACCAACAATTATGATACCAACAGCTACCAAGCCGAAGGCAACCCAAATGTTAGTCTGTACAGTAGCCCATGTAGAGTTAGCTTCCGCAGACCAGTTTTCGTCTGGAGTTTGCGAGTTAATTAAGCTGTTCACAACAATTATGCCGACAAGCAGCATAACTATCATGCTGATTAGTACAACTACAACTCCACCAGCCGCAGCTTTACTGCGAAGGAATCTTTTAAAGTTAGATTGTATTTTCATTTTTATTACCGTCTTTACTTTGTTATAACACAACCTAAAATATTTAAACAAGTACCACCAATATGATGATACATGCGAATATACACTAATTTAAGTGTAGCAGAATATAGAATTTTTAAAGGAAAAGCAGATCAACTAGGCATATCAGAGTACGCATTAGCAAAAGATTGTATATTAATAGTGATAAACCAGCCAAAAGACCTTATTAAAACAAAAACTTATTTAATAAAAACGATGGAATGGCTCGCCAAAGACATAAAAGAAACCCCAAAAAATCTACTTTAACCGTAACCGCTACTTTTAAACAACCGCCACACCACCCCACCAACACCCAAAGCCATAAACAACACAGCAAGCCCACTCGCCATAGGCATAGCAGCAATAAAGAACCCACCCAACATAATCCACAACACACAAATCAACATCAAACTCTTAGTACGAAGATACAACGGCACAAGAAACAACATAGCAATCAACGCAATAGCAGTCTCCAAATTAAGAAAACTTGAAATAAAGAAACTCTGTATTCCACCAAGAAAGTTTCCTTCATAAAAGAAAATCCAAAACGCATCCATATTCACAGAAGGCAAAGTAGCATCCACATTAACAGCAAACACGGCTGTGTCAACAGCGATATAACTGTCATTGCTGGCAGCCCAAGCGTAGCAAGTATAAGTGCCAGTTTCAAAAAAGCTCAAAGTTGTAGAATCTGAATAAGTAATATTAGAGGAATAAATCCAGCTAGACCCATTCATAACATTGTACCATACTTCAATATGGTTTGTCGCTGTAATCGTTAAAGTTAAGTTCGCGCTAGTATATTCCCTACCCTCAACAGGCGTAATAATTGACACTGTTGGCACATCCTCTTCTGTAATTAAAGTGAAAACAACGGTAACAGTATAATTAGTAATCATTTGAACCGAAAAAATACATGTTTCTGACGGCGTTTCTTCTTCGCTTATGACAGTTGCAAACCAAACGCCAGTAACGGTATTAGAGATGTTGGCATAACTAAACACGTAACCATCTCCCGCTGTTGCTGTAACAGCAATAAATGAACCATACATAACCCCGTCTGTTGTACCATTAATCGGATCATAAGTTAATGAACCCAAGCCAACAGTTGACCCCTCAGTTAAAACGTACATATCTCCACTTGTAGCACCATAAACTTCAAACAGGAAATCATTAGCAGCTGTAGAAGCCCAAGTTGAACCACTATTATCTGAACTTATATACGTACCATCAGAATAGGGATTTATGTTACTATAATACAATTTGATAAATTCAGAAACGTTACTACTATACACATAAACACAAATAGCATACATAGTACTCGCTGCTAAAGTAGTGGTTCCCGTGAAATTCGCAAAAATCCACCCGCTAGAGTAAGTAGTTATGTTAGCCGTATCTAAAATTGCACCAGTAGGCAACCCGCCAGTTGTAGCTTTAACACTCACATTTATAGGTCCAGGAGTACCAATTATATCAAAGTTAAGCCTAACAGCATTAAGACTAATATCTAAATCTCCAACCGTGAATGTTTGACCAGCGTAATAATTGGAGTAAACCGTTTTGAAACCTGTCGATGCGCCACTATATCCCTCCTGTAAAGTTTCCTCACCAGATGTAGCGTCTGGTTCATCGTCTGGATTAATATATAATACTGTATCAGCAAACCAAATATCAGCTTCTGCCTCGCCTGTTTGCCAGTTACCACCTAGAAAAAGCAAAATACCCGCGATCCTCTCAGGGGTAGATAACAAGTTGCCTTTATAATCGTGAGTGTATAAGGTGTTTGGTATAGTTACATTAATTTCTACAAGAGTCCAATCAGAACTATAGTCCACCCATTCATAATTCCAAGTTTTCGGGTAATCAAAACTATCATTATCATCACCACTAGTTTGTGGAGCTACTTCCACAAGCCTAACGCCAGTTCCACTTATGCCATCAAAACCGATAATTGCCGCTCTGTTTCCAGTTGCTATATCACTTGAAGTTTTAACATAGGCTCTAAAAATTATTTGCGTTCCAGGAGGTGTTGTAATCCAGTAATTGTTAACTTCGCGGTGTGCATTAATCGCATTCTTTTCTTCAACTCGAATACTACTATGCCCATCATAAGTTACTGTATCATCTCTAAACGCAATCTGTAAATCTGGGTTAGAAGTGCCATAAGCTACGTATCCAAATAGGTCATATTGACCCCATCTACAACCATCTGTTTTGCCTGTCCCATTCTGAAACATTACAGCATGGTTTGTGTTATCTGCTCGTACAATTGGCAAGGCTTGAAATAAAACTGAAAAGAAACTTAGAAACAGAAATACAATTAAGAAAACACTAAAGGCTTTTCGCTTAATCACTAAAAACCCTCCCACTTATAAACTCAATCAAAAGCAAACTAATAAGCAAAGCATACACACACCTAAGCAAATTAGCAATAACATCAAAAGCAAACAAACCATCAGCATCCGTAATATACGTATTCCTAATATAAGTCAACAAAGTAGGAAACCCATCAAGCAAATAACCAATATCTTGAATAAGAAAATTCCAACCCCCAAAAATATCTCCAATCACAGGAATACCACTAAAAGGCGTAGCACCCCAACCCGCATGAGTAGCATCACCCGTAATATCAGTGCTATTAAAATGCGCTTCATACTCAGACGCGTTTACACCTGTACCCGCAGCACTAACATAACCCGTACCGGGAAACTGCAAAACAATAACTAACCCCACTACCAAATTAAGAATAAAGATAAACAGCAAAATCTCGTATTGTACTTTCATGTCAATACATCCCCGTTCTCCGTTTATTATAAACCAAAGCCATTAATATAGAAAACGCAAACGCACTAACCAACATCCCCGCAGGAACAGGCAACCAACCAAAATAAGCCAACACAATCCCCGCAATAGTAGCTAAAACCGCGCCCGCTTCAGCGTTCAAAACACTAAAGCAACACGCAATAAACAACACAAGCAATGCAGGAACAATGTAAGCTGTATTAAAACTCCAATCCCCAAGAAACGCAAAACTAAACAAAGCCACATCGCTACCACCTTCACGGTAAAAGGTTTGAGTCCAACTTAAATCCCCATACAAAGCATGATCTACCTCAACCGAAACATAATACGTAGTTGCATCATCAGCTAAAATCCAAGTGACCGCTAAATTATCCGTAGAAGCAACCGTATAATTATACACTAAAGTACCGTCACTATCAGTGAAAAGCGCTTCAAAACTATTCGTCTGAGCCTTAGTATCATTGTACATTAAAACTATAGTGTTAGCATCAAAGTCGCGATAACCATAAAATGTAACATAGGGATACTGAAGTAAAACTTCTTCTGGAAAAGCCCGTTGAGGAATACTTAAAGTAATCGCAGAAGAAACAACCGAAACATCACCAAAAGCATAAGTGGTACTGCCATCATCAGATGACAAAGAAACATCGTATTGTGCATTAGACTTCAAGAGAAAAGCAGCGTCACCTAAAACATCAACAGGTATCTTTTCTATAGTGTGGTTTTGGTAGATAGCTCCACCAGCACTTTTAACAGTCATAAAAGCACCACCCACAAAATTCTGTGAGATCGAACCATAAGCAAAAATGTTAAAGGCCACAGGAGTTAAGTTTTCAGCAAAGTAAATATGAAAATCACCACCATTCGCAACCTCATCATCATCACACCAATAATAACGGTGATATACTGTACCTGAATAATTGTAGATATACTCAAAATACAAAGGATTCTCCGCTGGCGAAAAACCTGCACCCGGATTAACTAGTAAAGTCAAGTTAGTGCCTATTGTTGTATGATAAATTACAGTCGCAGGATCAGGCAAAAAGTTGTTTGTTCCTTCTTCATAGGGACCATACCACATGAATGTCCGAACAGCTTTAGTCGATGGAATCATAGAGAAGCAAATAGCAAACAATGAAACAGCAAGCAACACAATAAGCATTAAACATAAATGTTTAGTAGCTATATGCGTCACGCTCCGCAGGATAAGTTAAAGCCCAAAGCAAAACAATAAAATCAAAAATAGGACCCCAAGCAATATTCACATACTCCAACAGCTTAAGCAAATTAAATCCCTCCCCAGACGTACCAATCAAATCCATATTATTGCTCGCAATCGTATTAAACACTGTATTACTAATATAGTAACCTACAGTTATACTAGTCATAAGCACCAACGCAGTTATCCAAACTATAACAATCCGCATTTAACCAACACCCCGCCTCTGAGTGTACAAGTAAGCATAGTACACTAACCCAAAGAAAATAAACACAAACACGTAAGTCCAAAGGTTAGTAAGCAATGTAGCAGCTAAATAGAAAATGTTAAAGTGTTCCTCATCAACCCAACTTGTAGTAGTCAAATAAGGATTAAACGCCTCTTGAGCATACTGAATAACTGTACTGAAATAAATCGCAAAGAAAGCCAAAGCAACGATACCCACAAACAAAACTACATAAAGGTGCATCAACCCAGAACGACTATACCTAAATCGCTTCAACGTTTCTTTCGACCACTCCTATGCTTTTTTTCACCAGTTAATATATTGCCAAGTTTGTTAATATTAGTTTTACTTTGTTTAGATAACTTTAAACCTAAAACTGTCTTCATCATTTCTGGAGAAGTCTTAATCCGAATATTACGTTTAAACCACTTACCACGCATAAGATCAATGCTTTTACCGCCACCATGACCGCCACCAACTGAATAGGGGATAAATTTACCGTTTTTAGAAGGATAAGAAGGAGACAGATAGGGAGGGGGACTATAATTTGAAGAGTAGCCGGGAGGCTTATAATTAAAAGAGTAGGGGGACGATTTATAATCGAAAGAACCTGAAGAGGGAAACTTTGAAGAGGGAAACTTGGGATAATGAATGGGATAATGAGGACCTTCAGGAGTTGGGCGGTACTCCTTTATGGAAGGCTTGTTTGGAACATAAGAGGGCAAATCATTAGAGGGTTTATAGGGTTTATCAGATGGCTTATACTTTGGGCTATATAGAGACGCGATAGGTAAAGAGGGATTATAACCTGAAGGCATCTTAGATTGTATTTTACCAGAAGGAAAAGAAGATCTACTAAATTTTGATATATTATTAGAACCCATAGAAGAAGGCGATTTAGAGAGTTTAAAGTCTTTAGAGATGTTTTTAGAAATAGATAAAGATGCAGCCGTTAACCCAGCTAATCCTCTAGAGCTATCACCTTTAACAGTTTTAGGCCTAACAACAAAATCCTGCTTAACATCAAACGGTGTCTTCAATACATCCTGAAATTGAAATCTCTTAGCTAACCTCGAAAACGCGGGACTTTCACCCATAACACCCTTAGACATCAACAATGTTTTTTGTATCTGGAAAAAGTCAGGAATATCCTTAGCACGATGAGCTACAGGACCAATCGTAGCATCAGACTTAAAACCCAACACACTAACACCCTTAGCTAACCCCTGCTCACTCAACTGCTGACTACGCAAACCTTCAATCTTAATATGCTTCTTAGAAATATCAAAACCCCAAGCCTTAGAAGGCACAGCCTCAACCAAATCACCTACACCATGAATATCAACCGCGCGTCTCCAAGAACCTCCCTCCACCTTAGCCTCAATTAAAGTAGGTTTCTCAGAACTAATCCTAACCGTTTCCCCCGCGATAGAAAGCTTACCAACCAACCCCTTAGCAAAAGTCTCAGCCTCTACACCACCAACACTAAGTTTAATATCAATATCTGCTGGTGTTCTCAAAGCAGAAACAACTTTACCATTATCATGGATAGCAAACTCAAACTCTTTACTAACTTGTGCTTTCTGAGTAAAAGAACCATATAACAGCTCAACACTTTTATCATTAGATAACACGTAATCCTTAACAGTTGAAACTCCTCTTTTACTTAAAGTCTGAGTCTCAACTGGCAGCATCTCATCAATATACTTAGATTTCACATTCTGTGTCTGCCTCATCAAACCTCTTATACCAGCAACATCTTCAATAACCTCTGGGCTATACCCAGAACGTTTCATCACCTCTAAAGTAACCTTAGATTCAACACCACTCTTAGGAACAAAACCAACCTCTTCACCCGTTAACCCATGAGATTCAATTCTCGCACCTTTAGGAACCGTATATTTACCCAAAAGTAAAGAAGCATCATCACCCTTCGCCAAATAAGCACCCTTCCAAGTAGCTTTACCACCACCCTCAAGCGCAACATCAACCTTACCAAACTTAAACACAGGAATCTTAGGACGCGCATAACCCATAACATCAAAGCCCAAACTAAACGCAGCACCAAAAGCAGCACCCTTCGCAGTATCCTCCACGTTTCCACCACTAACAACTAAACTAGTACCGCCGCTCAATCCAGTATTAATAGCTGTACGACCCATAACACCAAAAATCTTAGCTGACCTAGAAAACTCACCCAACAAAGGAGTAGCCACACTTGGAATCCCCCGACTAACAAGCTTGACCGCACCCATACCAGCCAAACTAAAAACGCCACCCTCAGCCGCAGAAAAAGCCACTTCCTCAGGAGTAAGTAACCCCTCACCTTGAACCGCCTTAAAAGTTTGAGATACACCAACCCCAAAAACTTCACCTAAAACAACACCACCAGCACTCAAACCAAAAGAAGGAGCAACCACAGGAGCAACAGCCGCAACAGCAACCGCCTCTCCAACCCTAAACGCAGACTGACCAAACTCTTGACTAGAACTTTTAGGAGTAAACAACACAGACGGCTTACTAGAAGGCAAAGCATTCTGAGGAGTGGGAATAATATTACTTTGACTTATTAACGGTTTAATACCAATTTTACTAATCATAGCCTCAAGCGATTTATACTGATTAGCAGCTTCACCTACACCACCAATATAAGCTCCCGCTATTTGACTACCAAAACTTTCATCTCTCGCTTGAATCGCTGCGAAAGGATTAAGAATCGTAGTCGTAAAACCCGCAGGATCACGCAGAAAAGCAGAAGTTAACTCTAAAGGATTAGAAGCTTTTGGAGTAACTCCAATAATAGGATTAACCTTATTATAAGTTACATTCCCCACTTGAAGTACATTAGAAGCTCTACTCTGTGGATCAGCACCCAACGGATTAAAAACAGGCAAAGTAGAAACAGGAGATACAAGAGAGGATTTATTAACAGCAAAACTCTGAGTTGCAATCTCCCTAACAACTTGATTCATAGATTTAGATGGCAAAGGAACTGGAACACCATACGACCTCGAAATCCTCGGCAACCCAGTAGTTCCAGAACTACCAACCACAGCAATAGTCCAATTAGCAAAATCCATCTGTGAACCAGAACGCTCATACTGACTCCGCAAGTCTACACCAAAAGCATCTATCTGCTCTTGCTGCGTTAACTGCCGCTCATAAGAAATCGAGTAAGTATCATCAAATGGGTCCTCTATTTTATTAGGGTTAACTTTTATTCCAGTTAAAGAAGCCCCAACTGGCAAGTTTTTCTGTATATTTGCATAGTCAACGTCTGGAATACCATACCTATTAGTAGAAACAGGACGATAAGCCACGCTATATGTATCATCAAAGAGATCACTTGGATTATTTGGATTAACCGTTATTCCTGTAAGTGAAGCCCCAGCAGGCAAACTCTTCCATATATTCGCGTAATCAACATCAGGAATACCATACTTATTAGTAGAAACAACCTTAGGACGATATTGAATAGAATACGTATCATCTGAGGGATCATTTGGTTT
>Ga0172380_10008681_pt1 | contig 11017 bp, 7 predicted proteins | sample Leawe162metaG_FD_119747 | JGI IMG/M metagenome (GOLD analysis project Ga0172380, IMG submission 119747) | Leachate microbial communities from a municipal landfill in Southern Ontario, Canada - Leachate well 162 metaG | ecosystem: Engineered > Solid waste > Landfill > Unclassified | place...
AACAAGCGCGGAGCGCTGGGCCTGGTTCACCTCGGAGTTTGCCACCTGCATCCGCTGCTATGCCTGCCGCAACGCCTGCCCCCTGTGCTACTGCCCCACCTGCTTTGTCGATGACGCCAAACCCCAGTGGGTGGGCAAGAGCCTTGATGCGGTGGACACCGGGCTCTTCCATCTCCTGCGGGCCTATCACTGCGCCGGCCGCTGCACCGACTGCGGGGCCTGCGAGTCGGTATGCCCCATGGGCATCAACATGCGCATGCTGACCAAGAAACTGAACAAGGACGTGCTGAACCTCTACGGCATGGAGGCGGGCATGCAGCCCGGCTCCCCTCTGCCGCTGACCACCTATGCAACCACTGATCCCCAGAAATTTATCGTAACCGAAGCCAAGGCTGTAAAGGAGGGCGAGTAACTGTGAAGGTTTTCAGATTATCACAGACTGAACTGGATAACCTGGTTCAGCAGTGGAGCAAAACCAGCAGGGTCTACCGTCCAGCCGCGGGCAGGCAGCAGTCGGCCCATGCAGATTGCGCCCCTGGCTGGGAGAGGGCAACGGGCAGCGGGCCGCTCACTTTGGCCCCAGGTCCGGCCAAATCATCGGTGAAGACCTTCCTCTTCCCCCAGCCGGAAACCATGCAGACCTACAGCTTAAAGAGCAGCGATCCGGACCGGGCCCTGCTGAAGGAGCCGGCAAAGGCCACGGAAAAACAGATCGTGGTCGGGCTCAGGCCCTGCGACGCCAGGAGCGTGCAGCTCAACAACCTGCCTTACCGGGAAGACCCCTTTTATCAGGCCAATCTTGGCCGCACCGTCATGGTGGGCTTCACCTGCAAAGACATGTGTTCCACCTGCTTCTGCGACCAGATGGGCGGCTCACCCATGGCCACCGAGGGCCTGGACATCGCCATCACAGAGCTGGACGACTCTTTTGTCGCCGAGGTGCTGACCCCGGCCGGCGAAGAACTGACCGCAGGTCTTGATCTTGCCCCGGCAGCAGAGAGCGACCTCACGGCCCTTACCGCCCGCCGTAAGGATTGCCCGCAGCCCGATGGCGCCCGACTCGACACCCTGAAGGGCCGGGATCTCAATACACTCTACAAGGCGCCCCTGTGGCAGGCCCTGGGCGAATCCTGCATCAACTGCGGGGCCTGCACCTTCATCTGCCCCACCTGCTACTGCTTTGACGTGCAGGACGAGGTGGTGCGCGGCCAAGGCCGGCGCATCCGCTACTGGGATTCCTGCATGTTTCCCCTGTACAGCCTGCACACCACCGGCCACAACCCCAGGGGCCAGAAGATGCAGCGCACCAGGAACCGCTTCATGCATAAACTGAAATATTTTCCGGAACGCTACGGCCCCTTTTCCTGCGTGGGCTGCGGCCGCTGCGTCCAGGATTGTCCGGTTAACATTGATATCCGCGAGGTCATCAGCGACCTCCTGACCGTGGAGTAAGCTATGATTTCCTATTTGCCCTATCCTGTCCGCATCGACGACATCACCGTTGAAACGGAAGACGGCAACCTGAAAACCTTTAAACTCGTCTTTGAAAACGAGGCCCAGCAAAAGGCCTGGAAGCACGTGCCCGGCCAGTTCGCCATGCTGTCCCTGGCCGGCCAGGGCGAGATCCCCATCGGCATCGCCTCCTCCCCCACCGAGCAAGGCCACCTGCTCTTTACCGTCAACCGGGCCGGCAAGGTGACCACCGCCCTGCACCAGATGCACGCGGGCGAAAGAATCGGTGTGCGCGGCCCGCTGGGCAACGGTTTCCCCATCGACACCGAGATGAAGGGCAAGAATATCGTCATCATTGCCGGCGGTTTCGCGGTCACCACCCTGCGCGCCACCCTGATCTATCTTATGGAGCACCGCCAGGATTACGGCAAAATAACCTTCATCTACGGCGCCAGAACGCCGGGCATGCTGCTCTACCAGAACGAACTGCAGGAGTGGGCCAAACGGGACGACGTGGAGCTGCATATCACCGTGGACCGCGAGGCCCCGGGCTGGAACGGCCTGGTCGGCTTTGTGCCCACCATTGCCGGCCAGGTGGCGCCATCGCCGGAAAACAGCGTGGCGCTGATCTGCGGCCCGCCCATCATGATCAAGTTCACCATGCCGCCCCTGGAAAAGATCGGCTGGACCGACGACCAGGTCTATCTCTCCCTGGAAAACCGCATGAAATGCGGCGAGGGCCTCTGCTGCCACTGCAACGTCGGCCCCACCCTGGTCTGCAAGGACGGCCCGGTTTTCACCCGCGCACAGGTGAGGAGGCTGCCGGTGGAGTATTAGAATTATATTTCTCCCATTTCTTTAGGGTTCCCTTTAGCCATCATCCCCATCCCCTCACAGGGTAATTACGGGGCCGATGGCTTTTTTTTTTTCGCGTTGTCGTTTCCGGTGTTGTTACAACTGTCGCTCTTCAAGATGAGCGACATCCCCATACGCCGCCACCTAAACGCCTATCCGTACGATCAAGACTGGCAAGAATATTTAAGAGGCAGGCCATATTTGTTGCCCCAGACATGGAAAGAGTGTCCTGGCCGGCAGGAAAAGTACTGTTCGGCAGGACTGGTTCATGAGTGTCGTTGTGTCAGGAAATGGGATGGGGCTTTTCTTTCTATCTGATATTTAATCATATTTCCCCGGCATACCCCTTGGAGCGGTTGCGGCACAATGTGGCCCACCCTCAGCCTGCCTGCCGGTTTTGTCGACCTGATAGCGAGGCCCTGGAAAAGGGCAAAAAAACTTCCATTCTGGATGAAATTTCAGGCCTGAACCGGAATTAGGCGGCACGCTTCGTCAGCTCATTTGTTTCGCTCGGAATTCCATCTCCGAAATTATCATACTGTAATGAAAGACAGTTATCGTTCAATCATCATTCCATTATCGGTCAGGCATATGGCTTGCAATATACATGAACATTTAAGCAGGGCCCATCAAATAAGTTGGCGCTCAAACCCAGATGTGTCTCAGGTTGCATCGACAAGTCAAATACTGACCCCCTGGGTAATGATCGTTGAGAGTTAGCAAAAAGTTCAAGAAGCAATGTTATGCCTCTTTTCTCAAATACGAGAAACGGGCGGAAGTGATAAAAATAGGCAGTGAAAGAATGGAGGTGGTGTAGGAACAACGGTATCCCCTGGAAGGCGTGACAGGTAAAACAAAACATCGGATTGGGGCCGCAGTTTAACAAGAGTAAACAAGCCAAGAAAATGAGGAGGAGGATTGCCATGCGGAAGCGCAATTTTTTGATCTTTATGAGTCTCGTATTGGCCGTGGTTGACTGGTCGTCTGGTGTTGCCACGGCTCAGAACAACCCTAACGGTAACGGAGCCATAAACAGACATTCGAAGATTGCTGATAAACTAAAACAGGTCGGCGCTCGGAAGAACGCCGCAAAGCTGCTGCAGGATGCCGGAATTATGGTGGCTGCGCCGGAGGCTCTGGTGATTGACCCTGCCACCGGCCACATGGTTCCCGACTACTTCGGTGTCGCGAACTGGGCCTTCAGTCCGCCGTTGACAAAATTCATAGATCCGTTGCCGAATCTCACCGTGGCGGTTCCGGACACGATTACCTATCCCGGGTCCGACTACTACGAAATCAGTTTCGTTCAGTTCACCCAGCAAATGCATACGGATCTTCCCCCCACCACCCTGCGCGGATACGTGCAGACCAACAGCGGCACGGATGCTTCCGGTACCAACTCGATAGCGCCGCCAGCGATCGCCTACATGGGCCCGATCATAGTCGCCCAGCGCGACCGGCCGGTACGCGTCAAGTTCACCAACGCCCTTCCTCCAACCGACGCCGGCGGCGACCTCTTTATCCCCGTGGATCCCTCGGTTATGGGCTCCGGAATGGGTCCCGAAGCGCCTGCCGGCGCCATGGATCAAGATTGCAACCCAACCTCAAGCCCCCGGCCGAGCTGGTGCTATTCGCAGAACCGGGCTGCCGTGCATCTCCACGGCAATAACACCATTTGGATCAGTGATGGCTGGCCGCACCAGCAAATAACTCCTGCCGGTGAGACGGCTCCCAATATCGATGGCATAACCAACTACAAGGGGGTCAGCAACTACAACGTTCCTGACATGTGGTTCGACGCCACCGGCGCCACCATAGCTTCCTGCGCCGGCCAACTCACCTGCACGGCTTCCGGTGCGACGAACGATCCGGGTCCTGGTGCTTGGACTCTTTACTACACCAACGCGCAGAGTGCACGGTTGATGTTCTATCATGACCATGCCTACGGCCTCACCCGGCTCAATGTGTACGTCGGCGGGGCCGCGGGTTACCTGGTAACCGATTCCGTCGAGAGCGACCTGATCAACGGCACCAACGTCACCGGAGTCAATCCCACCGGTCTCAAGGTGCTCCCGGATATCGGCATTCCGCTCGTGATCCAGGACAAGACGTTTGTCGATGCGACGCCTGTACCCGATCCCGCGAATCCGACAGCAACGGTCCCGGCGATCTCCCTGACCGACCCGACCTGGCTGGATCCAACTCAAGTCACATTCGGCACGACGCCCGGCACGGCGAACACTGGCGACCTCTGGTTCCCGCACGTCTATATGCCCAACCAGAATCTTTCTCAGATAGACGGAGCCAATCCCTTTGGCCGGTGGGACTACGGTCCGTGGTGGTTCCCGTACGTTGACCCGGCCGGCATTCCGTCGGTTCCCGGATCCGCTCTGATCTCGGGGCCCCTGCCCAACCCATACTGTCTGCCCACGCCGGGGGTCGATTGCAGTGCCACACCATGGGAAAACCCGACCATGCCCGGGACGCCTTCGAATTCCTGGACCGGCGAGGCTTTCATGGATACCCCGATTGTCAACGGCATGGCTTACCCATACCTTAACGTTGAGCCGAGGGCCTACCGCTTCCGCATTCTGAATGCCGCCAATGACCGGATGTTCAACCTCCAGATGTATGTGGCGAACCCCGGTATTGTCGGCACCCTGACGACCACGCCAGGTTCCGGCTACACCGCCGACCCCGTGGTGACGGTAACCAATGATCCAAGCGACACGACCGGCCACGGCTTTACACTTACAGCTACCGCTGACCTGACCCAGTTCCTCGCTGACGGGGTCACCCCGAATCAGACCTATGGTCAGGTGACCTTCGCTATTCAGTCAGTGGGCAGCAACTACACCGCACCGCCGATCATTAATGTTGCCCCGGCTCTTGCGGATACCACGGGCTCTGGCGCCTCGGCAACTGCGGTGCTCTATGGCGCTGCTTTGGGTCAGGACACAGAGGTTGGCATGATACCCCTTCCTGCCCAAGAGCCGTCACTTGTTCCATACGTCAACAGCGGCATGCCTGACCAGGCATTTGCCGGTCCGGACTTTTGGCAGATTGGCACCGAGGGCGGCTTCAATCCTGCCCCGGTCGACACTCCCAACCAGCCCATCGTCTTCAACCTGAACCCGAAGACGTTCAACTTCGGTAACGTCCTTCAGCACGCGCTGCTCATTGGCTCCGCGGAACGCGTCGATGTGGTGGTGGACTTCTCGGCTTTTGCCGGCAAGACCATCATTATGTATAACGATTCGCCCGCGGCATTTCCGGCCGCGGACCCTCGCAACGACTACTACACGGCCGACCAGGACCAGACCTCCACAGGCGGAGCGCCCACCACACTGCCCGGCTTCGGCCCCAACACCCGCACCATCATGCAGTTCAGGGTGGGGACAACCGTAAATTCACCGAACGCCGCCACTCTTGCCAACCTGAAGTCCGTGTGGGCTAGCGCGACAGGGAAACCGGGTGTCTTCGAGGCCTCTCAAGCCCCGCCCATCATCCCGCAGGCAGTCTACGACTCGGCCTACAACAGCACCTTCGACGCAACCGTTCCCGGCCAGTACATCCAGGTCGGTCAATACACCAAGACCTTCCAGCCCATTGATTCCACCGGAGTGCTCCAACCAGCCGTGACGCTCCCCATTCAGCCGAAAGCGACGCATGACGAGATGGGCGGCGTCTGGGACCGCTACGGAAGAATGAGCGGCATGCTCGGGCTCGATGTTCCTGGCGCCAACGCCCAGACGAGCCAGTTCATCCCTTATGGCTTTGCCAGCCCGCCCGTCGATCTGTTCTCCGGCACCGTGTCGGGCACTCCCATCGGGAGCCTCGGCGACGGCACACAGATCTGGAGCATTGCCCAGAACGGCGTGGACACCCACACGATCCACTTCCACCTGTTCAATGTGCAGGTAATCAACCGGGTCGGTTGGGACGGCATGCTGATCCCCCCCGACCCGATCGATATCGGTTGGAAGGAGACGGTCAGGGTTAACCCCCTGGAGATCATCTTCGTGGCTATGAGACCGATCATCCCGTCAGCGCCTCAAGCGTTCCTGAACAAGATCCCGAACGACGTCCGGCCGATCGACCCGACGATGCCCCTGGGAGCCATGCTCAATCCGCCGCCGAACGGGTGGTTCGACCCGAACGCGAATGCGATAACGAGCATCTTCAACCACACCGTCAACTACGGTTGGGATTATATGTGGCACTGTCATATCCTCGCCCACGAGGAAAACGACATGATGCACGCGTTTTCCGTAGCCACCCCGCCTGCTGCGCCCACCAACCTGAACGCGGCGGTAACCGGCAGCGGCATCAATCAGTCGATAGCCTTGACCTGGACGGACCAATCAGCGAACGAGACCAGCTTCATCGCTCAGAGAGCTACCGATGCCGGCTTCACCACAAACCTGGTAACCTTCCCCGTTGGGCCGGATGTGATAACGTACACTGACGCCGCCGGCACTCCCGGTACTACATACTTCTACAGGGTGTATGCCACCAACGTAGTCGGAGATGTTGACACCCCTGGCTTTCCCACCGTGACCGCGGACTCCGGCTTCTCCAATGCCTCCAGCAGTTGCTTCTTAATCGGTGATTTCAACGGTGACGGCGTGGTCAACCAGGCGGACTACTTCCTTTTCAGGCAGTACTACCGCCAGTCCGGCACCAACCTGCTTGCCGATCTCAACGGCGACGGGGTGGTCAACCAGCTGGATTTCTTCATCTTCAGGCATAACCTGGGCACCTCCTGCCCATAAGGCCGGAGACCCGTTTCGTCAGCTAATGCCCCTGGCGGTCCCGCTTCGGCGGGGCCGTCAGGGTTTTGTTCTTCACAACCACCACAGAGGAGTTAACGAATGAAAATCGCAAAAATCTCTACCCTGGCACTCGGACTGGGCGCCATGCTGCTGCTGTCCGAGGCCCACGCCGCCACCCTGTCGATCTCGCCCACCGGCTCCTTCGATGCCCAGGGGGATTCCATCATTAAATACGATGTGTATTATAATGCCCAGCCGGGTGATGGGCCCGTCACCTACGAGTCCTGGGATTTCGACATGGGCTGGGACACCACCGAGCTGGCCAACCCGGTAATCAGCAATGTGCCGGCTTATTCGATCGTAGAAGTAAGCGCCCCCGGCACCATCAATGACAGCTTTTTCTCCCTGGGGTCGTCCACGGATGTCCAGTTCACCCCGGGGAACTCCTATCTGCTTACCTCGGTGAGCTTTGATATTCTTCAGCCGCCTCAGGTGTTTGACGGCCAGCCGGATTTCTGGACCGTGGATCAACAGGGCGATATCCTGGCCGGTTTTTTGAACAACCAGGGGGACATCATTCAGCTGGGCCAGGCCAACGGCGCCGATGTGGGCGTCCGCGCCTCCGTGGTGCCGCTGCCCGGGGCGGTCTGGCTGCTGGGTGCAGGCCTGGCCGGCCTGGCCGGGCTGCGCAAAAGGGTAATGGCCTAGATTTTCTGCAGCAGGCTGCCCGGAGGGGACGAAGTCGTTCCCTCCGGGGCGCCTCTGGTGCCTGCCACAGTCACCATCAGCAACTGGAGACAATCATGCAAGTGGAAACCTATTTATTCTTTGCCACGCCAATGTCCGCATCGGCAAAACCATCCTGCTGGTTTCAGATGGCCGCTGTGAAGCGCGCCATGGGGTCCGCCATGGGGTCAAATCTTTACTCTTGACATTCCCCTGAGGACGACATAAAAGAAAACATGGCAAGACCACTGCGCATCCAATATCCGGGGGCTGTTTATCACATCACCAACCGGGGCAACGAGCGGAAGGCTATATTCCGTGATGATAACGACCGCCAGCGCTTCCTGGAGATCCTGGCCCAGTCTGTCGCTACGTATCAGGTGGTCATTCACAGCTTTGTCCTGATGTCCAACCACTATCATCTGCTGGTCGAGACGCCGCTGGGTAATCTTGCCGAATTCATGCGGCATTTCAACATCACCTATACCTCTCATTTCAACCGCCGCCATAAACGGGTGGGGCATCTCTTCCAGGGCCGGTATAAATCTGTGCTCATCGACAAGGAGTCCTATCTTTCCGCCGTGTCAAAATATATCCACCTCAACCCTGTCAAGGTCAAAGGCCTGCTGAGCAAGCCCGCGGAGGAAAAGCTCAGCTATCTCTTTGCTTATCAATGGAGCAGCCTGCCGGGGTTTACGAATCTAGAAAAGAGAGACAAATGGGTTGAGTACGGGGTGGTGCTGCAGGAGTATGGCGGGGATAACGCCCCGGGAAGAAAGGAGTATCTCCAGCAGCTTAAGGCGGGTGTGACAAAGGGAATTCCCATAAAAGAGAATGTAATCGGGCAAAGTATTCTGGGTGACGCTCGATTTGTCGCCCGGATAAAAGAGACTTTTCTGGACAGCAGCAAAAATCGTGAACAGCCCGCCCTGGGCAGCTTGCATAGTTATCTGGCCAAGGAGAAGATACTTGCCCAGCTTGCTGTTGCAACGCAAAAAACCGTGGATGAGGTGATCAAGAGTAAAGGCGAAACCCGGCAGATTGCCATGGATCTGCTTTATCGCCTCGGCGGCATGAAAAACAAAGAGATCGGCGAGATGCTGGGGGTTGACTACAGCACGGTGAGCCTGAACCGCAAAAGATTAAAAGAAAAACGCAATATAGACAAAGAGTTGAACCTGGCCATCAGTGCAATTGAGAATATTTTATCAAAGAAAAAGATTTGCCCCCCCCTCCCAACCATCCCCAAGGAAACATTCTCTGAAACAGTTTGTCTTATATTTTAAGAGCAAGCAGTCCATGGAGGGAAATTACTCCATACGGACGAGCACTCTGAGATTAAGCTTGATGTTTTTCCTTCCTCGAGATTTGCAATGGAGGTATCGCGATGGATATTAAAAAAACAAGTTCGATCCTGGACCAGATGAAGAGCTTTGCGGCTCAGCAAGGGAAACAGAAAGATAACACGCAGTCCGCCGCCATGACACGAGTGAGCCTGCAAACCTCCAGTTTTACCCAATTCCGCCTGGAGACCCAGCAGGAATCAGCTAAAAGTTTCGAGGCCCAAAACGGGCTTTCCCATCTTATCAACCAGACTGATTTTGACGTCTCCCAACTGCAATATAATAACAAATCCATTCTGGAACTGAGCCCGGAAGAGGCGACCAAACTGGTAAGTGAGGATGGCTATTGGGGAATCGACAAAACATCGCAGCGACTGGCTGATTTTGTCCTGAACGGTTCCGGTGAGGATATGGGCAAACTGCGAGCCGGACGGGAAGGAATTCTCCAAGGATTCAAGGAAGCTGAAAAACTGTGGGGCGGACAACTGCCGGAGATGAGTTACAAGACCATCGATGCAGCCCTATCACGCATTGACGGGAAAATAAAAGAGCTGGGCGGCGCGGTTGTTGACACCACTGCCTGAGATGACATTTCCCGTCATCTATTGAGTAGAAACATAAACAGGCAAATTTTTAGCGGTTCTTGAAAATTGTCCTGTATCAAAGAGAATGTTTTGCCCTGCTGCTCACTGAGTGATTTTCCAAATACCCGCTCCTTTTTTTAATGTGTCCGTAAAAATACCCTTGCTTTGTGCAAGTTCGTTGTGCGAGAATAATTATTAGGAGCCGTTACGAAATAACCTCGGCTTTCTGAATCATTGCGTTTTACAAGCCAGATGAGGGTATTATTTTGTTGCAACGGCTTACTCGAGAAATCAAACCGGCTTTCCCCACCCGGAGATTCACGCCCGTACCTGGTGCACAATACGTATTGAGAGTGACGGAAAGATCCTCAACATCCTCCTTTTTTTTGCAACATCAAGCCCGGCCCAATATCGACAGGGAGGCATAAACTGAGAACACATGCGTCCGACGCAAAAGGCTGTTCATGGCATGAATGATTTGTGCCGGCACACCTTCAGGGCTGGGCCGCTTAACATTAAATATAAGACGATTATGGCCGTTGTGTATCAGATAATAGATAGACTGAAACTGGTTTATGCCAGACTGATCGGCACAGTGGATGCTGAAGCTCTTATCCGCCATTTTAAAGAGCTGAGCCAGGATGAGAGATACATCACGCCCATGAAAAAACTGGTTGATTGCCGGTACTGCGACGATTACCGGGTATCCACGGCGGAAGAACAGAAACTTGCCAGTCTCAAGGAGGTTTTCGCCGACAAATTTCGAAATGAACGCTGCGCCATCGTGGCCCCCAGCAACTTACTCTACGGCTCAAACCGCGCATTCCAGGAACAGAGTTTCGACTCGGTCATCGAGACAATGGTATTCAAAAATTTCAATGATGCCCTGGCCTGGCTGCAAATTGATATAAACTACATTGATTTGGATAAATAATGGATTAATCGATTCTTTTTATCACCCCTCTCCCATCGCGCCGGATAAACCAGACATTCCCGCTTGCAGCCGTCAACTGCTGCTCCCAAACAGGCATCAGTCGCCAAAACGCTGGATGCTCACTCAAATGACAAATGTGCATATTGTTCTTGTTGTGCCAAATGAAAATAATTATCTAACGCTTTCCGTCTGTTACATACGTGATACAAAAAAAATTATAATTACATATTGACACAATTTTAGGGAGTTAGTATTAAATAAGTATAAATACCTATTGTGGTGTATTTTATTGCTCTAAGTATTTTTATGCACAACTTGCACAAGAGGCACAAAATGGAAAACTCAAAA
>Ga0172380_10008682_pt1 | contig 11017 bp, 17 predicted proteins | sample Leawe162metaG_FD_119747 | JGI IMG/M metagenome (GOLD analysis project Ga0172380, IMG submission 119747) | Leachate microbial communities from a municipal landfill in Southern Ontario, Canada - Leachate well 162 metaG | ecosystem: Engineered > Solid waste > Landfill > Unclassified | place...
CTGGAGAGCGTAGGTCTTTACCTTATTGAGGGAGCAATCAACTGGTCCATCCTCGGCAAGGTGGTTTTATCAGTGACATTTACATACCTGGGCGGGACTTGGTTTGCAGGGCCTTACTCAACAGAGAAGAAAAGACTCTTTGCCAGTAAGTCCTACATCCGGAGTTTGAGAAAAGTCGTAACGATACTTTTCGCAGTCATGGCTTTTGGAACGCTTTCAGCACAGGGACCTCTTGATGGTTTCTTCAAACCCAAGGCAGGTGTTCCCGTGGAACTATTAAAGGCAGAAGGCGATCAGTCAATGGATTGGTACATTCGCCCGTCAGCAGGTATAACCGCAGTTCAGTTTGATTGGGATAAGGAGCAAAAGGTATTCAATACATCCACGTTCTCGGCTGCCGGCATAGGTCTCGGCCTTCAACATTATGTCGAGCGTAACGGAGTCCTGGTAAATAACTACGGGGTTAACGCCCTGCTTATGCTTGACGCCTCAGGATCACAGGGAGGGATGGCGGTGGCTGGGACTTTGAACGCCCTGCAATTTGTTAACGTGGGCTGTGGGTATAATTTTACCGGCAAAAGGTTCTTTATCCTGACAGGAGCCGTATATAACTTTTAAGGTGTGGAGGAGTTATGATCTTCACTAACGGCTGGAAAAGCAAAAAGAAACAGGGAGGGAAGTACATTCTGAAAGCCAGGTGTGGAATCATAACTTTCCTCGACTTCTATTGGGACCGGGCCAAGAAACAGATAGGCTTCACCCTGTTTAACTTCGGAGTAAAGAACGGGACTCCATATAAAAGAAAAGACCATGATATACCTTTATAACGAGACAACAGACACATACACGGATCTCTACCGGTCAGCATTCGAGAATCTGGAGGAGTTCCTTGGTGACGAGGCAGAAGATACCACGGTCTATAAGATCCTGTTCTTCGTCTCACTTGATGACATCTTTGAACAGGCTAAGAAGCGGTCAGCCTTCCGGGGCCGGTTCGCCCGGGACGCCCAGGGGAAATCCCTATTGGAGCAGATGGCTATCACCGATGACGAGAGATCTCTGATCGAGGACCTGCTCCCTAATGGGGCCACGGACCTGCAGAAGAAACTATCAGCCTGGATGAAGGCCGTCAATGAGTCCTATAAGTTCGGAGTGACCTTTGGGGCCAAGAATCCTGCCAGCACAGTGACAGGAGCATCCGGAACCACCATAACCGATTCTACTGCTCCCTTCACAGCAGGGGCTTTAACGGGATATAAGCTCGTCATCTTGTCAGGTGATATAGAACACGAAGAAAGGGAGATCGTGTCAAACACGACCACGGAGCTTGTAATTGACCGGGAATTTACCGCTGATCCTACGGGGCTCCTCTACGGAGTGTATAATCCGGATGAGAAGTTTATCACCTATGCCCTGCAGATGGAGCTTAACTGGAACTTTGCCATCCTCCAGGCAGTAGAGGCGGCCGTGAAAGAGGCTCTGGTAAGCTATGAACTGGCTCAATGGTATCTCGCTAACCGCTACATGGATGATTACGCTATCGAGGACAGTAAATTCAAAGGTGAACTGATGAAAGCTCGGAGTGCTCTCTTCCAGGGGAGGGATCAATGGCGAAGGCCAGTCAATCATTTCTCATAAAGAAGAAGCCCGGGATACTTTCGGGCTTCATGTGGCCTTGGGGATAGTTATTTGATACTTCTAATATTTGCAAATTGGCCAAATAATTTTATAGCCATATTGTTATATGCCGTCATTGCTTCCTCTTTTGTTTTAAAAAAGCCCAAATGCAAGTATGGTCGTATGTGCGCAGTAAATAATCCTTTATTTTTCCCCTTATCACAATATCTAACTCCAAGATATTTAGGAGAACTCTTATACGAATTTCTGTTTAGACTGTTTTGCTGATTAGTACAGTTTCTTAAATTATTCCGTTGATTATTTAATCCGTCATGATCTATATGATCAACCTGTAGATCACTGGGGGTATTCATAATTAAACGGTGCATTATAATGGTCTTTTTCTTTCCATTAATTATTGTTTGTCTCCTTGCATAAAATGTATTCCAGCTTTTTTTCGTACACCACTTCCATTGATTTAACCATTCATAGTCCGCATCATCTACCTTTGCGAATTTACCCTGAGTAAGTTTAATAAGTTTCATCTCACATAAATTTTAAAGCCCCCGAATGATGTGAGGCATCCAAGGGCTTTATGGTTATAACCGAATATCTATAAAGTGTTCTCACATAAACACAGAACAAAGGTAATAAATTATATAAATAAAACAAATAAAAAAACTCCCCGGCAGTCACTCGGGGAGTTGTCAGTCACATGGAAGCAGAAAATTAAATTGTTGTTCGACAGGACAAAACTATGCCGAATATTCTATCCTTGCAAATGAAGTTATCCACAGGATATTTAAGGTATCCCCTCGGTATCCCCTTACTTTTAGGCTTACTTTTTTGAACGCACAATAGAGGAACATTGGAAAATAATTTTAAAATATTTCGCATTTTATTTGGAAATACGAAAGTGTTGTCGTATTTTTGCTTCAGTTATTACGCATGAGTACTTAATAACCATAGCAAATATATGGAAACCATATCGCAAAAACAAGAAAAGTTATCCACGCTTCGCAAAAACCTCCCCCACGGAGCCATAAAGCTCATATCTGAGAGAACCGGGGTTCACCGTGATACTGTCGCAAGGGTGCTCAGTGGAAAGAGTTACAGAGAGGATGTTGTCAAAGAAGCCCTAAGGATCATCCATGATTTTAAAGAGATACTCAGCAAGGTAGAAAGGGTAACGGCATGACAAGCGAAGTCACTACACGGGACATCTATTCTGCCATCCTGAAACTTCACCGGGAAGTGGAAGTGCTGAAGGGAGCCAAGAGGTTTATCTCCCGGACACAGATCATTTCCGAGATCGGGGAAACCAACTACAACTACGGGAAAGACAATGGGTATCTGACCGAGGTCAAAGGACCGGCCCGGAATAGCAAGATACTCATTGAGAGAGTCGAGTATGAACACTTCATTGATTTGATGAAAAGATGAAAGAGGTCGTTACTCTTGATTTATTTTCGGGCATCGGAGGATTCAGTAAGGGATTCATTGATGCAGGGATGAGTATAAGGACGCATTATTATAGCGAGATAGACAAACACGCAATAGCTATTTACAAGTATCAATTTCCAAATTCACAATATGTCGGATCAGTTACCACTTTGGACGGAAGATCAATTACCAGACCCAATATTATCACTTTCGGATCGCCTTGTCAGGATTTCAGCGTGGCTGGAAAACGAGCAGGGCTGGAAGGACAAAGAAGTTCTCTTATCGGAGAAGCCATCAGACTTATTACCGAGTGCAGACCTGACGTTTTTGTCTGGGAAAATGTTAAAGGAGTCTTCTCCTCAAATAATGGCGAAGACTTTTGGGCGGTTATCCAAGCCTTTGCCAACATTGGGGGTTATAGACTCGAATGGCAGTTGCTTAATACGTCATGGTTTCTACCCCAGAATAGAGAGCGGATATATCTTGTCGGACATCTTGCAAAACCCGGAAGAAATTTCAAAGGAATATTTCCTATCAGAGAAAGCGATAAGTTATTTAGAGAGAGCGCAAGAGAGGAGGGGAGTCGGAGTAGTGAATTATGTTCAACAGTAACAAGTAACCTAAAGCGAGGAGTTCATGGGGGGGGGGGAACTTATATAATACAAAAAACATCAGGACAGTCAATCACAAATAAAATAAACGTAACAGGCACTCTCCAAGCCGGTGGATCTAATGTAATGGACAAGGTTCCGAATATTTACGTTGGGGATTACAGGGTTGATGAAGGAATGAGAATACGGAAGGATGGTAATTCGCCTACTATTCCAGCAAGGGCAAGAGAAGATGGAAGTGGACAGCCAATAGTGTTTGTCGGAGGTTTATCCCCTCATAACCGTGGTGATGGCTCAAAGAGCAGGGATTATTCTCTTCAAGAAAGAGTTTATGATGCTGATAATTCATTGGAGGCAGCAACGATATCCGCCACCATGCAGAGTAAATATCTTAACAATTCTCAGATCCGCAGACTAACCGAGATAGAATGTGAGAGACTCCAGGGATTCCCTGATAATTGGACAGAATATGGAGATTACGATGGGGTAATTAAAAAAGTCCCTAAAACACAACGATATAAAGCATTGGGGAATGCAGTAACCGTAGCTGTTGTAAAAGAAATCGCAAAATTATTAATAGAAGAACTATGAATAATTACACCATCCGCACCGCCCATTACTCCTTCACTTGCCCTATCACAGGGACTAAGGTAAGAAAGGGAGACCCATACATAGAGATCGAGGGAGTCGCCATCAGTCTGAAAGCAGGACTCCCGGAGAGAAGATTAAGAAAATTAGTCACACATAAATAATTAAGTCACATGGAAAAAAATCTTAAAAAATTAGCACAGTTCTCCAAATTAATGGGGGTTAACAATTTTTACAGTGTTGAGGCTAACAGCAGAGGAGTTAGCCTTCAGGGAGAGTTTAAACTTCCTATCGTAAGAAAGGCCCGTAAAATGGGATTTGTAGGGGAAGTCACTGACAGATATGGTTACGTCAGGATGCATAGGGGCGAGTATAGTATCACTTTAACTTAATGGCCATGGAAGAACAGGTCAAATATATCCGGAAACACCAACCCATATCCTTCTCCCACGGGAACAATGGAATTGAATCTTGCGCCTTTTGTGACCAGCCTCTCTCAGAAGAACACCCTGGCAAGGTACTAACAAGCTGGCCCGATGGGAAACCCTTCAAAGAGGTAGTATGTAATGACTGCCTGGCCACTCTCGTGGATTATCCTTACCCTTCCTCCTATACTATCAGAGATTTTCCAAACACATTAAATATTTTATAATGGATTCAGAATTTATTAAATCAGTTGACATTAGCCGGTCTGTTGGCGGAGATAAAGAATATTTTGCAGATAAAGATTCAATCTCTGCCTCTGGTCTTAAAAAGCTAAAAACATCCCCTGCTCACTTTAAGTATGGAGAGGAAATGAAGGACTCTGAGGCATTGCTATTTGGCTCTGCCTACCACTGCTTTGTTCTCGAACCAGAGAGGTTTGAGAAGGAATATTATGTTTTTGATGATTCCGTTGCCTGTGATGCGATAATTGCAAAAGGAGCGGCAGAAGGGAAGGAGATTAAGAGCGTGAGGTCGACCAAGGCTTATAAGGAGTGGGAGGAATCGGAAATGAGAGTGATTGGAGAAAAGAACGTAATCCAGAAGGCCGATTTCGACAGGATAAAAGCAATGAGGTCCAAGTTATTCTCCCACCCTTACGCTAAGATGTTATTAACCAACGGAGAACCAGAGGTAGGACTAAAGGGAACCATATCAACCATGGCTGGGGATATTAATGTCAAACTAAAACCGGATTACATAAAGGCGGGTAAACATCTTGTGGTTGACTTAAAGACGGCAAGAGACGCCTCTATGGATACTTTCACGAAGGATGCGGCAAAGCTCAATTACCATATCCAGGCGGCCTTTTATTCGGACATACTTTCGTGGATGGACGGCAATCGGCCTTATACATTCATCTTTATCGCACAGGAGAAAACCAAACCTTATGCATTTAACCTCTTTGAGTGTTCCGCTCAGTTTATCTCTCAGGGCCGGTATGAATATGAAATGCTCCTACAATTATACAAACATTGTCTGGACAGAAACTACTGGCCGGGTTACCAATGCTTCTGCAATAACAGATATGGTCTGTTAGAACTGAACCTTCCAAATTATTCAATCAAGTCACTTGATTTTTACGATTACTCCGAGAATAAGGTTCCGGAGCAACTTTCAATAGCTGTTTAACTTAATTAATTAATTATCATGGAAAACAATTCACAATTAGCGGTCAGAGAGAAAGAGAGTAAGATTATTGTCTTTTCCGCACAGAAACAATTTGAGGCCACCAACGAATTTAAACTGAACTTCAACAGGGAAGCCGGTTTTGCAATCCAAATCCTTTGCAACAATCCCTTCCTTTTAAAGTGTGACGGGGATAGCATCAAACATGCCGTTGCAAACGTGGCCATGACGGGGATCTCATTGAACCCTGCCCTGAAGTATGCCTACCTGGTTCCTCGCAAATCTAAAGAGGGGATGAAGTGTGTTCTCGATATCTCTTATATCGGGATGATTAAGATTCTTACCGATGCCGGGGCTGTAAAAAATGTCGATGCCGGGGTCATCTATGCCAATGACAAGTATGACTACCGTAAAGGTTCTGATCCATACTTCAAACATACACCAACCCTTTCCGGCAGAGGAGAGATGATTGGAGCTTACGCCATTGCCTTCTTCAGGGATGGAGGGTTTCAGTTTGAGGTACTCGGGAGAGAGGAGATCGAAAAGATACGGTCCACGTCCGAGAGTTGGAAGAATGAAGAAGGCAGAAAATATTCCCCATGGGAGACGTGGGAGGGAGAAATGTGGAAGAAGTCTGCACTTAAAAGACTGTTCAAGCTCCTTCCTAAGACTCAGTTCAGCGACCAGCTTATCGCTGCGATCTCCCATGATTACGAGACCGAGATGAGTGACCTTAAGAAGCCGGAGGATAAGTATGCGGAGATGTTTGACGACATCCCCGAGGCAACAGTGGTTAGAGACACCCCTCCTTCAGGGAAACCTCCCAAACAGACAAAAAAGACAAAAGAGAACGAGGACGTCCCTCCGGTAATTGAGGACACAGAGAGTCCTGTTCCTGAAGATTCAAAATTTCAGGATTTATTTCCTCCAAAATAATCAACACCTTATTAATAACCAATTCAATTCCAAACATAATGGTTCCCGGGTGTGGCGAAATGGTAAACGCATCAGTTTTAAGAACTGACGGCCTTGTGCCTTGTGGGTTCGAGTCCCTCCACCTGGACTAACTTTAAATTCAATCATCATGGAAAAGCAACTTGACATCTTTTACAACACCATCCCGGTTGAGGATCCGGAGCTCGAGGAGCGCAAGATGAAAGCCGGAACACAGAACAAGACCATCCTTGACTTCTTCCGGAGCCATCCCTCCCAGGAGTTCACCCCGTTCCAGGTGCAGTACTATTGCCATCTGAACCACACCCCTATCACCAGCATCCGAAGGAGCATCACAACCCTCACAAAACTCGGGTATCTCCGTATTACTCCCGTAAAGCGGATGGGAGAGTATGGCATTATGAATAATTGCTGGAAGCTGGCAGGGTAATTTTTTTGCTCTTAATGCGTAAGTTTTGTCGTATTATGCAATATTATATTTGTATTTACAAAAGATGTGTAGTATATTTGGGGTATATAAAAGTGCGAAGATGGAAACTAATAATCTTATATTAATAATACTGCCCCCGGCAGAGGAACCAGAAAAGGTTGATTCGCACTCTCCTATCTGGTTTTCTTTTGTCCGGGGGCTTTTTGATAATAAAGATTATGGCAGAAGGTAAAAAATCCATAATTGTGTATGCCGACTGGATAAGCATATTTAGCGGACTTAATGACGATGAGGCTGGCCGATTAATAAAACATTTCTTTCAATATGTTAATGACCAGAATCCAGAACCACCGGATCGTCTCACCAAACTATTATTTGAACCAATCAAGCAAACGCTTAAGCGGGATCTCATAAAATCTCATCGAAAAGAATATCACTGGAACTGGAAAAATGGCATCTCACCTGAAAATAAAATAATTCGTAATGGTTTAGAAATAAAAGAATGGAGAAGGGAGGTCTTTAAAAGAGATAACTATACGTGTCAGATCTGTTTTGATTTTGGAGGAAAGCTTCATGCTCACCATATAATGCCATTTGCAGAATTTCCTCATCTGAGATTTTATATTAGTAATGGAATTACCTTATGCAAAAAGTGTCATAAATATTTGCATTCTAAAAAATATAAAAATGGCTATTAATAAGAAATCCTTTTTACTATACACCGACCTTCATTTTACTGTCAAAAAACTAAGTGATGAGCAGGCTGGTAAATTATTCAAACACATCTTAGGATATGTTAATGACGAAGATCCAACTCCATTTGACCTAATAATAGAACTTGTGTTTGAACCAATAAAACAGTCATTAAAAAGAGATTTACGTAAGTATGAGACAATTAAAGAGAAACGGTCACAGGCTGGAAAAGCAAGTGCTGACAAGAGACAACAAATGTCAACAAGTGTTAACACATCTCAACAAGCGTCAACAAATTCAACCGTAAGTGATAGTGATAGTGATAGTGATAGTGATAGTGATAGTGATAGTGATAGTGATCCTCTTTCAGAGGAAGTAAAAGAAGGGAAAATTCTTGTCGATTATCAATTCATAGTCGACAACTATCATTCCTTGTGTCCGATTATGTCAAAGGTTATTCAGCTTAATGATTTTCGGAAGGGATTAATAAATGCACGGATAGGAGAGTTCGGAATTGAGAAAGTTATATCGGTAATAAGGATGGCTGGTGAGAGTGATTGGCTTAACGGGAAAAATGACAAGGCATGGAAGGCAGATTTTGAATGGATAATGAGGCCACAAAACTTCCTGAAGATTTATGAGGGCAAGTATCAAAATAAAAAAATAAAGCTTGCCATATGAAAATACAGTCATCAATTACCAAATCAATTTATGAGTTTAATCCTCCCGAAGGAACCAGGAGTTTATGCCCTGAGTGTTCTCATAACAGAAAAAAGAAAACAGATAAGTGTTTGTCGTGGGATCACAAGGAGAACCGTGGGTATTGTCACAATTGTCTGACAACCTTCTTCGAGTATAATCCCCATGAAGAAAAGCAATATGTTATCCCGAAGTGGAAGAATCTAACAGCCCTGTCAGATAAGGCTGTAAAATGGTTCGAGAGCAGAATGATAAGCCAGATGTCCCTGGCCAAACTTAAAGTTTATACCGATCAGGAGTTTATGCCTCAGTTTGAAAAGGTGGTGGACGTTATTTGTTTCCCATACTTTATCAATGGCAAACTCACCAATATCAAATATCGCGGTCCTCAGAAATCATTCAAGATGGTTTCCGGTGCAGAGCTTATATTCTGGAATATAGATTGTCTTAAAAAATACAACGAAGTTATAATTGTGGAAGGAGAGATAGATGCGATCTCTTTTATCCAGGCCGGTTATGAAAACACAATATCAGTTCCAAATGGAGCAAACAAAAACCTGACCTATTTGGATTCATGTGTTGAAATATTTGAGCCAATACAGAAGATCTACATTGCGACAGACCAGGACACCAAGGGAATTGAACTTAGGGATGAATTAATTCGCAGGTTAGGTCCGGAGCGATGTTATATAGTTTCCTTTAAAGAGTGCAAGGACGCAAACGAGTACCTGCAGAAATATGGACCTGATCTCAAAGAAGTCATTCCTAATGCAACTCCCGTTCCGGTAAAAGGTATCATTAAGGCCGGTGATATATACTCCGACATCAGGGATTTGTTTGAGAATGGAGTTCAAAAAGGAATGGAGATCGGCCATGGGATTATTGATGACCATATAACATGGGAGTCTGGACGACTTGCTATTGTAACCGGAATACCAGCATCAGGCAAGAGTGAGTTTGTAGATTACCTCGTCACGAAGTTGAATATCAAACATGGATGGAAGGCAGCATTCTTTACCCCGGAGAACTATCCACTAAAATATCATTATGCCAAGTTGTTTGAAAAGCTAATAGGGAAGAAGTTTAACAAGAACGTGTGTAATGAGATAGAATGGGATATGGCGTATGAGTATATACGGGAGAACTACTTTTATATTCTCAACAATGACGATTTTACTGTTAACACTATTCTTGACTCAGCCAAAGTACTAATTAAGACACGAGGGGTAAAGACTATAGTTATAGATCCTTACAATAAACTCGAACATAAATACTCTGATTCAGAAACACAGTATATAAGCCGGTTTCTTGACCAGATCATAACATTTGCAAAGATTAATGATGTTCTGGTATTTCTTGTAGCCCATCCCCGGAAGATGAATAAGACAAATGGGATGATTGATGTTCCTTCCCTTTATGACATATCTGGATCCGCAAATTTTTACAACAAAACAGACTATGGGTTTACAGTTCATCGCAAGGTGGATTCTGATAATGTTATGCAGAACCAGGTGGAGGTCCATTTTCAGAAGATCAAATATAAACACCTCGGCAAACAAGGGGTAATATCTCTTGACTACGACTATGTGACGGGAAGATTTTACGAGTTAGGCAGGGATATGAGTAATTGGTTATTGCCCGAAATTAAATCAGAAATAACAATCCCAATAGATTTTTATGAGACAGATAGAAATGAGGAAGAGCCGCCGTTTTGAAAAAAGAGAAACGGGATATCATAGGTCGGCCGTAGAGATATTATCAAGATGGGTGAATGGAGTTATGGAACAACCTTTTCTCTTGGATGGAGCGATTGTTTTTATTCCAGATGTGACTTGTTATAGGGATGGAATTTTAAACTGCATATACGAGGTTGTTTATAAGCATCCCCTTACCGGGAAAAAATATGGACTTATTCAATATTGGTGTTATCGGAACCTTTCAGAGTTGACCGTCTTTGAGGTTTCTGCTGACTATATTCTTTCACAAACCGCCAAGCCGGAAAGAATAGAAGTAATGGAGTGCTACATAGTGAGCCCCTTTGAGCTTGATGAAATAAGCGACAATTTAATTAATCCAATTGTTTAGCCATGACACTATTTAAATCCAAGTACCGCACCCGTATTGAGGCAAAAATAGAAGAACTGAAATTGGAACAGACTAAAATATCTGATGAAGAAGCAAAAGCTGCACCCATGACGCTGAAGCCGTCAGAGAGGGTCCATTGGATCATTGCCAGAGCAGATTGCACAACAAAGATTGAATTACTAAGAAGTTTACTGAAGTAACCATGAACACACTAACATTCATAATCAGTCTTATAGTCCTCTTTGTCATTACCGCAATCGTGGGTAAGCTGATAGGACGAATTGAA
>Ga0172380_10008683_pt1 | contig 11017 bp, 8 predicted proteins | sample Leawe162metaG_FD_119747 | JGI IMG/M metagenome (GOLD analysis project Ga0172380, IMG submission 119747) | Leachate microbial communities from a municipal landfill in Southern Ontario, Canada - Leachate well 162 metaG | ecosystem: Engineered > Solid waste > Landfill > Unclassified | place...
GGAATGCCTGTCGGGACGCTCCGCGTCCCGTAACCCTGGACAGGCAAAGCGCAGCCATCCAGCGGTTTCACGCGACGCGGAGCGTCGTAGACTGCATTCCCACGCGGAGCGTGGGAACGATAGGTATTAGGCCACTATATCACGACATTTAGACTGAGCTTTCGACCGATAGGCCCGCCGTTTTCCAAGCCAGATAAACACACCGGTAACCGCCAACAAGGCAAGCACCCAGCCGCTCACGCAAATGACAATACGTCCGGCAAGCCCGGCGATACGGCCGCTGTGTAGCGGAAATTGCCAGGATTCGAATATATCCGCCGCCGTCCCGGTACCGGGAATGTAATTGCCGAGCGGGCGGGCATCTGTGCCGTCAAAATACAGGAACGACAAACCGAGGCCACTACCCTGCCCGTCACCAAAACCAACGCCGTAAATGCCGTAAACAGCATTATAAAAGAGGGTTGCCGGTTCCTTTTTCCATCCGCGTTTGAAGGCGTCCTGCCGCGCTTGCCGCAGCATATCGGCAAAGCTCACCTTAGCTTCCAGCGGCAAACGCCCGGCACGCTCCTCGCGTTGATCGAAAGGGGAAGACGTAAACGTTGAAAACACTGACACCAGCGGCTCAAACACGGCATCGCGCAAATTGAAGGAAACGCCGCTGACCGCAAGCACCAGCATGACGGCGAAAAACCACAAACCGCCAACGCGGTGCAGATCAAGATTTAAGCGGTAACTGCCGGCCTTGCGTTTAATGCGCCAAGCAATACCCCAGCGCTGCCGCCAGGAACGCGTCTGACAGCGGCTATCGGCATGAAGCGGGATGGCGCTTTGTTTCGCTGCCGGCAAGGTCAAATAAAAGCCTATAAACGATTCGATAATCCAGACCAGGCCGACAATGCCCATGACCCACAAACCGCCATCGCCCGGAATATGCAGACTGTAATGCAGCACATACAGAAAGGGGATCAGTTGTTTCCGTTCCAGGCAACAGCCGCCCCAAAGCCGGGTACCCAGAACCCTGCCGTTGACGGGATCGACAAACATTTCGTCAAAATCCAGTTCGACAGCCCGGCCCGTTGCGGCATCGACACGCGGCCGCACCTGCACCCGTACCGTCGAGCCCGCGTCAGTATCCAGCGGCAGGGAAACAACCCGCAAGCGCGTATCATCCTGCTCCAGACGCTCGATCAGGACGTCGCCGGATAAGCGCTCGCCCCGGCTGTCGGTATAAAACAGTCCGGGATTTAGCCAGGCGTCCAGCTCGTCATGGAAGGCAATGATGCTGCCTGTTGAACCGGCGATGAACAGGAATATCGCCGCCGTTAAGCCGAGATAGCGGTGCAGCCGTCGCCAGAAGATACGCATGGCTTACCCGGCCATTACCAGTTATAGCGCAGACTGGCCAGCACCGAGCGCCGGTCGCCATAGAAACAGTTGCCGCCATAACAGGTCGTCAAATATTCCTTGTCGAGCAGGTTGTTCATGTTAACGGCCAGGCGCGCGCCTTTTAGGCGCTGGTCGATTTTAGCCAGATCGTAATGCACAGAAGCATCGACCAACACATAAGAGGGCGCTTTCTGGCTATTGCTCAGATCACCGTAATTGGCGCCGATGTAGCGAAGTCCGCCACCCAATCCCAGACCGGAAAAATCACCCGCCTTATGCGTGTAATCCAGCCACAGCGAAGCCTGGTGTTCCGGCGTATACGTCAGGTTATTGCCCAACTCGGATGCTATATTGGATTGGGTTACTTTCGTGTCGGTATAGGTATATGAAGCCGCCGCATCAAGTCCCACATCCAGGCTGGCCTTGCCTTCCAGTTCCACGCCCTGGGAACGCGCTACGCCGGTCTGTATGCTATAGCCGCTATGCGACGGTTCCGGGTCGGCGGTCACCACGTTTTGTTGCGTCAAATGGAATGCCGATGCCGTGATGAAAGCGTTGTAGCCGGGCGGCTGGTATTTCAAACCGAATTCGTGTTGCTGCCCGGTAGTGGATTTGAACGGTGTGCCGGAAAAGGTCGTGCCCGCCGTCGGTTCGAACGATTCGGAATAACTGTAATAAGGTGCAAAACCGGCATCGAACAGATAGCTCAGGCCGGTGCGGTAAGTGAACGCCTCATCGTTTTGAGGCGTATTGGCTATTCCGTCATTATACGTTGTCGCAGACGACCAGTCATGACGGATGCCGATGGTTGTAATCCAGTGCTCCAGCTTGATCTGGTCTTGTGCATAAACGCCAATCTGATCTTGCTGCTGGTTGCTCTTATTCTGTATGCCGGGTTTATCAAACGTCTTGCCGTAAACAGGATTGTAGACATTCAAAACCAGCTCCGGCAGTTCAAAGTCAGTGAATCCGCGTTGTCTTTCGGCAGTGAATTGCCGGAAATCGACACCTGTCAATACCTTATGATGCAAAATACCTGTTACCACATCGGCTTGCAACTGGTTATCCAGCGTGAAAGTTTCCGCTTGATCTTTATACAGCGCACCATAACGGTTAATTTTTCGCATCCTGGCATCGACAAAACTGCCGCCTGGGATGAGACGGCCGGCATCATAATCAAAACCGTAATAGTAGTCCGGGAAAATGCCCTGGTAATCACTGCTGACATTGGCATAGCGCAGATTCTGCCGCGCCGTGAGCGCTTTGTTGAAATGATGTGCCAGTGCATAACCGACCGCAAATTGCTCGCGGTGATAATGGTCGAAGCCCGGTTCGCCGAGGAAACGGTTAGTTGGGATCCTACCGTTGGGGTTCGGTAATGCCGTGCCTTCATAAGGCAAGAACTGCATGGCATTACCGGTTTCGTCTTTCTGGTAATGGCTTAAAAAAGTCAATGTAGTCGCATCGCCGGGCTTCCAGGTAAAACTTGGCGCGATGAAATAGCGGTCGTCCTCGACAAAATCGACCTGGGTGTCGCTGCCTCGTCCCAAGGCCGCGAAGCGGTAAAGTAAGTCGTTGCGACCGGCAACCGGGCCGCTCAAATCGACGCTGCCTTGTACCCGGTCATAACTGCCGCCCAATAACTGGACTTCATGAAACGGCTGAGCGGTTGGCCGTTTGCTCACCATATTAACTAAACCACCCGGTGCATTTTGTCCGTACAACACCGATGACGGCCCACGCAACACGTCTATCCGTTCCAGTCCGTAGGGATCAATCCGCAACTGGGCATAGCTGCTGCTGGAACTCATCAACCGCGTGCCGTCCAGATACTGCGGTGAATCGAAACCGCGCAGGTTGAAATAATCGTCGCGCGTACTGGGGCCGAACATGCCGCTGACCACGCCCGGCGTATACGCCACCGCCTGGGTAATATTCTGCGCCGCGTGTGCGACGATTTCGTCGCGGTTAATGACGCTCACGGCTTGCGGCGTTTCGAGCAGCGGCGTGTCGGTCTTGGTCGCGCCGCTGCTGCGCTTGGCGACATAACCCTTGACCGCAGTCTTATCACCCGCCACTGTAGCCTTGACTGTCACGGTAGGCAGGGTTTCTTCATCGGGCACCGGTGTTTCTGCCGCCATAACAGGCATCGGGCATAGCACCGGCAATGCCGCGATAAGTACCGGAAGCGAGCGCTTTAATTGGAGTAAGTCCATAACTAATCCACCTCATCAAATTTTAAAAAACAGGTAACTACTCAGCTGGACTGTAGGGCGCGCCGTGCGCGCCCTACAGAAGTAGTTACAACAATATAAATATCGGCTGCCTGGCGGAGAGCTGGGTGGCTGGTTATGTCATGCAAAAGAAGGGGGTTGAACAATCGGCTATCGGCTAGTCGCGGTCTCAGGCTCAGACACAAAGCCGATACGCGTAACGCCCGCCTGGGCGGCATCGGCAAGCGCCTCGGCGACAAAGCGGTAAGGCGCAGCCTGGTCAGCATGGATATGCAGTTCCGGTTGCGGCGTGTGTTGCGCCATCTGTTGCAAACGCTCGGCCAGCACTGTGCGGGATATTTGTTCCGCATCCCAGAATAGCTGCCCGTCGGCGGCTATGGCCAACGCAATGTGTTCGGTGTTCGTCACCTGTGGCTCGCTACTGGCCTTCGGCAGGTCGATTTTGACCGCATGGGTCATCAGCGGCGCGGTGATCATGAAAATAATCAGCAACACCAGCATCACGTCGATCAACGGAATCATATTGATTTCCGAAACCGGACGCTGGCCCTTATGTGCATCAAAACTGCCGAAAGCCATCAGAGCGCTCCCGTAGCAACCGGTGCAACCTGTTTGCCGGTCTGCGCCTGGGCTGGATCCGGCGGTAGGCCGATAGGTGCGCCGGTGGTCAGAAAGGCAAATAAATCATGGGCAAACGCATCCAGACGGGCCAGTACCAGACGGTTTGAACGCGAACAATCGTTGTAGGCCAGCACCGCGGGAATGGCAACCGCCAGCCCCAGGCCGGTCATGATCAGCGCTTCGCCGACTGGGCCGGCGATCTGATCCAGCGTGCCCTGCCCAGTTTTGCCGATGCCGATCAAGGCGTGGTAAACGCCCCACACCGTGCCGAACAAACCGACAAACGGCGCGGTGCTGGCGATGGAGGCCAGCGCGGTCAAGCCCCATTCCAGACGTGCAGTTTCCTCGTCGATGACGCGGCGCATCGAGCGGGTCAGAAAGTCCGCCGCCGAACCTGCTTCCTGCAAACGGTGCGCGCCGTGCAGCGCATGATGACGTGCGGCGTTAATGGCATGCCAGGTTAAATGGGCAAACGGTTCGCCGGATGGCTGTTTGCCCAAATGAACGGTAACCTCGGCCAGGGACGCGGCATTCCAGAACAGCTTCAGAAAATTGTCGGTTCGCCGACGCATCACCAGCCCTTGCCAGGCTTTTACCACAATGAAATACCAGCCGGCGACCGACATCGCGATCAGCAATGCAAACAGGGATTGCCCGACCGTATCGCTGTGCGCGAGAAAATGGCTCAAGTTATCTTTAAAATCCATCGCTTATCCTTCGAGAGTAAATGAAATGGGCACCACAACCCAGGCCGGCACCGCCTGGTCGCCGCGGCGCGCGGGAACAAAACGCCAATGCCTGACGGTTTCCAGCGCCGCCTTGTCGAGACGCTCGAAACCGCTGGTTTTACGCAGCTCAAGCTGTGCGACGGTGCCGTCGGTATTGATCATCGCGCGTACCAGCACTTTGCCCTGCTCGCCCTGTTCGCGCGACAACGCCGGATAGTCGGGTGCCGGATTATGCAGATAATCGGCATTCAAATTCGGCATGCTGGTCGGCAGCTCTTTAGTCGTCGCGTTATGCAAAGCGGTTGCGGGGGAAGCTTGAGCAGGCTGTGCAAGCGGCAACTTCGCTTTGGGTGTCTCCGGCGTCGACGCGGCGGTGTTCGGAGTTCTTGCAGCCGTCGTTGCAAGTACAGGCTTGGGTTTTACCACCTGTTGATGTACTTTAGGCTTAGGTCTAATGACCGGTTTTTTTAACTCAGGAACATTTTGCGGGCTGGGCGGCGCCTCGGCACGAGGCTGCGGGGCGGCAATCCATTCAACCATAATAGGCACAGGCGGCGTCACCACGGATGCCTGTTCGGATGTCGGCGAGACAAGCAACCAAACCAGATGGCCTGCAAACGCCACGGCAATGCCTATGAAGGCTTCGCTACGCCTGCAATAAGGCAATGAATGCCAAACGTTTTTCTTAGCTACTGGAACGATAGCGCCACCGTCCACAGCGATAACAACCTCGTCATCGGTTGACATAGGCATTTCATTGCTGCGCGGTAATCGTTTATTTGATAATGCTGACATAAGTATCGTTAAAAGTCTGACTGGCTGCCTGGTCCGACGGGGCTGGGTGGCTGGCTAGGTAACGCAGGTTTACGGCCTGTCTATTTCATCAAAATCAGTTTGTCGTTGTTGGTGATACGGAGCCTGTATTCGTCATGATTATGTTCAATGACGATTTCATGCTGTGCGCCAAACAGCTCGCTGCTGCTGATCCTGCATCGCTCAGGAACCGGTTGCTGTTTTACAATCACGACGTTCTGGCGGTGAATATCCGGGTTGTTGGTTATGCTTTTCATCAAAGCGGACTCAAGGGCGACAGCCCATAAATACCTTCACCACCGCTTTTTCAGGGATAGATGGCTGTCGAAGCATAAGCCCTCCCAATAGATACCGTATTCACTGAAAAAAATGTTTAACGCACACCGGATCAGCGTATGCGCTAAACGAGGGTAGCGAGAGGTCACTTCATCGCTGATAACAAATGATAATGATTATCATTTTGCATTGCAAGCTATTTTATTGCTTTTGATGGATATTCCGTACAACATGTTCTTCGCGAATCACAGGAGGCTTGATTATTTTTTAATCCGTAACGATTCAGATCCTTGCCTGAAGCGTAGGGCGCCCCGCGCGCGCCTTCTCCGGCTGAACAGTTACCGAAAATCAGACTATCGATCCGGGGCATGGTCGAATCACCACGCGCCCGGCGTGATTATTTTCAATGAAACCCGTGATTCTTGACTCGCGTTGGCAAAAAAGCGGCATAAACACGCTGATCGTCATGAACCGCGAAACTTTCAACACCCGCACTGAAAAGACCACAACAGAAGCCTCTTATTACATTAGCAATCAAAATGTTAACACGCCTAAGACAGGCGCTGAATTGGCGGACACCCTACGTAAACATTGGGGAGTGGAGTCCAATAATTGGATTTTGGATGTCACTTTTGACGAGGATAACGTGCAGGTCAAAAACGGAAATCAAGCTCAAGTGCTGGGAAAGTTGCGGTGTCTCGCAACAAACATCCTCTGCTGGTCGGGTGCAAAGAACTTCCAAGAAAAAAATGAGGAGTTTGTTGATTTACCTGATGCATTAATTTCAACGCTTAAGCAAGTTAATTTTTTATGAGAAAGCCGTGCCCTCGCGACCCGCCACGAAGACGTCCAACTGGACTATATCCGGTGGTTGGTCGAACATGCCCGGACTGATTGCGCGACGGAAAACTAAAATTGTCGAAGATTTCCCGGAATTGACGGATGACGACATTACCGCCTGTTTACAATTTGCAGCCGACTATTCCGTAAGCAATCACCCGACTACTGTACTCACGGTTTTCCGCCACGCGCATAAAAATCCTGCAACACCGCATAGCAAACCGGCACCAGCAACAGACTAGCCAGCATACCGAACAACAGCCCGGCCGCCAGCGACAAGGTCATCGGCACCAAAAATTGCGCCTGTACGCTGGTTTCCAGCAGCGTCGGCAGGAAGCCTGCGAAATTGGTCAAAAACGCCAGGAAAATCGGTCGGAACCGCGCCGCGCAGGCTTCGGCAATCAAGCCTAATTTATCCTGGGCGCGGTGTTTGTTCTCATGGATGTAGTCCAGCAATACCATGCTGTCGTTAACCACGACGCCGCTGGCCGCGACCATGCCCACCAGCGATTCCATCGACAGCGGCATACCGAACAGCCCGTGTGCCAGCACCGCGCCGCACCAGGCCATCGGCACGGCCAGCAAAAACACCAGCGGCAGCGCATAAGAGCGGAAGCTGACGGCAATAATCGCGTAGATCACCGTCAAGGCTATCGTCGTGTTACGCAGCAAGGCCTGTAATGTGTCGTTCTGCTCCAGCCGCTCACGGCCCATTTCGGCCTGCAAGCCGGCAAAACGGCCGTGCAATTCCGGCAGCACCTGGCGCTCCAGATCGCCGTAAATGGCGTTGACGTCGGCCTGGGCGGGATCGATCCGCGCCGCGATTTCCAAAATCCGCCGGCGGTCGCGGCGGGTCAATTGCGCGAAACCCGGCTCGAAATGCGCCTGCGCCACGACTGACAGCGGCGTCCGGCCGCCGTCCGACAACTGTACCGGCAAGCGGTACAAATCATCCAGCGAACGGCGTTCATCCGGCGGCAGCCGCACCATCACCTTGACGTCATTGCCGCCATGCTGAAAACGTTGCGCCTCGACGCCGTAATAGGCATGGCGCACCTGTTCGGCCAAGTCGGCAAGGTGCAGGCCAAGTTTTTCGCCCTCCGGCGTTAAACCCAGTTGCACGGCCGGTTTGCCGGCGATATTGGAATCCAGCACGTCGTAAACGCCGGGATAGGCCGACAAGCGACTTTTCAACGCAGCTGCCGCCTGCTGCAACAGCCTGGGATCGGCGGCGCCCAGGTTCAGCACAATGTCATAAGGCACATCGCCTTCGCGGACGATAAAATCCAGGCGCGCCAGGCCCAGGTCGCCGATTCTGCGCCGCCATTCGCGCACGAAATCATCGACCTTGATGCGTTGCCGGGCCTTTTCCGACAATTCCAGCCAAAAACCGGCTTCCTGCTCCCAGATCAGGGTTTCCTGACCGACCAGCAATTGGGAGCCGGGATCGGCCGCTTCCAGTTCGTCCCGGTAACGCAGCAATTCGCGTTCGACCCGCTCCGCCAGTCGCCGGGTTTCAGCGGGCGCGGTGCCGGGCGGCAGGCTCAGCCGCGCCCAGAAGGCGTCTTTGCTGATGTCCGGGTTCATCGCCCGGCGAATATGACCGCCGGCATACAGACCGCCAGTCAGCAGCAACAAGGCGGCAAACAACGCCAGCACCGGATAACGCCAGGCTAATGCCGTTTCCAGAAAAGGCCGGTAATAACGGTCGACAAAACGCTCCAAACCCTGATTCAAGCGCCCGCGCAGGCGCGACAAACCGGTCGGTCCCGGTTCGATTGCGGCGGGAGCCGCCAAATGCGCCGGTAAAATCAGCAAGGCCTCGGCTAACGAAAACATCAGCGTCAATATCATCACCCAGGCGATGGGCCGCATCATCTCGCCGCTCCAGCCGGGCAGAAACAGGCCGGGCAAAAACGCCGCCAGCGCGATCAATATCGACAGCAGCACCGGTAAGGCAACCTTGCGTACGCCGATAATAGCCGCCTTCAGCGGGTCGACACCCGGCTTCTGCTGCTCGCTGTGCACGCTCTCGCCGATAATGATCGCATCATCAACCAGGATGCCCATCGCCAGCAGAAAACCGAACAAGGACAGCATGTTCAGTGACAGCCCCAGCATCGGCATGCACCATAACGTCCCCAGTATCGAGGTCATGATACCGAGACCTGCCCACCACGCGACCTGGGCGCGCAAGAACAGCGTCAATACCAGCCAGACCAGTGCGAACCCGCTCAAGCCGTCTTCCAGCAAGGTTTTGATGCGTTCGTCGAAAGCGATGGAATCATCCCACCAGGTTTTAAGATGCAGGCCTTGCGGCAATGTCGCGCCGGTCTTGGCGACATAAGCCCTGACCCGTTCTGCGACCTTGATGGCATCGGTCTCGGCATGAATTTCCCAACCTTGGGCCGGCAAACCATCGTGACGCCATTGCAGGATGCGTTCGTCCAGGCCGTCCCGCACTGTCGCAACATCTTTTAAACGCAACGCACCGCCGTCCGGCAGGCTGAGCAACGCCAACTCGCCCAGCGCCTCCCGCTGAAACATGCCGCCTTTGACATGCAGCAACAAATCGCCGAACGGCGTTTTCACGACGCCGCCGGCCAAGTCCTGGGTGTTGCGCCGTATCGCCCAGGCTATCCGTTCTATCGTCAAACCGTATTGCAGCAAACGCGCCGACTGTACTTCAACACTCATTTCGTAATTCATTTTGCCGTAATCGACAGTGCCGGTAACGCCGGGTAAGGCCGACAATTCGGCGCGTATGCTGTCGCCCAGGGACTTTAACACTAGCGGATCGACATCGCCGTACAAAGCTACCCAAATGACCCCGTCGTCACCGTCGCGACCGGCTTCGCGGATGTCTATTTTTTCCACGGCTTCCGGCAAATGCGCCAGCGCATCGACGCGGCCGCGCACGGCGCTCATTACTGCACCCCGCTCATGCCCAGGCAATACGCTGACCTTGATTTGGCACTCGCCTTCGAACACACCGGTATCCAGGCTTTTCACGCCCGGCACATCATGCACCGCCTCTTCCAGTGGAATGCACACCGCCGCCTCGACATCCGGCGGGCCGGCGCCGGGATAGACGGCGATAATTTCAAATTGCACCGGAGTGAAGCGCGGGAACACATCCTTCTGCATCACGAACAGGCTGAACAGCCCGCCCAGCCACATCAATGCCATCAGCAGATTGGCGGCCACCGGATTGGCGACAAACCACGCCAGTATCGATTTGGATTTTTGCACGATTGCTCCAGTGGTGATTAGTGATTGATGTGGATGATCGTCCACGAAAAACATGAAAATTCTTCATGCACAATCCGTTCTGCTGGACGCCGGATATCCACAAGGTTTCTCTCAGCGGTGTAGGGCTCGCCGCACGCGCCTTCTCCGATACCTGTGGCAATGTGCCAATTCGTTGGCGCGCACAGCAGGCCCTACAACAGACACCTTTTATCTATATCTATCGTTCCCACGCTCTGCGTGGGAACGCCTGTCGGGACGCTCCGCGTCCCGTAACCCTGGACAGGCAAAACGCAGCCGTCGGCCGATTCACGCGACGCGGAGCGTCGCAGGCTTCATTCCCACGCAGAGCGTGAAAACGATGAGGACTCGTGCTTAAAAGCTATCTATTTAACCCGCACAGCCATACCCGCAACCGGAATATCAACACCCGACACGATCACTTGGTCGCCCGCCGTCAATCCGGCACCGACCCACACCTGTTGCGCGTTGCTGTGCAGCACGTCCAGACGCTTGATCTGCAAGCGCTGGCCGGCATCGACCAGCAAGGCTTCCTGCGCGGCGTTCACCGCGCCCTGCGGTAAGACGACCACTCCGTCCAGTTCCCGGCCTTCAATTTCGGCACGCACGAACGAACCGGGCAACAAGGCGGGCGGGCGTGCAGGATAATCCAGCCTGGCGATCCAATATTCGAGACCGGTAGTCTGTTCGACGACGCCTTCACGGCGGACGATGACGGCTTGCCGTTGCAGTCTGGCCGCGCCTTGCCCGGCGCTGAGCGTGACCCTGGACCCCGGCGTTTTGTCTCTCTCCCGCCCCGGCAGTTGCAGAAAGGCCGTTTGTTGCTGAGTCAACGGCAAACGGATTTCA
>Ga0172380_10008684_pt1 | contig 11016 bp, 14 predicted proteins | sample Leawe162metaG_FD_119747 | JGI IMG/M metagenome (GOLD analysis project Ga0172380, IMG submission 119747) | Leachate microbial communities from a municipal landfill in Southern Ontario, Canada - Leachate well 162 metaG | ecosystem: Engineered > Solid waste > Landfill > Unclassified | place...
CCTCAATCCGATTGTTCCGCTCGAACGAGTTGACCTCGACTGTATTCACTTCATACCTGAGCTGGAAGCCGATCTGGAAAAAGCCTCCCGTACCGCTACCAAAGTCAAGGATGCTCTCGAACGAGCCATCATGATCTCCGTAACAACTTCAGGAACCCGCCAGGACGCAGAAGATTCAATGGCGGAGCTGCGTGAATTGGCTCGCACCGCCCAGGTGGAGGCGCTGGATGAATTCATTCAGCGCCCGAAAAAACTTAACCCCCGTTTTCTGATGGGGGAGGGGATGATGCGTGATGTGGTCATCAGGGCGATGCAGCGGGGAGCCAGCATGCTGATCTTTGATCAGGAGCTGACTCCTGCCCAGATGCGTTCGATTTCTGCTATGACTGAGTTGAAGGTGATCGACCGCAGTCAGCTGATCCTCGATATATTTGCCCGCCGGGCGAAAACGCTGGACGGCAAAGTGCAGGTTGAGCTTGCTCAACTCAAGTATCTGCTGCCGCGTCTGACCGGTCGTGGTGTGCAGATGTCTCGCCTGATGGGCGGAATCGGCGGTCGCGGGCCGGGTGAAACCAAGCTGGAGACCGACCGGCGGCGTATCCGCGATCGGATTGCCAGTCTGGAACGAGAACTCAAGGAACTTTCCCAGGGGCGTGATCAACGGCGAAAACAGCGGGTCAAGGCGGGGGTGCCGATCATATCTATTGTCGGTTATACCAATGCCGGAAAATCGACCCTGCTGAATGCCCTTACCAAGAGTGATGTCTTTACGGAGGATCTGCTTTTTGCCACGCTGGATACCTCCAGTCGTCGCCTTCGCTTTCCGCGTGAGCGTGAGGTGATAATCACTGACACGGTCGGATTTATCCGTTCCCTTCCAAAATCTCTGCTGGGAGCTTTCAAGGCAACATTGGAGGAGATGCGCGATGCAGATCTGCTGCTGCATGTGGTGGACGCTTCCCATCCCCGTTTTGAGGACCAGATAGCTCAGGTTCGGGCAATTCTAGCGGAGTTGGAACTGGGCGACAAGCAGGAACTGTTGGTGTATAACAAGGCTGATCTGCTGGATGAAATGAGAAAAAAGGATATGGTCGCGTTTTTGCGCGTCCGTCAATCAGTCAGAACTCAGTATAGCGTCATGGTGTCGGCTCGCGACCGGAAGAGCCTGGGCGGGTTGATGAATGAACTGCAGCGGCGTTTCTGGCCGGAGGACGAAGATCCTACTCAAATTGCGCCTTAAACTCCGCCATCAATTGTCGTAATGCGGCAACTTCTTCACGCAGTGCGACGACCTCTTCCTCAAGTTTTGCAACTCGTTCGTTTTCCGCCAACACCCGCTGCCGTGCTGCCTCGGGGCGAGCCTCGGAACTCTCTTCAGTAACCTCCGGCATTTCGGAAAAAAGCTGGGCATAGCGTCCTTCTTTCCTTCCCGGTTGGCGAGGCATCAGGGTGACAAACGGATGTTCGCGTTCCATCAGCTCTTGTAAGACTTCTTCTACTGCCGCCAGATCAGCGAACGGATGCATCCGCTCCCCCCGAGTACGCAACTCGCCAACAGTCTGTGGACCACGCACCAGCAGTTCACAGATGATCGCCTGCTCAGCCGGCATCAAACCGGATTGTTCAGCCAACAGATGCCGATACTTCGGCACGCGTCCGTCCGCCGAAAGAACAACCAGTTGTTTGAAGCGGAGCGAGTCAAGAGCTCGTACGACATCCTCTTCCGTCAGGGCCATCACAGGGTCACGGTTGGATTTCTGATTGCAGGCATTTGTGAGGGCATTGAGGGACAGAGGGTAATATTCCGGAGTAGTCAGCTCCTTTTCTATCAAGCTGCCCAGAACCCGTACTTCAATGTCGTTAAGAGTTATAGCCATTGTGGTTGCCCCATTAGTACTCAGTGAAATGTCGGCATCTTTTCCTGGAACAGTACATACGGGCTGACGATCAGCATGGCGAATTTCTTGTGAATATCCTCTTCCCAGGAGCGGATCTTTGAGTCAGACGGTTTGCCAATCATGCCCTTTTCAACCAGGTCCTGAATAATTTCAACATCATCGGCAGCAACTTTATGGGCGGTATCGGCCAGATCAAGGGTGTCATCAACCAGAATCAGCCCGCCACGCTGCAAGTGGGCGCGCAGACAGCTCCATTCGGCTTCATCAATTGTAAGGGCCATTTCTTCTTTGCTTGGTAACATCTGTTACTCCTCTTTCCGTATCACTAGCCTGTCCAGGCCCGTCAATTTTTATCACGCGACGCATACAAAGTCCATGCCTTCCTGCCAGCCACGTTTTTCAGCAACTGCACGAAACTGTTCTCGGGCCCCCCTGACACCGATGGCCACAATCATTTTTCTGCCATTAAGATGCAACTGCTCGGGGAGCATTACCGGAGCAGCATGCAGAATCCGTCCGATCTTTCTCGGGTCAACATCGAGCCAGGTGGAAACGGTCACATTTACAGCTGCGAGTAGTCGTTGCCATGCCCGTGCTTCCTGGCCTGCTCCGGCAATAACAACGTCGGAGCAGTTGTGTAGAAAGCCGTGCAGCAGGTAATGGCATTTACAGGCGCGAAATGCGTGTGATGCATATTCATCCATGGTGCGAGTGGCACGCTCGGGGTGGTCGCGCCAGAAAATGAGTGTGTGTGGCAAACGGGCAAATTGTACTCCTGCCATTGCCATCCGCAGCCACAGGTCATAGTCTTCAGGCCAGCTGTTATCCTGATACCCTTTCAGTTCTTCCATGATTGCTCTACGTGTCATGATGCCTGGATGAACAAAGGGAGATTCTACAAACAGGTCTCTGATGATAAGGGAATGCGCGGTCAGGCTGTTCTGCCAGGATTCATAATCAATCATTCCCTGCTTCAGGTCGGTCCGCGGGAAATGCCGGAAGTTGCAGGCTACCAGCCCGGTGCCCGGGTGTGCATCAAGATAGGCTGCCTGCAACTCCAGTCGCCGGGGGTGGCAGATGTCATCACCATCCAGGCGTGCCAGTAGCGGGGCTCGGCAGGCTGTCAGGCCGGCATTGAGTGCAGCCACTAATCCGCCGCCTTCGCGGTGGACTACCCGCACACGCCTGTCCCTGCGAGCGGCTTCGGCAAGGATGGGTACAGTTTGGTCGCGTGAACCGTCATCGACGGCAACAAGCTCCCAGTTGGCGCACGTCTGGCGATACAGGGAGTCGAGAGTGGCCTGAAGATAACGCTCTTCGTTACGCACCGGCATGAGGATTGAAATTTTTGGCATTGCGATATTCGACTATTTCTGGGTTGACGGGCAAGACCCGCTGGAATAAATGCAGCGGCATGGGAAAGAATTAACGGCGAATATCGGCCAGGCTGAAAAGGTTACATTCGGAACGAAACAGTCCGGCGCCTTTCAAGACCGTGGTACGGGCTTTTGGTTGCTCGTATCGGATCACGTCCGACCACGACCCATCCGGAAGATCGCTCGAATGCATATACCTCGCCGCAGGCGAGCATACGGTCAAGGACGTAAGGCGGAACAGAGTCAGGCTCTTTGCACGTGGTTATGATCGGTATCAGCATGGTACCTCTCTTTTATATGGAGTTTGAATTAATAATAAAGTTTCTTTGGCAGGCTACGCTGGATAGTCTGCAGATACACTTCTGAATTATTGCTCGGGCTTTGAGCCGGATGTGCCAGCAGGAGGTCGTCGGTACGATAAGGAACAGTTGAAGTCCATAAGCCTTCGCTGCTGGTGTTGCAGGCGCCTTTCCATGGATCTACGGGGCGGTACATGGCTCCTTCGGCCTTATAGACCCCAAAATGCAGGTGTGGAATCTGCGAGTTTCCGGAACTCGCAACGTCCCCGAGGTATTGCCCGCGTACAACCCTCTGCCCTGGCTTGACTGTCAGGGAACCCATGCGGAGATGGGCATATAGTGTCAGGTACCGATCAGTGCCCAGCGTGTGTTCAACAACAACAAAATTACCGGCGTTAAAGCCGAGAGTAGCACCTCTTTCGCGACCCGACGGCAGTTCACTCTTTTGCTGTTCGTCGCAATCATGTTCAGCATCATTTGGGCAGTGGTCAAATTTTCCATCTGCTGTCCAGCGAACCACACCGTCTGCGGCTGACAGTGCATGCACTTCCTGTTCGACCGATGAAACAACGATATCGGTCCCCTGGTGCCCGAGATAACCCGGTTTGCTACATGCGAAGGAAAGCCCAGTACCGCCCACATCCGGATAGCCGATGCGAAAGTGGGTACCGGCGCAGTCGATTCCCGGGATACAGGAAATCGGCCAGCTAAAACCGCCATCGTCTGCCGAAGCCGTATTTATACCGCTAAACAGGGCATAAAGAAACAGAATTGAAAATGTTTTGAAGAGAAACATAGTGAGGCTTCAATCCACCCGTGAATTTAAATGTATGTGGAATAACCGTCTAAAGGCAGACGCCGGATACAAAAATGCTTAAAATAGCGGAAAGCAAAACCGTCTATCTCGAAACCGTTCTGCGGGACTTGCATAGGGCATAGCTGGGCTACGGAGAATTAGCCGCATGCGCAGAGTCGTAATGATGCAGGCAGACAGCAAAATATATGCCGATTGCCCGTAGAGAAGTATGGCGCAATTAATGCTTGACGATAGCTTTTGATATGGAGAGGATAGTGGTACTATACAGAAGGGGATTCAGCCGCATGAGTAGAACAGCAGACCGGTGTCACTGGTCGTTTGATCACATTACTGAAAGATTGGCGTGTCGGAAGAGCGGGACTGACCTGGAATACGGTGACCGAACGCGGGCAGCCGTTGCCATGATACTGCATCAAGCTGCAGACGATGTTGAAGTTCTATTTATTCAGCGTGCCGCTCACGATCTGGACCCATGGTCTGGGCATATTGCATTCCCGGGTGGCAAGCTGGAAGAGGGTGAACAGGAGTGTCAAGCGGCCTGCCGGGAAACGCTCGAAGAGATCGGGGTTGACCTGGAACAGGGGCGTTATCTGGGGCGACTTTCCGACATAATCGGGGCCAACCTTCCCGTGAGGGTTTCGTGCTGTCTTTTCGGTGTGGACCGGACGCTTTACCGACCGGTTTTGAATGAAGAAGTGCGGGACTTGTTCTGGGTTACGCTTTCGGATTTGCGTGACCCGGGACGACATCTGAAGAGCGGTGTAGCTTTCGATGAAAAGCGCTTTGATGTGCCGTCAATCAAGCTTCCCATAAATGACAAGCCGGTTTTGTGGGGAATTACCTATCGACTGGTCATGCAATTTCTGCATCTGCTGCAAAACGATGGTGAATACGGTGATGAATTCTGCACACTACCCGAAATGGTAGAACTTGACGAGGAGGTTGATCATGAGTGAACTAACCGGAATTATTACGTTCAAAGGGAATCCAATGACCTTGCTGGGCCAGGCGCACAAAGTGGGTGACATCGCTCCGGACTTTGCCGTAGTTGACAATGGACTTGCAGCCGTATCTCTCTCCAGCTTTACCGGAAAAATCAAAATCATCAGTGCGGTGCCATCGCTCGATACCCCGGTATGCGACACCGAAACTCGTCGTTTCAATCAGGAAGCAGCTTCGCTGCCGGGTGACGTCGTGGTGCTGACGGTCAGCCTTGATCTTCCTTTTGCCCAGAAACGGTGGTGCGGAGCTGCGGGAATCGATAAAGTGATCACGCTTTCCGACTACCGCGATCGCTCCTTCGGGCTTGGCTACGGGGTGCTGATCAAGGAGTTGCTGCTGTTAACCCGTGCAGTCTTTGTCGTAGATGCAGCCAACGTCATCCGATACATCCAGATTGTTCCGGAAGTGACCGGTGAACCTGATTACGCAGCAGCGATTGCTGCGGCAAACGCATTGCTGTAGATCAAGCTTCCCTCAGGACGTTCATTGACGAGCGTCCTGAGGGTTTTTCATTTATGCGGTAATCTTCTTGAGCAGCCACGCCATGTTTTCTCCCAACACCTTCATGGTCCCCATTCCTTCTTCATCCTGAAGTACATCACCACTATTGCGCCCCATCCCGATATTCCAGTAATTTGATGCCGGGATTATCATCTGGCCGATGCTGAAAAAATGATTAATGGTGTCGAATACGTTGATGGCTCCGGCGCGTCGTGCCGCCACTATTGCTGATCCAGCCTTGCGCTTGAGCATGTCTCCGTTGGCACGTGACACCATGCCGCAGCGGTCGATCAGCGCCTTTGTTTCAGGGGTAAGGGCGGCGAAATAGGTCGGCGAGCCGATGATGATGCCGTCGGATTCCAGCATTTTTTCAATGCAACTGTTGGCGATATCATCCGTAACAGCGCAACGATGATCCTTGCGGGAAAAACATTGATAACAGGCGATGCACCCTTTCAACTTTTCTCCCCCAACCTGAACCACTTCGGTGTCGATTCCTTCGCTGTTTAGAGCCTCACATGCCCGCCCGATGAGCAGTGAAGTGTTTCCCTCCCTGCGCGGACTGCCGTTAAATGCGGTTACTTTCATGGTGAACCTCCACTTGGTAAAATGTGTCTTGATGTAGCATGGTTCCCGTTGGTGAGACAACATTGATTATTGTCCGTGTCTACGCTACACTTCGGCCAGTGCCTTACTACAAACAGATCGGGGAGAGACGACCATGACAATCAAAGACAGTTTTTTTCTGGAGCGGGACAACGCAGTGCTGGTGGTGATCGATGTGCAGGAAAAATTGTGTGTCGCTATGGATAAGGATGTGCTTGAAAAACTTTCAAAAAATATTGGCATTCTACTGGAGAGTGCTGCGGAATTGGATCTGCCGGTTCTGGTGACCGAGCAATATGTCAGGGGGTTGGGGGCAACGTTACCGGAGCTGAAAGAAAAAGCCGCCTCGGCGGCACATTATGAAAAAATGACCTTCAGCTGTTGTGGCTGCAACGATTTCGTCGCTGCCCTCAAGGCGACAGGCAGGACACAGGTGATAATCACGGGTATGGAAACTCATGTCTGCGTTCTGCAAACAGTAATTGAGCTGCGGGAGGCCGGTTTTACTGTTCATATTGTAAAGGACGCCGTCATGAGCCGTAACAAACAGAACTGGCAGACAGCCATCCAGGCCATGACCCTGGCCGGAGCTGTCCCCACCTGTACCGAGTCGGTCCTGTTTCAGCTGCTGAAGATAGCCGGGACGGATGAATTCAAGAAATTGTCAAAGCTGGTGAAATAATAGGAGGGAGATTCTTTATACGCTCCGGGTTTATGATGAGCCCGGAGCGTATAGAGGTGTTTAGAAAATATGCCGAATGATTTCGGAGTGGTGCTGGATACGGGCGAGCGCCGGTAAATGTGATTTGTAGGAGATGAATGGCACTCCGGCCTCTTTTGCTGCCAGCATATCAACCTCTCCATCCCCCACAAAGAGTGCTTCCTTCGGAGTGACGTTAAAGTAGTCAAGTACCTTGATCAGCGGTTCCGGGTGTGGTTTGGGGCGCGTGACCTGCGAGGCCGTCATGACATAGTCAAAATAGCCGTTCAAGCCGAAGTCATCTATGATCATTTCCATTGAAGTCGCACGGTTGGTGCATATCGCCAGTGAAGCATGTCCTTTCAGTTGATCCAGAGTGCTGACAAAGCCGTCCTCCATTTTCATATAAGGCATAAGATCCCGGTAGTGTATGGTCTTGGCAAAGTTGAACGCGGCATCGCATTGAGGGTCATCACTAAAAAAATATTCCATCACGTTATTAAACGAATACGTGTGAAGAACTCTTCTGGCCTCTTCGTTATTTCTGTCGATCTCTTCTCTGCCGAGAAATTTCATGACCCGGTTGTAGAAAATGTAGTTAGATTCGACTGAGTCAAGAATTACGCCATCACAGTCATAGATGATGACTTTGTAGCGGCTTTTCAAATCATTCACTTATTGGCTCCTGAGTTGGTATCTCATGTTTGTCCAGATATTCTTCCCACTCGATCGGGAGCAGGTATTTTTTGCGGCTGTTGCACTCCTTGCATGCGGGAACTACATTGTTACGGGAGGCCTTGCCCCCGCGCGACACAGGAACCAGGTGATCCATGGTCAATTCTTCGGGAGCAAAAATCTCGCCACAATAGTGGCAGCGTCCCAAGGCTACGCGGTTTTTCCACCAGCGGCTTTTGCGAAGCTCCCGCGACTTTTCCCTCTCCCGCTTCACATCGGCTTCGCTTATTTCAATGATAAAATGATCCATAAATCAGGGCCTTTATAAAATGCTCTGCTATTCTACCTGGGTGCGAGGATATCTGAAAACAGCGCTATTTGGTAGTGATATTAGTTGATATTTGACTGTTTTTTCACAATTGGTCAAAAAAATAGTTGATATATTCTTACCGGTGAGGTATAAAACCAGTTCCTAATGCGCTTGTAGCTCAGCTGGATAGAGCAACGGACTACGAATCCGTAGGTCGGGCGTTCGAATCGCTCCAGGCGCACCATAAATTCAGGCACTTACGTTAATTCGTAGGTGCCTTTTTTGTTGTCTGGCGTTTGCGGGTAACGTATGGGTAACACTTGAAGTAAAGTGAACAAAGAAAAAAGCCCGGTGTCTTGACCTTATTTATTAAATTCCTTTGTACTCTGTTTCACTGGTGGTAATGTCCTATCAAAAATATTCTGAAGGGGAATTATAGGGGGAGATATGGCGTTGATTGATTGCCCTGAGTGTCATCATCAAGTATCGGATTCAGCGGCCAGTTGCCCTAATTGTGGACACCCCGTTGCCGAACCGGCTGTGAAAACAGTAGTTAGGCCAAACAAGCCAGAAGGCACTAAGTCCGTGTTGAAGTTCATTTTGATTGCAATAGTCGCACTAATTCTTTTTAAGGCTTGCTCTGACAGTGGCACTGGCACTAAAGCCGACACAACCGCGCCTGTTGATGTTCAATATGAAATTGCTAAAGTCATTGCATCAAACAAAATGAGTGGATGTGGTGAATTTACATGGACAGCAAATCCGGGTCAAAGCAGCGAGTATACTGTGAAATGTAGCAGCGACGGCACCAACTGGACAACATACACTGTGTGGACAAAAGTAGATAAAATAGTCCCTGGGGTAACCCCATGAAAACGATCCTTCTATTGACTGAAGACCATAGGAAAAAATCAGCGAAGGAATAAAGGAGAATTTATGAAAAGAGTAATTGCTCTGATGTTGTCGGTATTAGCTTTGACCGGGTGTGCTGGTGTTATACCGATGGAAACAAAAGATATGCAGATGCAAAAGGTTATTGAGATTCCAGGCACAACCAAGGACACTCTATTTGATAAATCGCGTATGTGGTACGCCGCCGCTTTCAGAAAAGCAAACGCCGTCATCCAGTATGAAAATAAAGAGAACGGTCGAATTATGGGAAATGGCATTATCTCGATATCAGAACTGGGAACGCCCCGTGATCTAAGAATTTCAGTAGAGACTGAAGTAAAAGAAAACCGATCCAGAATCACTGTGAGCGGTCTTACTTTGTCTGATCCTAGATTTGGAGAAATGGGAGTGCAAAAAAGATACTGGGATGAATTTAAAATACAAATCAACGACATGATGAACGGATATGAGCAGTACCTCAAAGGCCCGGCATTAAGCCCGAAAGCTGAAAATTGGTGACACCATAAGCATCCGGCCCCATCCAACAAATGAGCCGGGTTCCCTGTTACGGGTACCCGGTAGCTTCTCCCTCAAAGTATAGGAGATATAATGTCATCATTGATTTTCTACACCGATGAAACTCAAGCATTAATTGCAACAGACACATTAGCCACTTCAGACAAGATATGTGGAGCCCCTTTTAAGTTCACCACCAAGGCTTTTATCATTCCGCATCTCCGTACGGTTATCGCCGGAATTGGTCAAGGGGGGTTTTGCGGTAGATGGTTTGTCCATATCAATGATTGGATGGTTGCCAATGAAATCAACAGCCTCAATATCCATGCTCCCCATAGCCTTGCATTGCTCTGGAGTAGTTACAAAAAAGAGTTCACCATACCTGACCACGCAACAGTTAAGATTTTTCATTTTGGTTTCTCCGAAGAAAATATGTTAATTAACTCGTACTTGTATAGTTCTGTGAAGAATTTTGAATCAGAAGCCATCCCGTATGGTCTATTTGGAAAACCAGAATTCAATGTACATGTCTCAAGTGAACTGGATAAACCACCCAAAGACTTCAAATTCATGATGGACAGCCAAAGAGAACTGCAATCATCGGAAGCCAAAGAAAACAGAGTATATATCGGAGGAGAAATCCAACTTATCCGGCTAGATAAAAACGGATTCGCAGTAAGTTACCCTGGAAAATTTGATGACTATAGTGCAGACGAAGCCGCCATTTATCAAAATTACAGCAACAATGCATAACAAGGCCTCCGACTATGTCCCGCCTCAAACGAAGCGGGTTTTTCTTTGTCCAGAATGAAAGTTTTGAAATTGCCTTCATGCGTCTGTTATTAGGCATACGGTCTGTATTTGAAAATCAGTAGAGACCGAAGGCCGGGGGAGGGGTAAGGCGTCGCTCCACCCCCATGTTCCCATTATGCACGTAAAAACTATTTCTCATGGCAACGGTCCGTAAAGTGAGCATAGAGAGGAAGTAACCGGCGGGGAGGGTAGCCGATGGTTGCCCCCTCCCCGGTTGGTCATTTTTCGTTTACGTTTTAGTTTACGGACCGTTGCCTCAAATATTAATTTTCATGTCCATAATGAGATAACCGTTTTGGCTAATGTTGACTTTTGCACAAAAGGCCAAAATGTCTGATCTGGCATTGTACGCAGAAAGGAGTTGCAACGGTCTGACCTTGATAATCAGGGAGGACCAAAGGCCCCCCGTTACCTCGTTGCTGTTCCCTTTGATTGTTTGAACATTTATTCATACAACTAAATAATCTGAGCGTGAGATGGACAGAGGTTTCCGCTGTTTCAATTTCCTAAGGACCTAATCGGGGGGCGGTCCTCATCATCCTATGCGTCAACAGGTGAAATACCCTTGACGGCCTTCCTGTGAAGTAAGGAGGGATTGTTCGTATTGTTGCC
>Ga0172380_10008685_pt1 | contig 11014 bp, 14 predicted proteins | sample Leawe162metaG_FD_119747 | JGI IMG/M metagenome (GOLD analysis project Ga0172380, IMG submission 119747) | Leachate microbial communities from a municipal landfill in Southern Ontario, Canada - Leachate well 162 metaG | ecosystem: Engineered > Solid waste > Landfill > Unclassified | place...
AATATTACCAAATCCAGAAAAAAAACCCGAACCGGTAAAGGATAACGAAGAGATAATTATCTCAAACTACCCAAATCCATTCAACCCAACCACTACAATTGAATACACACTTCCGACAGAAGGAAATGTAAACCTTGAGGTATATAATTCCATTGGACAGTTAGTAAATGTATTAGTGGAGGAATATCAAAATGCAGGAAGGCAAAAAGTATCTTGGAGCGGTAAAGATTCTTTTGGTTGTTCAGTAACAAGCGGAATTTATTTCTACCGGATCAAAACAAACGGTTTTTCTCAAGTAAAGAAGATGATCTTAATTAAATAATTATTCATTCAGCGCCGTAGATTATCTGCGGCACCGAATATTTTATTAAGCATAAGAATTTCTTAAAAAATAATTTATAAAAAAGTTTATATTTGGTGTAAATATGAAAAAATATTTTTTTCTATTAGCCATTGTGTTGTTATTTCAATCAACACAAAATTTATTAGCCCAGACTTATGGAAAGATAATCTCTAAAGAAGAGGCAGATTCCTTATTTGGAGAAGTATTAGGATCCAAACTGGTATCAGTAAGTGATTTTATGTTAATATTGGAAAAATCGAATTCTTATCTCATGTTTTTATTAGAAGACGGAGAATTAGTTATTAAAAAAGAGGGGCAGGAAATCGTTTATAAAAGCGGCACTAATGAACTGAGCGGTGGAATATTCCATGTTTTTAGCAAGTCAATTATAATGGAATTATTATCAAGGGGTCAATCCGAATTTATTGTGATTGAAAGAAGGGAGAAAGTATTATGTATCTCATACGAAAATCATATTTTAGAATTTGGTATGGAATGTCCTCCAAACTGTATATAGTATAATATCAAAATCATTATGAATTTACTAAATGTAAATGGGATTTATACGAAATATTAGAGAAACTAACTTATAAAACTTTATATTATTTAAAAATATTAATTATGATTAAACTTATATATATCCAATATCTCTCAATGTTTATATGGCTACTGACTCCCTATAAACAATTTGGTACGAAGTATTTTTGGTATTTTGTTCTAATGGCTATTTCAGACCCATTGGCGTATATAGTAATAAAATATACTGATATTTCTTCCATGCAATTTTTTCTATTTATTCTTGCACTTCAATTTTCTTCATTACTTAAGAAAAAAAGAATTGTGATATTTGCTTTACTATCTTTTGTAATAAATTCCTTGATTATCATCTTTATCTCAAACCCAAATATTATTCGCTCAATAGGCGGAATATATCTTATTTCTATTCTTTTAGTCTTGGTCACCGAGCAATATTTCTACTATGAAATTAAATCTATCAATTTATTCCTATCCCTTATGATTCTAAATGTTCTCATTAATTTTATCAGATTTATTTCAATGGCTATCAGTCCTTCTTGGGGAGTTACTACTTTCTATATCGGCTTTATAGTTCAATTAGTTTTTGGGCTTCTTTTTACTTTTACAAATATCAATACTAAGTTTAAGACAAAAGTATGAAAGATTATTCTGAGGTAAAATATTAATACAAGTTATGAAATTAATTGCGATCAGTTTTTTACTCTCCTTAATCCATTATTCGTAGCTATTATTCTGGCGATAGCTATTACTTCTATTTCTATTTTATTTATCGTAAAATATATCACTCCATTAAGACTAAAAATAAAGAAGGAAAGAAAGAGTTATAATATTGAAAGAGCCGATTATTTGGAACAATTAGAACAATATAAAACTAATCTAATTTCACTTTCCGAAAAATTAGAAAAACAGAATCGTGTAATAAAAAGCTCTATCGGTGATATTCTTCATGATGAAATAGGTCAACAATTAACGATACTCAAATTAAAAATTACTCATTTAGAGCCGCATATTCAGGATAAGATTCTGCCCGATCTTCTTTCTATTCAAAAAAACATTCGCGAAATAGCCCATGATTTTTCTAAAACACAAGTTGATAATTTAGGTCTTATAACTTCCGCACAAGGATTAATAAATGAAGCGGCGAAAAATTCTGATATTTCAGGAAATATTGATTATTCAATTGATAACGAATTAGAGAATAATATTTCTTTTCAAACAAAAAATCTTGTTCTTAATTGCATTCAAGAGGGTTTGAATAATATTATTAAGCATTCAAGAGCGAGTAAATTTTTAGTTACTCTTACTATTCATGAAGATAACATAGATATTTCTATCGCAGATGATGGAATTGGATTGCAAAATAATTTTGATAAAATGGTAATAACCGAGGAAACGGGTATTGGATTATTCCGAATTAGAGAAAGAATAAAAGCAGCAAAGGGGTCTTTCGATCTAGTCGATAGCGATGAGTATTCGACTGTACTATTTATTACTATTCCGATAGGTGAACTCAATGGAAAAGATTAAAGTTTTATTTGCCGATGACCATAATTTAGTGAGGCAGGGAATTATTGGGTTATTAAGCGAAAGTGAGGATATAATGGTAGCCGCAGAAGGGGAATGCGGAAGAGACCTAATTGAAAAATATCCTCTTGTTATGCCGGATGTGGTTCTTAGTGATATAACTATGCGGAATCTTTCGGGATTCGATGCTTTAAAAGAGATATTAAAAACTTATCCCGATGCTAAATTTCTTTTTCTTTCGATGTTCTATAGTGAAGAATATATTTATAAAATTTATTCGATCGGCGGTAAGGGACTGATTTCAAAAGATACGAATGTGAACGATCTCGGATTAGCTATAAATACGGTTTATAATGGTGGTTATTATTTCAATGGTTTATCAGATGAAGAGATAATGGAGATTATAGGAAGATTCGAGGCATTATCGAATAGAAGTAGAGAAGGGGCATCAGAGCTTTCGCCTAGGGAGAAAAAAATTATGAGGCATCTCTCAAAAGGGAAATCGAGCGAAGAGATTGCCATCGAAATCGGAATCGGGAAACGCTCTGTCGATGCCGCACGCTCTGCAATTATGAATAAGCTGAAGATTACTACCTCCGCCAAGCTGCTAGCGCATGCGGTAGAACATTATAGCGTTGATTAATATTATTATTTTTGCATTACTCTGGGGATGTTATTACATTGTATGCACGTAATTAGGAGGTATTATTAATATGAACGCTAAAATAATAAAGATCGGCAATTCCCGCGGAATAAGATTTCCAAAGTATATATTGAAAGAAAGTGGTATTACTGATGAAGTGGAATTATTAGTAAAAGAGGGTAAAATAATTATCAAACCCGTTTTGAAAATTAGGGAAAATTGGGATAAAGCCTTCGCTAAAATGCATTTAAATAAAGATGATATTTTGCTTGATCCAAAAGCAATAAATTATTCTACAAAATGGGATGATGAGGAATGGGAATGGTAAAATTCTCCCAATTTGACATTTTCTTAGTCAATCTTGACCCAACTATCGGGTCCGAAATAAAAAAAACACGACCATGTGTAATTATATCTCCGAATGAAATGAATGAAAATATATCCACAGTAATTATTGCTCCAATTACATCAAAGATCAGAAATTATCCTACAAGAATTAATTGTATAGTGGAAGGGAGACATGCACAAATTGTTCTAGATCAAATTCGAACTGTTGATAAATCCCGATTGACTAATAATTTAGGTGTGCTTAATACTGAGAGGAGAAAAAAAGTTGTTACAATATTAATTGAGATGTTTTCTTTTTAAAAATCGTCAACTTTTTTCTGGACGGGACACAAAATTTTTGAAATCTCCAAGTTGACTTAAATTGAGGTTACTACTATTGCGAATGTTTCTGAAAACTGTTTATTCCCTTTGCCGCTTGCAATAGGGAATTGTTTACCGATGATTATGAGCTAAGAATAAACCTCTATTCGCCTGCGCTGTATCTTGCCCATATAGTATCTGAATATGCTATAACACCATCCACATAAGCTTGGTTATGATTATATGAATATATTGCATCTCGGCGGCTTTTTTCAGAAGTACCGTAATTGCCAACTTCTACCAAATAATTTGCAACACTGAATATAGCATCACTAAACTCAAATAAATCAATTGTACCATCGCCATCGCCATCAACTGCATATTTTAAATTAAAGGGCATAAACTGAACATAACCGATTGCTCCACCCCAACTTCCGGTTTGTTTTAGTGGATCTAATTGTTTCAATTTCGATTCTCTTAATAAGGCAGCCAGATTTTTCCCAGCATCTTTTCTTCTAAAATCAAGTCGATCTTTTTCCTTCGCCTTTTTAGCAGGATCATCTAATGGATTTTTTTTACCTGAATTTACAATCTTGCGAATCGCATATTTTTGTGCATAATCCATTAATACGATTTGTTCTAATAATACATTAAAAACTTTAAAATTCCCTGTATATTCACCAAGCCCCGATTCCCACATCAATATAGAAACAATATCCTGCATTGGTACGTTATATTGATTTTCTGCCTGAGATAAAATCGCATTATAATTATGCATGAATTTTATTCCCTTTAAAATTCTCTTTTCTTGAAGAAATACTTTAGCATAGTCCTCATGCTCTTTAGTCTGAATTTCTTTACTCAAAGGAGTTGCATATCTAATCAATTGCTTTACATAAATTTTATTTGCTCCCGGTTTACTTAAAAGTTCTTTAAATTCTTCTCTCGTTAATGGCAGTCCTTCTCCCTCAAATGATTCAAGTTGTTTAAGGAAATTAGCTATATAAATATTCCTCGGTTCGCCATTGCGATCAAAAATAAATTTTACTGAAAGCTCCCATTTATCACTACTCGTAACCATCTCTTCGTTATTAATTGCGTATTTAGGATTAATCTCTTCGTATGAAACGGGCTTCTCCATTGCAGGAGCTTCATTTGGAATTTCTTTTGGGGCTTCATTTGGAATTTCTTTGGGATTTTGGTTTACTGTTTCCGGCGATGCTTTTTCTTTCTCACCGGAAGAAAAATAGATTAATAAAGCTGCAATAGAGATAACAGCAACTCCCCCGGCAATTATATATATCATTTTATTTGAAGATTTGGAGTCTGATGATTGTTTATATTTTGTATTAAATTTTCGATCAATTTTCATAAAATAATTTCCGCTAACTATTAATTCAATTTACCTGTAATTTCAGAAAAATCAAATTCACAATTGATGAAGTTAAGAGAAGAGAGGATGTAAGGAGAGGGGAGAAAATATATAATTTATTCCCCAACTTTGATTTACTGATATTTTCTCCAAATACGATTTTATGTTTTTTTGTATCTGGTTTAAGAATATCGAATGTTTCATTTTTATCTATTTCGTAACTTTTCTAGTATTGTTTTTTGAGAGTCAATTTGTAGATGGAATTTTCAATTAGTAATTATAAAACATCTTGACCTTTACGCACTTTTATGATAAGTTGATATTAATATTTGGCTTGATATATTTTAAGGATTTGAATAAAATGAAACGATTAGTCATTATATTGAATATTACAATTATGATGTCATTGTCTTATGGGCAAAATATCAGTACATCTAAGGATACTTTAAAGTATCTAATGGACACTTCATTTGGTAATCCTGATAGTTTATATATATACAACACCGGTAATGAAACTCTTTCGATTGACTCAATTAATAATTTCAATCATACTTATACTTATACTTATTGGTTAGATTATTGTAATCAAGATAGTATAGTGCAGAGTGGATATTTCGGTTCTTATTCAGATGTATTTCCTAATGGTAGCTTATTCCCTATTGAAATATCAGCAAATGATTCTGCTAAACTTATCTTTCAATTTATCCCTCCTGTAACAAAAAGATCAGCGTTCGATGAACTAATGAAAGATTCATTACACATATTTAATAATTCAAAAAATCGACCAATGGTTCAAATAAATGTACTCAACGATATACCTATAAATGTTGATGAAGACAAGAGATTATCAAATGAGTATGAGCTAGAACAAAATTATCCAAATCCATTTAATCCGGCAACTAAAATTGTTTTTAATTTACCAAAGGAATCATATATCTCGCTTGTAATATTTGATGCGGTGGGAAGAAGAATTCAAACGTTAGTAAAAAATTATATGGATGTCGGAAAACATGAAATAATATTTGATGGGACACGATTTTCAAGTGGCGTTTATTATTATCAATTAATGGTTGGCAACAATATTTTTACAAAAAAGATGCTGCTAATAAAATAAAAGATGCATATAACTAGTTAATTAGGCGAACGCCGTTTTTGCTTTTGGCATTTTTTTAGATGTAAATAGTAGCAAACAAGGAAGTAAAACTTTCACAAGAAAGAAAATAATATGAAGCAAATAAATAGCATTTGGAAAAAAGGACCTGGCAAGTTAGGTATTCTTAAACCACTACTTGGTTCTTGGCATGCTCAATCAGAAACATCAATGGGTAAAGTAAGTTGTTTTCGGACATTCATTCCTATTCTAAATGGCAAGTATGTTCAGCTTAATGCGAAATGGGAATTTGGAAAGAAAGTGTATGAAGAGTTCGCAATTTATGGTATTTACAACAGTAAACTTTCATTCTGGTCATTTACATCAGATGGCAAGAGATCCGAGGGGGTACTTACTGATGGAAAAGATATACATCCTGAATCAATTGCATTTGAAGCAGAAATGCCAGCTGGTCTTGCACGAATGATATATTGGCCAAATGCGGATGGTGGCTTTAATTGGGCAGTGGAATCAAAAAATAAAAATGGATGGAAACGATTTATAGAACATAAATACAAGTCGATATGAAGAAATAGACTTAGTAAGTTATAAAAACCAAGTGACAAAATTCTTCAACATATTCATCGCTAAATATTTGCAGGCGTGTTCTTTGGATTTTAAGCGTGTTATATCCGAATCCAGTTAAAATATCCTGATCTTCTGACGGACTCAGTTAAGCGTAGGGGCTTATAACACGCGTCTATTGTAAAGGATTTTGTAGTCGCTAAATCCTACCTTCAAATTTGTTAGTATTATTTTCTTTATATTTGAAAATATAGTAAACAATATTGACTGGTTGAATTTAAAAACAGAAAAATTAAGTTAGCGGCTTAACTCTTAGTACTTTTAATGGAAGGTAAGATCAGTTCAAGTTTGTACAATAAAAAATTTTTAATAATTATCAGCGTTGGTAAGTTAAGAAGCATGCCAGTTCTGGGGTGTTGCTTAAAAACCACAGCGTTAGGTGTTTACAAGTATATTTAAGAAGACAAAATAAATAAGACATATTTGGGTTGCAAAAAAAAAAGAAAGAAGGGTTGGTATGGTTTTTAAATTTGGTGAATTGTTCTGTGGCCCCGGGGGTCTTGGTTTGGCAGCAAAACTCGCTAAAGTGAATAACTCATCTGAGCAATTTAAAATCGAGCACGTTTGGTCAACAGATTACGATAAGGATTCTTGCAATACTTATATGAAAAATATTTGCCCGGATAATCCGAAATCAGTTATACATAAAGATATTCGAAAATTAGATTACAATGTTCTAAAAAATATTTCTGAAATTGATGCACTTGCATTTGGGTTCCCCTGTAATGATTTTAGTGTTGTTGGTGAACAAAAAGGTATAGATGGTGTTTATGGACCATTATATTCTTCTGGTGTTAAAGCTCTGGAAATATTTCAACCAAAGTGGTTTCTTGCTGAAAATGTGGGCGGTCTTCGAAATGCTAACGAAGGAAAGACCTTCAATAATATATTACAAGATCTATTTGATACTGGATATTCAGTTTATCCTCATCTATATAAATTTGATAAATATGGTGTGCCGCAATCAAGGCAAAGAATAATCATTATTGGAATAAGAAAAGATTTGGATATTGTTTTCAGAGTTCCTTCTCCAGGTCCTTATGAGGGTTTTGATATAAGTGTTAGAAATGCAATAGAAAACCCTCCAATTACCCCAGATGCTATGAATAATGAGCTAACAAAGCAATCTGAACAAGTAATCAAAAGACTTAAGCATATCAAACCTGGTGAGAATGCTTTTACTGCAAATTTACCCGAAGAACTTCAATTAAATGTTAAGGGTGCAAAAATTAGTCAGATTTATAAACGTCTTGAACCAAATAAACCTTCTTACACAATTACCGGCAGCGGTGGAGGTGGAACTCACGTTTATCATTGGAGAGAAGATAGAGCGTTGACCAATAGAGAAAGAGCTAGATTGCAGACTTTTCCTGATAACTTTGAATTCTGTGGTTCAAAAGAAAGCGTTAGAAAACAGATAGGTATGGCTGTTCCACCAATGGGTGTAAAAATTATTTTTGAAGCTTTGCTAAATAGTTTTGCAAAAATTGAATATGATTCGGTTGACTGCAATATAACTCCTTTAATACATCACCAGCATCAAGAAATCTATAACATCTCTTCTATTAAGGAACAATTTTCAATATTTGAAAAGCCTGATAATACTTATCACAAATCATCTTGTGGAATTTAATGATTACAAATAATTTATTTAATCGTATTCTTATCGACCCTGTTCAAAGAGACTGTAATAAATTACTCATTGTTTCGGGATATGCTACATCGGCAATGGCTTTTCATCATTTAACGGAATTAAATAATATCGGTAGAACAGATATCGATATTAAGTTAATTGTTGGTATGAGTTCTGCCGAAGGTATTTCTATAAGTAATCACAATGGTTTTAAACAAATCGTAAATGATTTTGGTAGTCGTTTTCAGTGTAGTTACAGAACTTCTTATCCACCTGCTCATTCAAAAATGTATGTTTGGTTATCAAACGACGAACCTCGTTTAGGTTTTCTTGGTTCTGCAAATTATACTCAAACTGCTTTTAATGAAAGACGACAAAAAGAAATTTTAACAGAATGTAATCATGTTGATGCTCTTGCTTATTATGAAAGTATGGTTGGTGATTCTATTTATTGTGAACATCCAGATTCAGAAAATTTGATACAAATTTTTAATGACAGAGTATATCGAAGAAAACCAAAAGAATTAGTTGAAGTTCCAGTATCAGAAACTACTCCAATCTTTCAGCCGGACTTCACAACTTTAGAAAGCGTTACTGTTTCCTTATTAGACAGAAATGAAAATATCCATAATAAAGGGGGATTAAATTGGGGTCAGCGAGATGGTAGAGAACGTAACCAAGCGTACATTCAACTTCCTCCATATGTTTATCAAAGTGATTTTTTCCCAATAAAATCAACTCATTTTACTGTCCTAACTGATGATAATAAAACTCTCATTTGCACAAGAGCTCAAAAGAATGATATGGGTGCGGCAATTGAAACACCTCAAAATAATAGTCTTCTTGGAGAATATTTTCGGCATCGTTTAGGTTTAGCAAATGGTGCTTTTATCACTAAAGAAGATTTGTTGCATTACGGAAGAACCGATGTATCATTTTATAAAATTGACGATGAGAATTATTATATGGATTTCTCTATTCACTGATGGACAATTTAACACCTGCACAAAGAAAAAAGAATATGCAAAATATTCGCTCAAAAGGAACTCTTCCTGAAAAGAAAATAATGAGCGAATTGAAAAAATCTAAAATATACTTTCCAACTCACGCTAACAATATTATTGGCAAACCTGATATAGTTTTTAGAAGAAAAAAGATTGTTATTTTTATAGATTCAGATTTTTGGCATAAACATCCCTCAAGATTCAGTCTTCCTAAAACAAATACAAATTATTGGATTAATAAAATAAATCGAAATCAACAACGAGATAAAACCGTTACTAAAGAGCTTAAAAAAAATGGTTGGCGTATTATTAGAATTTGGGAGTATGATATTAAAAAATCTTCTTCTAGATGCATAAATAGAATCTTAAAAGAATACTGTAAGTAAAAGGCCTAACTTGTTATTTAAGTAAAAAGACAAATAAGATAATTTATACCCACCACAATAAATTTGAAGACATGTTCTTTGAATATTAAGCGTGTTATTCGATTCTATTATTGTTCGCGTTGCCTTTATTTCATTCCATAGAAAGGAAAGATCAAGTATAGAACAAAAATTTGCTCAAAAAAGAATATTCTATCGTTTAGATTTGCAAATATTGGACTATTATTAGAAATATTGTCTATATTTTGAAAAGTACCTTTGTTTTATCCAATAAATAGAAAATGAAAACTCCACCGTATATTATTCAAAATCTAAATTTATGTGTTTTGTTTCAAAAATGAATTATTACCTATGTATGAAAATTTAATTATATATGGAACAATATCATGGCTTACATAATTGACTCTTGGATCGAAATATGTAGTTGTTGTGAATGCAGAGCTAGATTCACTAAATGGAGTTGCGGCTGTTTAACTGTTGAAATCCTTGATGAATCTAAAACCGGTTGGTGCTCAAATTGCGATAATTTTTCTTCAAGAGCAGAAAATTGTGGAAAGGAAGGTTGGCCCGGACATGATTAATATTTATAATTATAAAATTATACAAAAACCCCTACTGCCGAAAAATTCAACACTTAGGTGTTGAGAAAATCCACACTTTTTTGTGCCTCAATCGTATAGTAATTCCACACTTTTTTCTAACCCATTGTAAATAAACAAGTTACAACCCCAAAAAATTACCAAAAGACATTGGTATGCTAATTGCTTTATATAAGTTACAATTAAATGTATCAGGAGGTTGTTATGGTAGTTTTCTTATTAGCACTTGTAGCTGTTTTTATTGTCGTTGATTTATTAGTTCGCTTCGTTTTTGAGCCAATGGTTGATCCTTCAAAGAAAAGAATCAAAGCTCCAAAATTGGCAACAAATAGATTCGATCCTAGAGTGAAACTTGCCACAGAAACAATGTTTGATGGCGGCAAGCCTCATAAAGATGCCGATTCAGTAAAAGAATCAGAAAGCAAATCAACAGAAGAAAATGAGACTAAAGAATAAGAAAATAAAACTAAGCGGTAGTTTCAATAATTAATTTAATGTTTTCATAAAAGGATATACTATGGTCGCAATTTTTGTACTGGCGGGATTTATCTCAATATTATTACTGGATCTTCTTGTTTTGAAATTACAAGGAA
>Ga0172380_10008688_pt1 | contig 11011 bp, 5 predicted proteins | sample Leawe162metaG_FD_119747 | JGI IMG/M metagenome (GOLD analysis project Ga0172380, IMG submission 119747) | Leachate microbial communities from a municipal landfill in Southern Ontario, Canada - Leachate well 162 metaG | ecosystem: Engineered > Solid waste > Landfill > Unclassified | place...
CCTGCATCGTGCTGTTCACGCTGGCCTCGCTGCTCTGCGGCGCCGCGCCCAACCTGGCCACGCTGATCTTCTTCCGGGTGCTGCAGGGAGCGGCAGGCGGGGCATTGATCCCGATCAGCCAGGCGATCCTGATGGAGACATTCCCCCCCAACCAGCGCGGCATGGCCATGGCCATCTTCGGGATCGGCGCCATGTTCGGCCCGATCGTCGGCCCGGCCCTGGGGGGCTGGATCACCGACAACATGAGCTGGCGCTGGATCTTCTACATCAACCTGCCGATCGGCATCATCGCCATGATCATGTGCGCCTTCTTCATTTTTGATCCGGGCTATCTCCGCCAGAAAGCGGAGACGTTCAAGATCGATTACTGGGGACTGTTCCTGCTGGTGGTGAGCATGGGGGCGCTGCAGATCGTGCTGGACAAGGGGCAGCAGGAGGATTGGTACAATTCTTCGTTCATCATCGGCTTCAGCATCGTCACCGTCGTATCCCTGATCGCACTGATCTGGGTCGAGCTGACCCACGAACACCCGATCATCAACCTGCGACTGTTCAAAAACGTCTCGTTCTCGGCGGGCAACCTGATCATGTTCGTGGTCGGCTTTGCCCTCTACAGCTCGATCATGCTGATCCCGCTGTTCCTCCAGACGCTCATGGGGTATTCGGCCACCGATGCGGGGATGGTCATGGCCCCCGGCGGCGTGGCGACCCTCTTCACCATGCCGCTGGTCGGCGCGGCGCTGGCCAAGCGGGACGGCCGCAAGATCGTCTTTTTCGGGCTGCTGCTCGGCGCAACCTCCATGTTCATCATGCAGGGACTCAATCTGGAAGGGGCCTTCTGGAACTACACCTGGCCCCGCATCGTGCTCGGTTTCGGGCTGGCCATGATCTTCGTGCCGCTCACCACGGTCACGCTCGCCTCGATCTCCCGTGAAGAGATGGGCAATGCCACCGGCATGTTCAGCCTGCTGCGCAACATCGGCGGCAGCGTCGGCATTGCCGTGGCCGCCACCCTGCTGACCCGCTACCAGCAGTTTTACCAGACCTCCCTGTCGGGCCATGTCAACCCGTACAATCCGGTGTGGCAGATGCGTTTCGAGAATTTGAAACAGGCGCTGATCGCCAAGGGGATCAACGCCACCCAGGCCGACACCACCGCGCTCGGCATGATGTACGGTGTTGTCAGGCGGCAGGCGGGCGCCCTGGCGTTCAACCACATTTTCTTCATCATCGGCCTGGCCTTCCTGGTCATCATCCCGTTCTTGTTCCTTCTCAAGCGCCCGTCACACGCCGCTGACGGCGGCATGGGGCACTAATCCGGGATGGAGTAGCCTCCCTGATGGGGAGAGCGCTGGGTGCACCCGCCGCTACGCCGTCTCCGGGCCAAGGTCGAGGCCGAACAGTGGCATAAAAAAGCGGGGCACGCCATCCGGCATGCCCCGCTTCCCTTCATCATTCCTTCAATGAATCTACTTCTCTTTTTTCACCGTGAATTTGTAGCCGCTGAACATACTTGAGATCTCGCTGCCATGCTCTTTGATATCCATCAACCAGGCGCTGTAGATGTGGTTGATGATGAAACCGAAGATCAGCCACATGCTGGCGTGATGGGCCAGCCTCATCCCCTGGTTGGAGAAGAGCGAGTACATGAACCCGAGTGATTTGTGCATGACGCCAGCGGGAGCATGCTCGGCATACAGCGAGAAGCCGGTCAGAATCATCAGGATGTACAACAGAAACAGAGAAAAATAGGCGGTAGTTGCCAGGGGGTTATGCCCGACCGTTTCAGGGACCTGCTTGTCCACAAACATGTAGTAGCGCAGCATCTTGATCATTTTTTCCCTTCCGGCGGCGGTCGCACAGGGAAAAAACTCCTTCCATCCGGCGTACTTATTGCCGATCAGAGACCAGACAATTCGCGACAAAACACTAATCGCAAAGACATAGGCAGCCGTGAAGTGAACAAATCGTATCCACCCCATGGTGAAATCCGATGCCGAACTGCCGAACGAGACCGGGTTTCCGATAAAAAACCCGGTCACTGCCAATATTGCGATGGACAGTACGTTGGTCCAATGGGACCAGCGCACCGGGAGTTCCCATATATAGCATTTAAATTTGCAGGATTCACTCATAGTTTGGCCCCCTTCCTAGGATACCTTTACCTTGACCATCTCATTGCCGTTGACATCCATAACATGGACAGCGCAGGCAAGGCATGGGTCAAATGAATGGATAGTGCGCAGAATTTCAAGCGGTTTATTTATATCCGCCACCGGCGTACCAACCAAAGCAGCTTCATATGGTCCGCGCTGTCCTTTGGCATCCCGGGGCGACGCGTTCCAGGTCGAAGGGACGACCGCCTGGTAATTGAGTATTTTCTGATCCTTGATCTTGATCCAGTGTCCAAGAGCACCGCGGGGAGCTTCGTGGAAACCGTACCCCTTGGCTTCGGCAGGCCAGGTGGCAGGATCCCAACTTTCGTTGTTGTGGATACGGTAGTCCCCCTTGGAGATATTTCCGATCAGTTCATCAAGCCACTTCGGCGTCTGCTGGGCAACGAGCAGGCAATCAATACCCCTGGCAGCGGTACGACCCAAAGTCGAGAACAGAGCCGGCGCACCGACTCCCAACTTGCCGAGCACCAGATCAACGACCGCTTTGGTTTCCTTGTGGCCGGAAGCGTAAGCCACCAGAATACGGGCAAGGGGGCCGACTTCCATCGATTTTTCTTCATAGCGCGGCGATTTCACGAATGAATATTTCGCATTGGTGTCAAGATTCTGGTACGGCGGTTTTGGCCCGGTATAGCGAGCTTCGGTTTCACCTTCAAAAGGATGCAGACCCTTCCCGACTCCGGCACTGTTATCAAACCAGGAATGATCGACATACTCGGCAATTTTGCCCTGATCAACCGGAATGACCTTTGAGAGATCCTTGTTCAGTATTGCACCGGCCGGGAACCATAAGTTGCCGCTGGCGTCCGGGAACTCACCGTATGAAAGATAGTTGCCGACACCCTCACCGATTCCGGCCCATTCTTTGTAGAACGAAGCGACCGCCAACAGATCCGGGATATACACCTTCTCGACAAAATCCTGGGCCTTTTTCAGCAGGCGCTTGATTTCAATAAGTTTATCGGCATTAAGGGCATTCTGGGAATCAGGGTCGATCGGAATCGACATGCCGCCCACCAGGAACGTCTGGGGATGGGGATTCTTGCTCCCCAGAATAGCGTGAATCTTGATGACATCCTTCTGCCATTCAAGTGCTTCGAGATAATGGGCGGTCGCCATTAGATTGGCTTCAGGCGGCAGTTTATAGGCAGGATGTCCCCAGTATGCGTTGGCAAAGGGACCCAGACGACCTGAGGCGACAAACGCCTTGACCTTGTCCTGAACACCTTTGAAATAGGTGGCGGAGTTGTTCGGCCAGTCTGAAAGAGATGCGGCCAGAGCGGCTGTTTTGACCGGATCAGCCTTCAAACCGGACGTAATATCAACCCAGTCGAGAGCATGCAGGTGGTAAAAATGAATAACATGATCCTGTACATTCTGGATACCCATGATGATGTTACGAATCAGCTGGGCATTGGGCGGGATCTTGATTTTGAGCGCATCTTCAACAGCTCGGATGGAAGCAATCGAGTGCACGGTGGTGCAGACGCCGCAGAAACGTTGCGTCCAGAACCAGGCGTCACGAGGGTCGCGCCCTTTAAGGATTTTCTCGATACCACGAAACATGGTGGCCGAGCTCCAGGCATCTTTTATGAAGCCCCCTTCGATCTCGGCTTCAATGCGGAGATGCCCTTCTATTCTGGTAATCGGATCTACAACAATCCTGGCCATATGTTAACCCTCCTTGGTTTCTTGCGGTTCTTTATCTTTGCGCAGCGCATTCAGTGCGCCATGAACAGCGAAGGCGGCACCGACACCGGCCACCAGCCCAAGCCCGATCTTGTCGGCGGTCGCCTCAATGCCGAAACCGGGAACGTTCGGCAGGCGTTTGTACATCGGCGACATGGTATCCCAGAATTGCGGTTCGGAACATCCTGCACAGCCGTGACCGGACGCCACCGGCCAGCTGGTTTTCTCGTTGTAGCGCTGGGTCGGGCAGTTGTGGAACGTGGCTGGCCCTTTGCACCCCATCTTGTAGAGACAGAAACCCTTCCGATGGGCGTCATCGCCCCAATGTTCGACATACTGTCCGGCATCGAAATGCGGTCTCCGCTCACAGTTGTCATGGATGCGCTTGCCGTAGGCGAACAGCGGCCGTCCCTTGCTGTCCATAGCCGGAATCTTGCCGAAGACCAGATAATGAACCACTGTTGCGGTCAGGTTATCGGCATTGCACGGGCATCCGGGAAGATTGATGACGGTAGCACCCGGAACCGCTTCCATGACTCCAACGGCACCGGTCGGATTGGGAACAGCCGCGGCAATGCCGCCATAGGAAGCACAGGTTCCGATGGCAATAGTTGCCAGGGCGCTGCCGCAGACCCGCCTGGCAATTTCCAGATGCGTTTTGCCGCTGGTGCAGCCGTACACACCACCATCTTTCATGGAGATGGAGCCTTCAACGGCGCAGAGGTATTTGCCTCTATACTTGGTAATGGTATTTTCAAGCGCTTCGTCAGCCTGATGGCCTGCTGCGGCCATAATTGTCTCATGATAATCCACCGACAGAATATCAAGGATTATCTCGCCAACGGTCGGATTGGCGGCGCGGAGCAGGGCCTCACTGTCGCCGGTGCAATCCTGGAAGTTCAGCCACACCAATGTCGGGCGTTTGACTTCATCCAAAGCCTGAGCCACGGATGGCGCAAATGACGCAGGCAGCGACATTGCAGCCGTCATTGCAGAACAGAACTTGAGGAAATCGCGCCTGGACACCCCACGCTTCTTGAGAATCTCACCTACTGAGTAATCCCGCTGTTCAGACTCCTGCTTTTCATTGCCGTCTTGCTTAACCGCGCCACATACGGTGTCCACATCGTTCTCGCTCATCCATGACCTCCCTTATAAATGGGTTTCTTCTTCACTAAACGTTTATTCGGCAGCAACTTCACTTTGAATAGATACATCTTACCATCTAATTCACGTACCGAAAGAGCACTACACAAATAAATACATTTCAACCGGAGACTTATTCCGGTTTCCTGAGGAAACATCGTTACGATCGAGGGCCCCCCAGCGTCAGGCAGTTACAGCACGAAATATGCCATCAAAGGCATTTTCAGCTTTTTTCACCTTACATCACCATAACGGTCGAATATATAACATATTTATATCACGAGCACGCTCATCATCACGGAACAGCAATGAGTTCGACAAACCTATTTTGCGTCACAAGTGGCACAATAGTAATTAAGGAAATTTCCCATGAGTTGAGCACCTTGAGCTCGCCTACCCTTGAATAACAGACTTATCAATATTTTTTTCAACACTTCAACATTATTGGCTTTTTATCCGCCTGACATTAGACTGGCAGACATGTACATATAAATGAAGCCAAATATAATTACGTTTGTTACAAGAGCAATTATTCTACATAAATCCAAAGAACACCAAAATCAACGATTTTGAAACAAAACTGATTGTCTCCTCCTTTTAGCATGAATACTCAGCAAAGTTCAATTTGTTATATGCAAATTACTTGCGGAAATCGCGTTCTATAACTAGAATGGCACAAAAATTCATCATCAGGCTCTGGCCCCGGATCAGCCAACCGGGCAATTATACAAATATTACTGCAAATAAATCAGCATATTGCGACCAGCCTTATTCCACCACGGGATCGTATCGCGAACTATTTGCAGAACCGGCTTCCCCCTTTTCAGGCAAGCAATTCACTCGCGGCCAAAATCGATATTGTGCCAAAATGTGCTCAATTCCATATTTGTGCCACTATTTACACAATCCACGCTGACCATTCCAATCTATGTCAAGGGCACAGCGGCAGACACACGAGGAGACCATGGCAACAATCACAACTCTCAAAGACAAGTGCCGTAAGTGCTATACCTGTGTGCGAAACTGCCCGGTAAAGGCAATCAAGGGAGGCTCCAGCCATACCGAAGTCATATATGAGCGCTGCATCGGCTGCGGCAAGTGCGTCAATAACTGCCCGCAAAAGGCAAAAATATTTAATGACAAGGTTGCGTCGATGGAACGGCTACTGGCTTCGGGACAGTTGGTTGTCGTGGTACTGGGAGGGGATTTTCCGGCATTTTTCCATAATGTATCCCCCGGGCAACTGGTTGCAGGGCTGAAAGAACTCGGTTTTGCCGAAGTTCATGAAGGTGCCTATGGCGTCGAACTGGTCGCCGTCGAGTATGTAAGTGCAATAGAAGTCGCCACCACCCCCCTTATTTCATCTCACTGCCCGGCAATTGTCGATCTTATTGAGCGGCACTACCCAAAACTGATCAACAACCTCATCGAAGTCGTTTCGCCGATGGTGGCAATGGGGCGTTTCCTGAAGGGAGTATTGGGCGCCGAAGTGAAGGTGGCCTACATCAGCTCATGCAATGGCGCAAAACTGGAAATTGAGTCCGAAGAGGTCAGGGGAGCGGTAGACATTGTCCTGACATGGCGTGAACTGAACAGCATGTTCAAAAGTCGCTCCCTCGACATTGCCACTCTCAAGGAAAGCGCGTTCGATGGAATTGAGCCGTATCAAGGACGCCTCTTCCCGATTACCGAGGGATCGTTCAGGGTGCTTCCCATCGTCAGCGATCTTCTGGACGGCAAAATAGTGACCGCCACCGGAGAAGTCAATGTCATGGAAATCATCAGCGACCTGGCGCAGGGCCGCATTACCCCCAGAATTGCCGACATACGATTCTGCTACAACGGCTGTATCGGAGGCCCCGGCATGAGCCAGGAGCTTACCAGTTTTTTCAAGCGGAACCTGGTAATTTCCCATTTCAAAAGCGATGTCCCGTACAGAACCGCAGCTCACTATCTGGACATGAAGATCACCCCCCACCTTGCGCGGGAATTTTCAAACAGGTACGTCAAGCTCAAGACACCCAAGTCGGCAGATATCACGAAGATACTCAACTCAACCAACAAGTTTACCCAGAAAGATGAGCTCAACTGCAGCGCCTGCGGGTATAAGACATGCCGCGAATACTCAGTGGCGGTTCACCAGGAGCTTGCCAATCTTGACATGTGCCTTCCCTATAACCTGCAGCAGCTTGAAGAAGACAGGGGGCGACTCATCCAGAAGTACGAACTGGCCCAGAGAGAGCTGAACCGGGAGTACGGTGATGAATTCATCATCGGAACCGACAAGAAGACCCAGGAAGTGCTTGACCTGATCAAGCAGGTCGGACCGACTCCGACAACAGTGCTGATCCGGGGCGAATCCGGAACCGGCAAGGAATTGATCGCCAGGGCAATTCACCGTTACAGCAAAAAGAACGACAAGCCCCTCGTAACGGTTAACTGTACGACCATCACGGATTCCCTGCTGGAAAGCGAACTGTTCGGGCACAGGAAGGGCGCTTTCACCGGCGCTGACACTGATAAGATCGGGCTGTTCGAAGCGGCGGACGGGGGCACCATATTTCTTGATGAAATCGGCGACATAACCCCCAAACTTCAGGCGGAGCTGTTACGGGTGCTTGACAGCGGCGACGTCCGCCCCGTCGGAGGAACCGCGACCAAAAAGGTACATATTCGCCTGATTGCTGCCACCAACAAGAATCTTGAGGAAGGAATCAAGAATGGCTGGTTCCGGGAAGATCTTTACTACCGCCTGAATGTTTTCACCATCACCACGCCGCCTCTGCGCAACCGGGTTGAATCCATTCCGGTTCTTGCCCGGCACTTTCTGGAGAAAGCCAGCGCCAAGCTGAACAAGAAGATCGTACACATTGAAATGCGAGCCATCAAGGCAATGACGCACTACCCGTGGTCCGGAAATATCAGGGAGATGCAGAACGTCATCGAACGGGCCGCGGTGCTTACCCAGGATGACACTATCAGGCTGGAGCACCTCCCCCACTCTTTCTCGGAGAACTATACCGGAATGAAAGCGGATAAATCAGTAACACAGGCATCATTCCAGGCGGCGCGCGAACGTCATGTCGGAAGGGTGGAAAAAGATCTGATTCAACAATACCTGATCGAAGTTAACGGACATGTTTCCAAGGCGGCACTGCTTGCGGATATCCCCCGCAGGACATTTTACCGTTTAATGGGAAAATATGGGCTTAAGGGGCGTGAAATCAAGACGCGCCTGAACAGCAGGCAGGAACCGCAAGGCAGCAGCCATACCGATGGAATCAACGCTTGACCTTTGACTTTTTCTTTTTAAGTTTGAGCGATTCCTTCAGTCTCCGTTCGGCTCTCGCAATCAGCAGTCGATGGCTCCCGTCGCCCTGCATATCGGCAGTAGTGCGCTGAATGTACGTTCCATCAGGCTGCATCTCCCAGGCGGAGCGTTGATCCGCCAAATGCGTATCAAATATGACACGAAGCTCTCCTGACAGTTCTGGAGGCTCAACCGGACAGAGGATTTCAACCCGAGCTTCCAGATTACGTTTCATCGCATCAGCTGAAGCGATAAAATATTCTCCAGCACCGCCGTTTCGGAAATAGTAAATACGTGCGTGCTCCAGAAACCTGCCCACCACGCTGACTACCCGGATATTTTCGGAGAGGCCGGGGATTCCGGGGCGCAAACGGCAGGTGTCGCGAACGATCAGATCTATTGTAACTCCGACCATTGAAGCCCGATATAACGCCCTGACAACATCACCATCCTCAAGTGCATTTATTTTGAATTGAATGGCCCCGCCACCGGCACTCCGATGCAGGGCGATCTCACGCTCTATTTTATCAAGCAGCGCTTTTTTGAGCATTCGCGGGGCAATCGCAAGTTTTGAATACTTACGCTTGAGCATGAAACCGGTCGTGAGGAAATTGAACAACTCCGTGACGTCCTCGGCAATGACCTGATCGCAGGTCAACAGGCCGACATCGCTGTACAACCGGGCGGTATCAGCATGATAATTGCCGGTGCCGATATGCAGATAACGCCGCAGACCGTTATAATCCTGGCGCACAACCATGGTGACCTTGCAGTGGGTCTTTAATCCGACGACGCCGTACGTGACGTGTACTCCGGCTTCTTCCATCCGTTCCGCGAGACTGATATTGGTCGCCTCGTCAAAACGCGCTTTCAATTCGACAACAACGGCAACCTGTTTACCGTTTTGGGCCGCCAGTATCAGGGCGTCAATAATACGGCTCTGCTGGGAGGTGCGGTAGAGTGTCATCTTGATCCCGCGAACCTTTGGATCAGTCGCCGCCTCACGCAGAAAGCGCTCGACCGATGTTGAAAAAGATTCATACGGATGCTGCAGCAGGATCGCACCCGCGTCTCGAATGACATGAAATATGTTGCGTGACGTTTGCAACTGAGGATGATCTATCGGGTGATGAGGGGCATCGTGCAGCCGTGGACTTTCAAGTCGCGTCAATTCGAAAAGATCACGCATTGCGAGAAGACCGGGAACTTCAAATACATCGGTTGCTTCATCCAGCTCCAACTCGGCCGCCAGACGTCCACGATGTACCGGATCCATGCCGCTGGCAATCTCCAGGCGCACGATCGGAGCAAACCTGCGTTCTTTCAGCTCCGACTCGATCATCTCCATCAGATCGTCAGCCTCATCTTCATCTTTTTCGGTGTTGGCATTCCTGGTTACCCTGAAAAGTTCGCACGATAAGATTTCCATCCCTGGAAAAAGCATGTCAAGGTTATTCATCATGACCTCTTCAAGCCGGATGAAATGATCCCCCTTGCCGATCCTGATAAAACGGGGGGTACCGGCATTGACCGGGACCTTGATCCGGACCAGAGAACCGTGCTTGGCCTTTGGATAACGCAGAGACACCAGCAGGTTAAGCGACAGATTGGAGATAAATGGAAACGGGTGGGCCGGGTCGATTGATTGCGGCGTCAGCAGCGGGAAAATATTGGTATAATAAAATTCTCTCAGCAGCTTCTTTTCCTTGGGGGTCAACTCGTCATACCGCTCGATACGGATGTTTTTCTCTTCCAGCAAGGCGCAGATATCACGAAACAGCTGTTCCTTCCGGGCCTCCAGTTCGCGTATTTCGGCATAACATTCCGTTACCTGCTGACGCGCAGTGCGCCCGTCGAGTGTCAACTCACGCATTCCGGCGCCGATCTGCTGCTTCAGGCCGCCGATGCGTTTCATAAAAAACTCGTCGAGATTTCCGCTGACAATGGCAATGAATTTGAGTCGTTCCAGGAGCGGCGTACGCTCATCTTCTGCTTCGTGCAGCACGCGACGGTTGAACGACAACCAGGTCAGTTCCCGGTTCAAATACCACTGGCTGTCATGCAGATCGAATTCCGGGGCATCCGCTTTCAACTCGGGCAGTAACCCGGCGCCATCCGCTATCTTTGTGCTTTTTACCTTTTTGGTTTTTTGAGGTTTACCTGTTACAGGAACGGCCTGGTCACGCTTCGCTTTCTTGGGCTGTTGTTTTTTTACGGCCTGGACGACTTTCACACGTGCTCCGTTTTTTCAGAATTAATTTCCAGCGGTAATAAAAAGATTGTACTTAATTTATCCGCATCCGCAATACGTTTGAGTATTATTTCCGGTGAAAGGACACAATAAAAGGCAGCCCGGTATGAGCTGCCTTTTAGCGAACCGCATATAAACAAAGAGCACCTGTACGATTAGAAATAGAAGTTAAATCCGATGGATGCCCTGTTAGAACCGATGTTACTTCCTTTTACTTTATGGCTTTGCCCAAAATTATCGACGGTCTTTGTTTCAGTCGATGTGTACCCTAACCGGAGCGCGCCCTCAAAGCTGAACTGCCTGGCGAGAAAATACGGCTGCTCGCTGTTCTACATGGGTAACCCGAAATTAAGTTTTCCGCCAATCAGATAAATCATGGCGATGAGATTCCTATTTGTGCGGTACCCTCTTGCTCTGGCTTTGGCTGATTGCACCAGG
>Ga0172380_10008689_pt1 | contig 11011 bp, 11 predicted proteins | sample Leawe162metaG_FD_119747 | JGI IMG/M metagenome (GOLD analysis project Ga0172380, IMG submission 119747) | Leachate microbial communities from a municipal landfill in Southern Ontario, Canada - Leachate well 162 metaG | ecosystem: Engineered > Solid waste > Landfill > Unclassified | place...
CGCCGTCTACACCGCCTGGCAGGTCAGCGACTACCTCGCCGGCCGGATCACCGAACACGTCCTGGGGAGGGTCTGAGCCATGACCCCGACCACGACGACCCCGGCCCCGGCGCCTGCGCCCGTCCGAAAATCCGCCGCCTGCCTCTGGATGGTCCGCATCGGATCGCTCGCGGCGATCGCGGCGAAATGGGCGGTCGGCGGATTCGCCCTGGCGGCCATCGGCCGACTGTTCGGCTGATTTTTCTGCGAAATTCCGGATTCCCATGATTTTTCGGGGGGCATGGGAGTCTGTAATATAGTGAGCACAATGATGGTGCCCTGACAAGGGCCTTTTACCGGCGACCGCCGGAAGGATGAAAAAATGAGTACCCTGCGAAACGACCGCTGGACCGGAATGAACTGGGTCCGGCAGACCACCCGCCTGGCAATTTACCTCCGCGATGGACTCGCCTGCATCTACTGCGGGGCGACCGTAGAGGATGGCGCCACACTCACCCTCGATCACATCACACCCGTCAGTCGCGGCGGCAAAAACCACCACGGAAATCTCGGCACCTGCTGCCATCGATGCAATAGCAGCCGGGGCACCCGGAGCATCGCAGCATTTTCCCGCGCCGTGGCCGCCTACCTCGATCACGGTGCGACTGCCGCCGAGATCGTGCGGCATGTACGGGCCACGGTCCGGCGACAACTGCCCCGCGAGGAGGCTCGCAATCTGATCGCCCGCCGCGGATCCGTGGCTCGCGTCCTGGCCAGCGGCAGCGGCAGATGAGTAGTATCTCGGCGGGCATGGCGACTGGTCCGAGCGGACCGGCACATGCCGCATACGACAGGCCCCCGACCGGGGGCGGAAAGGAACCCATCATGAACGTCAAAATCAAACGCAGCGAGTCGTACTGTAAGGCCCAGACCATCGCCACCGGACGAAATGTCCCGGAATGCGTCGTGGCGAAAATCGATCCCGCCAGTCTGGCCGTGGGCACGCGGACCCGGATCATCGAGTGGTGGGGAGGGAGCTATCCGGATGACCTGTCCGCCATCGATGTCTACCAAAATGGACGGATACATGCCTGGAGCGGCAGCGGCCAGCGGGCAGTGGCCGCTGATATCGAGGTCGAGGGGCTGACATCCGAGATGGTCGACGCACATATCGAGTCACTCGCGGCGGAGGCTGACGCCAAACGTACCGCATACCTCGCCTCCGTTGAGGAACAGTGGGAGGCGTTCGAGCGGGACGGGGTCGGGGTGTTTATGCAACCTGCCGCGATCCCCGCGCGGCAACATGAGTGCGGAATAGATCATCTCGATGGCTACGAGGTCGCCCAAAAACTGTCCGACGCACTCCAGGACCTACACCCGGATGTCTGGTCCCTCGCGATAGCCGAGCGAGATCGCCGCAATCAGGAGATCACTGAGCGAGCAAAAGACGCCTACCAGGAGCAAAAGGCCCTGGAGGCGGAGCAAGCCAAGGCAGTGAAGGCCCGAAAATATGCACAGCTCACCGAGGCTGTCCAGCGGCTGGGTACGGAGGAGCAGCGGGACCGATGGTCCGAGGGACTGATGAGCCCCCGCGAGGCCGTGGCGCTGATCGAGCAGGAGGCTCTGGCCCCTCTGGCCGATTACACGCTGCCCATACTCGCCAGCGGCGGCGTCGGCGGACCCGGCAGTCTGTATACGAGTATCCTCTACCTGAGGGCTGATGAGTATACAGCCCTCAGGACAATCAAGACCGCCCTGCCGACCGCCACGATTAGGCTGTACCGCGTGAGTGAGGATGTTACGGACGATGACGACGGAACGCTGATGAAATTCCGCTGGACCGTGGCGGAGGTCCAAATGACCGTCGGCGAGATCGAGATCATCCGCGACGTCGTACTCCGATCCTGGACCGTTGACGATTGCGATTAGACCCGTTTATCTGTGGGGCGGGCGTGGTCTGACGAGACGCGATTGGAGCGCGAGTAGGGCCACGACCCCGCGAAAATGCTCTCTTCGCAGAGGGGGCGGCCGGAAGGCCGACCGCCCCCGAGAAACGGAGAAACGACTGTGTTCATTGATGATCGATGATGGATGATGGATGATTTTCACCACTGATCGCTGTGTACCAGTTCCACGGGTCGAACTCCGTCCTGGCCCGCTCGCGGGCCGCACGGCCTTTGACCGCCAGGAGGGCCGGCGTGACGGTCCGGATCAGTTCGACCGTCTCCTGGTGGCCTGATACGAACCAGCCCGTGTCTTCCGTGACACGATCGGCGCAGCCATCCCGCCGCCCGCAGACGACCGGCAGGCCCGCCGCCATCGCCTCCACCACAACGCGGGGCCCCTGGTCCGTGTAGCCCTCGGGCAGCAGGTAGAGGAACAGGTTGCCGCAGGCGAGAAAGGTCGGAACCTCCATCTCACCGTGAGGCCGGCGGGTCAAGTTCGGCAGATCCGGCAGCCAGGAGGGCGCGGGCATGAAATCGAAGCGGGCGTTTGGGCAGCTCTCCACCAGCGGGCCCGTCAAGGGCGGCCACTTGTTGTCGCCCTGCGAGCTGTGCCGGACCACGCGGATCGGGGCGTCATAAGTCGGCTGGAGGGCCAGGAACGGGGCGAGGTCGACCGGGGGAGCGAGGACCGCAGTTCGGGTCACGGGGCACGTGGCATGGGCCACGAAGGCCCCAGCCATCACCGAGGACAGGAAGAGGTATGAGTCCCAGTCCCGGCACCAGGGCAGGTCCGGGACTTTTCCCAGTTTGTAGGTGATCGCCATTACTTTGCGTTTGGCGGCCCCTGCCGCCTTCGCCAGGGGCTCAAACTCCGCCAAGTGAGCGTCATACACCTGGTCGCTCGCGTACCACAGCAGGCAGTCGCAGGGCCCAGAAATCCTGTCTGTGCGGACGGCCACGGCGTCGAACGCCGCCGCCATCTCGGGGCACATCGGCTGCCGCGTCGCGATCTCGACCTGCCAGTTCCGCTCGCGGAACATCCCGGCGATCCGGGCGCAGGACCGCTCCGCGCCGCCGAAGCACTTTCCGTTCGTGACGATGCGTAGGAGCGGCGGGGACGAGGAAAATGGGACCGGATTGACCCTGTTGACCTCGTTGGCAATGGGGTCAATTCGGTCAATAAAGTCCCTCTTCCCCCCCTCGGCCAACCGGCCGCCCTCGTAGTACAGCTCGATCCCCCGGCGGACGTCCGCGACGGAGATCGTCGTCATGCACCGGGCGACGGGACCCGCCGGCGTCTGGACCTGGTCCTTGCAGGCCGTGATCGAATTCTTCCAGCATGCCAAGTCCTTCGCGCAGGGGAGCATGCCGACGCGGCTGATGTAGTAGTGAGACGGGTACTGCTCGAACGTGTGGGGCTCCCGGCCGCCGGCCAAAACGACACAGGGTTTGTCGAAGGCCGCGGCGACGTGCATCAGACTGGAGACCAGAGACACACAGCCCTGGGCGTGCGAGGCCAGGGCGAAGAGCTGCCGGACGTCCGTGCGACCCACTAAGCTCGTGACGTTCGGCTCATCGCCGAGATCCGCGAGACAATGCTCCGACCGGCCCACCTGGACGAACCGGATCTGGGGCATCGACCGGATCAGGGCCCGCCAGCGATCGACAGGCCAACGCTTCGCGCCCATATTGTTCGTGTCCGCGTTTAAGACCCAGTAGCAACCCGCGACGGGGCGGTATGCCAGCTCCTCCTCCGAGAGGTGCAGGTCCGCCTTGCAGGGCCCCGTCGCAACGGGCAACCCGGTGACCCGGGTAAAGCCGTACTCAAAGGCCCGCATGAAGTGGACGCCATTGTTCTTGCTGCCCTGGGTGGCGCGATAGGGGCCGACGTCTACCGCAAGGTCGATCTTGTCCGGCTCCGGATCGCCCGGAAGGACCAGGCCGGCGATGTGCGGATTGTTCGCCCAGACCGCAGCGTCGCCGGCGACCACGAAGATCTGCCATCGGGGATAGGTGTGCTTGAGGTCTCGGACCAGTGGCGTAAAGGCCATTCGATCCCCGAGGAGCGCCTGCGTGTTGCGGAGCAGGACGCGCAGCGGTCCTGTCACGTCGATCGTGTCAAAATAGTGCATTGCCGTTTCTCCATTTCTTTTCCACCACGAAGACCACGAAGTGACACGAAGGAAGAGCACTTATTTCTTCGTGCCCTTCGTGGTTTCACTCGTTCAATCTCTTCTCGATGGCCTGCATGATCCTGGCAGCCGCCGGCTGCCAGTCGTCTGCATCGAGCCACTCGACCGCCACATGCTGGGGATTCCAGGTCTCCTTATACCGCCGCTCGAGCGTCTGGCCGTAGCGGGTCTTCGTGTCGCCCCAGACCACCAGGTCGCATCCGCAGGCCGCCGCCAGGTGCATCACGCCGCTGGAGCAGCCGACGCAGACGCCGGCCGCGGCCATGACGTCCATCAGCCGGTCCAGGGCAATCTGCCGCAGATCCCTCGTGCCGGGGATGTGCCCATCGACCCGCGTGCCGATGGACGCCACCTTGTAGCCACAGAGGGCACAGAGACCACAGAGAAGATCCCAAGCGCGATAGTTGATCGAGGCCTTGCGTGCGATCCCCCGGGCGTGGATCAGGACGTCGAACGGCTCGGCGTTGTCCGGGTTCCCGAACCGCCGATGCTCGAAACCAGGCCCGTCCGATCGGTACATCCTCATGTCCTTCGGATATTCCAGCGACCGGTCTCGGCCCCCATGGTCGCGGAACCGCGTGGCGAAATCCTCGTACAACGCCCGGCTGGCACCGAAACTGGTAATGATGGCACCGCCGCATTCCCTCGCCCGGGCGCGACACCACGGGGACCAGCTCATCACCTCCCAGCCGAACTCGCCGAACCAGGCCGGGAGGATTGTTGATTTTTGATTTTTGATTTCGGATTTCACCTGTCCTGCGGGCCCCGCCCGCCTCCATACACCATCAACCATCAACCATCCCACATTCCACTTCCACCGCTTCGGCTCGCCCCTCGATATTGTTGTCACAGCCCACGCAGGAGCCGAAGAGATCACATCGGATCTCGATGCCGTCCGGGCCGTCCGGCGCGGCGATGTGCTCCATCGGCCGCTCGCCCCTGCCGAGCAGCGTGACGCAGGGATAGCGGAAACCGTCCGGACCGAACAGGTAGATCGTGTTCACACACCGGACTTCCCGCCCGATCCGACCGCGTGACTTGACCCCGGACCGCTGATCGCCGCAGCAGGTGGTCTTGACGCCGACCTGATTCAAGAGGTCCACCCGGTGACGCCAGTTGCCGGCCTTGACGACGTGGCAGCGGACGCTGTGGCCGGCGTGCACCACGGCGGCCAGCGAATCGAACCAGGGATCGCCGAGATCCACAACGTCCTTATGCAGGGAGGCCAGGACCCTGTAGCGGGCCGGGGCCGCCAGCAACGGGGAGACATCCCCCTCGAGGTTCGTGTAGATCTCGATAGGGATCGACCCGTCGATCCGACGGAGCAGCTCGGCCAGGCCCGGATAGAGCAGCGGCTCGCCGCCGGCCAGGATGCACGCCCGACGCCGGGCGTTGATCCCCGCCGCCCAGTCCCCGGCCGGCAGACAGATCTCCTTGCGGACGGCCGGCACACCCGGGACGCCGGCACTGCAAAATCCACAGGCCCTCGTGCAGGCCAGCGTCAGGTAGCATCGGACCGTCCGGTCGCGGACCCGTCTGGTCCGCTCGTAGAGGATGGGACTGAGGGGACGGACGGGACTCACGCGACACCCCCCTCGGTCAGCGGCCAGGCGGGCGAGCCCTTCTCGAAGACGATCAGGCCGCGATCGTGTGCCGGGGGCGTGCGGGCCACCTCCTTGATGAGCCAGTCCGGACCCTGGGGACTGCTCAGATTGTCGTCCCGCTCACAGATCTCGACCGCCTTGCGGATGTCCGCGGCGACACCCTTGCCGCCGTCGATGTCGTGGAAGGCGATTCTGCCCCCCTTGCGGACGAACCGGCCCCAGAAGATGTAATCCGCGACGGCGCGGCTGGTCCGATGGTCCCCATCGATCAAGAGCACATCGATCGGGCAGGGAACCTGGTCCGGCGGAATCCAGGGACTGAACGCGCGGATGGCAATGATGCAGCCCTCGATGCCGTACTCCCGGACGTTCTGCTGCCAACGGCCGGTGGGGACCGGCTCCACGCAGAAGAGCCTGCCCCCCCGCGGGCCCAGCCAGGAGCCGAGGGCCAGCGTGGAGCAGCCGTCCTTGCTGCCGATCTCGACCACCGTCTCGGCGTGCACCGCCTCGCAGGTTCCTACGAGCAGCTTCAGGTCGTGCTCCGTCATGCGGCGGTTGCCGCGGGCGAGGATGTCCTGATAATCGATGATTTGCGATTTGCCATGCACAAGCGGGTCCACTATTCTTTCTCCTTCTGTTTTCTCTGTGATCTCTGTGGCTCTGTGGCGAATTCACGCTCCGGAACTCGAACTGCTCGACGACGACACCGACGAGGAGGAGATCGAGGAGGAAGAGCTGGACGAAGAGGTCGAGGAGCTGGAACTGCTGCTCGACGAACTCGACGAAGACGAAGAGGAGGAACTGCTGCTCGACCAGGCGTTCAGCGGATTGATCTGGGCGATCTGGGCGCGGGTCGGCGAGGCGATCACGCTGAGCGACGAACTGCGGGCCGGCGAGAGCCCCACGTCCGTCACGATCACCGGCGGCGTGTCGTCTGCGGCATAGAGCACCGCGGCGTAGGTCGTCAGGGTCAACGTGTACTCGTGGTCGCCCGCCCGGCGGATGCCCACCACCTCGAACGTGTCCGTCGAAATGTCGTCCGGACCGAAGAGGTACACATCCCCCACCTTCGGCGCCGTGTCGGACCAGTCGTCCCTGATCTCGATGAGACGGCCCTCGACCCATTTGCAGGCGTGACTCTCGATGATCCAGCCACCCGTAGCCACGTCGTACACCTGGACGATGATCCGGTCCGCCTTGGAGCGGCGGACCTTCCTATCGATCCGGACCCGCCGGCCGCTGACCCAGGCGAGCCGGCCGCCCCAGGACCGGCGAGGACGCTGGGAATACACCACGTCGCCGATCTCCAGAATCCCCGCATCGATCTGCGACGTCTGGGAGAGCTCGCGAACGACCACCTCGTTGCGAAGCAGCTCGAAATTCATCAGGCGAGCCGCCCGCGACTGCTTCGTCACCCCGTTGAGCTGGAGCGTCACGCGGTGACGGCCCGCCATCCGCGGATTCCGCACGAGCATCGGCGTCTTGGCGTAGTCGAGGGCTTTGTCGCGGTACTGCACCTCGACCTCGGTCGCCCGCTCCGTCGTCGGAATCAACTTTTGCGTCAGCCGGCCGCGACGGCAATTGCCGTCCGACAGGACCATCACCGGCGACCGGGCGATGTCGAGCGTCAGGCCCAGACGGCGGCCCTCCCACTTCCACAGGCACCGGGAGACGGCCAGGACCTCCTGCGAGGCGTCGCCGACGGTGCTCTCCCCGTCGAAGATCCCGTCGAACGTCAGCCGCTTCTCCGTGCCGCCCTCGCCGTCGCCGACGAGCGCATCCGCCGTGCTCTCCTCGGCGGCGAAGAGGGGCAGGATCAGGTCCGAGCGGGCGACGGGGCCCATGGTGTCCACAATGGTGTAGGGAACGGCGTCGCCGTCCCCCGCGATCACGGGCATGGTCACCATGTCAGCGAGCACATGCGCGGGATTGTTCGAGTACTCCAGGGTCGTTCCGCCCGTCATGTCCGTATTCACGATGGCCCCGTCGACCTCGACGGAGACATCGAGCGAACCGCTGAGCTTGTCCGTGGCCAGGGCCGAGACCTGCAGGAGGGCCCGGCCGGGGTACGTGAACCCCACAGAGAGTATCTCCCTGATCGCATAGAGGGCCAGGTCGTTCTTGCCGTATTGATAACCCTCCGCGTAGTCGGCACACATCTTGGTCACCCGGATGTCGTACTGCTTGCCCCTCTGGATTGTGACCGCGGTGCCGAACCACGAGCTATACAGGGTGCTGGCCCGGAACGTGGCGTAGATGGTCTCCAGATACCCCCCCCACGTCCAATACTTGACCAGCTGCACCCACGCTGCCTCGCCGTGCGGCGAGATCTCAATCTTCGCCGCCTGGGCCGGGCTCGTGATGTTCTTGACCTCGCCCGTTTCCTTATCGATCTGATACATCCCGTTCGGATAGGACAGGACGATCTCCAGGTCGTCGAAGTCGGCGTCCGGCGTGGTGTATATGATCGCACCGTCGTCCCACGTCACCGGTATGTTGACCGGGTATTGAATCTTCAGCTCCGCCGCAAACTTGGAGCAGGCGGTCTGGTTGAGCAAACCACGTCGGAATTCCACCGCCACGTCCGGGAACTCCGACGCCGCCTGGCCATTGATCAGGACACTGTCAATCGCGGCGGCCTCCACGGTGCCCTCGATGGGACCCTCGCCCAGATCGATCAGGACGTTCAGACGTTGCTTGTTGGAGAACGTGAAGTTGCCCGGCTTGGATGTCTCGTAGACCTCCTCCGTATAGCAGGCGACCACGTTGCCGTGAAGACGGTTGCGGCCGTAATGCTTCGGGATCACGCCCGACGCCTGCTGCCGGGTAGTCGGATGCCAGGAGTAGACGTCCCTGGCCCCACTGTCGTCGTCCGACGGCTGGCTGCTCGCCAGGGCCCGCGACAAGATCATGCCGCCGCCCATCGTCGCGACGCCGGCGAAGACGGCCAGGGCCAGCCCCTGGAGGCCGAGGAGTGCGCCGCCGGCCCAGGGCGCCGCCACCGCCAGGGCCAGCATTCCCACATACAACCCGAACTGTCTGCCTTGCTGACTCATGACACCACCTTGAGCGTATTGGCCCTCACACCGGGCGAGGCGCCGAACCGAGCCGCGTTCCCCAGCCTGCGGCAATCGGCGAGCGTGTATTGGCAGGAGGACTCCACGCCTGCATACCCGCAGTGCGGGCCCTTGAATCGGACCTCGCAGAGCGTCGGCATGTACCGCCGAAACGGGAACGCGAACCGATAGCAGTTGGGCCCGCCGATCGTGAACTCGACACTGTCGTCCGACTCCCCGTGGCCCCGGATATCGTAGACCGTCGTGTAGTCGGACCAGTCCGCCCCCAGGGCCATCGTGTTGACGACGGCGACCGTGAGCGTGCAGCCCTCCAGGCCGCCGGCGCGATTGAGCCACTGATCGAGCTGACCCCCCAGCCCCGCCAGCGTCAGCGAGAAGACCGGCATGGCGGCGTCCTTATTCAGGGCGATCACCTCGGGTGTGAAACTGGCGGCCTCGTAGACGTTCCCCTGATAGGTGACGGGCTCTGTGTTGTTGGCGATTCGCCAGTGGCGGCCGTAGGGCAGGGCGAAGTCGAGCAGTTCCACCCAGATGTACGGGCTCTGGAGCTTCGCGGACTCGGCCAGTTGGAGACCTGGAATCGTTTTCATTTGCGGTCTCCCCGCGGGAGGCCGCCGTCGCTCGTGACTGGTGACTCGTGATTCGTCATGCGTAGATCTCCGGAAGATACTTGTCCTCGGGGTCCTCGATCAGGTCCGCCGAGAAATCGTGTTTGTCCGGGTGGTCGGCGTTCGTGGACCACTTCCGAGTCCCCGCCGGATCGAATCGGCATCGCCAGAGCCAGGCCGTCGTCGGGTCCGTGACCTCGAAGCATTTGACGCCTCCGCAGGCCTGCTCGATGATCCATCGCTCCAGGGTCACACGGTCCGCCCGCGGCAGAAGGCGGTAGCTGATCTTCAGCCGGTGAACCGGCCGCAGATACCGGGAAGCGACATTCACGACGCCCGCCCCCGAGTCCGAGGCGTCCTGGCCGGCGTCGTCGACCAGCTCCCCCACCTCCAGCTCGAACCCCTTCGACAGCGCCGGCCAGGCCAGCGGGGCAACCGAGCTGCTCGAGCTCGAGGAGAAGGAATAAGATGAGGAGATTGAGGAAGAGGAGGAGCTCGTGCTCGAAGAAGAGGACGACGTAGAGCTGCTGCTCATCGAAGAACTCGATTCGGAGGAGCTGGAAAGGGAGGACGACTCCGACGATGAGGAGGAACTGCTGCTCGATGATTGGGACGAAGACGAGCTGCCGCTGGAACTGGACTGGCTCGAGGACGAGGAGCTGCTGCTGGACGATTGGGACGAAGACGAGCTGCCGCTGGAACTGGACTGGCTCGAGGACGAGGAGCTGCTGCTCGATGATTGGGATGATGACGAGCTGCTGCTGGAACTGGACTGGCTCGAGGACGAGGAGCTGCTGCTGGACGATTGGGACGAGGACGAACTGCTGCTCGAGCTGGACTCGCTCGATGACGAGGAGCTGCTGCTGGACGATTGGGACGAGGACGAACTGCTGCTCGAGCTGGACTCGCTCGATGACGAGGAACTGCTGCTCGACGACTGGGATGAAGACGAGCTGCTGCTCGAGCTGGACTCGCTCGACGACGACGAACTGCTGCTCGATGACTCGGACGAGGACGAGCTGCTGCTCGAGCTGGACTCGCTCGAAGACGAGGAGCTGCTGCTGGACGATTGGGACGAAGACGAGCTGCTGCTGGAGCTGGACTCGCTCGAGGACGACGAACTGCTGCTGGAGCTGGACTCGCTCGAGGACGACGAACTGCTGCTTGACGATTCCGAGGACGAGGAACTGCTGCTGCTGGAACTGGACTCGCTTGACGAGGACGACGATTCCGACGACGAGGAGGAGGAGCTGAATGTCTGCCCGCGGATCTCGTCGATCTCGTCGTTTGTCAGCACGCGATTGAAGACTACCACGTCGTCGATCAGACCGTCGAAATGGGACGACGCCCCTTCCTGCGCTGCGCCGATGACCCACGACGCCGTCGTCACCGCAAGCGTGCCCGTCTTGGTCCCGCTGTCGTTGCCGACTACCGAGCTCGACGTATCATCCCAGACGCGGAGTTTCCAGGCCCGCGTCGATCCGAGGTACGTGGCCGCGACGTGATACCAGCGGCCGGTCGTGAGCGTCGGCGTGCCCCAGTTCACTTCATACGTGGAGCCGGTGCCTGTGCCGATGTTGTGCCCGATTTTCCCGGCGTTCGTGA
>Ga0172380_10008690_pt1 | contig 11011 bp, 20 predicted proteins | sample Leawe162metaG_FD_119747 | JGI IMG/M metagenome (GOLD analysis project Ga0172380, IMG submission 119747) | Leachate microbial communities from a municipal landfill in Southern Ontario, Canada - Leachate well 162 metaG | ecosystem: Engineered > Solid waste > Landfill > Unclassified | place...
AAGACTCCGATCATTCGCGGCAGCGCTTCTAAAGCTATGGCTGCGGTAAATGATCCGGCCAGCGCTGATTGTAAACCGATCCTGGACCTGATCAAGGCTTGCGATGAATTTATTCCTTTACCGGTCAGAGACCTGGATAAACCTTTATTGATGGCGGTTGAAGACGTATTCAGCATCGAAGGTAGAGGCACGGTTGCTACCGGCAGGATCGAGCGCGGTAAGGTAAAGTTAAGCGAGGAAGTCGAGATCATCGGCTTAAGGCCCGAAGTAAAGAAGTCAGTAGTCACCGGAATAGAAATGTTCCGCAAGCTTCTGGATGAAGGCCAGGCCGGAGATAATGTCGGCTTGTTATTAAGAGGCGTGGAAAAGAATGATATTGAACGCGGTATGGTTATTGCTGCTCCTAAATCCATCACTCCCCATACCAAATTTAAAACCCAGGTTTATATCCTGACCAAGGAAGAAGGCGGAAGGCACACGCCGTTCTTTAAAGGATACCGGCCGCAATTCTATTTCCGCACCACTGATGTTACAGGAAACGTTACCTTACCGACCGGAGTAGAAATGGTTATGCCGGGAGATAACGTGAACCTAGAGGTAGAATTGATCACTCCTATCGCTATGGAAAAAGAATCGCGCTTCGCTATCCGCGAGGGCGGCCATACCGTAGGGGCAGGAGTAGTTACGGAGATTATCGCTTAAAAATATGTCAGGCATACAGCAAAAGATACGCATAAAACTTAAGGCTTACGACCACCGTCTCCTGGACCAGGCGGTCCTGGAGATAGTTGAGACTGTAAAACGGACCGGCGCCAAAATCGCCGGCCCGGTTCCGCTTCCGACTAAGCGCGAAATCTATACAGTGCTGCGTTCCCCGGTTATTGACAAGAAGAGCCGCGAACAGTTCGATTTATCCACGCACAAGAGGCTTATCGATATATTCGAACCAACAGCTAAGACCATTGATTCATTAAGGAAGTTAAACCTGCCCGCAGGGGTAGATGTCGAGATAAAATGACCGGTATATTAGGCAAAAAAATAGGCATGACCCAGATTTTTGCTGATGATGGCTCATTCGTGAGCGTCACCGCTATTGAGGCCGGGCCCTGCCCGGTATTAGCGGTAAAAGAGAAAAATATCCAGCTGGGTTTTGACCTGGCTGATGAAAAACGGCTTAAAAAACCCATTGCCGGTTATTTCAAGAAATTGAATATACCCGGGCGCAAGCTTATTAAAGAGTTAAATAAGGACGCGGCTAAAGAGTATAAAGTAGGCGAAGAGCTAAAAGTAGATATTTTCGCGGCTGGAGATTTCGTGGATGTTACCGGAGTTTCCATCGGCAAAGGGTTCCAGGGCGGTATGAAACGCTGGCATTGGCATGGCGGCCCGATGACCCATGGTTCAACTTCCCGGCGCCGGGTAGGTTCAGTCGGTTCAACCACTACTCCCGGAAGAGTGTTCAAAGGCCATCATATGCCCGGGCATATGGGAGCCCAGCAGGTAACCACCCAGAATTTAAAGGTGATGAAAATAGATGTAGAAAATAATATCCTTTTGGTTAAAGGCGCTGTCCCGGGGCATAAAAACAGCTATGTCGTCATCACGAAAGCCAAGAAAAAAACAGCCAAAGCGGCAAGTGCGGCTAAAAACGCGGGCACTAAAGAGAAGAAAAAATAACTGATGGAAGCATTAACCTTACCTATATATAGTATGGCAGGCAAAGAAGTAGACAGCCTAAAGCTAAACCCGGCAGTCTTTGACGCCATAATCAATACTGAAGCTATGCATCAGGCGGTTACCGCGTACCGGGCAAACCAGAGAAAGGGGTTGGCTGCCACTAAAACCAGAGGCGAAGTATCCGGAGGCGGCAAGAAACCCTGGAAGCAAAAAGGCACCGGCCGCGCCCGCGTAGGTTCAACCCGTTCGCCTTTATGGCGCCACGGCGGCGTGACTTTTGGGCCGCATCCGCGGGATTTTTCGTATACTCTTCCGGACAAGATCAAGAAAGCGGCTTTAAAATCCAGCCTGAACGCCAAAGTCAAAGAGAATAATCTGATCGTGCTGGAGAATTTCAAATTAGAAAATTCCAAGACTAAAGAAGCATTGAAAGTATTTGCCCACCTTAAAGTAGCCGGCGTAAAAAATAAGAAAGCTTTATCCGCACTTTTATTATTGGATAAAGCCGATGAAAATACGAAATTAGCCTTGAGGAATATCGGCTTCTTAAGATTCAACCTGGCTTCGGATACGCATGTGTATGAAGTGATCACCCATAAGCAGTTAATTATTACCAAGGAAGGCTTGATTCACTTGACTAAAAGGCTGGCTAAATGAACTATTCACAGGATATAATCAAATCTTTAATGCGCACGGAAAAATCAACGCAATATGAGCCGGATGCCAAATACCTTTTTCTGGTTGACATTAAGGCGAACAAGATCCAGGTTAAGCGCGCGGTAGAGCAGCTTTATAAGGTCAAGGTCAGGGATGTAAATACCTTTGTTTCCGCGGGCAAGCTCAAGCGCGTGCGCCACCAGTTAGGCCGGACCCCGGAGGCCAAGAAAGCGGTAGTGACTTTACAGGCAGGACAAAAGATAGAGGTAGCTTAAAAGACATGGGACTTAAATACTTTAAACCGACGACACCTTCACGCAGGCATATGACCGGCCCGGATTTTGCGGAAATTACCAAGAATACCCCGGAAAAGTCTTTATTGCTTCCCTTGAAGAAGTCCGGCGGCAGGAATTCTTACGGCCGGATCACTTCCCGGCACCGCGGCGGCGGCCATAAGAGAATGCTCAGGATCGTTGATTTTAAACGGGATATTTTTGAAGTGCCGGGCAAGATTATCGCTGTTGAATATGACCCTAACCGCTCTGCGCGCATCGCCCTGGTTGAGTATCCGAATAATGAAAAAAGATATATTTTAGCGCCGGTGGGATTGAGCGTCGGGCAGAGCGTTATTTCAAGCAACCAAAAAGACGTAGAGATCCAGACCGGCAACTGCCTGCTCTTGAGGCATATGCCTTCGGGAACGCTTATTCATAATGTAGAATTGAAAAAAGGCCAGGGCGGCCAGATCGTGCGCTCTGCAGGTTCCAGCGCGCAAATCATGGCTAAAGAAGGTGAATATGCCCATATCAAGCTTCCTTCCGGAGAAGTAAGATTGATCAGCCTGGATTGCCACGCTACTGTCGGCCAGGTGGGCAACGTGGAACATGAAGCGCTTTATCTGGGTAAGGCCGGCAGGAACAGATGGCTGGGCGTGAAGCCGCAGTCCAGAGGCCTGGCTATGAACCCGGTAGACCATCCGCATGGCGGAGGAGAAGGAAAATCCGGGCAGGGAAACCCGCATCCAGTGACTCCCTGGGGTAAACCGACCAAGGGCTACCGGACCAGAAAACCGAATCGGTATTCGAATAAGTTTGTTATTAAAAGAAGGAAACCATAATGCCACGCTCACTTAAAAAAGGCCCTTTTGTCGAGGAAAGATTATTAAGGAAAGTCGATCAGCAGCGCGCATCAGGCACCCGCCAGGCGATCAAGACCTGGTCCAGGGCTTCAACCGTGATCCCGGATTTCGTGGGGCTTACTTTTGCCGTGCATGACGGTAAAAAACACGTCCCGGTTTTTGTAACCGAGAACATGGTCGGGCATAAGTTAGGGGAATTCGCTCCCAGCCGCATATTCAGGAAGCACGGCGGCGTAAAGGCTAAGAAAGCGTTAGAGAAGACATAAGATGATTGCTAAAGCTGAAGGAAAATTTTTAAGGGTTTCTCCGACCAAGGTTCGCCAGGTTATGGATCTTATCCGCGGTAAGGACGCGGCAAGCGCCCAGGCAATACTTTTGAATATAAACAAACGGCCCAAAGAGTATTTGATCAAGATCCTGAAATCCGCTATTGCTAATGCCAAAGTTAAAGGATTTAACCTTGAACAGCTCTACGTATCCAAGGCTGTTTGCAACCCGGGCCCGAGCTGGAAAAGGTTTAAGGCAGCGGCGTTCGGCAGGGCTCAGCCGATCTTAAAACGCACAGCGCATATTAAAATAGAATTAGATTTAAAATCGGGAGAATAATCAATGGGACAAAAGGTTAATCCGTTAATTTTGAGAATAGGTTTTATCCGGAACTGGCATTCCCGCTGGTTTGCCGGCCATAAGGATTATCCTAAGTTCATTTACCAGGATTATAATATCCGCAAGTTCATCAAGAAAAGATTTAAGCAGGCCGCGGTCTCTAAGATCGTCGTTGAAAGGCTGGCGGATAAACTAAGGATCCGTATATTCAGCGCGCGCCCGGGTATCATCATCGGCAGGCATGGCGCGGACATCGAGCGTTTAAGAGAAGACCTGAACAGTATGGTTAACCAGGAGATCGCCATTGATATTGAAGAGGTAAAGCAACCCGCTTGGGATGCCCAGCTGGTCGCTGAAAATGTCGCGTTCCAGATGGAAAAGCGCGTGGCCTTTCGCCGGGCCGTAAAACGGGCCATGGAACAGTCGATCAATGCCGGAGTCAAGGGCATACGCGTCTGCTGCGCCGGCCGGCTCAACGGTGCGGAAATGTCCCGGACTGAAACTTATAAGCTGGGTAAAGTGCCATTGCAAACTTTGCGCGCGGATATAGATTATGGTTTTGCCGAAAGCCTTACCACCTACGGGCTTATCGGAGTTAAGGTTTGGATCTATAAAGGGGATATATTGGAAAAGAAAGTTATAGCGGAAACCGGAGCTGCGCCCCAGCCGGAAGAGGCCAAGGCTAAAGAGGAGGTAAAGTAAGATGCCTCTTATGCCCAAGAGAGTAAAATACCGTAAATTACAGAAAGGGCAGCGCAGGGGTATTGCGACCAGCGGCGCGGAACTGGCTTTTGGCGAGTTCGGCCTGAAGGTTTTGGATAACGGCTGGATCAAAAATACCCAGATCGAAGCGGCCCGCGTTATTATTGCCCGCCAGCTGCACAAGGGCGGCAAGCTCTGGATAAGGATTTTTCCGGATAAGTCCATTACTAAAAAACCGGCGGAAGTGCGTATGGGTAAAGGCAAGGGAGACCTGGATCATTGGGTCGCCGTAGTCAAAAGGGGCAGGATATTGCTGGAATTGGGCGGAGTGCCGGAAGAGTATGCCCGCCAGTGTTTCAGGCTGGTGGCTTATAAATTGCCGCTGCGCACTAAATTTATCACCCGTTTAAAAAGGTAAAAATGGCTAAAAGGCTGAAAGCTAAGGAACTGGCTGGTTTATCAAAGAGTGAATTGCTGGATAAGGAAAAGGCCCTGAAGGATGAGCTTTTTAAGTTAAACGGGCAGCGTTATTCCGGCAGAGTGGAAAAACCGCATATGTTCTCCTGGATCAGGAGAGAATTAAGCGTGGTCGCCACCGTATTAAATACAAAGAAAGAAAAATAAAAATGGGAAAAAGAAAGCAATTCATCGGGACTGTGGTAAGCGATAAGATGGATAAGACGGTTACCGTGCGGGTATTACAGATGAGCAAACACAGTAAATATTCCCGGGTAGCCAGGAGTTATAATAAATTTAAGGCGCATGACGAAAAGAAAACAGCTAAAATGGGGGATACTGTGCGCATCGAAGAAACCCGGCCTATTTCCAAAGACAAGCATTTCCGGGTCCTGGAGGTTATTAAGCAGGCTCCGGGAGTTGAGAAGATAAAGATAAAAGAGCCTGCCTTGCCGGCAGACAAGGAAGCTTAAGATGATACAACTGCGCACAATATTAGACGTTGCGGATAATACCGGGGCAAAGCGGGTTTCGCTCATCTGTATCCTGGGCAAGAAGAACTGCCCGAATGGCCAGATAGGCGATGTAGTGAACGTGAATATCAAGGAATCTTCGCCTGATGCGACTATTAAAAAAGGCGAAAAGGCCAGGGCGGTCATTGTCCGGACCAAGCAGGCAATAAGGCGCTCTGACGGTTCAGTTTTAAGATTTGACCGGAATGCCGTAGTTTTTATCGATAATCAGGACAATCCCCGAGGTACGCGCGTATTCGGGCCGGTTGCCCGCGAATTAAGAGAGAAGAATTTTTCCAAAATAATATCTTTGGCACCTGAGGTAATCTAATGCAAAAAATCCGTAAAGGCGATATTGTTCAAGCGGTAAAAGGCAAGGATAATGGCAAAAAGGGAAAGGTAATCCAGGTTCTCGCTGAAAAGGGCAAGGCCCTGGTGGAAGGGATAAACCTGGCCAAAAAACATAAGCGCCAGACGCGCCAGGACCAGAAAGGCGGCATTGTTTCAATTGAAATGCCGATTGCCCTGGCTAATATTATGCTGGTCTGTAAACATTGCGACCGGCCCAGCCGCGTGGGTTTCTCTACTTTGAAAGACGGGACTAAAACAAGGATCTGTAAGTCCTGCAAAGAGGCAATATAAAAATGGAAAAAAATATTCCAAGATTATTAGAAAAATATAGAAAAGAAATAGTCCCGCAGATGATGCAGGAGCTGAAGATCAAGAACAGGATGGCTGTTCCGCGCCTGGAAAAAATAGTGGTGAATATGGGTGTGGGCGAAGCCCTGCAGGATGTAAAGATCCTGGAAAAATCCATGGAAGAGCTGGCGGCGATCACCGGGCAAAAGCCGATAATGCGCCGCGCTAAAAAAGCTATCTCCAACTTTAAAGTCAGGGAAGGCTCGGCTATAGGCTGCAAGGTTACTTTACGCCGGGCAATGATGTATGAGTTTATGGACCGCCTGCTGAATATCGCCTTGCCGCGTATCCGCGATTTCCGGGGCGTTTCGACCAACGCTTTTGATAAAGCGGGAAATTATACTTTAGGGCTCTCCGAGCAGGGGATCTTTCCGGAGATCGAATACGATAAATTGACCCGGACGCAAGGTATGGATATAACTTTCGTGATCAGGAACGTAAGATCAAAGGAGCAGGCCTTTTTAATGCTGAAATTATTCGGCATGCCCTTTAAAACCGATAAGGATTAAACAATAAAGTTATGGCTAAGAACTCTCAGATAGCAAGATGGAAAAGGGCACCTAAGTTCTCGACCCGTAAATATAACCGCTGCGCTATTTGCGGCAGGAGCGGAGGGTATTTGCGCAGGTTCCAGTTATGCCGTATATGTTTTAGAGAGCTTGCCTGGCAGGGCTTAATACCGGGTGTCAAAAAAGCCAGCTGGTAGCGGGCTTTAAAAATAAAGGAGAATTGGGGGGTAAATGTCAAGGACCGATTTAATAGCTGATTGCTTTACGATCATCCGGAATGCCATTATGACCAAGAAGGACAGCGTGGATGTCCCGGCTTCCAACACCATCAAAGCCATTATGGATATCCTGAAGAAAGAAAACTATATAGATAATTTCAAACTGATCGAAGACAAAAAACAGGGATTGATCCGTATTTATTTAAAATATATCGCCGGTAAAAGCGCAATCAGGAATATAAAACGCGCTTCCCGTCCGGGTTTGCGTTTATACGTAAGGCATAAGAAAGTGCCGGTTGTCTTAAGAGGCCGGGGCCTGGCAGTTGTTTCTACTTCCGGCGGTATCCTGACCGATAAAGATGCCCGCGAAAAAGGTTTAGGCGGGGAAGTTATCGGTTATATCTGGTAAGGAAAACTATGTCTAGAATAGGAAAAAAACTTATCGCTGTTCCCAAAGACGTCAAAGTCGAGGTCAAGGAGGGCGTGGTTTCGGTAGAGGGCGCAAAAGGAAAATTAACCATGTGCCTTTCTCCCCGGATCAGCCTGGAAATTAAAGACGGGCAGATACTGGTCAAGCGCGTGGCCGATACCAAGATGGATAGGTCGCTCCACGGACTACACCGGGCCCTGATAGTCAATATGATCAAGGGGGTAACCGAAGGTTATGTCAAGGAGCTTGAGATCATCGGAGTAGGTTTTAAGGCGGCAGTGCAGGGGAACATACTGAATATGAGCTTAGGGTTTTCGCATCCGGTGAACTTTCCGATCCCCCAAGGCATAAAAATAGAAACCCCTAAGCCTACGCAGATAGTCATGAGGAGTATCGATAAACAGTTAATCGGCAAGGTGTCTACCGAAATACGCGCAATTTGCCCTCCCGAACCCTATAAGGGCAAAGGAATACGCTTTGCGGGCGAATACGTAAAGAAAAAAGTAGGCAAGGCTCAGGCAACCAGCGGTGGGAAATAAAAATGAATAAAAAAGAACTCGCAAGGTTAAAGAGGCATCGCCGGATCAGGATGAAAATGCAGGGCTCTAAGGCCAAGCCGCGCCTGGTGATCAAGCGCAGTTTGAATAACCTTTCTGCCCAGGTCATCGACGATACTGAAAATAAGGTGTTATTTTCATATTCCACGGCGAACAAGGAATTCAAGCAGAAAACAGCCGGCGCCGGCAACATTAAATCCGCGCAAGCTTTCGGAGAGGCATTTTCCAGGCTGGCCAAGGAGAAGGGGATCAGTAAGATCATATTTGACCGGGCAGGCTATTTATATCACGGCAGGGTTAAGGAATTTGCCGAGTCTTTGAGAAAAGGCGGAATGGAGTTTTAACTTATGCGCGAATTAAACATCGAACAGCAGCCGGAATTAATTGAAAAAGTAATTACGATTAACCGGGTGACCAAGGTTACCAAGGGCGGTAAAAAACTGCATTTTAGCGCGCTGGTTGTCGTCGGCGACACTAAGGGCAGGGTAGGTTTTGCCCTGGATAAAGCCAATGAAGTCGCCGATGCGATACGCAAATCCCTGACCAAGGCCAAGAAAAGCCTTTTTCGGGTTCACCTGGAAGGTTCAACCATACCGCATGAAATCGTCGGCCATTACGGCGCGGCTAAAGTTATGCTTAAGCCTGCTTCCGAAGGTACGGGCGTAATTGCCGCCGGACCGGTGCGCGCGATATGCGAGGCAGCGGGGATAAAAGATATACTGACTAAATGCTTAAAATCCAATAATCCTATTAATGTCATTAAAGCCACGGTGGAAGGCCTTAAGGGCCTCAAGGGCAGTTAAAGATGAAAAGTAAAAAACAAGTTAAAACTAAAAAAACGCAGAGCCCAAAACAGCAGATAGGCATGTTTAATTTAAAGCCGCCTGCTGGCAGCCATAAGCGCAGAAAATATCTGGGGAGAGGCTCTAGTTCCGGGCATGGCAAGACTTCTACCCGGGGCAGCAAGGGGCAGACTTCCCGCGCCGGCCGGCATTTTTATTTAGGTTTTGAAGGCGGGCAATCTCCTTTAGTGCGTAAGATGCCTAAACGCGGATTTTCTAATATTTTCCGCAAAGAGTATCAGATCGTAAATTTAGCCAGTTTCGCCAAGATTAAAGAAACCACGATCAACCCCGAGTTAATGGCCCTTAAAGGGCTGATCAAAGATAAATCTAAATTAATCAAGGTGTTGGGTGAGGGCGAGATTAAAAAGCCGGTTAGCATACAGGCCCACGCATTTTCTAAGAAAGCCGCTGAAGAAATTAAAAAAGCAGGCGGCACCGCAGAAGTGATAAATGTTTAGCGCGCTGGTTAATTCGTTCAAGATACCGGATTTAAAGAGGCGCCTGATCATCACCGGGGCCCTGATCGCGGTATACCGGATAGGTTGTTATATTCCGACTCCCGGAATAGACGGCGCGTCTTTAGCGGAGTTTTTTAACCGTATTGCTAAAACGCAGGGCGGGACGATCTTTGGCATAATCAATATGTTTTCCGGCGGCGCAATGGAGAAGCTGACCATATTTGCCCTGGGGATCATGCCTTATATATCCTCCTCGATCATTATGCAGCTGCTGACCGCGGTTATTCCGGCTTTGGAAAAAATGGCCAAAGAAGGAAAAGCCGGTTATGAAAAAATAAACCAGCTTACCCGTTACGGCACAGTAGGCCTGGCTTTGATCCAGTCGTATTTTATCGCCCTTTGGCTGGAGAATCCGGCGCGTTTTGAAGGATTAAGAATAGTGATGGACCCGGGGTGGAGTTTCCGCATCATCACGGTTTTAACCCTGACTACCGGAACGATCTTTATCATGTGGCTGGGCGAACAGATCCAGGAAAGAGGGATAGGCAACGGCATATCCCTGATCATTACCGCAGGTATAATCTCCAGGATCCCGGCAGCCATGCACCAGTTGTTTGTCCTGATCTCTCCTTTTGCCGCCAGCCGCCGCCAGATCCAGCCGCTTACGCTGTTAATAATGGCTGTTTTTCTAGTCGGAGTGGTCTTTGCGGTAATCATGATCACCCAGGGGCAGAGAAAAATACCCGTGCAGTATGCCCGCAGGATCGTCGGGAGGAAGATCTACGGAGGCCAGTCAACCTATATCCCTTTAAAGGTGGATACTTCCGGTGTCATCGCGATCATTTTTGCCCAATCAATCATTTTGTTTCCGGCTACCCTGGCGTCATTTATCCCTAATCCGGGTTTTCAGAGGTTTGCCGAAAGTTTGATCCGCGGCCACCTGCTTTATACGTTAACCTATGGGTTACTGATCATGTTCTTTTGTTATTTTTATACCGCTATAGTATTCAATCCCCAGGACCTCTCGGAAAATATGAAGAAGTACGGAGGATTTATCCCCGGGATAAGGCCAGGCGCTCCCACGGCGGAATTCCTGGATTACGTAATGACCAGGATCACTTTAGCCGGGGCGGTTTTCATCGTTTTTATCGCCATATTCCCGGATTTTATTATGGCCTGGCTGAAAGTACCGTACCTGGTAGCCTCATTTTTCGGCGGCACAGGTCTTTTGATCATCGTCGGAGTCATGCTGGATACGCTCAAGCAGATCGAGTCGCATTTGTTGACGCACCATTACGAAGGTTTTATTAAAGGCAGCCATATCAAGGGAAGAAGATAATGCGGATTGTTTTATTGGGCCCTCCGGGCGCAGGCAAAGGGACGCAGGCCAAAAAATTAGCCGAACGTTTACAGGTAGCGCATATATCTACGGGAGATATTCTAAGGCAGAATGTCAAGGAGGGTACTGCTTTAGGTAAAGAGGCCAAGGATTTTATGGAGCGCGGGCTTCTGGTCCCGGATGAGCTGATGAGCAAGATGCTCCTGGA
>Ga0172380_10008691_pt1 | contig 11011 bp, 19 predicted proteins | sample Leawe162metaG_FD_119747 | JGI IMG/M metagenome (GOLD analysis project Ga0172380, IMG submission 119747) | Leachate microbial communities from a municipal landfill in Southern Ontario, Canada - Leachate well 162 metaG | ecosystem: Engineered > Solid waste > Landfill > Unclassified | place...
AAACGTAAAACACGCATTTGATATGGGTCTAAAGGTTGGAAAGTTAGGAATATACAATCATAGGCACGTATTCACCGAAGAAGAGGTGTTATTAATGAGAGAAATGCACAAAGACAAAATGTCTCCAAGAACCATTTCTAAAATACTAAACAAGCCTTACGGTTCTGTTCAAAATGTCGTATACTTTAGAGGATATAATAACATACAAAAACAAGATGAAAACATACAAAATTAAGTTGGTTGTTGAAGTTTATGACAATGACATAAACGAACAGGTGATACGTGAAAAAATGAAGTCTTTGTTTGTAAACAACAATGCCTTTGCGTGTAAACTTAAAGTAACAGAAGTTGAGTAATAACAATTTAAAATAAATAATTATGGCTAAAGGTAAAGTAATTAGTTCTACTCCTAACGGCGATCCTTGGACGGATAATAAGGGAGTTAAAAAATACAACTTCATAATCAAATTTGAAGGGGCTGATGATTCAGGTGAAGTTCCAGAACGCTACATCTTTGTTAGCGAAAAAGAAACAAACGACGTCTTTGTTGTTGGTAAAGAATTAGAGTATAACAAAAAAACAACAAGAGAAGGTGCTGAGTGGAAAGTTAGGGCAAACGTAAGCGGAAAATCATACTCTTGGCCTGCTATTGAAATCCCAAAACAAGGTGGTGGCAATGGATTTGGCGGTGGAGGTGGCGGAAAGTCGTATGCAAAGACAAAAGAACAGGAATTGAATACCCTTGTTGGAACATGCGCTTCTTACGCTAAGGACTTAATGTGTCATCGCATCAACCTTGGAGATTCAAAAGACCCAAAGGATTTAGTTCGAGTTCACACCGAACTAGCTGTTGGTATGTTTAATGGAATTAAGGACTTAATAAAATAAAACAAAATGAAAGTTTTTGAAAACGATTTGGTTATTGGTGCCGAATATTGGTTTGATACAACAAAAGTAGATAGGGGCTATTTCATTGGGGTATTCAATGGTGACATTTATTTTTATCCAATCGGAAACTGCTCCTATCCATGTATGCACGAAGATGGAACATTGTCATTCCCATTTGAAGACTATGCTTATGAAGAAGTCTAACCAACAAAACAAATGGACTTTGTTGGGTTTTGACTCACAAGAGGAGTATTTCTTTAACGCTTGGTGCGCTGAGCTAGGATTGAACTACCAATACAAACCAACATCTTTTGTTATTTGTGATGCGGTGAAATTACAACAACAAAGCGCACGATCAATAAAAGAAGTCCATTTGTTGCACTCGCTAAATTATGAGCCGGATTTCGTCATTTCAGCACCGTTTCCATCTCATATAGCCACGATCTCATTCATGGTGGACATTTGTATCAATCCAATAAAAGAATCGCTTAAAAACGCTATTTTTATTGCTTGTGATGAAGTTGTCACCATTGACACAAAAGGTTCAAATTTCATGGGCAGCTCTCGAAGCTCTGACGTGAGATTTCCGGTCATACAAAAAATAATGTGGGATCGAAAGGGAGTGTTTGTCAACTCAGTCATTCCAGAGAAGTTATTCGCTCGAACCTTTGCTCCTGAATGTTTTTTCTTTACAGAATTAGGTAAAGAACGAACAAAAAAAATAAACAACGAGTTTGTTGGTTTTGGTAAACTGTATAAAAGAATAGGAGATATTTAAAATGTGGACTACACTGATTCTTTTGTTTATTGTTGCCAATTCCCTGTTAGCTAGATGGGCATACAACAATTGGAAAAGAAATAAAGATGTTTTGTAGCATGTCAACAAATTTGTTTGTTTTGTTTTTGTTGTGTATCTTTGTTGAACGTTAATTGGAATAATGAAATGATTGGTACTACAATATTCGCGAAAGAGTACTATCCGGTAAAATAGCTACACAATAGCGTGTACTAATATGAGTCGGATTACCAATCGTTTCTACAAAACAAAAACAAACGGCTTTTGTTGTTTTTATTGCACCACGACAGTGTCAGATATTGAGGTCAGATGAAAACATTGTGATAGTTCTGATTTGAGTGCCTAATAAGACTGTGGCGATACTCATAAATTAGTAATGCAATTCGTGGAGCGTGGGAATGTCGGTTATATCATCCACGTGAAAGTGACACAAAAACAATAATTGCTGTTTGTTTTTTAAATGTGGATATTTAAGTGTTCGTTCGTAAAACAACTTGCACTAATGTTGGTAACGCAGTTCGATTCTGCATATCTACACTAAAAAATAAAATAAAGCGTTTGTTTGTTTAGTTCATTTAGCTTTAGACAGAAGCGTTAAAATGCAGCTCTGTATGAAACAAAAACAACAACGCTTTTTTGAAATGTATCCGAAATTAAGCTAGTCTTTAAAGTAGGATATAACCGAGTGAATCCCACTCTTAAGTCTGCAACCGACGACTATAACTTCGGCTTATTGGTCTCTGGAAAAGAGGGAACGCTTGGCTGTGGCAGTGATAAACAGCAACCAACAACAACGTAGTGAATATTTGTTGTTGGTACGAACAAAAGGAGGGGGATAAGAAATCTATGTGGCTCCTTAATAGATTGAAGATAGAAATGGTTTAGCGACTTAAACACGGCTTCTCCACACAATAGTTATTGTGTATTCATTACGTGAAATTTCTATAAGAGAGCTTGGATGGTGAAAGCCATCCTTTTTTATCTAAAATAATTAACAAATGATACAAGAGAAGGAATTTGAAGTTGTAGAGAGGATAGTGGACAAGGTGTTGGCTCCTCCTGTTGGATGGATTTATGGCAATAATAAAAGTCGTGAGGTTGTTGAGCCTAGAAAAATAGCCTGTTGGACTATGTACTATTATACGAGAGTAAAGCTATTGGACATTGGGTTCTATTTTGGGAGGATTTCATATAGCAACGTCTCCACTTCAGTAGCTTCCATTAACGAGCTGAGGCAGACCGACTATGCCATGTCCGTTAAGATAAAATCCATAATTGCCGAGATCGAATCTCTTGGGTACACAATGGTAAATAAAGATGGACGAGATAGACTGGCACACAAAACGGATAGCAGGGCTTTTAGAAACGTATTTAAAGAACAAAAAACAAAACCAAACGATTATGTTTTTAGGTACAAAGCATGTAATAAACCTAAAATAACAACACTAAACAATATTGATTTGGTTGACGTGGCGTTGACGGATAGGAAGATAAGATCGAAATTCGAATCTAGGGCTATGAAGCAGATTGGAATATTCACAGATGGTATTTACTTTGCGGAAGATTACATCAGACCGTCGTACCAACAATTACTAGACTTTTATAATAGCATCCCAGAAGAATATTATATTCACATTAAAGCTGTTACAAAACACACAAATTAGTTTTGTTGTTTGGTTTATAATGCTTATTTTTGATCAAAATTTAAAACAAAACAAATGAAAGAAACAGGTTTTTATTGGTTGGCTGACAGGACTGACGCCACCAAGTCTCACGTTGTTGCATACTACGAAAAAGGATCTTGGTTGTTTTGTGGAAGCGGACGCATATTCCACGACGAAGACTTAAACAAAGACAACTTAGTTATTGTTGGTAAAGTAGAACAAACTAAAAAATAGAAAGGTTTTTTGTTATGAAGGAAATAGAGTTGGTTGGTGGATTGGTGGCACTTGTAGACGACGAAGATTTCGAAGAAATTAATAAATACAAATGGACTGTACATCACAGCAAAAGAAGTAAGTATGCTGTTCGTGACATATACAAAGATGGAACCCACATAAGACGAAGAATGCACACAGAAATCCTCGGAATATCTCCAATTGACCACATTGATAGCAATGGACTAAACAACCAAAAATCCAATCTGAGAGCCTGTACACAAAAGCAAAACTCAATGAATACCAGATCGCATATAGACTCTACGTCGAAATATAAGGGAGTTTCTTGGGTTAGTAAGTACAAAAAGTGGAGATCTGAAATTTACTTTAATGGTAAAACAATTTATCTTGGATGGTTTGACGACGAAATTGTTGCTGCAAAAGAATACGACAAAAAGAGTCTTGAGCTGTTTGGAGAGTGGGGAAAAACAAACTTCGAATATAAATAAAAAAAAGCCGACCATCTTCCAAAATGATCGGCATACACACATTCCTCAGCTTTCAAACTTAGCCAACTTTCATGTTGGCTTTTTTGATGTGTTATCGGCTCATACGTGCCATTTAAACAATAAATAAGCCATTATTTTTGTTTGGTTGATAGTTTGTGTTGGTTAAATAGAACAAAGGCTCACAGAGCCGTATTTGTTTGTGTTCTTAAAAGATTACTCAAACGGATGGCCCTACTACCCACTTGCTTGCTCCAAAGACTGTCGAGCATTTCTTTTGCTGCTTCCTCGTATTTGTCCAAACGAATAAACTCTAGTGTTTTTTTGAACTTCAACAAGCCACCAAGTCCGAGATTGAAACAAATATTACAAAGCACCCTCTGTACAACATCTGGCTTTGATTCAAACCAAGAGAATTGTTTTTTTAGTTGTGCGTAAACTTTATCAACGTCTCGTTCTAACAACCAAAGAGCGTCCCCACGTGTGATTCCTTTTTTATTCAACTCTTCTAGGATTGCATCGAAGGTTCTTCCCTTGATGCCGATAAAGATAAGTTCATCAATTGTGAACGGATTATCTTCGAAATTACGTCCGCAGCCAATCGTATATTTACCTGCGGAGCATTTATATGGATAAAGCCGAAGCCCCTCGTCGATCTCTAATGCGGTTAATAGTTTTTGTTTATCCATATCAATCCTTTCTTTACGGCATTTTAATTATTACAAAAATAACAAAAAAACTTTTGTTATTGTGTTGTACGACATGTTATAATGTTTGGTAAAACAAAATAAAGGTGTTAGTTTTGTTTAAACTTTAAAAATACATAAATATGTCAAAAGAAATTACAGATGAACAAAGAACCGTCCTACAAATAAAATTTAAGGATGGAAGTAAGTTATTTTTAGCTAAAGCAAATTACATAACTGTTTCCGACCCTTACAATGCGACTAGATACCCTCCAATTGATGATGAATTTCCCAAAAGGAAGGAAAGCCAAGATGAAGATAAAAATTGGATGGAGGGATGTTATGATGCTGAAATATCATTTGTTTCATTCATTCAGGCATGTTCAGATTATAAAAAGGCATGTCGAAATTCAGATTCGGATTAGCCACGAAGTTGGTAACATGCTTACCTGTCGGCTACCTTTTATTAATAGAGTTTTAAATTTTTAAATGCTAATAAAATGAGTTGGAAACGTGGAGTAACATTAATGACACCGACAACAAAAAGGTGGAGTAAGGAACAAATTGAAAAGAATGATAACATTGAACAAACAATGATATTTTCAAACTTTTCTGCAACAGATTTAGGAATTGGCAGAGAACTTGTTTGTACTTTAAATAGAAGTAATACTGACTACGAAAAGAACGCAAAATTAATTGAAGCTGCGCCTTATTTATGCAATGCACTTAATGAGCTCGTTGAAAGGACTGAAGAATTAGCTACAATAGTTCATCTAATTACCAAAGAACAGGGATTGGCTATTACAAACGCAAGGGAAGCCATAAAACGAGCGACTCTTTAGGTGCAATTCGGTTTAATATGTAGGTGAATTAATAAAACAAAAAACATTTTAGTTTGTTTTTAACTTTTAAAATACAGGGTATGGAACTGAAAGAATTTATAGAATCATTTGTTTGTCCAAACACACTTATACGACTATGGTATCCGATTAAAGGAGGAAACGAACAGGTTGTTGATGGAGACAACCCACAGATGGAGTGGAACATGAAAGATGGTGAGTACAAACATCACAAAGTTATTGGCGTTACCGATATTTTAATGCTTGGTTCCCACTATTCAGAGGCTGTGAACATTGTTATAGAAAAACGTTAATGACTGACATCTACACAACAAAAGATAAATCTGTTATTTTAGCTGCGCAAGAAACAAACAATGGTTTTGTTTGTGGTTACGACATGAGAACAGAAACATTCATGTGTATTCCACAAAAAGAACTAACAAAAGAAACGGTTGTTTCTGTGTTTAATCATGTGGGGCTAAATAATGAAGCTTTAATTGGCAGAATAGCCTCTTTTTTGAACCGTAGAGGCATTCTTTTTAAAGAGTTAAGTAAATGTACCGGAATGAGTGTTCGAACGCTACATCGGTATATAAAACTAAATGAGATGGAGGAATCAATATGATATACTTGGTGGTAGATAAAGATGGAGCCGAAAAAACAACCAATAGTTATTGTTTTAAAGCAGATGAGGCATTAGATACTCTTATAGATGAGAATGCGACTTATTCCATGTACCGAAACAGATGCAGTGGCGTATGGGCAGACGATTATAGCGATGGATATTTTAATGTTCCTAGGTTCAGTGGCGTTGTTTTACCCAAAGGAACAATAAAAAAACTGATTGGTGTTGAGTTGACGTGGAACGACGAACCTTATAAAATGGATTAGCGATGAAAAACTACGAAGCTGAAAAACTAAAGAAGGCAATCAAGGTAGAAGAAGACCCTTGGGACGAATTGTGGAACAAAATGGCTATAGCTTTTGTTAATATGGCGCAGCCAATAACCGTAGTACAGGAGCCACCACTGAAGTCGAAAGATAATATGGGAAGCAACAAATAAACAAAATAAAATAAACAAATGAGAAACTACGAGGCTGAAAAACTAAAGAAGATAATCAAAGCAAAAGAAGAAGCTATGGTTATTCAGGTAGCAGAAACTGATGAGTTGCGAAAGGAACTAACAAAACTAAAATCTAGTTTGTTGTATTCGAGGGATGAGGTTTATGCGATTTGTGAGTCTGCTTATAGGTTTGGATTTTCTGGGGGTGAAGCGGAATATACATGTAGCTCTCCGAGCAAGCTACACAACTGTAAATCATTTCAGGTTTGGTTTAATCAAAGAAACAAAAAAGAAAAGCCGGATGTTTAGTCCGGCTTTGTTGTTATCTTAAAAAAGGAATCTTCTTTTTAATTACTAGCCATCCGAAGATTATTGCAATCAGTAAAACCGCTCCCCACTTCAATGAATTTGGTAACTGTTTCTTTGCAACAATAATAGCTTTTGTTTTTTTATTCTCTACCGACCTATCTGTCCTATTCTCGCTCTTGGCAACAGCATTATTCGACCTTGCTACTTTAACATCCTTCTTTGCATCAATAGAAGCCTGTTTTGTGTCATTTCTAGCCTCTACGATCAACGATCTTTTAATGGCTGATATGAGAGTTCGCTCAGTACGTTCGTTCCCTTTAATGAACTTATTTACAACTCTTGGTGTTGCAATCAGCTCTATCTTTGTTGAGTCTCTTAAGTCTGTATAAACAACAACTGCTTGTTTTGTTTTACAACTAAAGAAAATAAGCATTAAAAATAATGGAACGTACTTCATAACAGATACTGTTAGTTTAACTTGTCGAACTTGGCACCAATAATTTTATTGATTGCTTCTCTCGATATGGCATTGATGCCGAATAAAACTATAACTATGATGCCCCAAAATATTTGCATATTCATAGCGTTGTTTTCCCACTTTCCATCTCTTGCCGCAAAGACAATAACACAAAGCAGATACGTGGCTACATAAACAATAGCCCTCTTGGAAGATGCGGTTCCTTTAATGTCCTCAAAGAACCCAGCAAGCCATCTAAATATTTTCATAACTATACTTTTACGGATTTTTTATAAACTAAATAAGCAGCATACAAACTAACAATAAGAGTAGGAACCCTCAGATTAGCACCAACCAGCTCAATGAAAGACAGCAGTCCACATCCGATCAAACAAAATAAATCTGTTTTGTTTTTAGCTGCTAACCTTACTGTTGATAAAAAAGAACTTGCTTTTTGTTTTAACTTTAAAAAAAACTGTTTCATATTGTGAGTATTTTAAACAAAGGTACTATATTTATTTTAATTGTCAAATTTGATGATTTTGTTGCTTAGAATAAATAATTTATATCAACAAATTGATTATTTGTTATGGCGTACATGAAACTCCGGCACAGGTGGTTGATCCTGACGATGCTGGGATGTTATCACCAGAAGCATTACCACTACTATTGTAGGATAATATTTCTACGATCAACCCTAATCGGGGAAGATAGTAGTAATTACCAACAGTCAATAACTCATAGTTATTAAATGAACCTCCACCAGATGTGGTACATGTTCCGCAATTGTATGTGGTTATGCTATAATTATAATACGGTGGGGCATTGGTTGTAAATGATTGGGTTGCTGTATAACTATCCCCCGCACTATTGGCTGCATAACCCCTCACATAATAAGTAGTGTTTGGGGATAGTCCTGTAATCGTATAACTGCCTGTTGTATTTGGTCCTGAACTAACAGCCCCGCTAAAGTCAGAATTTACAGACCACTGAATTGTACTTACTAAGACAGTGCACCCACCCGTACTTGTTATTGTAAGCGCTGTATTTGCTGTTGTTGATGTTATTCCGCTAATTGTCGCAAGTGTCGCTGTAGGAGCTACACAAGAAGTAGTGAAGCTAACTGTACTTCCATATGATGTGCCAGCCGAGTTTGTGGCGTAAGCTCTAGCGTAGTATGTTGTTGTATAATTTAATCCCGTAATATTCGAAACATAACTACCAGTTCCGCTGCCATCTGTGGTAGTTAAAATTATAGATGAAAAGTCGCTTATGGTACTTACTTGCACTCCCCTTTGTGTAACAATTGAGCTTCCCTGACTTGTTACATTGCCACCTCCAATTGCTGTAGCTGCTGTTATGCTTGTTATCGAGGATGTTGTCACAGTTGGCGGTGTTCCTGATCCTCCAAGTGTTGTGAATGATAGTGTTGAACCAAATCCGAATCCAACGCCATTTACAGCCCACGCTTTATAATAATAAGTGGTGTTTGGATTTAATCCTATTAACGAAGAAGTAAACGATCCGGTTCCAGTGCCGTCGCTTGTTGATGTAAATGTAGCAAACGACGAATCCGTTGAATATCTAACTCCCTTAGCTGTAATATGTGTGCCGTTATCGTTTATAGAAGATCCCCCCGAGCTAGCCGACGTACTTGTAATACTCGATGCCGTAGTTGTCGATAAAGTTGGAATATTTTTAGTCCCACCCGAAACAATATAATACATGTAAGCACCATAACCTATCCCGTTGACATTTATTGCATACGGTCTAAAATAATAAGTTCCGTCCGGAAATGTAGATGGATTATTGTAAATACTTCTAATAGCTTTAATACCCTCATAAGTATAAAATTCACCTATAAATTTAAACGAAGTTTCGTAAGTTAATGTTGCTGTAGTGCCAAATAAACACCCAAATTCAATCACATCCGCGCCTCCATCTGATTCTAAAACCGAATAAGCAATCAGTGTTTTGTCATCAACCTCTGCGGCAATTGATCGCACTGTTGGTATTGTTGAATCATATGAATTAAACCACGTTGTTTGAGCTTGTGCTATTCCTAGTGTGAAAACTATCAGTAGAAATAAAAAATATTTTTTCATCTTAGTGAGTTATATCCTTGTAGTTAGATTTATGAATAAATAACATAGTACCGTCGTAATACCATCCTATTGAAGATTTAGGATAGTCAGTTGACAGTGGAAGTAATATACCAGTAGCATCATTCGTTATGCTTGACGAAATGCTTAAATTATACCCAAATATTTTTAATCTATAGGCAGATGCCGCATTTATAAGTTTCAACACTCCAGATGTATTTGCTACTAAGTTTTGCATTGACACCGTAGTATTTCCTGTAATGGTCAATGAAGCATTTATTCCAGCGTTCACATCGTAAGTAGGGCTCGTTCCTGACAATGCTTGAACCACAGGGTTATAAAAATTTATGAACTTAGTTCCATCCCATTTTGGAACCCATCCGGAAGATAGTGAACCAAACAAATCAACTCCGGATAGTTTGTAGGTGGGTGCGTTAACAGGTTTTGTTGCAGTTATTAAGTTATTTGCATTATCTAAAGTTAGAAGCTTCACACCTTGTGAATATAAATCTATTTTCCCTGAATACGAATAAATACCTAAATCATTATCTGAGCCTCCTAAAATAGCTACATCACTCCCAATTATATACTTATTTACTCCGTTTGTTCGGCCTAGAAGAAATCCAGCGTATGTCGCATTTTCAGACATTAAATAACCACCAACAGCAGCCTGTGCAGATCGAACATAGCCGCTCGATGATATGTCTCCATTTGATGATATAGTACCAGACATACTTATGTTTCCAGATTGAGGACTTAAAGGAGAAACTTGAACATAGTTTGCTGAACCAGATGCGGGAGCATACGTGCTTTTTGGCGTATATTCTGCAACTCCACTTGCATCGAAACTAGCTAACATATCAGCAGTTCCGGTATGCCCTGAAGTACTCCATACTAATGATAATCCATCTAAATCGTAGTGATTTATTGAGGTATTGCTAATTTGTACGGCACCTTCCCAAATTCTAGGCAAAGCAATTCCATTTGTAGCGTTTTTTTCAATGACAATTTTGCCAACATAAACCGAGTGACTTGTCATTACCGTAGGAGTCAATGGCAATAGCTCATTTTCTGCATCAGATTGTTTTATATATTGGTTCCCGTGAACGTAGTAAACCTCATTATCATCACCAACGTCGCGAAAGAAATATTTTGCAACCCACTTATTGTTGTCTAAAGTCTGTCTGTTGGTTCCGTCAGAATAGTAAGTTGCATCATATTCGGTTACTAGAACTTTATTCCAAGTTCCGGAAGTCAAATAATACTCATACATTATTCCTGCACTTCCCGCCACATTAGCTGCCATACTTTCATAGTACTGTACGGCAAATACAGCAGAACCGGCAGACACCGTTGATATTCTTGTTGGTGCAGTAGATAATGTAAGTCCTGTTAATCTTCGCCCACCATTTAATAGAATATCTTTTAGCATCATTTTATTGGCCAGCAATAAACCGTATAAATCATATTCCTCAAAATGTACGGTG
>Ga0172380_10008692_pt1 | contig 11011 bp, 8 predicted proteins | sample Leawe162metaG_FD_119747 | JGI IMG/M metagenome (GOLD analysis project Ga0172380, IMG submission 119747) | Leachate microbial communities from a municipal landfill in Southern Ontario, Canada - Leachate well 162 metaG | ecosystem: Engineered > Solid waste > Landfill > Unclassified | place...
GCCGGTGCCGGAAGCTTCCGTGCCGGCGGTGGAAATCTGCTCGGACAGGTCGGCGGCGGGCACGATGTCGCTGGCCGAGGTGACGTCGTAGTTGGGCAGAAACACCACCTTGAGCAGGTCGCGAATGGCCGGGTCATTGTTCACCACGTCGGCAATGTCGTTGATCAGTTTGATAATCAGCTTGGCTATTCGATAGCCCGGCGCCGCCTTGCCGCCGAAGATCACGGTGCGCGGCAGGAAATCGCCGTCCGGGTTGGCGCGTATGCGGTTGTAGCGCGTCACCACATGCAGGATATTCAGCAGTTGGCGCTTGTATTCGTGGATGCGCTTGATCTGCACGTCGAACAGGGACAGCGGGTTGACGTTGACGCCCAGGCGTTCCCGGATCAGGCCGGAGAGTCTGACCTTGTTGGCGTGCTTGATCGCGCGGAACTGCTCGCGGAACATTTTGTCCGCCGCGAGCGGCGCCAGTTTGGCGAGTTGGCCGAGATCCGTGATCCAATCGTTGCCGATGTGCGCTGAAATCAGCCGCGCGAAGCCGGGGTTGGCCTGGTTCAGCCAGCGTCGCGGCGTGATGCCGTTGGTGATGTTGATGATCCGGTCCGGGTAGAAGCGGTCGAATTCTCTGAAAATGGTGGATTTCATCAAATCGGTGTGGATTTGCGCCACGCCGTTGACGTGATGGCTGCCGACGATGGCCAGATGCGCCATGCGCACCCGGCGTCCGCGCTCCTCTTCGATCAGCGACATGCGCCGCATCAGTTCGACATCGCCGGGATTGCGATGCATCACGGCAGTCATGAAGCGCTGGTTGATTTCGTAAATGATTTGCAAATGGCGCGGCAAAACGTTTTCCAGCAGGGTCACCGTCCAGGTTTCCAGCGCTTCCGGCATCAGCGTGTGGTTGGTGTAGGAGAAAGTGCGCGTGGCGATATGCCACGCCCGCTCCCAGTCGAGTCCGCGCAGATCGACCAGCACGCGCATCAATTCGGGAATCGCGATGGACGGATGGGTGTCGTTGAGCTGCATCGCTACCTTGTTGGGCAGCGCGTCTATCGGGTGTTTGGATTTGTCGAAACGATAGAGTATGTCCTGGATCGAGGCGGCCACGAAAAAATATTGCTGTTTCAGACGCAATTCCCGCCCCATCGCTGTGGTGTCGTCCGGGTACAGCACCTTGGACAGGTTTTCCGACTCGTTCTTGTCTTCCACTGCCTTGATGTAGTTGCCCTCGTTGAAATATTTGAGATCGAAGTCGCGCGACGCCTTGGCGGACCACAACCGCATGTTGTTCACCGTTTTCCCGCCGAAACCGGGAATCGGCGTATCGTAAGCCATCGCCATCACATCCTCGGTATCCACCCAGTGATGGCGCACTTGGCCTTTTTCGTCGGCATATTCCACCACCCGCCCGTGGAATTTTACCGGGAACAATACCTCGGGGCGTGGAAATTCCCAGGGATTGCCGTAACGCAGCCAGTTGTCGGGGTGTTCAACCTGATGGCCGTTTTCGATGCGCTGATTGAACATGCCGTATTCATAACGGATGCCATAACCGTAACCGGGCAAGCCCAGCGTCGCCATCGAATCGAGAAAACACGCCGCCAGCCGCCCCAGGCCGCCGTTGCCGAGCGCTGCATCCGGCTCCAGTTGGCGGATTTTTTCCAGGTCCTCGCCTAGCTCCTGAACGGCGCGACGGCATTCCGCCTCGAAGCCGAAGTTGAGCAGGCTGTTGAGCATGGTGCGCCCGATCAGGAACTCCATCGATAGGTAATATACCCGCTTTACATCATTGTTATAGTAGCTGCGCATGGTTTCCATCCAGCGCCCGGTCAGGCGTTCGCGCACCGCGTGGGCAATGGCGAAGAACCAGTCGCGGTCGGTGGCGGTGAGCGGATCTTTACCGACCGAATAAGTCAGGTGGTTGATTAGCGAATGTTCGACGGAAGCAGCGTCCAGCTCCTGAGTGTCAGGATGCGAAACGGCGGAGGATATATTCATGTATGGTGTTCTCCATTGCGGGAAGTGGGACACAGCATAGCGTAGTTAGAGTGCAGAGGCTAGTAAATGGGCGCTACGCGCCGGATTTTACTAGCCGCCAGCATTTATCAAATCAACACAATATTTCATTAATCGAGTGCCATGAGGGCCATGGCTCGCATTTTCATGAGGGGCAAACCACGTTTTCCTGTGAAATTAGATTGAGCGTCCTGTCATCTGTTATCACGTTGCGCCTCAAAACCCCGCCACGCACCAAGAAACAAGGTTTGTTTTTTCAGGAGTTAAATGACCTACGGTAAAACCGCTCAAAGGGGCCGATAAAACCATGAGCCGTCCAAGACGGCGGCAAATACCGCATCCTCCTTTAGAAATAGGGGATGCACAACAGTTCCAATCGACCCTCCGATGCAAGATCGCCCATATACAGCGGTTTCACCGAGTATTGGTTGATGTATTACGCTTATCAACCACCATAGTCTTGAGGTTTTTTGTAACTATTCTTGATTGAAAACGCTGTAATTGTCCTTTATTTAAGTTCACTTTAAGGTAGAATTGTCTGTTATGGAAAGCCAATTTCGCACTGTCATTCGCCGGAAAATCATTGATGCGGAAGCGGCGCCGCTTCCGCTGCTGACGCGGCGGGACGTCTGGTTGCCTGCCGTTAAAGGTAAGGCGACTGCGGTGATCGGCATGCGACGGGCGGGCAAGACAAGTTTGTTGTGGCAGATATTGGCGGACAGATTTGCCGCCGGCACGCCGCGCGAAGGTTTGCTCTATTTCAGTTTTGAAGATGAGCGCTTGGCGGACATGCGTGTTGAAGACCTTGATCTTCTCGTTGAGTTGTTTTATCAACTCAATCCGTCATGGCGCGATGCGCGGCGGGCAACTTTTTTTCTGGATGAAATTCAGTTGATCTCGGGCTGGGAGTTGTTCGCAAGGCGTTTGTTGGATAGCGAAAACATTGAGCTTTTTCTCTCAGGTTCATCTGCGCGTTTGCTTTCGCGTGAAGTGGCAACCAGCATGCGCGGCAGGGCTATGGAGGCAGTCGTTGCGCCGTTCAGCTTTCGCGAGGTGTTGCGTCACGCGGGCAATGAGCCGCAAAAAACGGTGGATCGTTTAACCAAGGCGGAACGCTCTCAACTCGACAAAGATTTGCTTGATTATTTATCTCAGGGTGGCTTTGCCGAAGCGCAGGGGCTGGATATCCGCAATCGTTTGGAACTGTTGCGAACGTATGTGGATGTGGTGTTGTTGCGCGATGTGGTGGAGCGCTATAACCTTAGCCAGCCTCAAGTTTTGCATTGGATGGTGCGGCAGCTTTTGGGAAATGCCGCCGGATCGTTCAGTATCAATAAGTTTCATGCCGATCTCAAGTCGCGTGGCGTGGCCGTGGGTAAGGACACTTTGCATAGCTATCTCGCGCATTTGGAAGATGCCTTTCTGTTAACCAATCTGGATGTCGCTACAGACTCCGAGCGGCGCAAACAGGTCAACCCGCGCAAAGTGTATCCTGTGGATACCGGTTTGATGGCTTTGTTTGACAGGTCGGGGAAGACCAATGTGGGGCACGCGCTCGAAACGGTTGTGCTGCACGAGTTACGACGATGCGGCGCACAGGTGAATTATGTGCGCACTCCCGGCGGTTTTGAGGTGGATTTTTATGCGCGCGGTTTGGATGGCAATGAGGCGCTGATCCAAGTCTGCACCGACCTGGACAGCCCGGATACATTGGCACGCGAAGTGCGCGCACTTCAAGACGCCTCCCTTATTTGGCCTAACGCCTCTTTGCAACTCATTGCATTGAGTCGCCCCAAGGGCATATTGCCGCAGGAGATTCAATTTCATACGGCAAGCGAGTGGCTGTTAAGACTTGAGTGAGTTAAGGAATTAACGTGAGTCGGCTTGGCCTAGCCCCTGCTTCATCAAATCAACACAATAGCCAGGTAAGCAACATACAACATCCCATTAAGTCCCAGATGCCACACCCGTATCCGGCCGCGCGCCGCCATCAGGCGTAGCCAGACGGCGGCGGCGAGGGTGATGACGATGCCGGCCAGCACTTCCCGGCGCGGCTCCCACGGTGTCAGCATAATGCCGATGGCGGGCAGCAATGTGCCCTGGAACACCATCGCGCCGGTGATATTGCCGAAGGCCAGGGTGTCCTTGCGGCGGCGTATCCACAGGATGCTGTTGACCTTCTCCGGCAGTTCCGTGGCGATGGGAATGATCAGCAGCGACAGCAACAACGGGGAAATGCCGATTATCGTCGCGGCGCTTGCAACGCCGTGGATGAAGCCTTTCGCCCCGCCCACCAGCAGCATCAAGGCAAGCGCCAGTTGCAGCAGGATGACGGCCAGGTTTTCCGGCAACCCGATACGGCACAGGAACATCGGCGCTTCCGCCTCGGTGCCGTGCCCTTCCTCGACTAGGTGGGCGGAGGCGCGCAGGGTTAGCATGATGTAGATGAAGTAGGTCAGCACCAAGGTGAAACCAATCGCTGCGCGCACCGCAGTTTGCTGGTGTGGCACGAAAAGCGCGAGCGCGGAAAAAGCGAAGGCTGCGAGGAAAAAATTCAGGTCGCGCGTCAGCCCGGTTTTTTCCGGGGACAAATGGCCACTCAGTCCGCGCTTGGTCAACACGGACAGCGCCATCAGGCACAGCGACAGCGTGGAAAGCATCAGCGGCGCGCCGAGTATCGCGCCAACGCGGATTTCCGCGTTGAGTTTGGCGTTGTCGGTGCCGGCCATGATCGCCAGCAGCGGCACCATGGTTTCCGGGAGCGCCGTGCCGATCGCCGCGAACAGGGAGCCGGTGACGCCTTCCGAAATCTTCAGTTTCTCGCCCAGATGTTCCAACGCATTGGTGAACACCTCGGCGGCGATCAGGATGACGATCAGCATCAGGAACAGGAAGAAGAAGGTGGTCATCGGGATTCTCGGTTAAAATCGGGGCGTCAAAATTATACGCTGAGAATCACCATGAAAATTGACCGTTCCGGGTTTTTGGCGGGAGCGCGCTTCATCGCCACCCCCAACTGCGACGACCGTCCGCCCGAGCTGGATTTGGATATTCCCTTGCTGGTGATCCACAGCATCAGCCTGCCGCCGCGCGAATACGGCAGCGATGATGTGATCGATTTTTTCACCAACCGGCTGGAGGTGAAAAAACATCCCTATTTCGAACTGATCGCCGACCTCAAGGTGTCGGCGCATTTCTATATTCGCCGCGATGGGGAAATCATCCAGTTCGCCTCCTGTAACCGGCGCGCCTGGCACGCCGGCGTTTCCGCGTGGCGCAACCGCCCGCGCTGCAATGATTTTTCCATCGGCATAGAGTTGGAAGGCAGCGACGACGACCCGTTCACCGACATTCAATATGAAAAGCTGGCCGAACTCACGCAGGCCATCCGCGCAGCCTACCCCATCCAGGACATCGTCGGCCATGCGGACATCGCCCCGGTGCGCAAGACCGACCCCGGCCCGTGCTTCGACTGGGCGCGCTATCGGGCGATGACGTCAAGCTAACGTCTGCTCTTTGTAACTTATCCCTTTGTCATGAAGTTACGTCCCAATCTTTACTTGCCCTGACTCCCCTTATAGGGGGATAATTTACCCTATGGAAAAGCATACTCCCCATTATCCGCTGGCCGAAATTCAGGCGCAGATGACGACGGAGCGGGAAATGAACCTCACCGTCTCCGCCAGGAGCGGCATCAGGGCGGCGGGTATGGCTCAGGCCGATGCTTTGGCCGTGGTGCGGCGACTGACTCGCAAGGATTTTTACAAGAGCATGGTCACCCATGCTGATCATCACGTTTGGCAAGACGTTTATCACGGGCAATGGAATGGCATCGTGCTCTACGTCAAGTTCCAGCGTGCGGGTGAATACTTCGTGGTTTCATTCAAGGAGTTGTGACGATATGGCAAGCAAATGGAATGAACAGCCATGCCCGCTGTGCGGGGCTGGGATGCTGCACGATGGCATCAAGACCATTACGCAGGAATACAAGAGGCACATCTTTAGCTCGGAAAATCACGGTGCATTCTGCGACCATTGCGCGGATGGCTTTGTCGAATTCGACATGGCGGAAGAAGCCGATTGGCTGGCCTTTCGTGACCGGGTGGATGCCGCAGAGGCAGCAGAGTTGCTGCGTATTCGCAAAAAGCTGAAGCTGACACAGATAGAAGCCGCTCGACTGGCCGGAGGCGGTAAAAACGCTTTTTCCCGTTATGAACACGGGCAGGCCAAGCCGATGACCGCTGTGGTCAACCTCTTCCGCCTACTTGACCGCCACCCTGAATTGTTGGGCGAATTGAAAACCGGCTGAACGCGCTTCGGAGCCGCCCGCCAAGGCAGCGGCAGGGGAGAGCCAAGCTCGCATAGTGCGCACTAACCTACCGGGCAGTGCATCGACGACGCCCTACTGACATCGCAATAGGGCGTATGGCGTAGCCCGATTTTCCCCCGCCTAACTCATTGCTATTAAGTGAGGAAAAATCCGTTCGTCCTGAGCCGGACAAGCCGGAACCAAACAGACGTTTAGACAGGATTTAGTAACTATTCAGGGGGCATGGGCTAGGGGCTACGCGAGAATGTCCGTCAGTGAAGGCAGCCCTGTCTTTCGCGTCCCAACGCTTCTTGAGCCGGTTGCAAACGCGGAGTCCATGCTTGTATTTTCGTGTTCCCGTCCCCGCGTAGCCCCTGATCCCTAGCCCCCTGAGTAGTTACATTCCGGCTTAATACTCAGTCGAAAATCACCGTCTTATTGGAATACAGCAAAATGCGGCTTTCGATATGCCATCTTACTGCGCGCGACAGCACCATTTTTTCCAGGTCGCGGCCTTTTTGGATCAGGTTGTCGATTTCGTCGCGGTGGGATATGCGCGCCACGTCCTGTTCGATGATGGGGCCGTCGTCCAGCGTTTCCGTGACGTAATGGCTGGTCGCCCCGATCAGCTTGACGCCGCGTTCGAACGCCCGGTGGTAGGGCTTGGCGCCGTGGAAGGCGGGCAGGAACGAATGGTGGATGTTGATGATGCGGTTGGGATAGTGCTTGATGAAATCCGCCGATAGCACCTGCATGTAGCGTGCCAGCACGATCAGATCGACATGATAGTGGCGCAGCACGGCAAGCTGGTCTTTTTCCGCCTCGTGCTTGCCGTCCTGATGCACCGGGATGTGCTGGAAAGGGATGCGGTACGCTTCCGCCAGCCATTGCGTGTCGGTGTGGTTGCTGATGATTAGCGGGATGTCGCAGTATAGTTCTCCGCTTTGATGGCGATAGAGCAAATCGGCCAGACAATGATCGTAGCGCGAAGCGAAAATCGCCAACTTCGGCTTGTGGCTGGACAGCGCCAGCCGCCATGTCATGCTGAATTTTTCCGCAATCGGCGCGAAATGCCGGTCGAATTCGTGGATATCCAGGTCGAAATCGTTCAAATCCCATTCTATCCGCATCAAAAACAGCCCCAGTTCACCGTCCTGATGCTGATCGGCGTGGAGGATATTGGCGTTGCGGCGATACAGAAAATCGGCGATAGTCGCGACCAGTCCCTTCTGGTCGGGGCAACTGATAAGCAGTATGGCGGTGTTTTTCATGGCGGGGCACGGAAAAAATGAATAATTTTACAGCATAAGTAAAAAGCCAAAACAAGTTTGAATTTTTTATGTTGTATTTTGCTGCGCGGCAACAAAAGTCCGTAGGATGGGTGAAGCGTAGCGCATCCATCCTACCCGGCTATTTACCGCAGAGACGCAGAGGCGCAGAGAAATCAATGAAAATGGTAAAACCATTAAATTCTACAACCTATTGTTTTTCCTCAGCGTCTCAGCGCCTCTGCGGTGATATGGTTTTTCCCGGGCGGAGAACAAATTTACCTTGGGTATACAGTGCAGATAACGCCAATTGGCGCGGATAATCAGCTAAAATCACGTAACGGTCATATGCCTTGCGCTGGAGAAAGCTCATGAGATTCGTGTCCATCCGTGTTCGACACTGGCTGAAGGCGGTTTCCAGGCTGGCGGCGTTTGCCTGTGCGCTGGCCTTGCTCGCCGCTTGCGGTCGGAACGACCAGTCGGCGGCTTACCAGCCGCAATTCGGCGATCGTCCGGCGACGTTATCCGCCAAGAAAGAATATCTGTTCGGCATCCATCCGTTGCACAATCCAAAACGCCTGTTCGAAGTCTATGGCCCTATCGTCGATTCGCTCAATGCGCGGATTCCTGAAGCGCGTTTCACGCTGGAAGCCTCGCGCAATTACGAGGAATTCGACAAGAAACTCTACGCCCGCCATTTCGACCTGGCATTGCCCAACCCCTACCAGACCGTCAATGCGTTAAAACATGGCTATCGCGTATTCGGCAAGATGGGGGAGGACGACATGTTTCGTGGCATCTTCATCGTGCGCAAGGACAGCGCCATCCGCAACGTGGCTGACCTCAAGGGCAAGCCCGTGAGCTTTCCGGCCAAAACCGCGCTGGCCGCCACCATGTTGCCGCAGCTTTACCTGCATGAGCGCGGCTTGCCTATCGACGCCTACGAGGCGCGCTATGTCGGCTCGCAGGAATCCTCGATCATGAACGTCTATCTCGGCAACACCGCCGTCGGCGCCACTTGGCCGCCGCCGTGGATCGCCTTCGAAAAAGACCACCAGGATATCGCCGGACAACTTAAAGTTCTGTGGACCACCGAACCGTTGACCAACAACGGCTTGGTCGCACGCGACGATTTCCCCCCCGAATTGCTGAACAAAGTCGCCGCCATCCTGTTTTCGCTGCAAAACAGTGCGGCAGGCCGGGAAATGTTGGCGCGCATCCCGCTGGCGCGCTTCGAAAAAGCAAGCGACGCCACTTACCGACCGGTGTATGAGTTTATCGGGAAATTCGGCAAAACGGTGCGCCCGTTGAACGAGTAATTGACGATGATAGACCGCCTTTGCCGTTTCTGGCCCATCTCCATCCGCCACCAATTGGTCGCCGGCTTCGTGCTGGTGCATACCCTGCTGATGACGGTGCTGGTGACCGAACTGGCCGGCCACCAGCACGATTTCCTCCAGAGCCAAAGCCGCGTGCAGGCCGCCAGCCTGGCGGAAACCCTGGCTACCAGCAGCATGTCGTGGGTTTTGTCGAACGATGTGGTCGGCTTGCAGGAAGTCGTCCAATCGGTGATGCGCTATCCCAACGCGCGTTACGCGATGCTACTCACCCCCGATGGCCGGGTGCTGGCGCACAACGACCCCAGCCGCATCGGGCGCTATCTGCAAGACGCTACCAGCCGTTCCCTGCTGACCGGTGCGCCCACGCTCAGGACATTGGTCAGCGGCGATAAGCTGGTCGATATGGCCGCGCCGGTGATGGCCGGCGAGCGTTTCCTCGGTTGGGCGCGCATCGGCCTGGGACAAGAACACATTACCGAAAATCTGCATCAGGTAAAAATCCAGGGGGTTTCCTTCACCCTGGCCGCAGTTGCGCTGGGCGCCTTATTCGCCACCCTGATGGCGAACTGGCTCACCAAACGCCTGAAGCTGCTGGTGGCCGCCACCGAGCAAGTGCGCGCCGGACAGCGCGGCTTTCGCATCGATTTCAAGCGCAAGGACGAAATCGGCAAACTGGGCGACGATTTCAACCTGATGATCAAAGCGCTGGAGGACGACGAGGAACATATCCTTATCACGCAAAAGGAACTGCGTTTCGCCAACGCCCGCCTGAACGGCATCATAGACGGCTCGCCCGACCTGATTGCGGCGCTGGACACCAACTACCACTATATCGCCTTCAACGATGCTTTTAAAACCGAATTCGAAAAGATTTTCGGCAAGGAAATACACCTCGGCATGAGCCTGTTCGAAGCACTCGCCCACCTCCCGGAGGAAATGGAAAACACCGTCGCATTGTGGACGCGCGCGCTGGACGGGGAATCCTTCACGCTCAGCAGCGAATTCGGCTCCAGCGCGTTACAGCGCAACATCTACGAACTGTCGTTCAGCCCGATCCGGGACGACGGCGGCAAAATCATAGGTGCTGCGCACATCGTGCGCGACATCACCGAACGCAAACGGGCGGCGGAAGACCTAGCGAAAAAAACCGCCGAATTGGCGCGCTCCAACCAGGAACTGGAACAGTTCGCCTATATCGCCTCGCACGACCTGCAAGAGCCGCTGCGCATGGTTTCCAGCTACGTCCAACTGCTGGCGCGGCGCTACCAGGGAAAGCTGGACCAGGACGCCGACGAATTCATCCATTACGCAGTCGATGGCGCCACCCGGATGCAGCGCCTAATCACCGACCTGCTCAGTTATTCGCGCGTTGGCACGCGCGGCAAGGCGTTCGAGCCGATAGACGGCTACCAGGTGTTGGCGGCAGCACTCGACAACCTGCAACTCGCCATCGCGGACAACGCCGCCACCATCACCCACGACCCGTTGCCAACCGTGACGGCGGACAGCTCGCAATTGACGCAGTTGTTCCAAAACCTGATCGGCAACGCCATCAAATTCCACGGCGAACAACCGCCGGCCATCCATATCGGCGCGCAACAACACGGCGACGAATGGCTGTTCTCGATACGCGACAACGGCATCGGCATCGCTCCCGAGAACTTCGAGCGCATCTTCCTGATCTTCCAGCGCCTGCACACGCGTGAAGAATATCCCGGCACCGGCATCGGCCTGGCAGTGTGCAAACGCATCGTCGAACGCCACGGCGGGCGCATCTGGCTCGAATCCCAACCGGGGCAGGGCACTACTTTCTTCTTTACGCTTCCCGTCAGTAGGTTCAACCTAGAAACCTCCGTTGAACGGGCTGGAGTGTGCGGTTTTCCGGGTGCAGGGCAAGGCGCAACGACGCGCAATGGTCATTCCATTGCAAGGAGTTGCAACGCCGCCATGCACCCGGAAAACCGTGCAATCCAGCCCGTAGCGCTCTCACCAAACGGGCACACATGAAATATATGAAAAAGCTGTTTAGAACCATTATGTTACACATCTTTGCAAGCGGTCAACGGAGGTTTCTA
>Ga0172380_10008694_pt1 | contig 11010 bp, 14 predicted proteins | sample Leawe162metaG_FD_119747 | JGI IMG/M metagenome (GOLD analysis project Ga0172380, IMG submission 119747) | Leachate microbial communities from a municipal landfill in Southern Ontario, Canada - Leachate well 162 metaG | ecosystem: Engineered > Solid waste > Landfill > Unclassified | place...
CCGGGTGCAGGGCAAGGCGCAACGACGCGCAATGGTCGTTCCATTGCAAGGAGTTGCAACGCCGCCATGCGCCCGGAAAACCGTGCAATCCAGCCCGTAGCGCTCTCACCATACGGGTGAACGTAAAATATATAATAAAGTTGTTTATAACCACTATGTTACGCATCCTGGCAAGCGGTCAACTGAGCTTTCTAGGTTCATGGACAGTTTCTTACTTTGCACCATCAAACCAACAGGATATTATCGCTATACCCTGCCACCGTTGCGTCGTGAGTAAGCAGTTTTAGCGGTTCGGTCAGCGCTTGCGCCACCAATAACCGGTCGAAGGGATCGGCATGGAGAGGCGGCAGGGTTTCGGTGGCGGCGGCGTGTTGATCGGTAATCGGTAAAATGATGTAGCCTGCTTCGGCAAAATAGCACCGGGCTTCTTCGCCGGAGATGGGGATGGTGTGGCGGCCCAGTGCGTGCTTGATGGCGATTTCCCACACCGATGCGGCGCTGACGTAAATTTCGTTTTCGGGCGCCTGCACCAGTTTCCGGGCGCGGGTTGAAAGCTTGGGATTGTCGGTGATGGCCCACAGGGCGATGTGGGTGTCGAGGAGCAGCCTCACTGGCCGACTCCGAAAAGGCGGGCGATTTCCGCGTTGTCGGCATCAATGTCGTCCGGCGCTTCAAACCGGCCTTTGGCAACGCCAAGCCGCTGTCCCATTGGCTTTCCGCCGAGGCGCATCAGCCTGGCGGCAGGTTTTCCGTTGCGAGCGATGACAATTTCCGGTTCTTCCCCCGATTCCACTTGCCCAACCAGCATTGACAAATGGTTTTTTGCTTCCAACATATTGACTGTATACATGATTTTTTCCGTGGGATGTGGTGTTTGGCTAAGTATAGCTAAGAGGGGGACGCGATTCAAGCCGCAGGGCAATCGCATCATCCTGGAAACCTCCGTTGAATGGAGATTTCCAGGATAACGAACCGATCAAAGTCAAATACTCTCCCACAACCTTCGTCGCAAACCCGACAATCCACCCGCTAAAATCCGACAAGCAATTTCTCTCTGCTCTGCAACACAATGAATAATCAGTAAATTAACGCCATATTGCAAGGTGGCACACGATTTGCATTGGTTACCGGCAAGAGTAACGTTTGTCGGGGTTGCCGCAATGAGCGCACTGAAAAATCGTGTCATATCCGTCCTTGAAGAGCCGGCTTGCGACAAGAATCAGGCCAAGGATGCCAAGGAACGCAAGAAGGGTTGCGCGAAGCAATTGACGCCGGGTGCTGCTGCGGGCGGGTGCGCGTTTGACGGGGCGAAGATTTCGTTGCAGCCGGTCACTGATGTGGCGCATCTGGTGCATGGGCCGATTGCCTGCGAGGGCAATTCCTGGGATAGCCGCCATGCGCTGTCCTCCGGGCCGCTGCTGTATCGCACCGGCTTTACCACCGACATGAACGAGCTGGATGTGATTTACGGCGGCGAGAAGAAGCTGTTTCGCGCGATTCGCGAGATCATCGAGAAGCACAATCCGCCGGCGGTGTTCGTTTACCAGACGTGCGTTGCGGCGATGATAGGCGACGATATTGAGGCGGTGTGCAAGGCGGCGCGCGAGAAGTTTGGCAAACCGGTGATTCCGATCAATGTCCCCGGCTTCACCGGCAGCAAGAATCTCGGCGCGAAGCTGGCGGGCGAGGCGTTGCTGGATTACGTGATAGGCACCGAGGAGCCGGAAATCTCCACGCCCTACGATATTGCGATCATCGCCGAATTCAACGTGGCCGGTGATCTGTGGGCGGCGAAACCGCTGCTCGACCGCTTAGGGATACGCATACTCGCCAATATTTCCGGCGATGCGCGCTATCACGACATTGCCTGCGCGCATCGCGCCAAGGCGGCGATGATGGTGTGTTCGAAGGCGATGATTAACGTGGCGCGCAAGCTGCAAGAGCGCTATGGAATTCCGTATTTCGAAGGGTCGTTCTACGGCGTTTCGGATACCAGCGAGGCGTTGCGCCAGATTGCCAAATTGCTGGTGCAACAAGGCGCACCGGATGAGTTGTTGGGGCGCACCGAGGCGCTGATCGCCGAGGAGGAGGCGCGCGTCTGGCAGCGTTTGCAACCTTACAAGGAACGCCTTACGGCCAAACGTGTGCTGGTGTTTACCGGCGGGGTGAAATCCTGGTCGGTGGTGTCGGCGTTGCAGGAAGTCGGCATGGTGATCACCGGCACGTCGATGCGCAAATCCACTCAGGAAGACCGCGAACGCGTGGTCGAGATTATGGGCACCGACGCCCATATGTTCGACGCAATGGCGCCAAGCGAAATGTACCGGATTTTGAAGGATGCCCAGGCCGATATTCTGCTCTCCGGCGGACGCTCGCAGTTTATCGCGCTGAAAGCCAAGACGCCGTGGCTGGACATCAATCAGGAGCGCCATGTGGCCTATGCCGGTTACGAGGGCATGGTGAATATGGTGCGGGAAATCGACCGGGCGATTTTCAACCCAATCTGGGCGCAGGTGAGGAAGCCGGCGCCTTGGGAAACGGTAACGAGTGAGGAGTGAGGCGTTAGGGGTGAGGAGTAAAAACCGTGGTGCATTTCTCCTCACCCCTCACTCCTTACGCCTCACGAATTTGGAGTAAACATATGGCCACCATCATTCATCCGAAAAAATCCTGTGCGGTGAACCCGCTCAAGATGAGCCAGACTATCGGCGCGGCGCTGGCTTTTCTCGGCATCGACAAATGCCTGCCGTTGCTGCACGGTTCGCAGGGCTGCACCGCGTTCGGGCTGGTGCTGTTTGTGCGCCATTTCCGCGAGGCCATTCCGTTGCAGACCACCGCGATGAACGAGGTGACGACCATACTCGGCGGGCTGGATAATCTGGAACAGGCGGTGCTCAATATTTACAACCGCGCCCGACCGGACATGATAGGCATCTGCACCACCGGGCTGACCGAAACCAAGGGCGACGATGTGGACGGGTATATCCGGCTGATCCGCAGCCGTCATCCCGAGTTGGCCGAGCTGGCGCTGGTGCATGTGGCAACACCCGACTACAGCGGTGCGTTCCAGGATGGCTGGGGTAGGGCGGTGACGCGCATCGTCGAGGCGCTGTGCGAGCCTAAGCCGCGCGTTGCCAAACAGGTCAATGTGCTGCCCGGCTGCCACATGACGGTTGCGGACATTGAGGAAATCCGTGAAATTATCGAGTCCTTCGGGCTGCATCCCATTATCGCGCCGGATTTGTCCGGATCGCTCGACGGCCATATCCCGGAATCCTTTCTGCCCACCACGATAGGCGGCGCGCCGGTGAAAAGCATCCGCGAGATGGGCGGATCCATGGTCACCATCGCCATCGGCGAGCAAATGCGGTGGGCGGCAGAAGCTCTACAAACCAAGACCGGCGTGCCTTTCCGCCTATTCGACCGGCTTACCGGGCTGGAGGCGAACGATGAGTTCCTGACTTTTCTCGCCGAAGTGAGCGAAACCGATGTGCCCGTTAAATACCGGCGCCAACGCAACCAGTTGGTGGACGCCATGCTCGACGGCCATTTCTATTTCGGCGGCAGAAAAGTGGCGCTGGGCGCCGAGCCGGATCTGCTGTGGCAATTGGGCAGTTGGTTGAGTGAGATGGGCTGCGAGATTGCGGTTGCGGTCACCACCACCGATTCCGTGTTGCTGGAACGCGTCCCCGCCGAAGAGGTGGTGATCGGCGACCTGGAAGACCTGGAAAACCGCGCCGCCGGTTGCGATATGCTGATTACCCATACCCAGGGACGCCAGGCGGCGCAGCGGCTGGATCTGCCGTTTTTCCGCTACGGCCTGCCGCTGTTCGACCGGCTGGGCGCCGCGCACAAATTGAGCGTTGGTTATCGTGGCACGCGCGGCCTGATCTTCGAGATCGGCAATCTGTTCATCGACCACCTGCCGCATGTCCATCCCGATACCTGGGCATTGCCGGGAGAGCGCCATGCGCCGGCTGAAACTCGTCACTGAACATCCATTGGGAGGACCCTCCATGAAAGTTGCTTTTGCCACTGAAGACATGCTGCATGTCGATGCCCATTTCGGCTGGGCGAAAAATTTCGCCATTTACCAGATTTCGGCTGAAAACCACCGCTTTGTCGAAGCCATCCAGTTCGACGGCAACCTCAAGGAAGACGGCACGGAAGACAAGCTGCTGCCGAAAATAGACGCGATACGCGATTGCGCCATCGTCTACGTCGCCGCCATCGGCGGCACGGCGGCGGCCAAGGTGGTCAACGCCAAAGTGCATCCGATCAAGGTGTTGCAGCCCGAGCCGATTGCGGAATTGCTGGAACGCCTGCAAAAGGTGCTGCAAGGCACGCCGCCGCCGTGGCTGCGCAAGGCGCTGACCAAGGGGCAGGAACGCGTGCTGAATTTCGACGAAGAAGAAGGAGCCGGTCATGCCTGACGCCACCTTATTGGAAAAGCCGAAAACGGTGCTGCCGGATTCGGTGTTCATCGCCGAACTGGTAAAGCAGTGGCGCGCCCAAGACACCTACGACACCTGGGAAGGTAAATCGAATGCCGATCTGCTGGAACCCTACGTGATCGACAAGGAAAAGCGCAAGGAAATCCCCATCATCGCCGATCCCGACCCGGAAACGCTGTGGCGTATAGAGTTGTTCTACAACGCGGTGGGGCTGGCCATCGAGCGCCAGACCGGAGTGATGGTGTCGCCGATGATGAAAATGCACCACGAAGGCTTTGGCAAGCTGGTGCTGTTGGCCGGTCGTCTGGTGGTGATCAACAAGCAATTGCGCGACGTGCATCGTTTTGGCTTTTTGAGCTTTGAGAAACTCGCCGAGGAAGGCGACAAGCTGGTGAATGCCGGGGTGGCGATGATACGCCAGTTTCCCGAGGTGGCGAATTATGGATAACGAGGAACTCAAGGCGCGGGTCAAGAAACTCAACGCCCAGGCGACCCAGCTCAAAATGGACTTGCATGACCTGTCCGAAGAACTGCCGCTTAACTGGGAAAAGATACCCGAACTGGCGGCGCGCACCCATGAAGCCTACAAATCGCTGGCACAGGCGCGCAAGCAGTTGGCTGGAAATTGATTTTTATTATTTGAGGAGAAAAAAATGTCGGTGTTTTCCGTAACCCTGCCCAGCGGCGTGGAATGGGTGCCCCAGTTCGTCAAGAGTATCAACGTGGAGAAATGCATAGGTTGCGGGCGTTGTTTCAAGGTGTGCGGTCGCGCCGTGCTGCAACTGATGGGCGTGGACGAGGAGGGCGCACTCATCGCGGTGGACCCGGACGAGGATGACGATGAAGAATACGAAAAAAAGGTGATGACTGTTCACTCTATCGAGAACTGCACCGGCTGCGAAGCCTGCGCCAAGATTTGCCCGAAAAAGTGCTACGTTCACGCGCCAATGCCGGTTTGAGTTTTTGTAGGGGCGACCTCCCGGTCGCGAACCCTGTCTCATTCCCACGCGCTGCGCTCATCGTTACACACATCTTTTCAATCATTTGATTACATGCAGAAAAGATGGGGCACGGCGTTCCCTCCCCTTCAAGGGGAGGGTTAGGGTGGGGATGGGGTGGAAGACGCAGGCAACAATGTAAGATATTGGTTTTAGCCTGTGTCGTTCTACCCCATCCCCCTCCCAGCCTCCCCCTTGAAGGGGGAGGGGCTTCCCGCTCCGACTTGTGTATAACGATGAGCGCGTTGCGTGGGAATGCCGTCAACGCCGCGCCGCGGCGAGTGTCCTGCGGCTTTGGCGCGCCGGATTCGGGACGCGGCGCGTCCCGGGCTGCACTCCCACGCAGCGCGTGGGAACGAGTAGGTCTTAAAGAAACAACCCGCCGGTCGCGAACCCTCGAAAGTTCGCGACTGGGATAAATTATCAATTAAGGAGAGAAACATGGACGAAACCGTCGGTTACATCAATTTCGCCAGCGCCGAGGATGTGGCGCTGCATGCGCTGAAATTCGCCCGTGATCCGGCACAAGGGCACATCCGGCTGGTGCAGCTGATATTCGAGCTGATGAAACAGCCGGAACCGGACCAGGCCGAACTGGACAAGCTGCTGAAGCGCTGAACGAACGCTAAGGTCGGTGGCATCCCATAGGATTTTCAACCCGTACTATCACAAGGAGTAAAGTCGTGAAGAAGCACAATATCGCAATAGTTGGCCTGGGACGTGTCGGTTCGGTGTTCCTCAATGAAATGCTGGGCGCGAACGTCAGCGGCGTCAAACTCGTGGCCGCCGTGGAAAAATCCGAAACCCCGGCCAAGGCGCTCGCCGCAAAGTCCCACATCAAGGTCATGTCGCTCGACGAATTGGTCAATGAGGGCGACAAGATCGACGTGGTGTTCGACCTCTGCGGCGGCGCCAATGTCGCCGATGAGCTGACCCAAAAATATGCCGCCAAGGGCAACAAGCACACCATCGTCGCCCCCGAGCGCATGGCGCACCTGATGCTCATGCTGATGGAAAACCAGAAGAACCTGCCGGACGTGCATCCGCAGCCGTAACAGTTCACCCCGCGCGGGGTGCGGTAACAGCGCCGCGCCTTGCGCGATATGCCGGGAGCAGGAATATGAATAGCTTGAACCATGCCGGCGCTTCCGCCGCCACCCGCGCGCTTGCCTGGGTGATAGGCGCGGAGCCGTACCGTTCGGCAATGCTGCGCGGCGTCAATGGCGACGATTTCGACCGCTTGCGGGCGCGTGGTCTTCCCATTGGCGATGTGCGCTGGAACGAGCCTGCCGGAAACTGCGCGCCGCTACGCGACGACGAATTCCAGGATGTGCTGGATTTGCTGCTCGAATACCGCGCCGACAACGGCAGCGAAACAGCCTGGCTCGCCAGCGCGGTGGCCGCCGCCTGCCTGGGCGGCAACCACCTGTGGCAGGATTTGGGACTAGCCAACCGGCAGGAGCTGTCCGACCTGTTGCAAACCGCTTTTCCCGCTCTTTATGCCCGCAACACCGGCAACATGAAATGGAAGAAATTCTTCTACAAGCAACTGTGCGAGCGCGCCGAAGTGCAAGCCTGCCGTGCGCCTAGCTGCGCGGCGTGCGCTGATTACGCCCAGTGTTTTGCTCCCGAATAATTACAGCGTTTTCAACTATAGTGGACCCCAAATTTAAGACAATGGTTTAAGCTGTGCGCGGTCATCAAGGAGAAATGAGATGGGCGAAGCAAAGAGGCGAGAAGTGCATACCCCCGAGTTCCCATGGCTCATCAATCAATAAGCTGCCGGCGTTGGCTGCGCGTCTCCCGGCCAACGGTTTTCGAATAGTATCTCGGCGACCGGCAGACGTTTGCCCCAGCCGGCGTCCTCGAACATCGGGCGCGGATAGAATTCCGGCACCGGACCCAGGCACAGCACACCCACCGGCTGGGCGCTTTCGGGCAGCGCGAGGAGTTGCGCGAGCGCCTGCGGGTCGAAGAAGGACACCCAGCCCAGCCCCAGCCCTTCGGCGCGCGCGGCCAGCCACAGGTTCTGGATTGCGCAGGCGACCGAGGCCAAGTCCATTTCCGGCAGGGTGCGGCGTCCGACGATGTGCTGCTCCCGCCCCGGCATCAGCACCGCGACCAGGAGTTCGGCGCAATCCAGGATGCCTTCGATTTTCACTTGTTGGAATTCCTCGTTGCGCGACGGCAGCGCGCGGGCGGTGGCTTGCCGCTCGGTTTCCACCAGGCCGTGAATGCGCTGCCGCAGCGCCGTGTCGGTGATGCGCAGGAAACGCCAAGGCTGCATGTAGCCCACCGAGGGCGCTTGATGCGCCGCGGCTATCAGCCGTTCGAGCGCGCCGGCGGGCATCGCTTCGGCGGAAAAATGGCGCATGTCGCGGCGTTCGGAGATGGTGCGATAAATGGCGGCGCGTTCGGCCTCGCTGTAGCGGTGGCGTTCGACGCTCGCGGGTGTTTCCACGCCAGCCGGTTGCGCCAGCGCCTGACGGAGATATTCGACCGGCAGGCCGTAGCGCGCTGCCAGGGTGTCGGCGCTCTCGAAGCTTTCGCGGATGTCTTCCAGCCAGCCGTCCAATCCGCTGGAAAGCGAGCGCCCGGCGCGTTCCCCGGCTTTTGCACCACCCCCGGCCATGTCGTATTTTTCCGCGTAGCCGCGCGGCGTCACCATCAGGCCGTCGCGCATATAGGTATTGGAATTGCCGATCAACACCGTGGCGAGCATGCCGATTTCGCATTCGGCCATGAGTTCCAGCGTGGTGAATGCTATGCTCTGCTTGCTGCGGTAGGCGGATTTGACTATCGCCACCGGAGTCTCCGGCTTCCTGCTCAATAGCAGCAAACGTTGCGCTTCGATGATTTGCCCGGTGCGGCGACCGCTTTTCGGGTTGTAGAGCGCAATGACGAAATCGGCTGCTGCCGCAGCGGCGAGGCGTCGGGCGATGACCGGCCAAGGGGTGAGCAGGTCGGATAAGGAGATGGCGCAAAAATCGTGGGTCAGCGGCGCGCCCACCAGTGCGGCGCAGGCATTGAGCGCCGATGCGCCCGGCACGATTTCCACCGCGATATCCGAGGCAGGCGTCCAGCCGGCTTGGAACAGCACCTCGAAAGTAGGTCCGGCCATGCCGTAAACGCCTGCATCGCCGGAAGAAATCAGCGCGACCAAACGCCCTTCCCGTGCCAGCGCCAAGGCTTCAACCGCCCGGTCCAGCTCCTCGGTCATGGGGCGTTTGATCACCTGCTTGCCGTGCAGCAGGTCTTCCACCAGGCGGATGTAGGTGGTGTAGCCGATTACCGTATCAGCCAGGGCGATTGCGTCGCGCGCCGCCTGGGTCATGTGTTCCCGGCCTCCTGGGCCGATGCCGACCAGGGTTATTTTGCCGATTTTAGTCATGGGGAATCCTTGCAATTGAGATGGTTGCGTTGCGCCCGTCCGCGCCGTGCAGCTTATATTTTTCGACGATCAGATGCGTCATGTCGGCGTCGGCGGCAAGCAGCGCCGCGCTTTCCGCGACCGAGGGCGTGCCGGTGTGGCGGCGTACCGTTTCGGACGGATGGGGAACCGGCACGGCGGCCAGTATCGCCGCCGGGTAAAAAACGATGTCCCAACGGTGAATTGCCGCCAGCGCCAGGATGCCCGGTTCGTCGCGTTTCAGGTCGATGCTGGCGGCGACCGCCACATCGCCAACCGTTGCGCTCGCCAGCGCCAAAGCCTGGTCCAGCGCCTGTTGCAGGGTTTCCAGCGGCGTACCCCGGTCGCAGCCTATGCCTACGGCAAGTCTCATTCCTGTCCTTCCGGCGGACGATAGATCACCAACTTGCCGGCCAGCGCCGGTGATGTCGGCATCTTGCGCCGACTCACCCAGAGCACGCCGGCGTAATCGTCCGGGTTCACATCCTCAATGCGCTCAAACAGGTGGATATTGGCCGGCAGCGGCGTTTCCCCCGGCCACCAATCGCGGCTCCCCGCTTCCTGGACAAAAGCCACTGCTTCGTCGTTAACCACTGCCGCGCAAGCACGGGTGACGGCATCCTTGGAGGCTTCCAGCCGCCAGCCCAGTTCCCGCCCGAGTATGTCCACGGTGATCGTCCCGCGCACGTCTGATGCCGTGGTGAGCACTGGAACCACCCCCATCGCTTCCGCCAGATGCACGGCCAGCGCGTTGCCCCCGCCCTTGTGCCCGGATAGCACCGGAATCGCAAAGCGCCCGGCTTCATCCAGCACCACGATGCCGGGGTCTTGTTCCTTGCCCTTCAGATGAGGGGCAATCAAGCGCACCACAGCGCCCAGCGAGACGATGCAAACGATGCCGTCGAAAGCGGCAAACAACGCCGGAACCTGGTCGCCGGTCTTGCCGCTGTAACAAGTGGCAACGCCTGGAGCGGCTGCCTCGGCAATGGCGCGAAACTTTTCCGGGGCAAACAGGCGAGCGCCCGGCAAGGCGGCAACCACTTTGCCGGCCAGCGCGATGCCGTGGCGGGTGATGGCGACGACGGCCACAGAGGACAGAGGACAGAAGACAGAGGACAGATTTTGAGGAGAAGTGATTTTGAGGCTGCAAGCTGACTTCGAGACAGGTTTTTCTGTTTTCTGTTCTCTGTCTTCTGTCTTCTGTCGCCGCCCCGGATTGTGAATCAGCATCAGAGAAAGATAGGATACCGCCTCGCCGCGCAGCACGGCAACGTTGCGCACCACGCGCTCGTCGGGCGTGCCGACTTTTTCGACGAACACCGCTTCATGGGTGAGACCGCGCCGGGCGAGGAGATTGAGCACCTCGTCCAGCATGGGCTTTACTTTGAGCAGCACCAGGCTGTCGAATTCGTCGAGCAGGTGGTCTATCACCGCGACGCTGTAGGACGCAGGGATCACCGCCAGCGTATCGTCGGCATCGGCCAGGGGGAAAGTAACGGCGGCGGCAGCCGCGCAATAGGAACTGACACCGGGCAAGACTTCGACCGCCACCGTCGGCGCTAGTATACGCACCGCACGGGCGAGATGGCCGAATGTGGAATACGTGGAAGCATCCCCTTCAACCAAAAACAGCACATCGCGCCCGCTCGCCAGCAACTCCAGCGTCCGCGCCGCCGCCCGCGCCCAGGCGCGCGCCAGCACATCCTGGCGGGTGGTCATGGGGAACACCAGCGGCTCGGCATCATGCGGAATCGCGAAACCGCCACGGCGCGCGATGTCGAGCGCATAGGAGGCTTCGCCTTCCTTCTTCACCGGATAAGTCCAGCGTCCGTCGCCGGCCAGCGCGGCAGCGGCGCGCCGGGTGATATCGTCGGGGTGACCGGGACCTAGGGAAACGCCGATCAGGCGACCGAATTGTTGGTGCATGGTAATCCTGGATTTCTTAGTCTAACGGTGTGGGTAAAGCCTGATAGGACGCAATATGCTCATCCTACGGCACTATACTTTGCGCGGCCACGATTTGCGCATTTATCCATCGTCTCGCGGGCGCGGCTTCCGCGTTGCAAATTGCTTGTGTGGTAATGCCACACGGCGCAATTTGCGCAGCAATCGCATCCCGCGAGACGCGGCTAAATCCGCAAATTGTGGC
>Ga0172380_10008695_pt1 | contig 11009 bp, 9 predicted proteins | sample Leawe162metaG_FD_119747 | JGI IMG/M metagenome (GOLD analysis project Ga0172380, IMG submission 119747) | Leachate microbial communities from a municipal landfill in Southern Ontario, Canada - Leachate well 162 metaG | ecosystem: Engineered > Solid waste > Landfill > Unclassified | place...
GGCTGGATTGCACGGTTTTCCGGGCGCATGGCGGCGTTGCAACTCCTTGGAATGGAACGACCATTCCGCGTCGTTGCGCCTTGCCCTGCACCCGGAAAACCGCACACTCCAGCCCGTTCAACGAAGGTTTCTAGGTTCAATCATGGGGGCGTAGTCAATCAGTTTCACCACGGGAAATTCGAAGTGGTGGCGGCAGCCAAGCGCTTCGCTTTCAAAGCGGTCAGGTCGCCAATGGGTGTGGTCGTCAGCCAGCACCGCCAAGCTGGCGATGGGGCGATCAAATCGGTCGTAGAGGCGATAATTGTAAGTAAACATCCGTCGCGCAAAGCCTGCTTCGCGTTCGCCTTGCACTTCAACGTGGATGTAGAGCCATTCTTCCGCCCCCGTCAGCAATGTCACCTGCATCAGCGCATCGGCAAAGCGTTCGCCGATCTCGGCGTCGCGCACTACTTGGCGCAATTCCGTATTGCAGGCGTGGTAGCCGCAACGCCAGTCGATACGATTATGCGCGTCAGGAAAGTAGAACGCCATGAATTCGGGGAAGTAGCGTTCCAACGCCTCTTTCCAGGGACTGTCGTAGTCATCGGAGAGCGGAAGGCTGTCGGATTGAGTCATGAAAAGTCAGTTTTCGATGGGGGATAAGCGCGGCAGGTTTGTTGTGCCTATCCTGGCTACTTCAAAAATTGCAACGATTCAGCAACCAAATTCATCTATCAATAAATGATAATGTTAGTGTCCGGCAAATCAAACCGGACAGTTTCCCCCGCGCAAGGCATGTCGGGCGCGCCCGGATTCCGCAAAGCTTTATGCCTTCTCGCGGGAGGAAATTGTCCGGTTTGATTGCTCCCGGCGGGCGCGACTTTCGCGTTGCAAATTGCTTGTGTGCTCATTTCCACACGGCGCAATTTGCGCCTTGCATTGCATCCCGCTGGAAACAATCCAATCCGGACAATTTCCTCCCGCGAGAAGGCATATCCGGGCGCTTGCGGCTTATTTGACGACGACTTTCAGTTCGCCCTTGGCATACATTGTGGCGACTTTGTCGAGCATGATGGGCTTGATGTTGGCTGCCTGACCGGAGGAGCCGAAGGCGTTGAAGCGCGCCATGCAGATTTCCTTCATCCCTTTGGTTGCTGCGGCAAGGAATTTGCGCGGGTCGAAGTCCTTGGTGTTTTCCGCGAGGTATTTGCGGATCGCGCCGGTGGAGGCCATGCGCAGGTCGGTGTCGATGTTCACCTTACGCACGCCGTGCTTGATGCCTTCGACGATTTCTTCGACCGGCACGCCGTAGGTTTGCGGCATGGCGCCGCCGAAGTCGTTGATGATTTTCAGCCATTCCTGCGGCACCGAGCTTGAGCCGTGCATGACCAGGTGGGTGTTGGGTATCTTGGCGTGGATTTCCTTGATGCGGGAAATCGCCAGCACATCGCCTGTCGGCGGACGGGTGAATTTGTACGCGCCGTGACTGGTGCCGATGGCGATGGCCAGCGCGTCCACGCCGGTGGCCTTGACGAATTCGGCTGCCTCGGTTGGATCGGTCAGCAGTTGGTCGTGGGTCAGCGCGCCTTCCGCGCCGTGGCCGTCTTCCTTTTCGCCGTGGCCGGATTCGAGCGAACCCAGGCAGCCCAACTCGCCTTCGACGGAGACGCCGACGGCATGGGACATTTCCACCACTTTGCGGGTAACTTCAACGTTGTATTCGAAGCTGGACGGGGTTTTGCCGTCTTCGAGCAGCGAGCCGTCCATCATCACGCTGGAAAAGCCGGAGCGGATCGCGTTGATGCATACGGCGGGCGATGCGCCATGATCCTGGTGCATGACCACCGGAATGTGCGGGTAGGCTTCGATGGCGGCTTCGATCAGGTGGCGCAGGAATGCCTCCCCGGCATATTTGCGCGCACCGGCGGAGCCTTGCATGATGACCGGGCTGTTGCAGGCGTCGGCGGCCTGCATAATCGCCTGCACTTGCTCCAGGTTGTTGACGTTGAACGCCGGCAGGCCGTAGCCGTTTTCAGCGGCGTGATCCAGCAATTGACGCATAGAAACTAATGGCATGTGATTCCCTCCTTAAAAATATTGTGGTTTAGGTGATTTCCAGAAATGAATATCCCACCTGGCTTGCCTTTTTACTCATCTACGGCGTTGCAAAAATGGTTGCATAGCCTGGCTATGCGCCCATTTTTGCGCCTTGTAGATGAGCAAAAATTCTGCGCCATCTGGGATATTCATTCCTGGAAATCAGCTTTATAAATCCTTGGTGGCGCTCTGCTCGCCGACCTTGATGATTTTCATGGTGTTGGTGCCGCCCGATTTGCCTATCGGCTCGCCGATGGTGAATACCATCAGGTCGCCTTTTTGCACCGCGCCGCGCTTTAGCAGTTCCTGTTCCGCTTCGATCAGGATGATGTCGCGGTCATTGGTGGAGGACAGGAAGTTGATCGGATGCACGCCGCGATACAGCGTCAGTTTGCGGCGCGTTTCGACCACCGGGGTTAGCGCGAAAATCGGCACGTCCGAATCCACCCGCGACATCCACAGGGCGGTGGAGCCGGATTCGGTGAGTGCTGCGATTGCCTTTATGTCCAGGTGATGCGCGGCGAATATCGCCGACATGGCGATGGACTGGTCGATTTTGGTGTATTCGCGGCTCAGGTCGAGGTTGAGCGTCTCGGTCATGTTTTCCTTTTCCGCTTCCAGGCACACGCGGTTCATTGCGGCAACCGCATCCACCGGGTACAGTCCGGCGGCCGTTTCGGCGGACAGCATGACCGCGTCGGTGCCATCGATCACCGCGTTGGCGACATCGGACACTTCGGCGCGGGTCGGAATCGGGCTGTTAATCATGGATTCCATCATTTGCGTAGCGGTTATCGCCAGCTTGTTGCGCATCCGCGCCATGCGGATCATGCGTTTTTGCAGCGCGGGCACCGCTGCATCGCCGACTTCCACGCCCAGGTCGCCGCGCGCCACCATGATCGCGTCAGAAGCGTCGAGGATGCCGTCCAGCGCGCCGACCGCCTCGGCGCGTTCGATTTTCGCCACCAGCTTGCTCTTGCCGCCCGCCGCCTGCATCAGGCGGCGCGCCAGCACCATGTCGCCGCCGTCGCGCGGGAAGGAAACCGCAAGATAATCGGCTTGCAGCGCCGTTGCGGTTTTGATGTCTTCCATGTCCTTGTCGGTTAGCGCCGTGGCAGACAGGCCGCCGCCCTGGCGGTTGATGCCCTTGTTGTTGGACAGCACACCGCCGTTCACCACCTGACAGATGATTTCGCTGCCGGAGACTTTTTCCACCCATAGCACGATGCGCCCGTCGTCCAGCAACAGGGTGGTGCCGCGGTTGACATCCTCGACCAGTTCTTTGTAATCCAGCCCGACGCGCTGCTGGTCGCCCAGCGTGCAGTTGGCATCAAGGATGAACTGTTCGCCGCGCGTCAGTGCAACTTTCCCGGCGGCGAATTTGCCGATGCGTATTTTGGGACCTTGCAGATCGACCAGCAGCCCCACCGGCCTGTGCAGTTCGCGCGCCAATTGGCGCACCAGCGTTGCGCGCGCCATGTGTTCATCCACCGTGCCGTGGGAAAAATTCATGCGCACCACATCCACCCCGGCCTCCAACATGCGCCCCAGCACTTCGGGAGAGCTGGAGGCAGGGCCTAGCGTGGCAACGATCTTGGTTCTTCTTCTCATTTTAGTGAGGAGTGAGGGGTGAGGAGTGAGGAGCGGCATCCCTCGAATCTCCTCACGCCTCACTCCTATCTCCTCACTGATTTGCGCGTTGTTCAAGTATTTCCACAGCCGGCAGTTTCTTGCCTTCGAGGAATTCCAGGAAAGCGCCGCCGGCGGTGGAGATGTACGATACCTTGTCGTAGATGTCGTATTTCTGGATCGCGGCTATCGTATCGCCGCCGCCGGCCAGGGTGAACGCCTGGGTGTTGGCGATGGCCATGGCGATAGTTTTGGTGCCCGCGCCGAATTGGTCGAATTCAAACACGCCGACCGGACCGTTCCATACCACGGTGCCGGCCTTCATGATGATGTCGGCGATTTCCTGCGCGCTCTTCGGGCCGATGTCGAAAATCATGTCGTCGTCGGCTACATCTGCGGCATCCTTGAGCACTGCCGGCTCGTTGGCGTCGAACTGCTTGCCGACCACTACATCCACCGCGATGGGGATGGTTGCATTGCGCGCGGTCATTTTGGTCATCAGCGCTTGTGCTGTGGGAACCAGATCGTCCTCGCTCAAGGATTTGCCGATGTTCTTGCCGGTTGCCTTGAGAAAAGTGTTGGCAATGCCGCCGCCGACGACCAGTTGATCGACTTTTTCGGACAGCGCTTCAAGCACGGTCAGTTTTGTAGAAACTTTGGAACCGCCGACGATGGCGACCATAGGCCGCGCCGGGTTGAGCAGCGCCTTGGTCAGCGCATCCAGTTCTTCGGTCAGCAAGATGCCGGCGCAGGCCACCGGCGCGTATTTGGCAATACCGTGGGTGGAAGCTTCGGCGCGGTGCGCGGTGCCGAAGGCGTCCATCACGAATATGTCGCACAGCGCAGCATATTTCTTTGCGGTGTCATCGACGTTTTTCTTTTCGCCCTTGTTGACGCGGCAGTTTTCCAGCACCACCAGTTCACCCTCGGCCACGTCAAAACCGCCATTCACCCAGTCCTTGACTAAGCGCACCGGCTTGCCCAATTTAGCGGCAATCACGTCCGCCACCGGCTTGAGGGAGATTTCCTCGCTCCACTCGCCTTCGGTCGGGCGTCCCAGATGGGATGTCACCATCACCTTGGCGCCGGCCTTCATGGCATGTTCGATGGTAGCCATGGAAGCGCTGATGCGCGCGTCGGAAGTGACTTTGCCTTCCTTGACCGGGACGTTAAGGTCGGCGCGAATGAAGACGCGCTTGCCCTTTAAATCCAGGTCGGTCATTTTGATTACGTTCATGGTGTTTTCTCCTAGAGAAGTGAGGAGTTAAGAGTGAGGAGTGAGGAGTAAAAGCGGAGAAGGTTTTACACTCCTCACGCCTAACTCCTTACTCCTTACCGACTTATTTAGAAACGTGTTCCATCAAACGCTAAAGTGATGAGCGGGGATCAAAAGCGGAGGGAGGTTTTTACTCCTCACTCTTAACACCTCACTCCTCACTGCCTTACTTGGAAACATGCTCCACCAAACGCAGCATGTTGCAGGTATAGCCGTACTCGTTGTCGTACCAGGCCACGACCTTAACGAAGGTGGTGTCCAGCGCGATGCCGGCTTCGGCGTCGAATATGGACGGGGTGCTACAGCCACGGAAATCGGTGGCGACCACTTTTTCGTTGGTGTAGCCCAGCACACCCTTCATCGCGCCTTCAGAGGCGGCTTGCATGGCCTTGCAGATTTCCTCGTAGGTGGCTTCTTTATTCAGTTCCACGGTCAGGTCAACCACGGAGACATCGGAAGTCGGGACGCGGAAGGCCATGCCGGTGAGCTTTTTGTTCAGTTCAGGCATGATTTTGCCGAGTGCCTTGGCGGCGCCGGTGGAAGACGGGATGATGTTTTCCAGAATGCCGCGTCCGCCGCGCCAGTCTTTGTTGGACGGGCCGTCCACGGTTTTTTGGGTGGCGGTGGCGGCATGCACGGTGGTCATCAGGCCGCGCTTGATGCCCCAATTGTCGTGCAGCACCTTGGCGACAGGCGCTAGGCAGTTGGTGGTGCAGGAAGCGCCGGAAACGATGGTTTCACCGGCGTATTTCTCGTGGTTCACGCCGTACACGAACATCGGGGTGTCGTCCTTGGACGGAGCGGACTGGACAACCTTCTTGGCGCCGGCGTCGATGTGCTTCTGGCAGGTTTCCTTGGTCAGGAAAAAGCCGGTGCAGTCGATCACCAGATCGGCGCCCACTTCGTTCCATTTCAGATTGGCGGGGTCGCGCTCGGCGGTCAGGCGGATGGTCTTGCCGTTAACCACCATATTGCCGTTCTCGGCGGCCACATCACCGTTGAAGCGGCCATGCACGGAGTCGTATTTCAGCATATAAGCCAGATAATCCGGTTCGAGCAGGTCGTTGATTGCGACGATCTCGATGCCGGGGAAATCCTTAGCGACGGCACGAAACACCATGCGACCGATGCGACCAAAACCATTGATGCCAACTTTAATTGCCATGCTTCATCTCCTTAAAATAAAAAATATTTGAGCCGCTAGAGACGCTTAAGACACAGAGCATCTTTAGCGGCGTAAAGGTCTTACAGGATACCCTTAACGGTGTTGACCACGTTCTCCACGGTAAAGCCGAAGTGCTTGAACAGCACCCCTGCCGGGGCGGATTCGCCGAAGCTGTGCATGCCGATCACAGCACCATCGCCGACGTATTTATACCAGCCGTCGGTGACGCCGGCTTCCACCGCCACGCGTTTGACGCCCTTGGGCAACACGCTGTCCTTGTAAGCCTGATCCTGGCGGTCGAACACGTTGGTGGACGGCATGGACACCACGCGGGTGGCGATGCCCTGTTCATCCAGCACTTTCTTGGCATCCAGCGCCAACTGGACTTCCGAACCGGTGGCAATCAGCACCATCCTGGGGCTGGCTGCATCGGCCAATACATAAGCGCCCTTGGCGATATTGGCGATTTGCGCCGCTTCGCGCTTCTGGAAATTGAGGTTCTGGCGGCTGAAAATCAGGCTGCTCGGACCGCTGGTTTTTTCCACTGCGGCTGCCCAGGAAACGGCGGATTCCACCGTATCGCACGGACGCCACACGTCCATGTTGGGGATCATGCGCAATGTCGCGGTCTGCTCCACCGGCTGGTGGGTCGGGCCGTCTTCGCCCAGACCAATCGAATCGTGGGTGAATACGTAAATCACACGCTGCTTCATCAATGCCGACATGCGTAGCGCATTGCGCATGTATTCCGAGAACATCAGGAAAGTGCCGCCGAACGGCAGCAAACCGCCGTGCAGCGCCATGCCGTTCATGATGTGCGCCATGCCGAATTCGCGTACGCCGTAGCTGATATAGTTGCCGGTGCTCTTGCCCTTGATATGGTGGCAACCACTCCAGTTGGTCAGGTTCGAGCCGGTGAGATCCGCAGAGCCGCCGAGAAACTCGGGCAGCGCCTGCGCCAGACCGTTGATGCAGTTTTGCGAAGCCTTGCGGGTGGCGATGGTTTCCGCCTTCTCATTGGTCTTATTGATGAAGTCGGCGGCATGCTGCTTCCAGTTGGCCGGCAACTCATTCGCCATGCGGCGCTTGAATTCGGCGGCTTCCTCGGGGAAGGCTGCGGCATATTCGGCGAGCTTGTTATTCCACAGCGTTTCCAGCCCCTGCCCCTTGGTGCGGCAATCCCAGCCTTCGTACACGTCGGCGGGGATTTCGAACGGCGGATGGTTCCAGCCGATGTTGGCGCGCGTCGCGGCGATTTCGGCATCGCCCAGCGCCGCGCCATGCACATCGTGGGTGCCTTCCTTATTGGGCGAACCCTTGCCGATGATGGTTTTGCAGCAAATCAGCGTGGGCTGGTCGGTGTTTCGCTTCGCCAGTTGCACGGCGGCATCCACTGCCACCGGGTCGTGGCCGTCCACGCCGGGAATCACATGCCAGCCGTAGGCCTCGAAGCGCTTGGCGGTGTCGTCGGTGTACCAGCCCTCAATGTGACCGTCGATGGAAATGCCGTTGTCGTCCCAGAACGCGATCAGCTTGCCCAGGCCCCAAGTGCCGGCCAGCGCGCAGGCTTCATGGGAAATGCCTTCCATCATGCAGCCGTCGCCCAGAAACACATAAGTGTGGTGATTGACGATCTCGTGACCGGGCTTGTTGAATTGCGCCGCCAGCAGTTTTTCCGCCATCGCCATGCCCACCGCGTTGGTGATGCCCTGACCAAGCGGGCCGGTGGTGGTTTCCACGCCGGGAGTGTAGCCGTATTCGGGATGCCCTGGGGTTTTGGAATGCATCTGGCGGAACTTTTTCAGTTCGTCCATCGGCAGGTCGTAGCCGGTAAGATGCAGCAGGGAATAAATCAGCATTGAGCCATGACCGTTGGATTGCACAAAACGGTCGCGGTCGAACCACTTGGGGTTGGCCGGATTGTGGCGCAGGTGGTGGTTCCACACCACTTCGGCAATTTCCGCCATGCCCATGGGCGCGCCGGGATGGCCGGAATTGGCTTTTTGCACCGCATCCATGGACAGGGCGCGAATCGCATTCGCTAAATCTTTACGGGTTGCCATAGATTCGTTCCTTTTTCACGTAGGGGAATTTTTATTAAAAACTCAATTATCGCCTTATCGCAACAAGATAGACAATAAAACATTTTTTTGTTACAGGAGTATTTTTTATGGAACTTTGGACACCATGTTGAAATGTATCGTGAAGTACGAAGCCAATTGAAGACGCGGACGAAGTCACTTCACTGCTTTCAATTCCCGATAGAAATTCTCATGGGCGCCGACCAGCAGCAACAATCGGGTGGCGGGGTCGTATTCGTAGGCGAGCAGCAAAGAGTTTCCTTACACATTGAAATTTATAGACGAAAACGCCCGCCAAATCACCTTTCTTGGGTTCGCCCAAGGCGGGGTTGGCAACGATGGCGGCGACGGCATCGTCTACGTCGGCTTTTTGATTTGGATGCAGGCGCTTGTAGGCGCGGCGGAAACCGCTGCCTTGCAAGACCTCAACCACGCGTGGCCTTCCGGCACAAACGGCGTGGCGTCTTCGCGTCCTGCCGTCCGCACTATCAGCAAGTCGCGGACGAAATCGACCGGCAAGTCGGGATTATCCAAAGCGGCTTTACCAATTTTGTCCCAAAACTCGATTTGTCCCGCAATGGTGCGGCATTCCGCCCTGGCGTGGGACTTTGCATCTTCGTATAACAGATCGTCGATACGGATTGGCATACCCATGATTTTCCCCTGCTACAAATTGTTGCTTTATTTAGTCTAGCGGCTCCCGCAATCCGAATCAATAGTAAGGGGATTCCCAGCAGGGTAAATTTGTTCTCGGCACGGAAAAAACCGATTTACCGCAGAGGACGCGGAGGACGCAGAGGAAGAGTATGAGGGTTTTCCTCTGCGTCCTGCGCGTCCTCTGCGGTGAGAAAGGTTTTGTCTTTATGGATTGCCCTCCATGAGTCGAGCAGAGTCGCGCTAAGATTACCTGGAATTCATGAATGTTTCCCATCATTGATTTTCATCAAGAATCTCTGAGAACAAATTTACCCTGGGATTCCCAGGAATGAATATCCCACTTGGGCTTGCCTTTTTACGCATCGACTGCGTTGTAAAAATGGTTGCCTAACACAGGCTATGCAACCATTTTTGCGCCTTGTCGATGAGCAAAAATTCTGCGCCATCTGGGACGCCTAAGCCTCTGGCCTTCACGCACTTCGCTCCCGTATCCACGCCTTCCATTCCTGAAACAATTCGGGATCCAAAGCGGCGATTACCGAGCGTTTCCATAAGTCGTCCCGCCAGAAATCGTCGTTCGCCAGCGTACACATTGCCCCGCCCGCTTCCTCCAGGATCAGCGATCCGGCCATATAGTCCCACAGTTTTTGTCCACCGTGCAGGTAAAGATCGAAACGCCCGGCGGCGGTATAGCACCAGTCCAGCGCGCTGGCGCCGAAATTGCGCTGGGAGGCAAAGGGTGGCGCCGCCGCGAGTTCCCGCGCCAAATCCTTCGCCAGCCGCTTGAAATCGACCGACGCCATCGCATGGCGCAACAGCGGGACGTGCGCCTTGATCGGCAGCCTCACGCCATCGAGATAGGCGCCCCGCCCCCGCTCGGCATGGAACATCTCGTCCGCCACCGGATCGTACACCGCGCCCAACACGCATCGACCGCCGCGCACCAAACCGACGGATACGGCGAAATAAGGCAAGCCATTGACGAAATTGGAGGTGCCGTCTATCGGGTCTATGCACCACAGCCCACTATCATTGGCTTCCCGCCACAAGCGGTGCTGCCGCTCATCGGGCATTTCCTCGCCCAGCACCGGGCAATCCAGCACTTCGCGCAGCCCGGAAACCAGCGCCGCCTGGGACGCCACATCGGCCTCGGTGAACAGACTGCCGTCGCTTTTCTGCTGGCGCGCCACTTTCAGGTAGCGGGGCATGATCTCAGTCTGGGCGACGGATTTGATGGTGGCGAGAACGGCTGGGAGCATGGTGTTTATTGTGAAGTGAGGAGTTAGGAGTGAGGTGTGAGGAGTGAAAAGCGCCACAAGGATTGCGGAATGGCGAAGCAAACCGAAAACATATCGATACTGCTAACTGTCGGCGCCAGCCACTCCTCACGCATTACGCCACTTGATCGAACAGCACATGCTGGGTATTTGCTCGCGCGGCCCCAGTCCAGTGCGCGCCACTTCCCGCATCGCCTCGAATAAATCGCGGCGCGCGTCGGCGGGTGCGGCTTCCTTGCGCGAGGCGTCGAGGCGACCGCGATATTGCAGCGCCAGATCGGCGTTAAAGCCGAAGAAATCCGGGGTGCATACCGCGCCATAAGCTTGCGCCACTTCCTGGGTTTCGTCCCACAGGTAGGGGAAAGGATAAGCGAATTCCTCCGCCACCCGCTTCATATTGTCGAAGGAATCTTCCGGGTAATCCGCCGGATCGTTGGCCATGATCGCAACACTGTTGACGCCATGCGCTTGCAGTTCCCGGCAATCGCGCACCAGCCGGTCACGTATCGATTTCACGTAAGGGCAATGGTTGCAGATGAACATCACCAGCAAACCATGCGTTCCGCGCAGATCGGCCAGACGATAGCGCCTGCCGTCCACGCCCGGCAGATCGAAATCCGCCGCCTTCCTGCCGAAATCGCACACCGGGGGTTGCAAGCTGACCATGACGCGTTCTCCTTGTTTTTTTAGAGGCTAGAGGCAGGGTAAATTTGTTCTCAGCACGGAAAAACCGATTCACCGCAGAGGACGCGGAGGACGCAGAGGAAGAGCATGAGGGTTTTCCTCTGCGTCCTCCGCGTCCTCTGCGGTGAAAAAGGTTTTGTCTTTATGGGTTGCCGCCATGAAGA
>Ga0172380_10008696_pt1 | contig 11006 bp, 7 predicted proteins | sample Leawe162metaG_FD_119747 | JGI IMG/M metagenome (GOLD analysis project Ga0172380, IMG submission 119747) | Leachate microbial communities from a municipal landfill in Southern Ontario, Canada - Leachate well 162 metaG | ecosystem: Engineered > Solid waste > Landfill > Unclassified | place...
ACCGCGAGGCAGGATTTCGTGGCGCTGACGCAGCGCATCGGCCGCGAGACCGGCGGGATCGGTACGCAGCGGTGGAATTCGACCCGGCGCGACGGCAGCGGCACCGCGGCCTGGCTGTTCCTGCGCGCCAAGGCCGTGCCCGAGAAGGCCGAGGAACTCTGTGCCATCCTCGCCGACGTGCTGGCCTCGGCGCGCCTCGACAACCGCGAGCGCATCCGCCAGATGGTGCTCGAAGCCAAGGCCGGGTTCGAGAGTTCGCTCGCCGGCATGGGCAACGGCATCGTTTCGATGCGGCTCAGGGCGCAGTTCAACGAGAGCGACTGGCTCAGCGAGCAGCTCGGCGGCGTCAGCCACTACTTCTTCCTGCGCGAGCTGGCGCAGCGGATCGACAGCGACTGGCCCAGCGTGCAGGCGGGGCTCGAGGCGATCCGCACGCACCTGCTCAACCGGGCGAACATGGTGGCCAACGTCACCGCCGACGCGCCGGCGATCGACGCCTTCCGGCCGCAGCTCGAGGCCTTTCTGGCAAACCTGCCCCAGGGCGGCCCGGCCGCCGGCGGCTGGGGTTTCGCCGCGACGCGCGGGTCCGAAGGGCTTACCTTCCCCGGCCAGGTCAACTACGTCGCCAAGGGCGCCAATCTCGGCGACTTCGGGCTCCGGCCGGGCGGCGGGCTGGCAGTCGCCATCAAGCACCTCAACACCACCTATATGTGGGACAAGATCCGGGTGCAGGGCGGCGCCTATGGCGGCTCCTCGAGCTTCGACCCGTTCTCGGGCAGCTTCGCCTTTACCTCGTATCGCGACCCCAACCTGCTCGCGACCCTCGCCAATTACGATGGGGCGGCGGCTTTCCTGCGCCAGCCGGTGGGCGAGCAGGATCTCACGCGCTCGATCATCGGCGTCATCGGCGCCATCGACACCTACCGGCTGCCTGACGCCAAGGGCTTCGTGTCCTTGCTGCGCGAGCTCGCCGACGATACCGAGGCGGCGCGCCAGCAGCGGCGCGAGGAGGTGCTGGGTGCGACCCGGCAGGACTTCCTGGCGCTGGCGGCCGCGCTCGACCAGGTGGCCCGGCACGGCGAGGTCGTGGTGCTGGGCTCGGAGACTGCGATCAGGGCGGCCAACGAGGAGCGCGGCGCGTTCCTCGAGGTCACCAAGGTGCTGTAGCCGGTTTGACTGAAAGGCAGGGTGCAGCCATGAGCAACGATGTCCATATTGTGTGTCCCAACTGCGCGGGCACCAACCGCGTGCCCGCCGGCAGAGACCCCCGCCAAGCCAGATGCGGGCGGTGCGGGGAGGCGCTGTTCACGGGCCATCCCGTGCCGGCCGATTCCGCCCAGTTCGACAAGCAGATCACCAGGAGCGACGTGCCCGTCGTCGTCGACTTCTGGGCCGACTGGTGCGGCCCGTGCCACGCCATGGCGCCGATCTACGAGCAGGTCGCCGACGAGCTGGAACCGCGGTTCCGCTTCCTCAAGCTCGATACCGAGGCCGAGCCGGCGATTGCCGGGCGCTACAATATCCGCGGCATCCCGACGCTGATGGTGTTCAGGGCCGGCAAGGTGCTGGCGCAGCGCGCCGGCGTGCAGGACCGCAACAGCCTCAAGGCCTGGCTGGCGCCATACGCCGCCTGAACCGCCGCCGCGCGGCTGCGTTATAGTGCGGCCATGGCAGAGCCGTTTCTCCACCGCGACCTGCGGGTCGCGCCCATCGACGTCTACATCGATCCGCCGCAGCCGCGGGCGCGGGCCATCATCACGCACGGCCACGCGGACCATGCGCGCGCCGGGCACGGGGCGGTTCTGGCCACCCCCGACACCATCGCCATCATGCAGGCGCGCTACGGGGAGAATTGCGCCGGGCGCTTCGAGCCTCTCGACTACGGCACCCCGCTACAGGTGGGCGGGGTCACGATCACCTTGTTTCCGGCCGGGCATATTCTCGGGTCGGCGCAGGTGCTGCTCGAACATGAAGGGCAGCGCATCGTCGTCACCGGCGACTACAAGCGGCTGCCCGACCGGACGGCGCAGCCGTTCGAGCCGGTCGCGTGCGACCTGCTCGTCACGGAGGCGACCTTCGGGCTACCGGTGTTCCAGCACCCCGATCCCGCCTCGGAAGTGGCCCGCCTGCTGCGCTCGGTCGCGGCCTTTCCCGCCCGCGCCCACGTCGTCGGCTGCTATCCGCTGGGCAAGGCGCAGCGCATGATCGCGCTGCTGCGAGCGGCCGGGTACGAAGCGCCGATCTACCTGCACGGGGCGATGCTGGCGCTGTGCGCCCTCTACGAGGCGCGTGGCATTGCGCTCGGGGAACTGCGTCATGCGCTGGACGTGCCCAGCGCCGATTTCGCCGGGCAGATCGTCATCGCCCCGCCATCGGCGCTCCGGGACCGCTGGAGCCGGCGCCTGCCCGATCCCGTGCTGTGCCTCGCCTCGGGCTGGATGAGCATCAAGCAGCGGGCGCGCCAGAGTGGCGTGGAACTGCCGCTGGTGATCTCCGACCACGCCGACTGGAACGAATTGCGGCAGACAATTGCCGAGACGGGTGCGCGCCGGGTCTGGGTCACGCACGGGGCCGAGGAAGCGCTGGTCTACCACTGCCGGCAACAGGGGCTCGAGGCCGAGCCGCTGGCGCTCCAGGCCTACGAGGATGGCGGGGAGGACGAGGATTGAAGGCCTTCGCGCAGCTCCTCGAACTGCTGGCGCTGACGCCGTCGCGCAACCGCAAGATCGAGGCGCTGGTCGAGTATTTGGGCCGCACCGCCGATCCGGGCCGCGGCTTTGCGCTGGCCATACTCACCGGGGCGCTCACCTTCAAGAACGTCAAGCCTGCGGTGCTGCGCGACGTGGTGATGCGCGAGGTCGATCCTTACCTGTTCGCCCTCAGCTACGACTATGTCGGCGATCTCGGCGAGACCATCGCACTGATCTGGCCGCATCAGGGGGAGGGCGAGGAGCTGCCCACGCTGAGCGGGGTGATCGAGCTGTTCAACACCACGTCAAAGGCCGAACTGCCAGGTCTCATCGGCTCGCTGCTCACCCGGGCGGGGATCAACGAGCGCTGGGCGTTGGTGAAGCTGGCCACCGGGGCGCTTAGGATCGGGCTCTCCGCCCGGCTGGCCAAGACCGCCCTCGCCGCCATGGGCGGCAAGCAGTTGCAGGACATCGAGGAGGTGTGGCACGGGCTCGTGCCGCCCTACGCCGAGCTGTTTGCCTGGCTCGACGGCAAGGCGGCGCGGCCCGAGATCGATCCGACGGTGCGGTTCCACCCGCTGATGCTGGCCAACCCCATCGAAGCCGACGATTTCGACAAGCTCGGCCCCGCCGACTTCGCGGCGGAGTGGAAATGGGATGGTATCCGCGTGCAGCTCATCGCCGCGAGGGGCAGGGTATCGATGTTCTCGCGCACCGGCGACGATATTGCCGCGGCGTTTCCGGACGTGGTCGAGAACGTCTTCGGCGACGGCGTTCTGGACGGCGAGCTGCTGGTCGGGCACGACTTCGATCCGGCCTCGTTCAACGATCTGCAGCAGCGCCTCAACCGCAAGCTCGCCGCGCCGAAGCACATCGCCGAGTTTCCTGCTTTCGTGCGCGCCTACGACATGCTGTTCGACGGTGACGAAGACATCCGCACGCTGGCGTGGAGCGAGCGCCGGGCCCGGCTCGAGGCGTGGTTCGTCCGGCATCCGCAGGCCAGGATTGATCTCTCACAAGTCCTCGCTTTCACCGGGTGGGAGGGACTGGCCGAGCTGCGCCGGCGCGGCGCCGCCGAGCACGGCCACGAGGGCGTGATGCTCAAGCGCAAGGCCTCGCCCTATGTCCCGGGCCGGCCCAAGGGCCTGTGGTTCAAGTGGAAGCGCGATCCCAACGTCGTCGACGCGGTCCTGATGTACGCCCAGCGCGGCCACGGCAAGCGCTCCTCGTTCTACTCCGACTACACCTTCGGGGTATGGAAGGAGGACGAGATCGTGCCCATCGGCAAGGCCTATTTCGGCTTCACCGATGAGGAACTCAGGCAGCTCGACCGATGGGTCAGGCAGAACACCGTGCAGTCCTTCGGCCCGGTGCGCGAGGTGCGCAAGGCGCTGGTGTTCGAGGTGGCGTTCGATTCGGCGCAGCGCTCGAGCCGGCACAAATCGGGGGTGGCGCTGCGCTTCCCGCGCATCAACAGGATCCGCTGGGACAAGCCCGCGGCCGAAGCGGCAACGCTCACCGACATGCAGATCTTCCTGGAGGCCACGTGATGTCCCTGAGTGCGATTGAACGCCGGATCGCGGCGCTGGCAGAGCAGATGCGGCAGGCGGCGGCCGTCGAGGATTTCGAAACGGCGGCGCGGCTGCGCAACGAGATCGCCGCCCTCAAGGGACAGGCGCCGGCCGGCTCGACGCTGGTCCGGCAGCCGCCGCCGGGGCAGATGGGGCTGGGCACGCACCTGCCGGTGGTCGCGCCGCCCGCGGGCTGGACGCGGCCGCGCAAGCCCGACCCCATGACGCGTTCGACCGGCCGCACCCGTCCGCCGGCGAAGCGCTAGCCGGTCCCCGCTCGCCTTAACCATCGAAGCGGGTGGGTGCGGGTTGCGTCGCATTGCGACGCGTGCGTAACGGATTTGTTCAGGACTGGGGTCGCAACACTTGGACACGGACCGGTTGCCTGCCAAGGCCATTCCGGGGCCAATTGCGAGAGGCAGAATGAGCGAGAGGTCAAAGGCCGACGCAAACGCTCAGACCGAGCTGCGCTTGCTGCAGATGGCGGCCAACGAAACCGAGCGCGCGCTGTACGTGACAGACGGGCGTGGTGCGCTGCTCTACGTCAACCGGGCCTTCACCGAGATCCTGGGCTACACCCCAAAAGAGGCACTCGGCCGGCCGGCGCTGGAACTGATCGGGCAGAACCGCTACGACGCGCGCACGCTGGAGCGGCTGACAGTGCAGGTCCGCAAGGGCCGCACCTTCCACGAGGAGATCCGCGCCTTCGACAGGCACGGCAAGGAATTGTGGATGCTGGCGACGGTGCGGCCGGTGCGCGGTAACGACGGCCAGGTCGACAACCTCGTGGGCACCCTCGAGAACACCACCGAAAGCCGGCAGATTCAGAACCTGCAGCGGGAAGTGCTCGAGGCGGTGGCGCAGGACCTGCCGCTGCGGCAGGTTGCGGGGCTGATCTGCAGGGGGGTCGAGCAAATCTTCCCCGAAGTCGTGTGCACCATCGTGGCGGTCGACCCCGAGAAGCGCCTGCGGCCGCTGGCCAACCCGTCGCTGCCCGACTGCTACGCCCAGGCCCTCGATGGCGCTCCGATCGGCCCGGCCAGCGGCTCGTGCGGCACCGCCGCCCATCGCGGCGAGCCGGTCATGACCGAGGATATCGCCACCGACCCGTTGTGGGCCGACTATTCGGGCGCGGCGCTGCCGCTCGGCCTCAGGGCCTGCTGGTCGAGCCCGATCAAGCTGCGCGACGGGCGCGTGGCCGGCACGTTCGCCTTCTACTTCCGGGAAAGCCGGCTGCCCAGCCCGTGGCATGAGATCGTGCTCTCGGCCTGCCTGCATCTGTGCGTCGTCGCGTTCGAGCGGCACGAGGCGAAATCGAGGATCAACAGACTCGCCTATTACGACGTGCTGACGGGGCTGGCGAACAGGGCGCTGCTGCGCGACCAGATCGACGACGCCTTCCGCAACGCGCCGCCCGAGCGACGCATGGCGTTCCTGTTCATCGACATCGACAACTTCAAGGATGTCAACGACACGCTCGGGCACTCGGTAGGCGACGAACTGCTCGTCGAGATCGCGCGGCGTCTGCGCGGGCAGCTTGGTCCGGGCGACCTCGTCAGCCGGCACGGCGGCGACGAGTTCGTCATCATGCTGGACGACTGCGACGCCGACCGGGCCGCCATGGCGGCTGACGGCATCCTCGACGCGCTGCTGCGTCCCGTCCATATCAGCGGCTGCGCGCTGCCCGTCACCGCCAGCATCGGCATCAGCCTCTACCCCGAGGACGGGGCGGACCGCGATACGCTGCTCAAGAACGCCGACGCCGCGATGTACCAGGCCAAGGCCGACAATGGGGCAACCCATCGCTTCTTCAACCGGCAGATGAATCAGGCCGGGCATGACCGCCTGCTGCTCGGCGGCGCCCTGCGCGAGGCCATTGCGCAGCGTGGCCTGCACCTGCGCTACCAGCCCCTGGTATCGGCGCGCGACGGTAGCCTGCTCGGCGTCGAGGCGCTGGCGCGGTGGTTCCTTCCGACCCTCGGGGAAATCGTACCCGACCGTTTCATCCGGCTCGCGGAACAATCGGGGCTGATCGAGGCGATTGGGGAGTGGGCGCTGGAGGAGGCGTGCGCGCAGATCGCCGTCTGGGACGCCAAGGGGCTGCGCATACCCTGCGTGTCGGTCAACATTTCCCCCGTGCACTTCCGCAGTCGCCGGTTGCTGCCGGTGGTGGCGGCGGTGCTCGGCCGTCACGGCCTGTCGCCCGGGCGGCTGCTCATCGAGATCACCGAGGGCGTGGTGGTGGGCGACTGCCCGACAGCGCTCGAGAACACGCGCGCGCTGCGGAGCCTCGGCGTCCGGCTGTCGATGGACGATTTCGGCACGGGCTATTCGAGCCTCAACCACCTGGCGCGGCTGCCGGTGACCGAACTCAAGATCGACCGCAGCTTCGTCGCCGGGCTGGAGGGGGACGAGAACGCCCGCAAGCTCGTCACCGCGGTGATCCGCATCGGCCAGGGCCTCGGCCTGCACGTCGTCGCCGAGGGGGTGGAGACGGAGGCGCAGCGGCGCTTCCTGCAGGCGCTCGACTGCGACGCGCTGCAGGGCTTCCTGGTGGCCCGGGCGCTGGCGCCCGCCGATTTCGAATCCTGGCTGGCGACCTATGCCGGCCGGCCGGGTGGCCGCCGCACGGACACCGTCTCGGCCGCCTGAGTGCCCGCTAGACGCCCTGGGCGATGCGTTCGGCGGCGAGCTTGCGGATTTCCCTCAGTTCGGTGATCGTCGTCTGCAGGTCGTGCAGTTGCCCTTCGAGCAGCTTGAGGCGCTGGTCCACCATGTCGACCAGCAAGCTGACCTGGGCGGTCTGCGAGTGCGCGTCATATAGGCTGAGATAGTCCGAGATGTCGCGCAGCGAGAAGCCCAGCCGCTTGCCGCGCAGGATCAGGATCAGCCGGGCGCGGTCGCGGCGCCTGAAGACGCGCGTACCGCCGACGCGATCGGGGTTGAGCAGGCCCTTGGACTCGTAGAAGCGGATGGCACGCGTCGAGATGCCGAACTCGCGGGCGAGGTCGGCAATGGCGAAGAGGTCGCGGCTGTCGGGCTCAGGCCGGTTCACTCTTGCGCTCTTTCATCTGGCTGTATTCCTCTCGCAGCTCCTTTTTCGAGAGTTTGCCGATCAGCGTCTTGGGCAGCGAGTCCTTGAAGATGATCTCGCGTGGCATTTCCAGCTTGTTGACCTTGGTCGCCAGGTATTTCTTGAGTTCCTCCTCAGTTGCCGCGGCGCCCGCCCTGAGCTTGACGAAAGCGACCGGGACCTCGCCGCGGTATGCGTCAGAGACGCCGATGACGTTGTTCTCGTCGACCGCCGGATGCTCGCTCAGCGCTTCCTCGATGGTGCGCGGATAGACGTTGAAGCCCGAGCAGATGATGAGGTCCTTGATGCGGTCGACCAGGAAGACGTAGCCGTCGGAGTCCATGTAGCCGACGTCGCCGGTCCGGAGCCAGCCGTCCATGAAGGCGTCCTTGGACGCCTGCGGGTTGTTGTAGTAGCCGAGCATCACCTGCGGGCCCTTGACCTGCAGTTCGCCGCGCTCGCCGAGCGCCACCGGCTTGCCGCTGTCGATGTCGACGAAGCGGACGTCGGTGGCCGGCAGCGGCTGGCCGATCGACATCGGCTTCGACGGCACGCGCAGGGCGGCACAGCACACCACCGGCGAGGCCTCGGTAAGGCCGTAGCCTTCGGCGAGAAGGGCCTTGGACACCTTGGCGAAGGCGGCGCGCGTCTCGTTGGGGAGTGCGGCGCCGCCCGAGATCACGACTTCCAGCGCACCCAGATGCGGCTCGGCGAGCTTGCCCGCCTTGGCCAGCGCGGCGATCAGCGTGGGCACCGCGGGCAGGATGTTGATGCCGGTACGCGTCAGGGCGTTGAGGAAGGCCTTGAGCTCGAAGCGGGGCAGCAGGATGACCTGGGTGCCGTTGCACAGCGGCACGTTCATGCACACCGTCATCGCAAAGATATGAAACAGCGGCAGCACGACAATGACCCGCGACGGCGGATAGAAGATGCCGCACCCCCAGGCATCGATCTGGCTCATGTTGGCGGCGATGTTGGCGTGGCTGAGCATCGCCCCCTTGGGCAGCCCGGTGGTACCGCCGGTATATTGCTGCACGGCCACGTCCTTGTGTGGGTCGATGCTGACCTTGGCCGGGGTCTCGTGGCGCCGGGCCATGTCGGCGTAGGGCGTGATCTTGGCGGCGACCCGCGAGTGCCTGGGGCGCGACAGGTCCTTGCGCTTGAGCAGCTTGAACAACAGGCGCTTGACCCCGGGCAGGGCGTCGGGGAAATGGCAGACGATGAGCTTCTTGACGTGGCCCGCCTCGGTCAGCGCCTCGGCCTTGTCGAACAGGACCTTGAGGTCGAGCGTGATCATCAGCTCGGCGCCGGCGTTGGCCGCGATATGGGTCAGTTCGTGGACGGTGTAGAGCGGGTTGCAGTTCACCACCGTGCCGCCGGCCCTGAGGATGCCGTAATAGGCGATGACGTAGAACGGCGTGTTGGGGAGCAGCAGGGCGACGCGCGTGCCCTTGCGCACGCCGAACTGGGTCTGCAGCGCCCCGGCAAAGGCGTTGATGGCGCGGGCCAGCTCGCCGAACCTGGTCTTCCTACCGAGAAAGTCGAGTGCGTCGGCGTCGGGCTGCCGGGTGCAGGTCGCCAGCAACTGCTCGAACACCGGCGTCGCGCTGATGGGCACGTCCCACTGGATGCCCTCGGGATAGTGCTGGATCCAGGGGCGGGGGCTGTCTGCGTCGGAGGCCATGTCATTCTCCTCTGCGGGCTATTCGCTGCCCTTCGCCTGAACTATCCCATCTCATGACGTTAGCGTCAAACGCTTCACGCTGCCTCAGCATACCATTGCGTTGACAGATTGACGTATACGTCAATCAACCCTATTGTCGCTGGAAAGGCGTGCGGGTCGCGCCTAGAGTGCCGACCCGGAACGCATACCCAAGGAGGGGCGACGTGACGCTGGCGCTCATCGCAATTGGTATCGTCGGTTTTGCGGTCCTGAGCATGCGCCGCGCGCCGCTCTGGCAGTGGGCCGTGGCGGCGGCGGTCCTCGGCGTGCTGACCCGCTTCGGCGTCGACGCCGACGGTCTCGGCATCCATGTCGACCTGCCCGGCTGGATCGGGGCGCTGCTGCCCGCCGCCGTTCTCGGTCTGCTGGTCATTCCCGAGGTCAGGCGGCTGGTGCTGGCGACGCCGGTGTACGGGGCCGTCAAGGCCATCCTGCCGCGCGTCAGCCGCACCGAGCAGGAGGCGCTGGACGCGGGCACCGTCGGGTGGGACGCCGAACTGTTTTCGGGCCGTCCACGCTGGGACCGGCTGCTCGCGGTGCGCAAGCCGACCCTGACGGCGGAGGAACAGGCCTTCCTCGATGGGCCGGTCGAGAAGCTCTGCGCGATGATCGACGACTGGGACATAAGGCACAACCGCGCCGACCTGCCGCCCGCCGTGTGGACGTTCCTCAAGGAAGCGGGCTTTTTCGGCATGCTGATCGGCAAGGAGTACGGCGGTCTGGGCTTCTCCGCGCAGGCGCAGTCGATGGTCGTCTCGAAGGTGGCCAGCCGCTCGGTTTCGGTCGGCATCACGGTGATGGTGCCCAACTCGCTCGGCCCCGGCGAACTGCTCGAGAAATACGGAACGCCGGCGCAGAAGCAGAAATACCTGACCCGCCTCGCCAAGGGGCACGAGATCCCCTGTTTCGCGCTCACCGGCCCGCACGCCGGATCGGACGCCGCCAGCATGCGTGACGTCGGCGTCGTCACCTATGACATGTACGAGGGCAAGAAGACGCTCGGCGTCAAGCTCAGCTGGGACAAGCGCTACATCACGCTCGCGCCCGTGGCGACGCTGTTGGGGCTGGCCTTCCACCTGCATGACCCCGAGCACCTCATCGGCGACAAGGAGCATGTCGGCATCACGCTGGCGCTGGTGCCGGCCAGGTTCAAGGGTGTCGAGATCGGGCGGCGGCACTACCCGGCCCGCGCCGCCTTCATGAACGGGCCGACGCGCGGCCGCAACGTCTTCATCCCCATGGACTTCCTGATCGGGGGCGCGGAATACGCCGGCCAGGGCTGGCGCATGCTGATGGAGTGCCTGTCGACGGGGCGCGCCATCTCGCTGCCCGCCATCGGCACGACGTCGATCAAGCAAGCCCTGCGCACCAGTTCGGCCTATGCGCGCATCCGCCGCCAGTTCGGCATCCCCGTCGGCCTCATGGAAGGCGTCGCCGAGCCGCTCAGCCGCATGGTCAAGAGCGCCTACGCCTTCGAGGCGGCGCGCGCCCTGACCGCCTCGATGGTCGACGAAGGGCAGAAGCCGGCGGTGATCTCGGCCCTGCTCAAATACCGCACCACCGAGGCGATGCGCGACCGCATCAATGACGCCATGGACATTCAGGGCGGGCGGGCCGTGCAGGACGGACCCGGCAATTACCTGTTCTCGGGCTACTCGAACACGCCGGTGGCGATCACGGTGGAGGGCGCCAACATCCTCACCCGCACGCTCATCACCTTCGCCCAGGGAGCGCTCAGGGCACACCCCTACCTCTATGCCGAGATCGAGGCGGCGCAGAACGCCGACCGCAAGGCCGGGATCAGGGCGTTCGATGCGGCCTTCGGCGGCCATGTGAGCTTCATGCTGCGCAATATCACCGGCAGTTTCCTGCATGCGCTCAGCTTCGGGGCGCTGGCCTCGAGCCCGGTCGAGCACGAGATGGCGCGCTGGTACCGGCAACTGGCACGC
>Ga0172380_10008697_pt1 | contig 11004 bp, 7 predicted proteins | sample Leawe162metaG_FD_119747 | JGI IMG/M metagenome (GOLD analysis project Ga0172380, IMG submission 119747) | Leachate microbial communities from a municipal landfill in Southern Ontario, Canada - Leachate well 162 metaG | ecosystem: Engineered > Solid waste > Landfill > Unclassified | place...
GGCCGATTGGTGTGGTGCTGGCTGTAGCTGGTATTGCGAAACCGGCGTAGGTGAGGTTCAGGTTGCTCAGGGTGACGATGGCATTAGCCTTGGCAATTACGATGCTCTGTGTATTTGATGCTGCATAGAAACCTGACGTGGCGGCGCCACTGGCCTGCACGACGCACGTGCCGGCACCGGTGGAGCTGAAGGTCGCTCCGCTCACCCACGCACATGGACCGCTCACATAGCTGTAGGTCAATGTGCTGCTGTCACTGTTGGTAGTCGAAGCGCTTACGGTGAAGTTGCCGCCAAGATAGGTCGGAGTCGGTGCAGCACTGAACGTGATCGTAGGAGTAGTTTTACTAAGTGACAATGTGGAATCGCCAAGCGTCCATCTCGAAAAAGCGGCAATTCCTGTCTTGGTTACCGTATTGTTTACCGCACTCAGGGTCCCCCCCTGGTCTGTCCAGTTGACGCCACCGTCGGTCGACCTGTAGAGCCGGAAATTGTTCTCAGTCAAAGAGTTCAATTCCGCATCATGGTAGTTAAAGACCAGCGATGCGTTGAGGGAAGAGTTATTGGTGGGCGAAATATCGTAATACCTGAGAATGGAGACATTGCCGGCCCCGGTCTGCTGAGCGTGGCCGCGGGTGATGGTGGTGCTTCCCAGATTCGCGACCGTGGTGATTTTAGCGCCGAGCCCGGCCACATTCTGGGCGAAGATATTGCTCAACGTTCTGGTGGTGGCAATGGTGCCGGAGGTGCCGAAGACCCTGCCGCTCCCTTCCACAAGAAAGGAAGTGCTGCCGAGGGTGATGGCCTGGCCGCTCAGATCGAGATTCTTTTCCAGAATGAGATTGCCGTTTACCGTAAGCGCTGAGCTTAACGTCGGGGCAGCGGTGGACGATATGAGCAGATTGCCGGTTGTGGGGGAACCGCTGATGGCCGCTTCATTGCCGAGCGCCCATTTATAAATGCCGACATTGCTGGTCGCCGCCGGCACAGCGCCTTTCGACCAGTTGCCCGCATCGGACCAACTGGTGCTGTCAGCGCCGATCCAGGTCGTGAATGCGCCCGACGCCACCCGGTCCGTAGCGGCGTCCATGTTGGTCAATGTGCCGTTGTTGGCGTTGCTGGAAAGATCATACACGGTGTTGCCGTCAAGCTCGTCAAGACGGTAGTACGCCGCAAGCCCCGCCTCATTTCCCGCCAGGGTCTTGGCCATGCTCTCGCGTAGTTGCGCGGCTGTCCGGGCGATGGTCCAGACGCGCACTTCATCGATCTGACCGGAGAAGAACGTGGTACCGCTCCTGCTGCCGATCAAAAGAGGCGTCCCCGAGTCGGTCACCCCACCGGTCCAGTTAGCGCTCTGGGAGAGATTCCCATTTACGTAAATATTCACCGTGCTGCCGTCATAGGTAGCCGCAATATGGCTCCAGACCCCCGAGGTCAAAGCGGTGTCCGAGGTGGTGGCATTCCAGTCGCTCCAGTTATTCCCGTAAAGCAGGGAGACTTTATTGTCGGAAAATATCTCCAGGCTGTACCCCTCATTCGAAGATGTATGAACAAACTTCGATACGGCTGCCACCCATACCCCACCGGTCGGTTTAACCCAGGCTTCAACGGTAAAAGGCTGGGTGCCGTTACGTTGCACGCTGGCGTTGTTGCCGCAATCGACGTAATCGTTGGAACCGTCAAAATCGAGTCCGTTTCTGTTGTCGGCAAAGGCGCCGGATGCTACCCAGGTATAGCCGCCGGACAAAACACCGCCATAGGTACCGGCTATCTGATCGTCCGCAAGCGCGGCTCCCGAGCCGTTGGACATTTTGTAGTAGGAGAGCAACCCGGCTTCGCTGCCGGCAAGCTCCCGGTACATAGTGCCCTTTATCTGGGCTTCCGTCCGCTCGCTGCTCCAGATGCGCGCTTCGTCCATCTTGATATTGGCATAGGTCGTATTCCCGTAATCCGTCGCCAGGGTTAACACTTCCGTTCCGGTCAGGGCGTATGCATCGGTGAGGCTGGTGGTTACGTACAATTTGCCGTTGACATACATCTTGAGCGTTGAGCTGTTGATGGTAACGGCAACGTGGTACCAGACATTGGGGCTGGCAGTGATGCCGCTGCTCTGGGTTATGGCGTTATTGTCGTTGTCGGTGTTCGGCGCGCAATAGATGCCGATAGTGCCATTATTCAAGTATGGCATCACCCGTCTATTGTTTGTGCCGGAGATAGAGTGAAGATCAGCGAGATACTGGGTGCCCACCTGTGAAGCAACCGGCGAGAACCAAAACTCCATGGTCATGGTGCTGTTGGTATTGCCGCTATTCATGGTTGCGACGGCATAGCCGTCAGTGCCGTTGAACTTCACGGCGTAGCCGCCGTTATCGGCAAAAGCGGCTGGAGCGAATGACAGAAACAGAACGAAAACCAATATCAATGATTTCATGTTATTTCTCCTCCACAGGGACATTACTTTTGAAAATATAATAATCTATTTCCCATAAATAAACCTGACGTTAATGTCAAGCTTATAAAAAGATCACCCCAAACAATCGAAGCAGTATGAATGAATTTAGCATGGATTTTATTGGTGGCAAGCAACAGGGCAAAACTGAATCTCTTTAATTATGGCTGTGGTAACGAGACAGAGCGGGTAAAGTGCGGGATCACTTGCTTTGAGATACACGGCCGGATAATTCTCTTTACTCACCCCACCGTGCACATCACCTGCCTGACCCGGTATTCACCGCCGATGACGAGGTATTCTCCTTCCCCCTTCATTATGCTGCCGGGGAGGAGGTCGTTGTAGAAGAAGATCTTGCAGAGCGGCACCATGACTTCCCAGACCGTCGAGCCGAATTCCCAGGCCCGCTCCTCGTCGGAGGTGAACGAGACCAGATTGTTCAACCGCACGATCTGGATGCGCTTGTCGATCTGTTCGATAACATCGTGTTCGCTGGCATCGTACGTGCCGCGATAGAGGGGAATGATGGACAATTGGGGATATTTGCGGACCAGTTCGAACTGGCAGTATTCGTAGAGGATATCGAGCTGGGACTGGATGGCGTTGGTGCGGGCGCTCCCTTTCATGACATCCACCGAGTAGTCGAAATACTCTTCCGTGTGAATGCCCTTGATGCGGGCGCGGTGAAACGAGGGGGTAACTCCCATGCGGCTTTCGACCCAGCGCTTGAGCACGGCTCCTTCGATGGAATTCGAATCCATCATCCAGCCGCGCAGATAGCGGAGATAGCTGTTCTTGATGCTTTTCCGGGCGGCGTCGGTCTGGTCCTGCCACTGGTGGAGCTGGAACTTCACCGACATGTAATCGTTGAAGGTCAGGGCACGCTCTTCCTGGCTGCCAAGCGTAGCCAGCCGGTCAAACAGGAAGCGGTTACCCTCCTTGACTCCCTGAATCTCCAGCGACTGGGGATTGTCGTTGAAATGTCGCGAGGCGATGACCCAGGGCGGCAGGTTGCAGTTGTTGAAGGAACCGTTGTGCATAATGGGTCATCACCTCGTTGTGATTTTCATTCCCTCTCCCTGAGGGAGAGGGTTAGGGTGAGGGGGAAAAGTCGCATATAAAGACGTGAAGCCCCCCCCTCATCCGGCCTTTGGCCACCTTCTCCCTCAGGGAGAAGGGTTTGAAAACTACCCCTACAAAATCTTTGCCAGCTCCACCAGCGTGTACTTGATCGGGCCGGTCGTCATGAACGGTTCGACGCCGAGTTTTTCCAGCTCGCCCTTCGGGTGTTCACCGATCTGGGCGGTCACAACTGCCCGGCAACCAGCGAGTGCTTCGGCTATGCCCTTGAGCAGATGCCCCCGCAGTGGATGATCGGGATCAAAACTGCAATAGCGCTCCACCTTCCGTTCGTCAACCAGTTTTGCATCGCCGTTTTCGACATCATAGATCAGGAATCGTTCGGCGTGCCCGAAATGCTGGTTGATCTCTTTGCCATCTTTTGATGCGACTGCGATTAACATGGTTGGCCTCCCTTTTTCAGGCAACAACAGGCTCGAACGAAAAACATTTTTTTGAACAGGTCCGTTCACATGCCTGGCAACCGATGCAGTTGCCGGGATTGCCGACTTTCATGAACATTTTGGCGGAGTCGTCGCCATCCAGTTCTTCAAACTCCAGCACGTCATGGGCACAGACTTTGTAGCAGCGGCCGCAGCCGATGCAGGTCTCCTCGTCGATGTTCTTTACAAACTGCGGGGTCCATTCTGTTTTGTCGCGTGTTAATCCGGTAATGTAAGCCATGTTCGTTCTCCTTTTAGTAAGTTAAAAATTATTTTGTGGTTTCATGCACAAAATAAGTTCGTTAACGCACTTTTCCCGACCTTGTCGGGGCATGTTTGTGTCAGGACTCGTCGTCCAGAAATGTTGGTGTAACTCCCTTGTTCATTGCTTTGCGCAACCATGGCGGCGGATTGCCCCGCAGCACTTCCTGAAACTTCTCAACCGTCTCTTTCAAACTGACTTCGGTGTTGGTCTTCATGGGGTGAATCTTCTGTGCCACCAGCTTTGCCGCAGCCGGTCCGCCGATCTGCATGGTGTAGACGATGGCGCAGTCGGAGAGCAGCTTTGCCCGGGCGGCAATGCGATCCTCTTCATCGCCGCCATGCTCGCCAACACCCACCGCTTCCAGGAAAACTGCCTCATCGGGACCGACTTCCCAGATATGGAAACTCTGGCACTGGCCGAAGTGCTGGTCGATTATTTCTCCCGTTGATGTGGTAAATGCGATTTTCATACATGCCTCCCGTGTGACGTATGCTGATCCGACAAAAAACGGCGCCACTCCCCGTGTGGAGAATGGCGCCGTTGCCAGAAATTCGGATAGATTTGTCAGAGAAGTTAGCACAGGGCGTGCCAATAGTTATCACATTGAAATAATTAGAGATCGTGGTTGCAGCGGGTGCCATGCCGGTTGACGGAGGGGGTGAAAGCCTAATTTTTAACCACGTAAAGTGATAACTGCTTATTGAACATCCAGACCGCCGTCACCGCAGACGATAGCCGACTCCCGGCTCGGTGATGATATGCTGGGGGCGGGAGGGATCGATTTCCAGCTTGCGGCGAAGATTGCTGATATTGACACGCAGCAGGTGCGGCTGTTCGAGGTAGGCAATTCCCCAGACCTGTTTCAGAATCTGACGGTGAGTCAGAACCTTACCGGCATGAAACACCAACAAGCGCAGAATGTCGTATTCCGTAGGGGTCAGCGAAAGGTCGGCGCCATCGACCGTCACCAGCCTGCTGCCTAAATCAACCTGCAGCTCATTACTTATAAACAGAGGCTCGGGAATTTCCTGAAGCGAGCGGCGCAGTGCTGCCCTGATGCGAGCCAGCAGCTCACCGACACCGAACGGCTTGGTGAGGTAGTCATCTGCCCCGGCATCCAGCGCGGCTACCTTGTCATCCTCGCGATCACGCACCGAGAGGACAATGATCGGTACCTGCGACCATTCACGAATCCGTTTGATCACCTCGATACCATCCAGGTCCGGGAGCCCCAGGTCGAGCAGGATGACGTCAGGCCTGAATGCGGCAGCAGCCGCCAGCCCAGCATGGCCGTTCTCGGCTTCGTTCAGGGAGAATTCCTCACCGGACAACACCGTATGCAGAAAACGCCGGATCGACAGTTCGTCATCCACAACCAGAATGCGGGGTAAATTATCAGTTGCTTGTTCAGCTGTCATAATATCTTCCTCAAAACTGGGCAAGCCGGAACCCACTTGTTTTAGGCGACGCCGCAACGCTTTAAAACAAATACTTTCGTAATGACTTTAGTTGCAGCGTCGCGTGAGAATTATGTTTTGTTTATATCATGCAGCAAGCGATAATGGCAGCCGTGCCACGATTCGGAGGCCGCCATCCGTACGGTTTTCGGCACTGATCCTGCCGCCGTGAGCTTCAATTATTCCCTTGCAGATCGACAGTCCCAGGCCGGTTCCACCAGCCCCCTCGGGAACCGGAATACGGTAAAACTTATCGAACACCCGCTTCAGGTCTTGCTCCGGAACACCGGGGCCTCTATCGGTTACTTCAAGCATGAGCCAGGAGGAATCAGTGCTAGCGAAGATTTCAATGGGGCTGCCCGGCGGTGAATATTTCAGGCTGTTTTCCAGCAGGTTGACCAGAACCTGAATCATCAGCACCAGATCCATGGGGACCATCGGCATTACGGGCTGCATCTGGAATGACACCTTACGGGTATCGCCGCGTGTTTCAAGGACAGCCAGGGCACATCCCACCAGTTCCTGCACATCGCATGGCTCAAGGTTAAGCTTGACGGCGCCTGCTTCGATGCGTGTCATGTCCAGCAGATTGCCGACAAACCGGTTCAATCGCTCCGCCTCGCTGCAGGCTGTCTCCAAAAGCTCCCGCCGCGCCGTGTCACCCAGATGTGCCCCCTCCTCCTTCAGGCTGGTGAGAACGCCGGTGACGGTGGAGAGAGGAGAACGAAGGTCGTGGGAGATGGAATTGAGCAACGCCCGTTCCAGATTTTCCCGTGCCTGGAGTATCTGGGTCTGCTCGGCCTGGTGTGAAAACTGGATGCGTTCCATGGCCATGGCGGCCTGGGTGGCAAAGGCGTCCAGCAGACGGCGATTCTCCTGGGAATGATATTCATGCTCATTTTTCAGCAGTACACCCATCACACCCAGCACGCTGGCCGGAGTCTGCAGGGGAAGGTAGATCAGGGTGGCGGAAACCAGTGTATCAGTGGCACGCCCTGCCGGGTGGTTGTTGCGGAAAGTCCAGTCAGCCACCGCCTGCTCCTTGAGGTCCAGCTCCAACCCGTCACTGGCGGCCATAATATCGAGCCGTTCTCCTTCCGGCAAAAAGATCACTACCTGGGCATTAAGAGCCTCCTCCACGTTTCTGACCACGGCACTCAGCACGGCAGTACAATCAACGGAAGCGGCCAGATCGCGGCTCAGATAATAGAGGCTGGCCGTTTGCACCTCGCGGGCACGCATCACATCAGCCCGCTCCCGCGAACGGGCCACCAGGGTACTGATGACGATTCCCACCACAAACAGCCCAAGAAAGGTAAGCAGATACTGGGTGTCGGCCACGGCAAACGTCATGCGCGGTGGGACAAAGAAAAAATCAAAGGCCAGAACGCCGAGGAAAGCGGTGGCTATAGCCGGTATGCGGCTCAGGCGCAACGCGGCAACAACCACGGCCAGCAGATAGAACATGACCATGTTGGTCGGAGCCAGGAAAGGGCGCAACAGTGCGCACACAACGGTGGCCGCTGAAACAAGAGCAACACTGGCCGCATATCCGCTCAGTTCAAACGGGTTGCGATGCTTGTGTGCTGTGGCACTGGCAGTGGATTTGTCCGGTTCGAAACTGACGATGACAACATCGATGGCCCCGCTTCTTTGAATGATACGATCCACGATCGGTGTCTGCAGGATTTTGCGCCAGTGGCGCCTGGTTGGTTTGCCCATCACGATCTTGGTAATGTTGTGGCGTGTGGCGTATTCCAAAACCGCATTAGTAATGTCGGTGGCGGTTACTGACGCAACCTGACCTCCCAGGCTTTCAGCCAGCCGCAGGTCGCGCCAGATATGTTCACGGTTTTCCCGCACATGACGGCTGTCTGCCGGTGTTTCGATGTAGACCGTAAACCATTGTCCTTTCAATTCTTCGGCCAGCCGGCAGGTAGCCCGGATCAGCTTCTCGCTGTAGGGGGAGCCGCTGACACAGACCAGCAGCCGCTCCGCAGTAGGCCACGGCCCGGCAATGGATTGGGTCTCCATATAGGCCCGCATCTGGTCGTCCACCCTGGCGGCGGTACGGCGCAGGGAGAGTTCCCTGAGCGCCATAAGGTTGCCGGGGCGGAAAAATTTCTCGATGGCTTTGGCTGCTTGGTCGGCGAGATAGATTTTCCCTTCGTGAAGGCGCTGCAGCAGGTCTTCCGGGGGGAGGTCGATCAGCTTGATCTCGAAGGCAAGATCCAGAAGACGATCCGGCACGGTCTCGCGCACGGTGATGCCGGTGATCTGGGCCACCACATCGTTCAGGCTTTCGAAGTGCTGGATATTGACCGTAGTGTAGACGTCGATCCCCGCTTCCAGAATTTCTTCCACATCCTGCCAGCGTTTCTCATGGCGTGAACCGGGGGCGTTGCTATGGGCCAGTTCATCCACCAGAGCGATCTGGGGCTTACGGGCCAGGATTGCGTCAATGTCCATTTCCGGGAGCGCAACCCCCAGGTAGTGAACGTGCTTGCGCTTTACCAGTTCCAGACCATCCAGCAGGGCATCGGTTTCGGCGCGGCCGTGCGATTCGACATAGCCAACCACCACATCGCGGCCATCGGTTTTGCGCTTGCGGGCCGCCTCCAGCATGGCGTAGGTTTTTCCGACACCGGCTGCGTAGCCAAGGAATATTTTCAACTTGCCCAGTTCGGCGGTAACCTCCTCGGCCTGGGCCAGTTTCAGCATCGCTTCGGGGGATGGGCGTATGTCGTCGTCAATAATCATGACTACAGTTTATCCACTTCCAGATTCAGCACAAGCACATTTACTCGTGGAGCGCCCATAAAACCAAGCTGGCGATCTTCAGTCGCTTGTGCAACAGCTTTTACCAGCACGTCTTCCGATACACCGCGCGCCCTGGCAACACGTGGCACCTGCAGCAAAGCCGACTCGGGTGTGACGTGCGGATCGAGGCCACTTGCCGAGGCCTGCACCAGGTCGGCCGGAATGTTACCGGTAACGCCGGCATCTTTGAGCACCTTGACCCGGTCAGCTACGGTCTGCAGGTAAGCGGGGTTGGTCGGTCCGGCATTGGAGCCGCCCGAAGCCATGGCGTTGAAGCCGAAGTCTGACGTCGCGGATGGGCGCGGCCAGAAATATTTCGCATCGGAGAAGGGCTGTCCGATCAGAGTCGAACCGATCTCCTTGCCGCTCTTGTCGGTTATGAAACTTCCCGCAGCCTGCTTGGGGAAGAGGGCATGGGCCATACCGGTGACCACTGCCGGGTAGATGCCGCCGCAGATGATGGTGAAGATGATGAAGAGTAAAATTGCCGGTTTTATGTCTTTCATGGTTTTGTTCTCCTTTTGTTCCCTCCCCCTTGACGGGGGAGGGTCAGGGTGGGGGTGAAAGCGCCATGGAATAGCCGTTTGCAACCTACCCCACCCCCTAACCCCCTCCCGCAAGGGGAGGGGGAATTATCTACACCATCATCCCGATAACCACATCAATCGCCTTGATCCCGACAAACGGCGCGATAATGCCACCCACCCCGTAAATCAGCAGGTTGTGGATCAGCAGCTTTTCAGCCGGCATCGCCCGGAATTTGGTTCCTTTCAGGGCCAGCGGCACCAGCATCGGGATGATAATGGCGTTGAAGATGACCGCCGACAGGATCGCGCTCATTGGAGTGCCCAGATGCATGACATTCAACACGCCCAGTTGCGGGTAGATGGAGAGCAGCATCGCCGGGATGATGGCAAAATACTTGGCCACGTCGTTCGAGATACTGAAGGTGGTCAGGTTGCCCCGGGTCATCAGGATCTGTTTGCCGACCTCGACGATATCCAGCAGCTTGGTCGGATTGCTGTCCAGATCAATGATGTTTGCGGCCTCACGCGCCGGTTGCGTGCCAGTATTCATGGCCACTGCCACGTCTGCTTGTGCCAGCGCCGGGGCGTCGTTGGTGCCGTCGCCGGTCATCGCTACCATGTAACCCGCTTCCTGGTACTCCTTGATCAGGCGCAACTTCTCTTCTGGCTTGGCCTGGGCCAGGAAGTCATCCACCTGGGCTTCGGCGGCGATGGCCGCAGCGGTCAGCGGATTGTCGCCGGTGATCATCACCGTTTTAATACCCATGCTGCGCAACTGCAGAAAGCGTTCCTGAATACCAGCCTTGACGATGTCCTTGAGATTGATCACTCCCAGGATCTCGCATCCTTTGCAGACCACCAGCGGTGTGGCTCCACCCCGGGCAATCTTGTCAACAACTTCAGCCAGATCGCCGGGGACAGCTGTGCAACCCAGTTTCTTGACAAAGGCGATGGTCGAGTCGGAAGCACCCTTGCGGTACTGATTCCCCGCCAGATTGATCCCGGAGAGTCGCGTTTCAGCGCTGAAATCCACGGTTTCCGCATTCGTCGGCATATCCCTGCTCAAGCCGTGTTTCTGCTTCGCCAGCACGACGACGCTCCGTCCTTCCGGTGTCTCGTCCGCCAAGGACGCCATCAGGGCCGCCTCGGCAAGTTCCAGCTCGCTGTGCCCGCCGACCGGGACAAAGGCCACTGCTTCACGGTTGCCGTGGGTGATGGTGCCGGTCTTGTCCAGCAGCAGCACATTGACATCACCCGCCGCCTCGATGGCGCGACCGGAAAGGGCAATGACGTTTTTCTGGAACAGGCGATCCATCCCGGCGATGCCGATGGCGGGCAGCAGGGCGGCAATGGTTGTCGGCGCCAGACAGACAAACAGCGCCACCAGAACCGTGAGCGACACCGGCGTACCATGGCCGGCCGCCTTGACGCTGTAGATCGAGAGCGGACTGATGTTGGCGCAGACCAGCAGGAACACCAGGGTCAGGGCGATCAGCAGCACCTCCAGGGCGATCTCGTTGGGTGTTTTGCGTCGCTTGGCTCCCTCAATAAGTGAGATCATCTTGTCCAGAAAGGTCTCGCCCGGATTGGCGGTGATTCTGATGATAATACTATTGGCAATAACGGTGGTGCCGCCGGTAACGGCGCTGCGGTCGCCGCCCGATTCGCGGATTACCGGAGCCGATTCGCCGGTTACCGCCGATTCATTGACCAGAGCCGCGCCCGTGATGACATCACCGTCACCGGCGATCATATCCCCGGCATCCACCAGGATCAGATCCCCCTTGTGCAGCTGGCTGGCGCCGACGGTGGTAAAGGCACTTTTGAGTTCGGGTTTGGTGACGAGTTTTGCCGTCACATTGGTACGGCTCTGGCGCAGTGAAGCCGCGCGAGCCTTGCCGCGCCCCTCGGCCAGCGCTTCGGCAAA
>Ga0172380_10008698_pt1 | contig 11001 bp, 11 predicted proteins | sample Leawe162metaG_FD_119747 | JGI IMG/M metagenome (GOLD analysis project Ga0172380, IMG submission 119747) | Leachate microbial communities from a municipal landfill in Southern Ontario, Canada - Leachate well 162 metaG | ecosystem: Engineered > Solid waste > Landfill > Unclassified | place...
CCTCATGCATCTTCTCATCTTTTTCCAATACCTCGGCGTCTACCAAAAATGCCTTTTCGTTCCAGCCAAGCAAATAAACGCCCTCAAGCTTTCGCACTCGGGAGAGAGCCACATACCCCTGACCAAATTCGAATACACGGGATAGGTCCATGGCTGCTTCGTCCAAGCTAACACCCTGGCTCTTGTGTACAGTTATCGCCCAAGCCAGTCGCAACGGGAGCTGGGTCAGTCTCCCCTTTTCCTTGCCATCTTCTTCCACCACCCAATCCGACTCTTCAACAAAAACAGCTCTGCCATTTCTCATTTTGACGATTGGGAGCTCTGTTTCCGCATCAAAATCTGTAACTACGCCCAACGTTCCGTTTGCATAGCCAGCCTTGGGATTATTCTTCGTAAACATGACAGCCGCGCCGATCTTCAGATATAGGGATTCTGGCGATAGACAACCTTTTTTCATGGCAGTGACGAGTGCAGCACGGCCCTTGGTTTTCATGGGGAAAAATTTTGCTTCCCCTGGAATCTTTGCGAGCATTTGATCATTCATGCGATCAACGTCAATATTATGAGAATAGAGCTTGGGCGCATTTACAGGTATGGTATCCTGATCGGTTTTTCGTTGTTTGATCATTTCCAGCGATAAATCATCGAAGGAGTTGCTGCGAATCTTCCCTAAGAGAAAAAGGAAATCTTTGTCGTCTTGGCGATACTGCTCAGTAAGATAGCAGAAGGTAAAATCGGCTTCCTTCCAACAAGGAGCGTCGTAGGCAAAACGTGCTGGCATCTCCTCGAAAAAGCCTTCCTGTTCACTGTCTGATTCACGGTAATTTTGTTTTATCACCGGCGGCAATTGGAAAAAATCGCCGACCAGCACGATCTGTATGCCGCCGAAAGGCAGCGAATTATTTTTTACCTCCCTGCAAACAGCATCTACCATCTGCAATGTCATTGGCGGCAACATCGATATTTCATCGATAATCAATATTTTGGCTGCGCCAATTCGTTTCTTGATATGACTGCTAGATGCAATACCACTCAATTCGCCGCGGGCAAACTTGTCTCTAATGCCAATGCCGCTCCACGAATGGATGGTCATCCCACCAATGTGTGTGGCGGCGATACCAGTCGAAGCCGTGATTGCCGGCTCGATCCCGTGAGAACGCAAATATGCCACATACGTATTTACAGTATGTGACTTGCCGCTACCAGGCTCACCAGTCAAGAAGACATTGGCACCAGATTTCAAAATTTCTAGAGCTTGAGCTTGATTCATATTCGTCCGAGTTACTTTCTTCTATTATACCGAACAAAAGTAGAACAATTCAATGCCCATACAAGTGCACCTATTTTTTCAGCTTCAAAGTTTTTTCAAACAAGATAAATCTCTTTTTTGTACTCGCCGACACCGACAAATTCCGCTTTACCCTCGACAATTTTCTCCATCGCCTCGCAGGCGTAGCAGCCACAGCGCTCACAAGCAAAATCATTTTTGCGTCGCGCCTCTTTGATCTTCAGAGCCACATCCATCACCCTTTTCTCTGATTCCGCGAGTGGCGGCAGATCAAAATCGATGATCTCCCCTTTGTCCAAATACCAATAGCTCGCCTTCTTGATTTTGCGTTTTTGGCAATGTTCAAGAAGAAGCCGATAGATGGCAAGCTGGAGCGAATTCCCCGACTCCTCGTTTTTGCCAGTCTTGAAATCAATTATCTCCACCGTATCATCTTCCGGATTGTATTTGATCCAGTCAAGTTTGCCGCAAAGGATGATGTTTTGTTCCTCCGACAGCCAATACCAAGGCAAATCTTGCTTCAGCTTAATCGCCTTTTCCAGTATCGGTCCAGGCTTGTTCGTGACATTACCAAGCATCGTCAGTGCCCTATCCTTGTATTGCATTTCCTCAATATCATCCTTGAACCCGCCCATCTTGCCATGAACTTTCTGCCACTCGATGCCAAGTAATACTTTGAGCGGGATATCGAAACGTTTCTCTGCCGGCAATTCCGAGAGTGATTCCAAGACATCATGCACTACCTGCCCAAGCGCCAAGTGCGGATTGGTAATAGAAATTTTCCGGCCAGTCACAGGATTTTTGTAAATATTGTTTAGGAAATACAGCCGCGGACAGCGGAGGTAATCGTTGATCGATGAATGTGAGACCCAGATTGCACTAAATTTATCAGCAGACATAGCTTCATTATATTGGCAAAGAGCCCTTATCGCAAATTTTGCTTACTTCACACTCCACCTTAACTCTTCACCTTAACTCTCCACTGATACCCTCCGCCTATACCGCAAGGCAACATCAACCCATCGTAGATTAGCCGCGATAGCGCGCAATCTACGATAACTATACGATTTAGTGGTAAAATAATAATATGAGGATAACGAAACGGCAAAAAGAAGTGCTCTCGGTGATCGGCAAGCTATCTTTGATGGCTGCTGCTTTTGTCGCACCGAATATCATTCAGCTTTTGCGTCCAGAGAACCCCGAGAAGAAATACCGATACAATAAGATTATCAAAAGGATGTTCGACGACAAGATTATTTATTTGGCTGGCGAAAAAATAATTCTGACCGATAGAGGCAAGGAATTGCTAAAACAAATTCAAGTCGAAGATATAGAGATAAATAAATGGCAGGACCGGCCGGAGAATTGGGACGGGATTTGGCACCTGGTTTGCTATGACATTCCCGAGCCGTTCAAAAATAAACGCGACGGCTTCCGACGCAAACTGATCGAATCGCATTTCCGCCAGATCCAGCTTTCCCTCTGGGTATGCCCTTATGACTGCAAAGAGGAAATTGCCGTTCTCGCCCAAAATCTTGGCATCGCTCCGTTCGTCGTCTATTTAAATACCGATCGTCTGCCACAACAGGACAAATTGATCCGCCTTTTCGATCTCGACTGATCATATAGGATCTCGCCTGCCCAATCATCGTAGATTAGCCGCGATAGCGCACAATATACGATAATTAACTGTGTATATTGTATAATATTTTTATCTTTGAGCTAAACAAACGGCCTATCGTATTTACCACGCGATAGCGTGCAATATACGATAGATATCTAAGTAAGAGTCATTAACGGTTATTGATGGTGATTAAGAATGATTTAATGAATACAGCCGCGGACAGCGGAGGTAATCGTTGATCGATGAATGTGAAACCCAGATGGCACTAAATTTATCAGCTGGCATAGCTCTATTTTAATAGGAATATCATCTTATCGCTAATCTTGCTTTAATCAGAGAGCGCCCCAAGCCCTTTTATTCCTTTTTGATGATTTTTATCATAAATAAATAGTTTAGTTGACACTAATTTTCAATTGTTCAAAGTCATCATTCCCCAACCAATTATCAGAAATAACGAATGTCAATTTATCTAGATTTAGATAAAAAATATTATCATTTTCCAAACTTCTGCTGTTTACGCTATCGACAATAGCCTTGATATTTCTAAACTCGTCGCATTCCAATTCTTTGAAGAATCTTACAATGTTTATCGCAAATCGAAAATTTTCTCCATATTCATAACCTTTAATTTCTGCTTCGAATCCCATGCTTATAAATTTATTTTTTATTTTCTCAAAAAGTTGACATAATTCCTTGCTTGGAAACGCTTGTAACGCTATAGATGAGGATTTGAATGGGTAAATATAAGCGATTTTGATGCTATTATCTAATACGTGAATTTTTCGTGATAGGTCGCTTAGTTCATTTTTTATAGATAGGATTTCGGTGGCAAAATCTTTTTTAAACTTCTCGATATCTGATGTTTCGATAGAAAATTTTGGGAAATTTATTATAGAAAAATGCAATCTATCTAAAGGATATTTATAAATATTCTTCCCTAAAATTTTTGATATTTTAACATTCGCTAATATCTCTTTTTGAATATCGTGAATCTTAAAAGGATTCGAACAATCGTTTATTAACGCGCTAATCGTTAAATAACATTTCTTTGTTTGATCATCTTTTATCGGTTTTTCAAACTCGAATGGGAATATTCTCATATTTTTCCTCTTATCGGTTACCTTTTGCACGATTGTGTGTTTTGCATAGCATTTGGCAGTTTTTGAAAGATGTAGCACCGCCTTTACTCCAAGCCTCTACATGGTCGGCATCCATTTCATCCAATCCCCAAATCTTGCCCTTGTTGGCGTCATGACCGATGGCACAAAGAGGACAGTTTGATTTGACTTTAGTTTTTGCAACTTCCGTTTGCGCCGAATAAACTGATTTTTTTGTTGCATCATCAAACACACGAACATCTAGCAATTTCATATCAACTGAACCACCAAGAATATACTCAAAAATACCTTTGCGATTTTTTACATAAGGATCGCCATATAGTTTGCGTACTTCTGCTGATATCTTCACAGGATCGTAAGATTTACTGTGGTATTGCTCATAAAGTTGGCCCCACTCTAATCCACGCATCTCATTTTCTACATCCGTAAATACGCCAGAAACCCAATCGATTACAGTATTAAAATAAATTTTTAATTCAGAAATATTATCGTTGTAGCGATGACGACTCATGTAGTCACCTATATTACCTTTACTAACCCATTCCAAAGCTGTTTCTAAAAATTCTTGCCTATTAGCACTTCCAGATATATACGCACTCCATTTTTGGATGTTGGAATTCTGGCTGTTACTAAACTCGGCTTTGCCAAGCGTAACGAATGGTCCAGAATATACGGCATTGAGTAATTCCTGATCATTCAGAGGAACGCCGGCAATGTTAATTGTTCTGAACCACTCCTTTATTTCACTTTCGGTGCCTTCGCACTCGTAAATAAGAAGTTGCGTTTCCAAAATCCTAGCTTGTTTATCTTTTGCCATTCCCCCAAAATATTGTTCCATCCCATTTTCATCTTTAATGGCAAATTTATCGAACACAAACCGTCCGAGACTGGTTATACGCTGTTGCCCATCCAGAACTTCCAGGCTGTTTTCAGAAACTTTATTAAAATAAATCAAACCTATTGGGTAGTCCTTGAGTATTGATTCAATAACTGCCATTTCTCTTTTTCCGCCATCGGAGGCATAGATATAGTTACGCTGATATTCCGGCTGGATAGTGAGCCTGCCAGACAAACCAAATAAACCTTTGCCTTCGAGTTCATTATAGACGAACCCATCGCAAATTTCTTGAATTGTGATATCAGTTTTTAAAGTTGTTTTCATTTATTTTTCCTTATGTTTAATTAAAACTCTTGCATACGGAACTTCTACGACTCCATCTTTTATCATATATAAATCACCATCGACTGTTCCTCTTTTTTGTACTTCTTTCCGGTATTTTCTATGTTCCGGCTTATATGATTTAACTCCTACTGATAAACCTAAATTCGCTATTCCTAAGCCAATAATATCAAATTGCTCTGGGTTATATTTATCCAAAAAACTAATCGGTACACCCATTACGCCACAATAATCGCTCGGGATGGAATCGGTAAACGGCACGTCTATGGCATCGTAATTATCATATTTATGATACGCTTTTTTACCTTTTACTTCCTTGTGTTTGCTGTATTTTAAATTCTCTTCCATTGTCATAAGCGGCAATGGCTGATGACGTCGTCCGTGGTCGAGATTTGTGAACCAAACAGAAGACACATTTTTCATTTTAATACCATCAACCACCCGATCAACATCTCCGTCATCCATCGTTACGAACCATAATCCACCAGACCATTCTGTTTTTCCAGACCACATTTTATTGTCTTCAATCAATGGAAAAATGTCCTTATATGTTACGGAACTTTTATTGCCAATAATCACAAACTTTTTCTTGTAGTCAAAAAGTTGTTTGACATATTCGCGAAAAAGGCTGAACGGCGGGTTTGTGACCACAATATCGGATTTCTTTAATAGCTCTATGCATTCGGGACTTCGAAAATCGCCATCGCCGTCTAGCGGAGCCCATTCATTATGCTTATTTATCTTTAGTTGCTCAGCGACATCCTTTAAATTGAGTTCGCCATCGCCGTCTATATCGTGAACTTCATTAATAACAAATTTGTTTGCTGTAATTTTTGGACGACCCTTGACTGGTTCAATAGTTTTATCGTCCCCAAACAATCCCAGCTGAGTGTTGGCAACAGGTGAAGGCTTGTAACTAGTGGTGATAAGCTGCTTGAGTCCAAGTTTATTAAAATTAAGTACAAAATATCGAAAGAAATTACTTTCAAACGGATCATCGCAGTTGCAGTAAACTACTTTTCCACGGAAAACATCAGGATCGTATTCCAAGTACGCTTCGATTTCTTTTTGTATATCGACGAATTGAGTATAAAACTCATCATTCTTTGCTCTTTTGGCATTTGTAAGATTGTTGTTTGCCATTTTTATTCCTCCAGTTTATTTTTCAATTCCATATCCCCCACCGACTGGGTCGCGGAAGAGGAAGTTTTTGGGCGGGAAGTAGGTAAATAGAGAGAACGCGACTAGAAGCAAAGTGATCATGATTGCAGAAACACTCTTGCATGGAGGCAATTTATCGTTTTCTAGTTTCCAGGCAACGATATGACCGATGATGACTGCGATCATGAAGATTGAGATGTCGTAAATGAAATTGTCGGGGAAGAAAGCCAGCCAGCCGTAAAAGAGAATGACGATCAAAATAGGCATGGCGAAGAGCTTCTTCATCTGAGCAAAGCAAAAATTCTTGTTTCCGCCAGCTGGCGGATTGCCAACTGTGTAATAGCCGACTATTGCAAAGATAAATGCCGGCCAGAATGCCAGCTTTAAGTGCTCCCAAGTTGACTCATTGACCGCCGCGATCAAAGCGGCTGGATGCCAGTTGCCCGACCAGCCGAAGACAAAATGAAGGAGAGACCCAAAAATGATAGCCCCAACAGCGCTCCAAATTTCAAATTTTTTTAACTTAGCCATTTTGCCTCTCTCCCTTTTTCTCTTTTTCTTCTTTTTTCTGAGCTTTTTGGTCTTGCCCCGCTCGTTTGATTAATTCCAACAGATCCTCAGGAAGATTCTCTTCTTTTGCCATTTTTTATTCCTTTGCTTGATTCTTGCTAGAATTCATCAACTTCCTTTGCTCTTCTTCTTGTCTGATAAAAGATTGATATTGACGTTCGACAGCTTGAGCTAGTAGATGTATTCGCTCTAGCTGGCTTTTCTTCTCGGCAAGAAAATGAGCATTTAGGGTTTCAAGATTCGCAATCATAGTTAATTGTTGAATTGTTCCATAATCTCTCTGATTTTTTCCACTTTTGACTAGCTCTGGGTACTGCCTTCTCCATTCAGTTGCAGACTGGCCGAAGATTAGTTTGTTTAGTATATCGGCCTCATCTATATAGACCAGTGTTTCCTGCTTTCTACTCAACTGTAGAGCGGGTAGTAAATTATTTTTTATCGAATCAGTATGAAGACGATAATTAACCCTAGATAGGTATCGGCTTGAGTCCCACTCGACTACCTTCTGCTCTGTTGCTTTTAATCGTTGAAATTCAGAAATAATAAGCAATTTGAATTCCGGACTTAGCCATGCGCCAAATTCAAAAGCAATATCTTTATGAGCATAAGTGCCACCGTAGCGGCCAGTTCTTGCTATCAATCCTTTTGCATTCGTTATTAATGACCATTCTTTTACAGAAATTGCAAACCTATTCAATCCCGCCTGACTTTTAATTCCCTCGAATTCGAGTAAATTAAAATTTTGGTTATTGAGTCGCTCCCAGACTCCAAGAAATTCAACTGTATTTTTATTTCTCAGCCAATTTTCGATGACTCTGTCTGCACCATAGCTTCGAGCCATATCGGTCAGACAAATATAATCATTACCATCAATTTTTGTGACGTTAATGGACTTGTCATTTATTATCATTGGTAAATTATTTATGGGAGTCATTTTTTTCCTCGGTAATATAGCAACTGTAAATTGCTACTTTTAGAGTACTCCCGTTGTAGGCAAAAATAAAGTATTTGAGCGCAACCCCCAATACCTCACACCCCCAAAGCCCACCTCGTAGGTGGGCTTTGGCACTGCTCGCATTAATATCGAGTACTTTGTGCCAGAAACCTTTTCCGAGGAGTGGGTATTTCTGATTCTTTGCAGTAATTCGTCAAAATAATCATCTCTGACTCGTTTTTTGCCATCTTATTTCTTTTCCAAAATCTCCTCGACTGTGGCGTCGGCTAGGATTTTCATTGTGTCAAATATCTTTACTTCTGGATGCTTGGGAATCAGGAGCTGGAGATCAGTGCAGGCGAGGGCGATGCAATCGACATTTTTCTTGGCAAGGTCATCAATGATATCGATTAGCCCCTCACGATCGCGGTTGTTTTGCTGACCGGTCACCAGATTCATAATATATTTACCCATTTTGGCCTGCTGATACTCGTCGGGAGTGATATAGTCGATATTGTTTTTGGCAAATGCATTTTCGTAGAGTTTATTCTGAATGGTGGCCGAAGTTGAGACGATTCCGACCTTCTTGAAATTATTTGATTGGATAAACTTAACTGTTTCTTCGATGATCGAAAGAACTGGAATATTGACCGACTTTCTTATTTCATCGATAAAGACATGTAAAGAGTTGCATGGCATGACGAGAAAACCAGCACCCGCTTTTTCGAGCCTTTTGGCTTCTGCTGTAAGGTAAGGAATATAGCGTGCAGAACCGGTGTTGCGCATGATCAAGTCCTCCTCGATTTGATACGGGAGCGGAACGCTGGAAATGATAATGCCCGGCCGCGCCAATTTCGACCGCTTCTGGCAGCTAAAAATAATATCAAGGTAAAACTCAGCCGTAGTTTCCGGCCCCAAGCCGCCAATGATGCCAACAGTTTTCATATTTTTTGTCATTTTATGCTTTGTTAAAACTTTAATCAATTGATTGCCTTGATACTAATGTACGCTTTTGCCGAGTAATTGTTAATAGCTATTGCGGATTAAGGGATACCAATAGTTAGAGGGCAAATGTTTACAAATCGCTAATTTTATTGTATAATCAGGAAAATCAGCTATGGAGGTAACTCGATTGTACGAGATCGTCACAGAATGGTGTAACTTCCTTATCGACCTCGGAGCTACTAATGTTGAGAATTTTACTCAACTTATGTTCAAGCTCCAAGCTCGGTACAAGCACATTTTCGACAGCCTTAGCAAGGCTGAGCAAGAAAAGATCATGCTTGCCTACAAGATCAAGGAGATGACCGAGGATGAATTCCTCCGCTACAATGAAGAGGTCTATGTTCCACTCCATCCGGATTGGTTTCGAGACATGCTCGTCCCCGATCAGGAGTTTATCGCCAAAGAATTGCTCAGTCTCCTCTGCACTCGGGAAAAAGTGCATGGCGTGATAGATATTGGTTCTGGACCTGGCACCCTAGATATATTCTTGGCAAGCAAAGGAATTATCGATGGCCCTATCGTATGTCTCGATCCACTTGCCACATCATTGCAGCAGGGCAGGGATCTGGCGAAACGGATGGCTGTCGATGTCGAATTCCAGGAGGGACGCATCACTGCAGATGCACTTCCTTTTGAGAGCGAGTCATTTGAACTCGCGATCGCGATCGATTCACTCCACTGGACGACCCATTGGAAAAATGGCATCAAGGAAATGGCGCGGCTACTCAAGAAAGACGGGGTTTTCTACCTCTTTTATTCTGAGCATAGCCCACGGATCATGATTCCGATCAACGAGGCACAAAACCTGATTTACAGCTGTGGCCTCCGCAAGATCCAAACTTCACGGTTACGGCTTCAAGACACTCCGTCCGGAAGCCCTCGTATCCTCATCACCGCCATCAAGAATTGATGGCTGACTAGCACAAAGCCGATGTCGACAGCATCGACTTTTTTATTTTTCTCGATGACTTCCAGGCCTTGCCGCCCTGAAAGAGATACTCAAGTAGTTAAAAAGACAATGTTAGAAGTTTGACATATATTTCCATGCGCCTTTGGCATATAATTTAGCCATGAAAAACAATGAATTAACAGATGAGCAAAAAAGAATTATCGAGAACAAAGGCACAGAGCCGCCGTTTTCTGGCGAGTACAACGATTTTTTCAAAGAAGGAACTTACGCTTGTGCTCGATGCGACAATCCGCTCTATAGCTGGGAGGCTAAATTTAAATCTGGGTGCGGCTGGCCAGCCTTTGATGACGAGATCCCTGGCGCTGTCAAGCATGTTCCCGATGCCGATGGCACGCGAATAGAGATCGCTTGTGCCAACTGTGGCGCTCACCTGGGCCACGTATTTGAGGGTGAAGAGTTAACACCAAAGAACACTCGCCACTGTGTCAATTCCCTATCGATCAAGTTTGTTCCAAAAGAAAATTAGGACTGGATCCCAACCTTCCCCGAAATGATCGACCATGGGAAATAGATTAGTTTATCTCATATCGTTAATAAACTGAAATACGCCCTCTCTACTTGAGCCTATCTATTATAAAACCAATGATTGCTTGGATCATTTGATCGAACTGCTCTGGCTCTCTGTATTTGTGGTCAGCGCCTGCTATCTCGACTAATTTGCAGCCTGAAATTAAGCTCGCAGCCTTACGGCTTTGCTCGATCGGGACCACATCATCAGCCGTGCCGTGCACAATCATGGTCGGAATTTTGATCTGATCGGCAATATCATAAATAGTATGTTTCCGTAGATCTTCCCAAAAAGAATAATTCAATCTATATTCCCGACCCTTGCTGTTCGTATGGATGGTAAATCCGTCAACTTTCCACCTGTGAATGTCATCATCAGATCGACGCATTTTTTCTACAACGGTATAATCCGAGACCGGACTTTTGCCTACGACACAAGATAAATCGTCCCGATTGGCTGCAGCATTTAATGCCACAATTCCGCCATAGCTTGATCCCATTAATGCTATTTTGGAAAAACCTTTATCTTTTACAAATTGAATTGCAGACCGAACGTCATCGATCCCTTCCGTCACCGTAATCTCGGCAAAATCACCCTCGCTCTCACCATGACCAAAGAAGTCAAATCTCAAAGTAGCGATATC
>Ga0172380_10008699_pt1 | contig 10997 bp, 12 predicted proteins | sample Leawe162metaG_FD_119747 | JGI IMG/M metagenome (GOLD analysis project Ga0172380, IMG submission 119747) | Leachate microbial communities from a municipal landfill in Southern Ontario, Canada - Leachate well 162 metaG | ecosystem: Engineered > Solid waste > Landfill > Unclassified | place...
CCCTTGCAAAAAAAAGAATAGAGTGGTAAAAGAGTTGGATTTTTACATCACACATCCCTGAGAAACCCCTTTGGTGCCCGTCTGGGTTGGGGAAAACGGGATGGCGGACAAACCAAAAAAATTGGAGATTTAACAATGGCTTACATTACAATGAAAGAAATGCTGGTTGCCGGTCTGCACTTCGGCCACCAAACCCGTCGCTGGAATCCGAAAATGAAACCTTACATCTTCGGTGCCCGCAACAAGATTTACATCATCAACCTGGACAAGACCCTGCCCCTTTTCAATAAGGCCTATGAGGCAGTGGTGAATACCGTTACCAAAGGCGGGTCCATTCTTTTCGTCGGCACCAAGCGGCAGGCCCAGGACATCGTTAAAGAGGAAGCCAGCAGGGCCGGCATGTTCTATATCAACCACCGCTGGCTCGGCGGTATGCTGACCAACTTCCAGACCATCAAAAAATCCGTTGACCGCATGAAATCCATCCAATCCATGCGGGACGACGGCAGCATCCATCGCTACAAGAAAAAAGAAGCGCTGGGCATGGAAAAAGAACTGGTCAAGCTTGAGCGCAACCTCGGCGGCATCAAGGACATGAAGGGCCTGCCCTCCATGATTTTCATCATTGACCCCAAACGGGAAGACATTGCCGTTGACGAGGCCAACCGTTTGGGCATCCCGGTAATCGCCATAGCGGACACCAACTGTGACCCGGACGGCATCGACCACCTTATTCCGGGCAACGATGACGCAATCCGCTCCATCAAACTGATCACCTCCAAGATGGCTGATGCGGTTCTTTCCGGCAAGGCCAGACGCGGCGAAGAGGTCGAGACCGACGACGCCATTGCCGAAGCCATGGCGGCAGCCAATGCTCCAGGCGCAGGCTCTACAGACATGCAGGCGGAAACCGCTGAATAAATCCGCCGTCACGGCAGCAAAGCTCCGGGATTTCATTAACGAACAGAAGGGTAAGATACCATGAATATAACCAGTCAAATGGTCAAGGAACTCCGCGACAAAACCAACGCGGGCATGATGGATTGCAAGAAGGCCCTGGCGGAAAACAACGGCGACATGGAAAAGGCCGTTGACTACCTCCGCCAGAAAGGCCTGGCGGTTGCCGCCAAAAGGGCGGCCCGGGCCACCAGTGAAGGTGTCATCGAGTGCTATATCCATGCGGGCGCCAAACTCGGCGTGATGGTGGAAGTGGGCTGCGAAACGGATTTTGTCGCCAAAACAGACTCATTTCTTGAGTTTGCCAAAAATATCGCCATGCATATCGCCGCGGTCAATCCCGTATCCATCAAAAGGGAAGACGTGCGGGAAGAACTACTGGCCAGAGAAAAGGCCATCTACGTCAATCAGGCGGCTGACTCCGGCAAACCCGCTAATATCGTGGAAAAGATCGTGGCCGGCAAAATTGAAAAATTCTACGCGGATGCCTGTCTGCTTGAACAGCAGTATGTCAAGAACCCTGATCTGAAGGTGCAGGATCTGCTCAACGAGCTGATCGCCTCTCTCGGGGAAAACATCAGCATCAAGAGATTTGCCCGTTTTCAGATAGGCGCCTGAACTGAAGGATGCAATGGGGCATGGATACATACAAATATAAAAGAGTATTGCTGAAATTAAGCGGCGAAGCCCTGATGGGCGACGCCGCTTTCGGCATCAGCAACGATGTGCTGTCCTATGTGGCCGACGAGATCCGGGAACTGCGGGCTCTCGGCACGGAAATCGCCATCGTCATCGGCGCCGGCAATATCTTCCGCGGTGTCGCCGGGTCATCGGCCGGAATGGACCGGGCCATCGCCGACAATATGGGCATGCTGGCCACGGTCATGAATGCCCTGGCCTTAAGCGACACCCTGGAACAGATCGATGTCAAAACCGCCGTTCTGTCGGCCATCCCCATGGAGACGGTCTGCGAGCCCTATTCCCATCGCCGTTCCCTGGAACATCTGCAAAAGGGAAATATCGTCATTTTCGCAGCCGGCACCGGCAATCCCTATTTCACCACCGACACCGCGGCGGTGCTGCGGGGCCTGGAAATCAACGCGGATATCATCTGCAAGGCCACCAGGGTTGACGGGGTTTACGACAAAGACCCCCTCATCTATGATGACGCTGTGAAATTTGACAGCCTGGGGTACGCCGAGGTCCTGAGAAGGCGGCTGAAGGTGATGGATGCGGCAGCCATTTCTCTGGCCATGGACAACAACAAGACCATCCTGGTCTTAGATGTGAATATCCCCGGCAATATCAAAAAAGCCATTTGCGGGGCGAAAATTGGTACCTTAATCAGTGGAGTTGAGAATGAGTAAAGTTCTGCTAGAAATGAAGGACAAAATGGAAAAAAGCCTGGAGGCCTACCGCCGCGAATTGACCACCATCCGCACCGGCCGCGCCTCCTTGTCGCTGGTGGATGGAATCAGGGTGGATTCCTACGGCTCCAAAATGCCGCTTAACCAGGTGGCCTCCATTACCATTCCGGAAAGCAGACTGATTGTCATCCAGCCCTGGGACCCGCAGCTGGTGCCGGCCATTGACAAGGCAATCCTGGCGGCCAATATCGGCCTGACCCCGGCCAGCGACGGCAAAATGCTGCGCATCTCCATTCCCCAGCTCACCGAGGAACGCCGCAGGGAAATGGTCAAACAGGCGAAGAAAATCGGGGAAGAATACCGGGTGGCGGTGCGCAACTGCCGCAGGGACGCCATTGATCATCTGAAAAAACTCAAGAAAGACAAAGAAATCTCGGAAGACGATCTCTTCAAGTTTCAGGACGAGGCCCAGCAAGAGACAGACGCCTTCATCAAAAAAATTGAGGTAATCCTTACTGAGAAAGAAAAAGAGGTCATGGAGGTTTAACAGGCCCCCAGTGTCGACATCCTTGGAACTGGACAAAAAAAAACTCCCGCAACATATTGCCATCATCATGGACGGCAACGGCCGCTGGGCTCAGAGCCGCGGTCTGATGCGTCTCATGGGTCACAAGGCAGGGGTTAAAACGGTTCAGCTCATCGTCAAAGCCGCCAGGGAAATCGGCATATCCGTTCTCACTCTTTACGCCTTTTCCTCCGAAAACTGGAAAAGGCCGGCCACTGAGGTTTCAGGGCTCATGTCGCTTTTAAAGAGCTATCTTGAAAGCGAGCTTGCCTCCATGCAGGAAAACAACATTCGCCTGCACTGTATCGGACGCCAAGAGAATCTGCCCAGGGAAATCAGCCAGACATTAAACGCCTCCATGGCCCAGACCGCGGCCAACACAGGGCTTGTCCTCAATCTCGCCTTAAGTTACGGCAGCAGGGATGAAATCGTCACTGCCGCCCGGGAAATGGCAAAACTCTGTGTTGCCGGCAAGCTGCGGGTCGAGGACATAACCGAAGAAGTCTTGTCCGGCCATCTCTCCACCGCCGGGCTCCCGGATCCGGACCTCATCATCCGTACCGGCGGGGAATTCCGTCTGAGCAATTTTCTCCTCTGGCAGGCCTCCTACGCCGAAATTTTTATTACCGAAACCCATTGGCCCGATTTCACCCGGGAAGATTTTATGGCGGCAATCGCCACCTTTCAAAAACGGCAAAGACGTTTTGGCAGGACGGGAGACCAGGTAAGCGGCAATAATTTAACTTTCTGACTTGATCTATTTTGTCGAAATAACGGTATTTTTGTGGCATAGTCGCTGCTCTGATCTCTGTCATGGAAATTCAGAAGACAGCAGACAGCAGACAGAATGATTGATTTTATTACGTTTTATTCTGGCTCCTGACTCCTGGCTTCTGAATGGCGACGTTTCCCGTTATTTTTCACCGGCTTCAGAGAAAGCCGCTAAGGCTTGCGGCGACGCGTGGCACCAAATTGATATGAAACGAATCATTACAGGACTGCTTGCCGTTGCCGCTTGGCTTGCCCTGCTCTATGCCCAGTCTTTTATTTTCTTCTGGCTGATTATTACCGCCATCAGCCTGATTGCCGCCCTTGAGTTCTTTACCATCTGCCTGCAAAGTGAAGAGAAAACCCTCCGTCCGCTGCTGGCGGCCATTGCCCTGCTGCCGGTGGTTGCCAGCTGGTTTCAGCGGGTTGATCTGGTGTATGCAGCCTTCATCGCCGCCCTCATGCTGCTGGCAGTGCTGGCGGTTTTCCGGGCCGCGCGGCTGCAAAAGCCCTTTGACCTGCTGCTCAAGGCAAGTTTTGGGGCCATGTATACCGGGCTGTTCACCGCTCACCTGATCCTCTTCATGGCCCTGCCCGCAGGCAGTGCCTGGCTGCTGTTTCTGACCACCATCACCGCTGCCTCGGACACCGGGGCCTATTTTACCGGCATGTCCCTGGGCAGACACAAACTGTGCCCATCCATCAGCCCGAAAAAAACCGTGGAGGGATTAATCGGCGGCATGCTGTGCGGCACCGGTTTTGCCCTGCTTGTTGCTTTCTTCCTGCTCCATGGGGTAAACTTATGGCGGCTTGCCGCCGCGGCCCTGTTTCTCTCCGCCCTCGGCGTGGTCGGCGACCTGGTTGAGTCGCTGTTAAAAAGAAGCACCGGGGTGAAGGATTCGGGCAACATCCTGCCCGGCCATGGCGGCATTCTTGATCGCGCCGACTCCCTGCTGCTGACGGCTCCGGTTTTATATTATCTGGTCACATATCATCTACTCGGGTAACAGAGAATGCAGAAGAACATCTCTCTTTTAGGGTCCACCGGTTCCATCGGCCGCAACGTGCTGAAGGTTGTCCGTCAGTATCCGGGCCGCTTCCGCATCGTCGGCCTGGCCGCCGGACGCAATATAGCCCTGCTGCGCGACCAGATCGAGGCCTTTAGTCCTCTCGCCGTGTCCGTGGCCACCGAGGAGCTGGCCGCAGAGCTTGCCCGGATGCTGCCCGGCGGCTGGAGCGAAAAAATCTTTTTCGGCCGGGCAGGCAACGAACTAGTGGCAACCATTGCCCAGGCCGACACCGTGGTTTCCGCCATTGTCGGGGCCGCGGGCCTGACGCCCACCCTGGCCGCCATCCAGGCGGGCAAGCATATCGCCCTGGCCAACAAGGAAACCCTGGTCATGGCCGGGGATCTGGTCATGGCCGAGGCCCGGCGCCACAAGGTCAACATTCTGCCGGTGGACAGCGAGCACAATGCCATCTTCCAGGCCTTGACGGCCGGCCGCCGGGAGGATGTGCACAAGCTCATCCTCACCGCCTCGGGCGGCCCCTTCCGGGATAAAAACGAACGGGATCTCTGGGACGTCACCCCGGAAGAGGCCCTGAATCATCCCAACTGGAGCATGGGCCACAAAATTTCCATCGACTCAGCCACCCTGATGAACAAGGGACTGGAGGTCATCGAGGCCAGATGGCTGTTTGACATTGAGGTGGAACATATCGAGGTGCTGGTGCATCCCCAGAGCATCGTGCACTCCCTGGTGGAATATATCGACGGCTCGGTCATCGCCCAGCTGGGGGTGCCGGACATGCGTATCCCCATTACCTATGCCCTCTCCTGGCCCGAACGTCTCAAGACCGGGCTTCCCCGGCTCAATCTGCCGCGCTGCATGGATCTCAGCTTCCTGCCCCCGGACTTCAGAAAATTCCCGGCCCTGAAACTCGCCTACCACGCCTGTAAACAGGGCGGCACCATGCCGGCGGTGCTCAATGCCGCCAACGAGGTGGCAGTGGCTTCATTTCTGGCCAAAAAGATACGTTTCCCGGAAATTTCTCTGGTGGTGGCAGAAACATTGAACCGATTGGCCCGCAAGGACATCAAAGACATAGAAACAATTTTAGAGGCCGACCTGGCCGCCAGGATGCAGGCCGAATCAATTATCGAAGCATTGTGGATTAAATTCAAACAGAGGACTGGCCAGCAGTATGACACGCCTGATCTACCCCCTGGCCTGCATGTCAAATTATGAACTCCGTTATATCCTTTATCATCGTTCTCGGCCTGCTCATTTTTGTTCATGAGTTCGGCCATTTCCTTTTTGCCAAGCTCTTCGGCGTCCGGGTCCTGAAATTCTCCCTCGGCTTCGGTCCGAAGGTATACGGCAGGAAATACGGCGACACCGAGTATCTGATCAGCGCCTTTCCCCTGGGCGGTTATGTGAAAATGACCGGGGAAAACAAAGAGGAGGAAGTCTCCTTTACCGAGCAGCCCTATTCATTTGCCCACAAGCCGGTGTGGAAACGCTTTTTCATCGTGCTGGCCGGCCCTGCTTTCAACCTGTTATTTGCGGTGGTGGTGTTCTTTGCCATCTTTGCCATTGCCGGGCTGCCGGTGCCCAAAGCCGGCACGGAGATCGGCGCCATCACCGAGAACTCGCCGGCCCAGGCGGCCGGGCTCAAGGCCGGGGATATCATCATCTCCATCAACGGCGAAAAAACCGCGGGCTGGGAAGATGTCTCCCGGCTCATCCGGGCATCAGAGGGCAAGCCAGTGACGCTGGTCGTATCCCGCGAAGGCAAAGAGATTGCAACAACCGGCCAGCCGGAACGCCAGGAGGTCAAAAATATCTTCGGTGAAGTGGTGGATGAACGTTTCATGCTGGGCATCTCCCGCAGCACCGAGGTCACCTATGAAAAGGCCACCATCCCCGAGGCCTTTGTCGCCGGGGTCAACCAGACCTGGACCTTCATCTACCTCACCATCATGGGGGTCGTCAAAATCATCGAGCGGGTGGTGCCTGCCTCCGAACTCGGCGGCCCCATTCTCATTGCCCAGATGGCAGGGCAGCAGATGAAGGCGGGCTGGATCAACCTGGCCTATTTCATCGGCCTGCTCAGCGTCAACCTGGGCATCCTCAACCTCTTTCCCATCCCGGTCCTGGACGGCGGCCATCTTGTCCTGTACACCCTGGAGGCCGTGCGGCGCAAACCCCTGGAACAGCGGACCCAGGAAAAACTGCAGCAGCTCGGCCTGCTGCTGCTGGGCAGCCTGATGATCTTTGTCTTTTACAATGACATCGTCCGCATCATCAGCAAAGGGTGAGCGGCCTTTATGACCTTTGACGCTTAGGCATGCAGATGGCCCCTGTCACCAAAGACCCGGCCCGGCAGCCGCCGCTTATTCTGGCGGTGGAAAATTCCGGCCTGTGCGGCAGTATCGCCCTGGTGAGCGGTTCCCACTGCATTGCCGAACAGAGTCTGCTGTCGAAACTGACCCATTCCAAACGGCTGCTCGCCACCCTGGACCGGGTCATGGCCGATTGCCAGGTCACCTGGGAGATGCTCGACGCCATAGCCATCAGCCTGGGGCCGGGCAGTTTCACCGGCCTGCGTATCGGGCTGAGCACGGTGAAAGGCCTGGCCCTGGCCACCTCCCTCCCGCTGATCGGCGTGCCCACCCTGGACGGCCTGGCCAGCCAGTTTGGCTTCACGGCCAGGCCGGTCTGCCCCATTCTTGATGCCCGGAAAAACGAGGTCTACACCGCCCTGTACCAATCCGATGCCAACGGCGTCATGCAGCGCCTGAGCCGGTATCAGGTCCTCCCCGCCGCCGAGCTTGCCGCCCAGATCAGCGCACCCACCATCTTTACCGGAGACGGCATCACGGTGCATGGCGGTCTGTTGCGGGAAAAACTGGGGGAACTGGCCGTCTTTGCCCCGGAGCAGCTTTACTTTGCCAAGGCCTCCAGTATCGGCTTTCTCGCCCTGTCTTACTGGCGCGAGCAGCAATTTCTCGATCCGGCAGGATGTATCCCGCTTTATGTCCGCGCCTCTGACGCGGAACTCAATCTCCTGAAAAAGGCTTTGCCTTGATCGCGACCCGCATGCTTTAATATCATTAAGCCGCTGTAACAAAATAATGTCTTCATCCGGATGGTCAGAACGGCACTCTTTTCCGTACCCCCTTGAGGGGTATAAAGAACCGTAACGAAATGGTCAAGAAAGCAGAGGTTATTTCGTAACGGCTCCTAAATTATTTTTCCCGCGTCGTAAAATATGCTATTGTAAAAAAATGAAGAAAAATGCCTCTGCCAGCAAAACTGATCCAAAAGCATTCTTTTTGACAAATTATCATTGCACGATTTTCCGGGGTCACAGGTTGCGGGCAATTCGGCCAGCCCTTTTTTTTGCAGGACGGCTGACCGGCATTTTTCCCACATCACTATATCCTTTTTTACCCCCGCGCCGGCAATAGAGTTCCGTCTTCAAATAACATCGTAAAATAACATCTTATGCTTCCGACCAATTTTTACCATGGATAAAGCCACTCTTCTCGGCATATTTTTTGGCTTCGGCGCCGTCTTCGGCGGTCAGGTGCTCGAAGGCGGTTCGATTATGGCCCTTGTTCAACCAACCGCCTTTCTCATTGTTATTGGCGGCACCCTGGGGGCCACCCTGGTTTCCTTTCCTCTCAAGTTATTCCTGCGCGCCCTAGGCGATGCGAAAACAGCTCTTATTTATGAGGAAAAAGACCCGACCCAGATCATCAAGCAACTCGCCGGATATGCGGAAAAAGCCAGAAGGAACGGCCTGCTGACCCTGGAGGAAGAGGCCAAGAAAACCTCCGACCGCTTCATCAGCAAGGGCATTTCCATCATGGTGGATGGCGGTGATGCAAAACAGCTGGAGGAATTTCTGGAGATTGAAATCAATGCCTTTGAAGAGGAAACCAAGGTAAGCGCGGAGGTCTTCGAGTCAGCCGGCGGTTTTGCCCCCACCATCGGTATTATCGGCGCCGTTCTCGGACTTATCCATGTCATGCACAATCTCTCCGACACCTCGAAACTGGGCGAAGGTATTGCCGTTGCCTTTGTTGCCACCATTTACGGTCTGATGACTGCCAACATCATCTGTATTCCCATCAGCACCAAATTGAAAAGACGGATGAAGGAAGAGCTGCTGATCAAGGAACTCATCCTGAAGGGGCTCCTGGACATCCTGGCCGGGATCAACCCCCGCTTCATTGTGGAAAAACTCCAGGGATTCTATATCGACAGGCAGCAGAAATAAGCCGTTGTAAAAAAATAACATGGCCATGTTATTTCGTAACGGCTCCTAAATCATTTTACTCAATCAGGCGAAAGCTTATGGCAAAAAAACAAAAACACGAAAAAGAACCGAATCTGGAAAGATGGCTCGTCTCTTATGCGGACTTCATCACTCTGCTCTTCGCCGTTTTTGTGGTCCTCTATGCCATGTCCCAGTCAGACAAGCAGAAAGTGGAGGAGGTGTCCAAGTCCATCCGCGAGGCCTTTGGCATGACCGACACCTCTTCAGCGCCTGCCATGCATATCATCGATTCCATTGATCTCGCCCCTATACCCGCTGTTGAGCGCCAAGCCCGGGAATCCATATCCGCGCCGGAGCCCACGGCACAACCCTATGCGGAAGAGGAGGAATTCAGCAATATCAAAAAAGAAATTTCCGGCCTGCTGGCAGCCAAGGGCAATCAGGACAAGATCAAACTCACGGTCACCAAACGAGGTCTCGTCATCAGTCTCAAGGAAGCCGGGTTCTTCGACTCCGGCAGCGCGGAAATGCAACCTGCCTCCTTGCCGCTTCTGGAGGAAATCGCCAAATCGATCCAGGGATATGCCAATGATGTCAGAATAGAAGGCCACACGGACAATGTGCCGGTCAACTCCAAAACCATCCGGTCAAACTGGGAACTCTCCACTGCCCGCTCCACCTCCATCGTCCGTTATCTGATTGATGACCTGCATTTTCCCCCTGCCAGACTTTCCGCGGTCGGCTACGGGGAATACCGCCCCATTGCCGACAACAGCACGGAAAGCGGCCGGGCCCAGAACCGCCGGGTGGATATCGTTCTTCTCTCCAAGGCCGCCCAGCAGGGAGAACCCCAGCCCGGCATTCGCCCGGAAGACTGATTATCCGGGCATGAGCCGCCGGACGAATGATCAAAACGAAAATTGATCAGTCCCAGCCGGATTTGTAAGCCTTACGATATAACATGGCCATTTTTTCAATTTCGTTACGGCTCGTTAAACCCCTCAAGGGGGTACTGAAAAGAGTGCCGTTTCGCGCATTTCTCTGGCCATGTTATTTTTTCACAACGGCTTACAAAAATAATCGTCAAGTTCCCCGCCCCATGTTCCGAACAGATACGTAATTCGGCTGTTGCCACCATGTTGCTCTTTATCCTGCCGGATAGCGCCTGAGTTTCACGCCACCACTGCCAAGCGTTCCGATATCTTGCCTGGGCAATAAAATTATCAATGAATATCGTGCCCTGAAGATATCGTTGATGGAGGGAAAAAATGGCTGTTCATACCCCTAATTCCGCCGGTTTTTCCGCGACCAATCTCTACAAGCTGAACCTGGAGTCCAATAAAGATCTGGCCCAGGACATGAACCGGGAACAGGAAAAAACAGCTGAAAATGAGGCCTATGAGGTGCGGATCTCCGAGGAGGCCCAGCAGCTTGCCCAGCAGGCAAAAATCAGAACCGCCTTTGATAAGACCCCGCCTCCAGCCCAGGCAATAGAGCCCGCCCGCAACCGTTCCCGTTTCGAGCTCAATACGCAGAGTATGGCCGCAACCAGCCAACCGGCCGTGCAAAACAGGGCCGCAGGCAGATTTGGCATCGAGCTGGTTGCCTGAAAAGCCGCGGTCAGGCTGAAATTGCGCTGCCTCAGAAAAGTTTTCCGTCCCTGCTGTGCTTGACAATCAGGCCCCGGAACATCTCCACCAGTCCCCTGCCCAAAAGATAAATCGATTCGATATTGCTGTTGTCCGCGGCGGTCTTGTCAAAGAGGATATTGAGCTTTGAGGCGAAATGATCCTCCGGCGCCCAGTAGTTGATCAGCATGGGCAGGCCGGGCAGCGGAGAGATGACCAGCGACTGATCCGCATTGGTCACCCCGGCGGCGGGACTTGCCCCGAAGAGATGGAGAATCTCGAAAATCAGTTCCGGATGGGCATCGGCCAGTTGGTGCATTGCCTCCTCGCACCGGCGGGAAAAGAACCTGTTCCACTCCGCCGCCCCCGGCAGCTCGCCGAAGGCAACCCATTCACCCGAAAGTTTTCTGCCCTTGCCGTAAA
>Ga0172380_10008700_pt1 | contig 10996 bp, 12 predicted proteins | sample Leawe162metaG_FD_119747 | JGI IMG/M metagenome (GOLD analysis project Ga0172380, IMG submission 119747) | Leachate microbial communities from a municipal landfill in Southern Ontario, Canada - Leachate well 162 metaG | ecosystem: Engineered > Solid waste > Landfill > Unclassified | place...
GTCCCGGCTATAGCCAATTTACCGATGTCTCCTCCGGGAAAGAAGAGCGGGCTGACGACAAAAGAATCGGTAGTAAAAGCGGTCTTTTCTTGGCCGCCTATCACGGCGCTGTCAGCAAGCTTGCTTAGAATAGGATTATGTAATCTCTTAAGCAGGATTTCTTTAATAAAATCATGCATTAACCTGCCTCCGCTGCCGTGCCCCAGTAATATTTTTTTCATCGCCATTTTAATTGATTGTTACGCCTGCGCTTAAAAGGTCGTTTTTAAGCTGGCTGATACCGCTAAAAACAAAAGATTTAATGCCCAGCTCCCCGGCGCTTCTAACCAGCTCCGGCCGGTCATCGGTATAAAATACATTTTCCGGGCCTATCCTTAAGACGGAGAGCGCCTTCTGATAAATCAAAGGATGGGGCTTAACCAACCCCAGTTCATAGGACAAGAATAAATTATCAAAGACATTAAACACCGGGAAACGCTGCTTAAGATATTCATAGTGCAAAATATCAATATTGGATATCAAGGCTACCTTGTAATTAAGCTTCAGGCGGTTGGCCAGGCTGTAAACTCCGCGGTTTTTAGCGCTCAAGAAAAAGATCTCATCCCAGATCGGCACAAAAGCCGCGTAAGAAAGCTTTAAATCCAGCACCTCTTTTACCTTGGCAAAAAATTCTTCCGGAGAGACCTTCCCCTCTTCAAAGAGCACGGTTATCTCAGAGCCCAGGAAAAAATCCGTTATCTCCCTGGGGCTCCGGGTGCAAAAACGGGCGATCCTTTGCGCGGATATATTGTAGTCAAAATCAACCAGGACATTCCCTAAATCCAATAAAATTACCTTGATGTCCTCATCCATTAATTATTCTTCTCTTCCCTTTTTTTAAATAGGTCCAGGAATCTGTCTTCGTATTCTTTGTAAGCGTTCCATTTATCCAGCTCGGCCTTGAGCTGGCCGGCTTTGGAAATATCGGATTTTACCTGGGTAAAAAGTTCCTCGATCCTCTCCTTGACGGAGATGGGAAGCTTGGTAAGCTGGTTCAGGGTTTTCTTTATTTTTTCAACGTCTTCTTCTCCGATAGGCCCGGCAGCCTGGGAACCAAGTTTCAGATAATCCAGGAGCTTGTTTATCTCGCTCTCCATAACCTGCGCCTGCCCAGTAAGCCCGGATAATTCCAGGGGAACCTTGAGGACCCGGGAGAGAACTTTCAGGACTGCCGCGGATGCCTTGGGGTTTTCAATCTGGATAGTATAAAGCGGGATTTCGCCCAAAAGACAAAACCCCCTGAACCCTTCTCTTTTGGCTATTCCAAGGAAAAGCCCATTCATGCCGCTGATCTGGCCTTCGGCCAGAGCATGAAGATCTAATTTTTCGAGGCTGCCGCTTATCTCGGTTGCAGTAGAAGCAAACCACACGTGAGAGTCCTGGGTATGATCAATAGCCTGAGGCATGGAAGCAAAGCTGACTACCGTATCCACCTTGAAACTTTTGGCTACCTGAATGATCCGCCGGGAATAACTTTCAGCCCGGGATAGATCCGGCTGGGCATTGCTTAAAAACACGATCAGGTCATTTGCTCCCCCTTTATTTTTCCAGTAATAAAATCTGCCCTGGGGAAGTTCCGGAGCGCTTAACAGGCCATTCTGGACCACGCTTCCGGCCAAATAAAAAAAATCTTCCGGGCCAACCGAAGCAAATTCCTGGGCTTTTAACTGCTCGACCAAAAAAGAGGCAGCCTTAAAAGCGACTTCGCCCATTCCCGGCCAGGCGACAATCAAATACGGTTTTTTTAAACGCGGCCTCTTTAAGATCTTAATACCTTCCATGGTCGCTGCTCCTTTTTACCAGAATAATATTATAAGAATTTATAAGTCGTTAAAAACCTCTCCAGAACCTGCGCGCCTTTATAAAGATGGCCGACCTTGGCGTATTCATTGCTGGTGTGAGCGCAGCCGGTGCAGCCAAACCCGGAAGCAATAGCCGGAATATTTTTATCCTGGAAGAAAGTAATTACGGTCGCTCCTTCGGAACCGGCAAGCAGCGGCTGAACCCTGCAGCTGCGCATGGCATTTTTTAAATAACTGACCAGGGGATGGCCGGCTGAGAGTGAATATGGCTGCTGGATACCCTGGATCTCTATTTTGAACTTCCGGGCGCTTTTCTTGAGAATATTCCGCAAAACAGCTAATATATCTCCGGGAGAGGTGCCCGGCAAAAACCTGAAATCCAATTCCAACTCGCACCAATCAGCTACCACGTTCACCTTATCCCCGCCCTTGAGCGTGCCGACATTAACTGTGGGCGGATTAAGGTATTTGTTTTTGCGGTATGGAAATCTATGGCGTTTTATCCGGCGGATAACCTCCAGCGCTATATCTATGGCGTTAATGCCCAGGTGAGGATATGCGCCGTGCGCGCGCTTGCCTTCAATTTTTACTTTGAGGTGGATAAGGCCTTTCTGGGTAATAATGATCTCAAAGTCTTCGGCATCTAAAACTAAGGCCGCATCCGGCCTTAAGATTTTTTTGTTTAAGAGCGGGAGCAGGCCCAACCCGGAACCGCTTTCCTCATCCGCGGTGGCGGCAAAGATAAGATTATAATCCAAACTTTTCCTGTCTTCCGCCAGGCTGTTCAGCGCTTCTACGGCACAGGCCAGGTTACCTTTACAATCTGTCGCGCCCAGGCCATAGATTTTATTGTTCCTTATTTTTGCCGCAAAAGGAGGCACGCTCCAGCCGTTCCCTGCAGGAACAGTATCCAGATGCGGAGTAATGAGCAGCGTATGCCGATTACCCGGCCTATCCAAATACGCTACAATATTAGGGCGGTTTTTCCGGAATTCATAAGTCCTCGTCCTCAGGCCCAGGCCTTCGAGGTAGCCGCGCAAAAAATCAGCTATTGGCGCTTCGTTTCCGGGAGGATTTTCAGAATTTATTTTAATAAGCTTCTGGGTAAGCTCGATCAGGCGAACTTTATTTATCATATTGACCCGCTTTAGGGTTATTATAGCAGAATTTTAACAAAAAGCCAGCGGACAGATAGAGCACTTAGGGGTTGACTTAAGGCAGTAGTTTTTAGCTAAGGCCACGATCAAAGCATGGTATTCATTGAATAACTGAACGTCTTTTTTTAAGTTCAGCGTGAATAAACTCTGGGCCTGGTCGTAAGTGGCCTCCTCTTTAATGAAGGCATGCCGGGAAAATACTCTCCGGGTATAGGCGTCAATCACAAAAACCGGCTTATGCAGAGCATAGAGCAATATGGAATCCGCGGTTTCCGGGCCCACTCCTTTTATTGCCAGGAGTTCGGCGCGTAAAGGCTCAACTTTTACTTGCGCGATTTTTTTCAGGTTTGCTCCGTAATTATGGATAAAAAAACCGAGGAACTCTTTCAGGCGCTGAGCCTTGATATTGTAGAAACCTGCGCTGCGGATAAGTTCAGCCAGCTTCTTATGCGGCAGATGGTATAGTTTGGCCGGCTCTAACGCCTTATGTTTTTTCAGGTTGGCTATCGCTTTTTCCACATTCGGCCAACTGGTATTTTGCGTCAGGATCGCTCCGACCATAACTTCAAAAGCAGTATCCGCCGGCCACCAGCGCTGCGGCCCGAAATGGGCATATAATTTACGATAGATTAAATCTAAGTTTGGACGGGCCCGGGTTATCACTCTTTAAGTTCCAGGGGATTGTAATTATAATAAGCGAAGATCGTATAAGTTGTCCCTGAGAGCGAGCCCGTAGATTTACCCTTCGGGGTAAACCAGCCGTGGCCTGTATCTACGGAATTCTGGGTAGCATAAGGAAGGCAGCTTTCACCCTGGCCGGATGGCGAAGGGCTGGAGATGATCATATTGCCTAAAGAAGCCAGATACTCGTCGGCTTTTAACTGATAGCTGCGGCTCCTGGCGGCATCGCCTTTTTTAAGATAAAACTCGGACATCATCCTGAAAGAAATAATCATTTGCGCGGTCCACTCCGAAGAAACTACTCCGCCGCGGGCAACATGGCTCTGGGGAGCAAAGTCAAAACCTTGGACTTTTACTTTACGGCCGTCAGGCCGGTCATAGAGAACATCCACTGCGCAGGTCTCTTCGGCAAATTCAATGATCCTGGCCGGGTTCATCCCTAAACTTTCCAATTCTTGCGGGCCTAAAGCGGCAATTGACCAGGCATAAGTATCAGTGGCAATAGTAGAATCACCCTTGCCGCGCTTAACCGGGATATCTATTTTATCATAGGTGTGTTTGACCAGCCAGGTAAGTATTTTATCCCGCGCCTCTACATACTTCTGTTTACCGGTAAGCTTATGCAGCATATTAAAAAAGGCATAGGCGTCCAGGTTATGCTCGGTAGCATACCACTCTACCTCCGGTCCTCCGCGCAAGCCGCCCTCAGGATCCTGTTTTTGTAAATTTATAATTCCCTGGGCAATATCTTCGGCTAACTTAAGATACCGGTTATCTTTAATCCGGTGGGTATACTGGCAGGCGGCAATACCTAACCAGAGATTCGGCCCGCTATGCAATATATATTCTGCGGGCTCGCCGTCATTAACATAGTAGGCATTGAAGAAAAGATTATTTTTCTTCTTGGCTTTATAGTTAAAAAAATCCAATATTTTATGGGCCCGTTCAAGATCGGAAAAATAGGTATAGGCCTGCGCCACCAGCGCCTGGTCATAGACAAAGGCCCAACCGCTGATATCGCTGTCGCCTTCAAAGCTCATGACCAGGCCGGTGCGCGGATTCTGGTGCTGCTGCACCCATTTATACATCTTATCCAGGTTGGCTTTTTCTAAAGTAGCCCTCTTTTCATTGATCTGCACGAGCTCCTGGGAGACCGCGCTCTCTTTTAACTGCACAGAAGCCAATTGTTCTTTAAGGCTGTCCTTTTCCTGCGTAAGCTGCTGGATAAGCCCGCTCAATTCTTTTATTTTCCTGGATTGTTCGCCGAGTTCAAGCGTAGCTTTACTCCCCAGCCTGTTCTTTTCTTCTTCCGCCGCCTGGATCCGCGACGACAAACCCTGGATCCGCGACGACAAACCCTGGATTTTTGTTTCCAGGCCCTCTCTTTCCTGGCTTATCTCTTTTATCTTCTGCCGGGCAACGTCAGCTTCCTGGATTACATTCACTAACCGCTGGACCAGAAGTTTATTCCCCTCGATCAATTTCATGTTAATAAAATTATTCAATGCCAGGATCAGCCCCAATAAGATAATTATCCCCAGGCCGACGGGAACAAGCAGCTTCTTACCTACGGCATAACGCATAAGTTTATTATTCTGGGCCGCGTCGATTTTTTCATAGGCCAGCCCGATATAACATCTATTCGTTCCATCGGGATCGTCCTTAACCCAGGCCGGAGCAGCCAGGGCAACAATGGGCTTCCTGATAATGGGCAGGTCTATTTCTAAAGATAATTTTACTTTGTGCTCTTTCAATAATTGCGCCGATTGGGGCGCAAGATTGTTAACGCTTAAACAAATCCCGCCCTTGCTCAGGTTATTGGTAAAACCCTGCAGCCATTCGGATACCAGGGTTTTCCCATCCAGGGCGACCAACCGGAATTGCACGGGAAACACCGTATCTAAACGCAGATACTGGCGTTTTTCTTGGCCTAAATATTCATTTTTTGGCATATTGTGATTGCCCCTTAAAACCTATGGCCTGAATTTGTAATAGGCGTTACACGCTCCTTCTCCGGAAACCATGCACGGCCCAAGAGGATTATCCGGCCGGCAGCTCTGCCCAAATAAACGGCAATCCGGAGGAGAAATAAGCCCTTTTAAGACCTCGGAACACCTGCAGCGCTTAATGGGCTCGGTTTTATTCTGCAAACCGGCAACGGAAAACATCCGGCCGGCATCAAAACCTGAAAATCTATTTTTCAATTCCAACCCGCTCCCGGGTATAATCCCCAGCCCGCGCCAATTGGCATCGCTCACCTGAAAAACCTGCCGGATTATTGCCTTGGCCCTGAGATTCCCCGCCGGAGCCACTATCCGCATGTACTGGTTGGCGACATAAGCCCTGCCTGTTACTATCTGCTTGAGGATCATATAGATGCCTTCCAGGATATCTACCGGCTCGAAACCGGTAACGCAACAAGGTATTTTATACTTTTTGGGGATAAATGCATAATCTTTTGTTCCAATGACCGCCGAGACATGCCCCGGGCAAAGAAAACCGCTTACCTTTAGCCTTTTGTCCAGCAGCAGATATTGCATTGCCGCAGGGATTAATTTCAGAGAAGAAAGAAAAAAGAGATTCTTGAGATTTTCTTTTCTTGCCTCCAGGATGCTTAAGGCAATAGTCGGCGCGGTAGTTTCAAATCCTACCGCCAGGAAAACTACTTTTTTATCCGGATTGGCCCGCGCAACAGCTAAGGCTTCTAAGGGAGAATACGCGACGCGCACGTTGCCGAGCCTAGCTCTCTCTTTCTCCAGGGTGGAGCTGCTTCCGGGTACGCGTAACATATCGCCAAAAGTAATGATGAGCAGGTCATTATTTTTGGCTAACTTTATCGCGGCATCAATATAGCCTTGCGGGCTTACGCATACCGGGCAGCCCGGCCCGGAGATCAATCTTATATTTTCGGGCAGGAGCTTAGCCAGGCCGAAACGGCAGAAATTCTGCGTATGCGTGCCGCAGACTTCCATAATGTTTAGAGTATCGCCGGGGTTTAAGGTACTGATCTTAGCGGCGATTTTGTGAACCAGCCTGGCGTTACGGAACTCGTCAACGTATTTCATCAACAATCCTTAATGTTTCTCTGGCTTTTTGAGGGTCCACCTTTTGAATAGCAAAACCCGCATGGACCAGTATATAATCCCCCAACCTTATCCCCGGGAGCATCTGGATATTTACCTTACGCAGCAATCTTCCGGATTCAACCTGCGCGAAATTACCCTGGATCTTCATGACCTTCATCGGTATGCCTAAACACATAATCTAACTCCTCTGGCCGGCGATCATTGCCTGGCCCAAAGAAATGCCCGCGTCGTTACAAGGCAATTGCTGGTGCGTAAAAACCAGGAAGCCTTCTTTACATAATAAATCCAAACTGGTTTGAAGTAAAAGCCTATTTTGGAAAACTCCTCCGGATAAGGCAACCTGATTAATCTTGCTTTTCTTTCTCAACGCTAAACACGTTTTTACGATCATCTCCGCTACGCTGCGGTGGAAACGCCAGGCAATAGATTCCCGCGGCTTTCCGGATTTTAAATCCCGCATTATTTGCTTAAAACACCTTTGCGGGTCAAGAATATAGCCCTCCTTAGACTTAACCAGGTTAAATGCGTAACCTGCGGCCGGGAGTTGATTTTTTGCGGCTAATTTTTCCAGAGCCACAGCTAACTCTGCTTCAAATCTTGCTTCTCTCTTGCCCAGGATAAGACTGGCGCTGGCATCAAAAAGGCGGCCCATGCTGCTGGCCAAAGGAGAATTAATCCCGGCCTGGTAGATCTTTTTTAACCGCTGCTCTTTATCTACATTCTTATCAAAATCCAGCCAGGCAGCCAGTAATCTCCACGGCTCAGTTATTGCTTTTTCCCCTCCTACAAGCGGGATCTCTTTTAAATGCGCTAGGCGCGAAAATTTTTTATAGTCGCAGATTAAAAACTCCGCTCCCCAAATACGGTTATCCTCGCCCAAGCCTGTTCCGTCAAAAGCTACGCCAATAACTTTTGCTTCCCCTAAATCATTATCCGCCATGCAGGCGGCGATGTGAGCGTGATGATGCTGGATATACTCCAGCCGGTATTTATTGGCCAGGCGCAGAGCATACTTGCTGGATTGATACTCAGGGTGTAAATCGCAGGCAATAATCTCCGGCCGCATTTGCAGAAAGAGCCCCAGGTCGTTTTCAAAAACCAGCAGATCCCGCCAGGTGCCCAGATCCGCATGCACCGGGCTGATCCATGCGGTATTCCCCTTTGCAAAACAAATAGTATTCTTGGCCTGCGCGCCCAAAGCCAAAACCGGTTTTTTCAACCTGAAAGGTAATTTAAGTTTTCTACTTGCCATTGATAATTTCAATATGCAGGATACTATCTACTCTGAATGAACGCTCTTCTTTTTTTAGGCAACAGTAACCCACCAGATAGATCCGGCCATTCTCCTGCCGGATCTCTTTCGGAATGACCTCGCGCTCCGAAAGCTGGGCGCTGGAACCGGATAAATATTCTATCTTTACTTTTACCCCCAAGCTCAAAGCTTCCTGGATCCGGGCAAGCTTTTGCGCAATTAAATTTTGCAGGAAAAGCGGCTCGATACTAAAGAGCCCAAGAAATTTATGGAAATCTGCTATCCCCTTGGTTTTGAGCATAGCCAGTAATCTATAAAACACTCCCAAGGTAAGTTCAACATCGGAAAATGCGCGATGCTTCTGCTCTGCCTTTATTCCCAGCTTATCTGCCACAAACCAGAGGGCGTAACGCTCCAGCCCCGGGACAATCCGCCGGGCCATTTTAAGTATATCCACCACGTAGATATCTTTTAAGGCGGGAATCCCCAGAATCTTTAATTCGTTATTTAAAAAATCCAGGTCAAAACCTGCGTTATAAGAGCAAAGGCAGCTATTCTGAATAAAATCCACAAACTTAGGCATCACCATGGCGGCAGAAGGCGCGCCTGCAAGCATCTCCGGGCTGATCTTATTCACCGCAAATGCCGCCGCAGAAACCGGCTGGCCGGAGTTGATCAGAGTTTGAAACTCAGCTATCCTCTTTACACCCTTGAATCTTAAAGCGGCAAGCTCAATGATCCTGTCTCCCGAAGAGGGGTTAAGACCGGTAGTCTCGGTGTCAAAAATTACAAATTCTATCTCATCTATATTTTTATTCATAGTTATATAACAATTATCTTAATGCCTGTCTTGTTTTGTTCCTCCGCGCACCGCTCGGAATCAAGCCCTGCGTTAAACAACCTTTCTTCTCGCAATATATGCCGGGAGTAACCTTGCCGGATGATACGATAATTTTACTTTTTTCAGATTGGCTAAGCCGGAGTCATCCATGATATTGAGATATCTATAATTTTTCAGTTCCTCAGCAAAGGCGCGAAAGATAAATTGAGCCAAGCCTTTGATGGATAGATCCGTAATCTCATACAATATGCAGAAAGTGTCCGGATTTAAAACAAAACCGAAGGTAAAACCCTTGATCTCTTTATTTATTTTTACTGCCCAGCCCTGAAAACCTAAGCCGGAATAACCAGCCAAGGCTTCTTTTAAGGATATCCGGCTGTCAGCCAGCATGCCCTGATAAAGAGGATCGGCGTTTACTGGCCGCCGCTGGTGCGTCCAAAGGTCATAAAGCTGCAGGCATCCCTCTCGGTCCTTTAAGGCCAGCTTTTCAAATTCAAAATCATAATGCCCAACAAAATAATTGTAACTTGCGCGCTTGGATTTAAATTTATTGCCTTTTAGCTCCGCCAGATCCTGCCTTGCGCAAAGATAATCATAGGATTTAAATTTACACTCCAGGCCCAGGTCCCGGTAGAAGCTCAGATCCTGCTCTTCAATATTCTCGATATGGGAAAACTCCGGGTTCTTGTTCAGTTTGTCCAGGATGCGAAAAACTTCCGCTACCGCATCCGGGCTCTTTTCCCGGCCCAGCAGGGCAAGATAGGCGAATGCTCCGATCTTATCCTGAAAAATTACGCACAGGCTTTTTTCGATGACCAGCCAACTGATAGTAAATATTTTTCTCCAGATATAAATGTTCGGAAAGGCATAAACGGACAACTCGTGTCCGTTTAAATTCAAATAGCGGTCGAAAATCTGCTTGTCGCGGAGTAAAAGTTTATTTAGGCGCATCGGGAAGCCGCAATTCCACTACATCCAGCACGTCTTCATAGGCCTGGATGATCTGGGGGTTATCCCTTAGGATCTCCAGCTGTTCAGGAGAATTAAGATAAGCCGCCAAATATTCGGCATATTCTTTAAACTCCCGGGTATTTATCTTTTCACTGATATAAGGACAATTCAAATCCACGGTGAGAATGACCTTTCCCTGGCGCAGGTTGATCAAAAACGGATAAAGCTGGCACTCAAAAGGCCTCTTATTATAGATCCGGCATTTATTGGCCTGGCTCTCCAGAAAAGCGCAGATAAAACCTTCGCCGCGGGGATTAGCCACCGGCCGGATCTTTCTTTGCATATTAATGTAAGCCGGCGGGATATCCTGATCAATTAAATCCTGCACTTCCTCTTCCAGCAAGCAAGGCACCCAGGCTGAGTCCATCTCTTTAAACCTGCAACAGCCCTGGCACTTAAGACAGGCGTTTTCAGGAACAAATTGTTTGATCATTTAACGACACTCCCTAATTTCAGCGGCCTCTCCGGACTAATAATAACAACACCGGATTCATCGGAACCGGCCAAAACCATACCCTGGCTTTCCACTCCCCGCAAGAGCGCCGGCTCCAGGTTATCTACAACCACTACATATTTACCCAGAAGCGTTTCCTTCGTATATGCACTTTTTATCCCGGCAACCACCTGTTTAGTCTTATCTCCCAGGTCCAGGGTCAAAACCAGAAGCTTATCCGCGTTAGGATGTTCGTTAACCTCTTTAATTTGAGCAACTTTCAACTCTAATTTTCTGAAATCTTCAATAGTAATCATATATCCTCCTTAAAGGTTCAACAATTATAATAAGTATACCATAAAACCGGCTGGGAGAGTCAAATAAAAACGCCGTAAGCAATTACGGCGTAATTTATTTTGACTCCCAGTCCCAGAGTAACTTGTTTTAGTTCTTGCCTGTGGCCGTTTCCTCTGCCCAGGGAGTCCCGGCGTTCGGGCCTACGGAAAATCCGGGAGCATAGGTATTATCTGAAAACGCGGTCCGCCATCCACCAGCTGGTTCAGGCCCCTGCCCCCTGGTCCTGTATCTATACTCAAGGGCATTGGCTAATTCGGGTTGAAAATCAGGAGAGGCCAAATAAGCATCCATCGAAGCATAGCGATTATAGATATCTTCCACTCCTCCGTAGCTTCCA
>Ga0172380_10008701_pt1 | contig 10995 bp, 16 predicted proteins | sample Leawe162metaG_FD_119747 | JGI IMG/M metagenome (GOLD analysis project Ga0172380, IMG submission 119747) | Leachate microbial communities from a municipal landfill in Southern Ontario, Canada - Leachate well 162 metaG | ecosystem: Engineered > Solid waste > Landfill > Unclassified | place...
CTCTCTTGTGTGGGTGGTGAGCGTACCGCTGTTTTTTCCTTCGCAGAGACTTTTTGATCCCCAAAATCAGAAATTTTGCCGAAACCGGCCAGAAATCGGGCTTTTCCGGGAATTGTCGATGTTTCTCCTGGAGCGCTGATCAGTGAAAACGTGGGGGGGGCTGCTCGCGGATCTGGCTGGCCTGGTCGATCGGGCCGGGTGGTTTGTGATTTGGTACAACCTGGCCAGGTCATGTTTTTACTGAGGCATGTTGGGGGGCTTGTTATGTGGTGGGCTCTTCCGCCTTTGCGAACGTAAAACCGCAATGGGTGGATGCAAAATTCCAGATTTCCTTCCAGGAGGGTTGCAGGTCCATATACTCGTTCATCATGCACCAACCTTCGAATTTCTCCCGCTGAGCGTCCGAAAGGTCCGGTGGGTATTCGAAGCCGTTGTCCAGGACAGTTAACACTATCCGTTCAATGTGGGTGTATTCGACCTTGACGGAACCCTTTCCCTCGATGATTTCAATGGTCCGGAGCGCGGCATCATGGGCGTTCTGTGCGCCGAAGAAAGCAAGCTCTGAGTGCTTGTTCTGGTCTGAGAAGTGTTCAAGATTTTTCCTGGCCAGGATTTCAGTCTTTTCCTGAAGCTCAAGGAGGCTTATCCAGCGTTTGCCGTTCTGTGGCCAGATTTGGTATTCCTCTACGGTGTGCCCTTCCTCCTCGATGACTTGGATGGTCAAGGGGTTTGTTGCCTTCGGTGCCTCAATTTCCAGTTGGGCCAGGTCTTCAACCGCTGTGAAGGGGTTTTCCTCCTGAATGTATGGGTCCAGTACTTGTGTTGCCAGGTTTGCGGCAAGAAAGGTCATGGTGTCGAGCTCCAGGTCACTTTTCCATTCCTGGCCGTGTACGACGGCCAGGGCTTTCATTGCCTTTTGTGCGGTCTGCACGTGTTCGGCGGCTGGTTTCCCGGCGAACGTGACTTTGACGTCTTGTCCCATCATGTGGCGCACCGCGCCGGAGATTACGTCCTGGGCCAGGCCCATAATCGGGCCGATGGATATTCCCACGCCGAACACCCCGGATGTTACCTGCAGGGCTTCAATTGCATTCCCCAGGGACGGTTTGAATTTCTTGATGTTCTTCGCATATTTGGCACGTGCCTTTTTGCTGAAAGGGTTGTGATCGGTATGCCGTTCTATGTCCTTTTTGCTCTGCCTGGTTTTAGCTGCTTTCCCGCCAAATCCTCGAAGTCTGTTGATGGGGTTCAGCAGGTTGAGAAATGCCGCGCCTCCGGCAATCCATCCGAGGGGTCCGGCGATGAGGGCGGCGGTTGTGCCGCCGATCATGGTAGCCGTAAGGGCACCGATGCAGACAAGGGTTGAGAGTGCATCCTGGAGGTCATCCATTGCCGTGAGGATCGCTCCGGCGGTCCGTGCGACTTCCGGGCTTGGGCTGCCCAACATGGCCTTGAAGCGCCTGCGGCGTGCTTCCATTTCCTTCGAGATCTCGAAACGTCTTTCCTCCGGGATCTGCTGTTTTAGTGTGCGCCTGTATTCCTTTTGCTCGTCGGGCGTTCTTTTGCGGGTGGTGGGCGGTGGTCCTTTGCCTGCTGCCATCCATGCGTTGATGTCTGCCACGGACATTTCGATTCGTGGGATCTCTGATGCAGGGATTTTCCCGGTCCATAGCTTCGTTTCCTGCTCGGTCAGAGGCTTGAATGGTTTCAGTTGGATGATATCGCCGATGGCGGGGACGTCGATGGTGTAGCCGTGCGCCTTATTGTATTTTTCCTTTGCCGTGTCGAATTCTAGATCTGTGATCTTCGGGAGGTGGAAAGGAGCGGTCCAATTTGCCATGACGTTTCGCTCTGTGGTGTGTGTCCGGAGGTGGGCTCCTACCTATGGCGCCGGGTGCCGTTCGTTGATCCTGGGGCATCCTGGGGCGTCGTATTTAGACGATATAGACCTGAACGCCAAATCTACCGGCTGCGGCTCCAAGATCTGCGTCGACGCGTTCCGCCACAAGTACCATTCGTTCCGGTTTTCGGATGGGTGTGTCCTCCATCCACAGGGTTTGATAAACCTGCAACTGGCCGATGGCGCGTAGGCCTGGTGAACTGGCTACCTCGATAATCCATACCTCTGTGTCAAGCTCTGCTATGGCGTCGGCTCGTTTTGCGGTGTTCTTCCGCCACATTCTGTTGAACGGGTCTTTTAGCTGCTCTTCGGTCATGAATGGCCCGCCTAAAAGGCAGTCGTAAAAAAGTCTCGAGAAGTATTTCCCATAAACGTCCAGGAACCGATACCATACCGGAATGTCCGGATTGAGCATGTGCGGAGGACGTCCGCGCCATTCTATGGCATAGCGTGGGCCGAGGTCTGTAGGCATCAGCAATCACCCGTAAGCATGAGTTCAAGGGTCGTTTCGATTTTGGTTAATCGTTTCTCGATGCGGACGAGATAATAGATCAAGGCCGCGCCAAAGGTAGCAATCAGCGTAATGATAGAAACAATGGCTTCAAGGTTCATCGTTTTAGCCTCATGTCAAGTTGGATGTCGCGCAAAGTGCTTAAAGTAAGGTGGACGAAATTAGATATACGGTGAACAATTAAAGCGATGGCAAGAAAAGTTAAGGAATATGCGTTACAAAACTCCGCAATAAGTACGACGAATAAAGCAATCCAAACCGAAAGGCAGTATTTACATTCTAACAAATGCCCCTGTTCTTGAGATCTCGCCCAGGGCGTCAATGTGATCAGCCTGCGGCGGATCGGTTGGAGTGGTGCCGCCTTAAAAACCAGCTCAACCAAGGTTTCTGTCAGAACGGCCAGGAATAAGAGTTTCAGGAACGTCATGAGCTGCTTTCTTGAATCCGCACCGGCAAGACAACCAGGCGTGCCTCTCGCCGCAACAGGGCCGTTTGAAAACCAGGTTGTGTCCGCATAGCGGGCACGTTTCCGCTGTTCTGTTCGTAGGGCCTGGCCAGGTGTCCGGGTTAAGTTTCATTGATCGAAAGTGAATTTTCCGTCCTGCAGGACGGTTTTCCAGTCTGAAAGGGTGAGGTCAGAAAAATACTCGAGTCCGCATTGAGTGCATACAAGGGATGATGGCCAGGCCTGGCCCGCAGGATCTACGGCGTTGATCTTGAGTCGTAATGGGTTCCCGCAGGAATGGCATTCGGGGCGGTACTTGTTCAACTGTTGACGAACCTGGTGTCGTTCGGGGGTGGTGATCCTGAGCGGGATCTGTTCCCCTGGGGTGGCGTCGGTTTCGAGGTAGAGCGCCAAGGCACAGGATAAGTTTTTCGTAATGCCCGTCTTGATGTATTTCTCCCGCGCCTTCCGGATGATTGCCTGTCGATGGTCTGTGTTGTCCATGGCTGAGCCTTTCTGGCCAGGGTGAATCTGTAACGGTTAGAGTAAGCCGACCGGGCAGCAACCGGCGGTTTTCTGCCCGGCGTTTCTGCAATCGGCCGTGCCTGCGGAGCGTGGGATTCCTGCACACAGTTCTACTGCCTCAACCAGAGACCAACACGTGGCGCAAGCTGGTTCATATGGTCCGTTCATGTAGCCGAATTCCTGGTCAGAGATTAAGGTGTCCTCACAGTCGTATGATTTGGCTCTGCCTAGACAATATGCGTTATGCTGCACGCCGAAGTCAATGCAACTGCTGCGTGTCCAGGTCATGTAAGCCTTGACGGTTGTGCCGCCCGTGTTTACTGCGATGTCGAGCGTGTCGACAACCTCACCGTTGCATGAAAGCGTTATGGTGGGATTGTTGGCGCATTCCGCGTTTGTGTGCGGTGCGGTGTACGTCGTTGTTGTGCCGGTCTCGTCGCTGAGTGTCCCGCTGCCTGATGTTATCTCCCAGGTGTATGCAGGCGTGCCGCATACGGTGCCCGATGCCGATACGGATAGTTCCTGTTCCTCGTCGGCGTTCATCATTTGCGTGGTGTATTCGATGGCGGCATCCGGCGGGCATGATGTTGTCTCGATGCTGATGGAGTCCACAAGGGTTTCAGCACAGGTAAGGGTTATAACGGTGGGTGTGACGCATTCCGCGCCGCCTGCCGGTGCGGTGAAAGTAACGGACGTTCCAGTCTCTGCGCTGAGTTCTCCGGAGCCGCTGTCAATCGCCCATGCGTACATGTTGCCGCTGCAATCATTCGGGTTTGCGTCCACGGAAAGCACCTGCTCTTCGCCGCAGTCCATTTGAAGGGACGTGAACGATATCTGAACCTCCGTCAACGGATCGTAAGAAGAGTGGCAACAGTAGTAAAATAGGGATATGCCGCCCATCCAGCGGCTTCCGTAGGTGTCGCCGTTTTCCGGTCCGACGCCTGGGCCGAGTCCGGACGGTGCGCCGATCGCTCCGGACCCGCCGAGTCCTCCGCCGTAGTTTTTCTGCGCCTGGGATGGTTGGCCGGGTGCCTGGCCTGGATCTCCTCGGCGACCTTGCCCGGCTGCCGGGTCAAAATAGAGCGGGTCGTTAAGCGACGGGTGGTAATAATCGTTTGGATTCCCGCCGTCGTCTCCATCCAGGATGCCCCAATCTATCCAGCCGAGACCGATAGACCGTAGCAGGTTGTAGCTGTGCTCCATTTGGTCAATTGCATCAAGAAGTAGCTTTGTTCGCATGGCCAGCATGATGCAGAGCGGATCAAACGGTTTATTGAAAAACAGGTCCAGCCAATTACTCGACAGGCCGTAGGAAAGCAGGGGGTTCGCTCCGGCGATGTCCTGTAGCCCGGTGAGGTTGCCGGTTTGGATCGCATCGGCAAGTGTTTTGTTGTCCATCGCGGAAACGATGGCGTCAGACGAAACGAGGTTGTCTAGGATGTGTGAAAGGTCCTCGATGTCGTAAGGCGCAATCAAGGCGGGGTCTATCTTCCGGAGGACCAAGGCAGACATGAGGTTTATGGTTCTCATGCGCCTGGTGAAGGTTTCCGGCATGTTGCCGGTACGCAGTTTTATCTGCACTTCCCGCTGAGAGTCTGGCCAGTACAGGGACGCGGGGATCTTGCCGTCCATGGTGCACCTATCCTGATTTTTGAACCGCCCTGAGAAGTTCGGCCAGGCTGAAAGGCTGTAGGATGGCCCGGGGAAGCACGCCGATATGGACAAACACCGTTGATGCAGTCTCTGTGTCTGCCCACCAGGCCTTCGCCACGAGTATGTTGTTTCCCGGGGCCATTTCGTAAAAGTCCCGGAAGCTGATAACGGCGGCGTCTCCACGGATTGCCCCGCCTCTGTTGGATGGCCATAGCTGGTGGTTTGCGTCGAATATCTGCACGCGGATATTGTGGTTGCAGTCATCAGGGAAAGCAAAGTCGACCTGGTGAATCACGCCGGCAGACATTGAAAGCTGTTCTACCAGCGGTGCGGCTGCCGTGTGTCCTGCCGTGACTACGAGGGGGAAGGTGTAAAACATGGTGAGCTCTCCTTGTGAAATGCCAGGGGGAGAGAGGCCGGGAAGATGCCTCCCTCCGTATCCCTGGGCTTCAATGGGCTTTCGCAAGGGTGCCCTTGCGGTTGCCGGTGATTCTTAATAGGTCCGCATCTGCTGAGAACAGATTTCACAGGTGCCGGAGGCACCGGAACCCGCCGTGACCGTCAACCGAAGATCGCCGATCTTGGAAACATCGTAGAAATCGGTGATCAGGTCTTTCTGTCCCATGGGGATAGCCAGCGCGTTGTGGGGAGAAATTCCCGTGACGTTCATCTGGGCGGATGCCCCGTTCGTTCCGGTGGCGGCAAAGGCGCCGCCGTAGCCCTGCGCTGTGAAAAGGGCCGTGTCTGCTGCACCGAGACCGAGGGCGGCAACAGCGATGAGGTATCCCGGGGTACAGTAGATCGTGGGCGCGGCGTCAAGGTCTGCTGCGAGGATCTGTTCGAGAATGCGGGGGTGGTCATGCCACAGTTTGAAAAGGTCGCTGGTCTTTTCGTCGGCAATGATGACGTGCTGGTCGTTGTCCTCGGACAGTTTCAGCTTGTTGAAATTCTCCCAGGGCTGCTTTGCTGCCGTGAGGCTCTGGAGCATAAGGAACCGGTACGGCATATCGGTTGCAAGGTCGATGTTTTCTTTTGCGGAAGCCGCAAGGGTGTAGCTGTACTGCTCCTTGCTGAGCAAGAACCCCGTGGGCTTCGCTTCTTTCTGGTCGAATACGTGCGCGAACACGGAAAGCTCTGCTGACGTGGGCGTGGAGCCTCCCAGGGCTAGGTTGTGAGTGATTTTCAACTGCGGGTTATTGAACTTCGAGGGATCGAAGGCCAGTACTTCATCCCACAGGTAACGCCCGAAATTGATCTCGAACGTAGCCGCGCATTGAACCCCGGTGATGTAGTTCATCAGGTTGATGGGGAGTCGCCCGGATTCGAAAAAATTCAGCGCCTGGCATTGGATGCCGGAAAGGCCGAACAGAACGGAGGACCCGTCAACGACTTCGATCTTGGAAATCATCTTTGCCGGGTGGGCGACAGGCACGTTTGTACTGTTCGTTCCCTTCATCTGCACGGTGATCCGTGAAATGGGCTTTGCCAGGTTGATGTCAATGGTTTTCGTACCGGCGGTGTTCGCCGCCTCTGCTGCCAGCAGGGTGGAAAGTCTGTAATTCATAGGTGCCCCCTGTGCCGGGCATTTGGCCCGGCGTGTGTGTGGTGTTTAAGTCTTGTCCTTCGGCGTCTTGGTGGGAGTGAGCATTTTCAGGATGCCCACAATGGCCTGAAAGATAGAGTTAGCTTTCAGGCCCGGGATGAGCGCCAGGACCTCCGAGACCGCCATGGCGGCGGCGAAGAGGTATGTCAACGTGTCGTTGTCCATGCCGGATTACCTCTTATGCGCCGGATCTGACGTTCGAAAGGGCCGTGGTGACTTTCCGGACCCTGTCCAGGTTGCGCGGATCGCCGCGGGGGAATCGCGGTCCCAGGTCAACGCCTGCGATGGCTTCACGGTACGGCGCGAAGCCTTTTTCGTAGTCGCTGCCCGCGATGTAGACGCCTTCGGCGAACCGGCCCGGGCCTTTGGCCAGGGCCTTCGATTTCCACTTGCTGGTTCCGGCTGCCGTGACGCCCTTGGCGTACATGTCCTTGTTCGCCGCCGCGTCGATGCCAGCCTTCCAGTTGTCCTTGCCCGCCGCCGCTTCGGTGGCCCAATCGCGTTTGGGGTTTTCCACGCCCGCCTTGTAGTCATCGGTCCGGGTGGGCGTCACGCGGGTCCACTTGTCGCGGATCTTCGAAAGAGACTTGATTTCTGCCATGGTTATTGACCTCCTTGAATTTGGTGCGTCCGGAAAGGTAAAATTCCGGCGCGTGGTAATTGTGGCATGGATCTTGCGCGATGTCGAGGGGAATATGCGGAAGTGGGGGATTGAGCCGTTTTGAGGGCCCAAAGTGGAGCGATCGTGTTCCGGATCCAGCTGCAGAAACGGCCCAAAGTGGAGGGATTGTCAAAAAGGGGTGGTTAGTCAGGTTGGTTTCAGGCCCATTGCAAACAAGGTATCTGCGAGTGAATCTATATCTCCCGGGGATTTTGTGATTCTTATTGCCGGTGGAGTGATCGTTTTCCCTGGGAAACGTTTGTCCTTTTTCTTAAACCAGGTTTTCAGCATAGAACGTAATATGTCTGCGCCTTTGAATCCTGCGCGTTGCAAGTATTTGATGCCTTTGTATTGCAGGGCGATGAGGCCCGGTTTTTGAACCACTTTCCCATCTATGTTTTCGGCTGGCCTTGATCTGTGTGAAATAAAACCGGCCACGGCTAAATGTTTTCGTGCCTGGTAGAACCATGAATGTTTAATGTCCTTCCCGCCAAATTCGTGCATCAGTTCGGTCATTGTCTGTCGTGAAGCGTTAGAGAAGTGTCTGTGCCCCTTGAGTTGGACCATGCCATAGAAAACGAGCATCCTGTGTTTCGTGTCGTTCATGGCTCGCCCTGGTCCAGTGCATAGCTCGCCGCATAGCGGCGATGACCGGTTGTTGCTGAGCTATGCCGGTGCGCCTGTGTGCCGGGTTCCGTCGTGATAGAACGAACGTTCCACGGTTTCCTCTTGACAAGAATGATTTCGGGGGTGTATGAAGGGGTCAATTTTTGTGGGTTCATTGCGAACGCGTCTCCTTTGAACCTCGAAAGGCCGGTGGGTGGCTCCCAACCGGCCTTTTTCTTTACCCGAGTTTAATGGCTTTGTCCATCGGTCATTTGTCCAGGACAAAAGGTAGTTCGGGCTGTCGTTCCATCCCTACTAATTTCGTGCCCTTTACCCATATCAGGTTTACGACCTCCCGGCCGCAGTCGCACTTTCTTATGACGAGGTTCGGAATTGATGCCGCCGAATACGACAATTTGTAGCAATACGGGCAGATAAACACGTGCATGGTCTTACTCTCCTTTCAGTTGTCGCCGGAGGGCGTCAATTGTTCTTGTCTGTGTCTCTGTCAATCGCATCAGGGTATTGTTCATCCGCTGTAGCTCGATGCACCGATCCGTCAACGTGTCAATGTGATTTTGGTTCGATGAATTATATTGTCTTAGCAAATCAAGCGTGTCTGAAACGCTCTGGCACATTTTCAGGTCCTCCGTAAAGTTGTTAAGTTAAGTGTTCTTGTATTTCCGCACCGCGAAAACGGTTCTTATACATTTGCCGTGTCTTTTGTGGTTTGTTTGTGCGAGACGGACCACAAAGTAGTTGAGATATCTTCCCCGTGTTGGAAGTCGCCAGTCGTTGCCGTCAATAATTGTCCATCCGTTCCTCTCAAATACTTTTATACGCTGTTCCGTCTGCTTTGGTCCCCTGTATGCAAGTACCTGTTTCTCTTCTCCCGTTAAATAAATCTCTCGTCGTGTCCAGTATCCCCATGCAGTACCGTTTTCCAATGTTCCCGCGTGTCTCTTCCAAATCACCGGATTTCTCATGGCGTGCCTCCTATTTTTGTCTTGTCCATTGGTTGTAGTCTTCCCAGGTGTCGAAAATCGCATAGCCGCCTTCTACCTTTACGATTTTCACCGCACATGGATTAAGTCTTTCTGCGGTTTCCTTGTTCTTCACCCACTCAAAGTGTACAGACATTCTCTTTCTCCTTTCGTTGTTTTACTATAAGTAATGCAATCGCTGTGCCAGGTCGCCCCAAAAAACACCCTTATGTAACCTACTGAAATCAATATGATAAGACTACTTGCGTTCCGGCCGAACGTCTCCCCTGGGGTCCGTTTTCTCCCGATTCCGGGTAAATTCAACGGTGCCGTCTAAATGCACGTCATTACATGTACTTGTGTTCCCGCGAAAATCCCCTAAAGTGGTGATAATTCCCGAAAGTGTTCTTGTTTCTTCGATCCCCGGTATCATCGGGGATAAACAGCCTGGTTTTCCTGGCCCGGTTTTTGCTCTTCCTCCTTAAACAGCGAGAACGGCTAGCGTTTAGTCGAGGACGCAGCGGGTTATCAACAGGTGTTGCACGGCTGTATAGCCCGATAACGTGTTGATAATGCGGTAAATCCGGCGCTATTGCTTGCGGCAAGCTGGTTTGATCTTCGAAACCAGCGCCGCACCTTTCAAGCCCCTGGGTATATCTCTATACAGGATATAGTGTCCGGAAATACCGGACTACAGTGCATCTGTTGCGTTTTTCCCGCCGTCCCTGGGGCGGGTCGCGGGTGATGAAGAGGCCGTTCCGGTCGCTGAGCCGTGGGATATTCCCATTTATGGAACATTTCCTTGCGCCTGGTCTCTGGATCTGGTAGGGGGTTTCCATGGCTCGGCATATTCGGAAGATTGAACATGGTAAATCGGTGTCACGCGTTACTATTCCCGCCAAGATTATAAAGGATCGCGGCTGGAATGACTGTACTTATGTGACGATAGATGACAGAAACCCTGATTGTCTGATTGTAAGGAGATTGGATAATGGTGAAAATTCCGGAGAAGAAAATCATTGAAATAGCGATGCACCTTATAGATGAGCCTGGGGCGATGGCTCGTTTAGACATAGACCCTGAAAAGGTAAAAGAATTGTCAGAGTCGATTCGTGAAGTTGGCCTTTTACAGCCTATATCTGTGAGGCCGGTTGATGATCGGTACGAAATTATAGCCGGGCATCGGCGGTTTCTTGCGTCAAAGATGCTGCACAAAAAAACAATTTCGTGCATCGTCTCTGATATGGACGAAAAGACTACACTTATAGCCAGGGCGACAGAAAATCTTGCAAGGGAAGATATAAGCGTTGTCGAAGAGGCTATAATATATCGTGATATGATGGACCGGTTAGGAATGACGATGGACGAAATAGGGCAGAGGATGGGAAAGTCTCCTGCTCTTGTCCGTCGGCGTCTCGATTTGCTCCGGATGCCGTCTTGCCTGAGCGATGCGGTACACCGCAAGCAAATAACGTATAGCGTAGCGGAAACGCTGTGGAGCCTCGGCGAGTTGCCCCGGATAGAGTACTATCTAGGCTATTGCATCGAACACGGGGCAACAAAAGAGGTTGTGAGGCAGTGGGTTAACGATGAAAAAGCCATGGCGCGTCAGAAGGATTTCGCGGGCGAAGAAGCCCCCCAGGAAAGAGCGCCTTATGAAAAAAGGCCTATCTACGTTACGTGTGATCTGTGCGTGGGTCCGATGGTGTTGGGACAGGAGCGTTTGTTTCGGGTCTGTCCGGACTGTGGAAAGGCTATAGAAACTCTTAAGAAAGGGGGTTGAAAATGGAAAAGGTTCAAGAAACAATTGAAATCGAACGCATTGTAAATCTTGTGCGCGGTTTCGGTTGGGAATTGAAACAGACTGTTGTTGAAGGCGAAACGATCAGGTTACAGATTGAGAAGAACGTTACGCCTCCGGCGTCTCCGTCATCGTGAAGGACTGAGGGTATTTCAAAACGGGGGGCTTTACGCCCCCTGTTTTTTTTTGTTCTGATGCAGTTCAAAATGACGCTGCCACCCAAGGGAGCCCGAAGGGCGACCGGCACAAGAGAGGCCTGGCTTCCCCGCGTCGCGCTAGCGACGATATGAGGGGAAGCCAGGCCTCA
>Ga0172380_10008702_pt1 | contig 10995 bp, 10 predicted proteins | sample Leawe162metaG_FD_119747 | JGI IMG/M metagenome (GOLD analysis project Ga0172380, IMG submission 119747) | Leachate microbial communities from a municipal landfill in Southern Ontario, Canada - Leachate well 162 metaG | ecosystem: Engineered > Solid waste > Landfill > Unclassified | place...
AAAAATAAAAGTCCCCTTAAGTAGGACTGAAATTATTATAATCCATGTTGTTGGCGTTGTCAAGGGTTTGTGATCAGCGCTGCGGTTTGAAGAGGCTAAGCCACTACGATTTCGCAGAAGCGAAATCGTAGTGGCTTAGCCTCTTTCGCAAAATTTGACAATTTTGAGTTTTTTTGTTAATTTGAAGCTTATCTTGATTTAAGAAAGGATAAATCTGTTTATTAAAAAATGAATTTTCAAGCATCGCTTTAAAAATTCCAAAAAAAAATAAAAAAAGGGGAGGGAAACAATGAAAGAAATGCCGCCGGATAAGAAAAAGGAAAATGACATGATTTTTAGAAATATGCTGGTAGTCGAAACTGAAATAATGGGTTGGTTTAATAAAGTGCTATCAAAGGCTTATGCTGTCCGAGGCGACAGCTACACGGCAATATCCCATGCCATTTGGAAGGTTACAGGCGAGGATCGTTGCCCATTGTATTATCCGCAGCTAGCAGTCGTCGGAAACGTATGTTTGCCGGAGGGCGCGGATTTTGTCCAAGAAGTTTTTCTCGGCCGCTTTGTAAAAGTCGAACCTGATGCAGTGATATTTTTCCCCGGAGAAGATTTGGCTGATGACGAGAAAAGAAAATCATTTTGCGGGATAGCGACCTTCGGCTCCGATATTTTAGGAAAAACATTGATAGGCGTTATTTGCCATAATTTAATGGCTGGTTGCTATATTCATGAGATTAAGGGAGTAAAATATTTTTACTGGCGATGGGGAATGAACAGAGATCCTGAACATGGCCGTTTCCAGATCAGTGAAGAAATGTTTGAAAAGATAAAAAAATTCTTCAACAAATAAAAAAGCTTTGAGGATGCCGATATATCCCTTGCTGCGTTTAGCGGCAAGGGATTTTTTTTGACCGGACAAAAAAACCGGCACAATCGATGTGCCGGTTTTTTTATTTGAGAAGTTTACGCTTTTCCTTTTAACGCGTCTTTTAATGTTTTTCCTGTCCTGAATTTTGCTACTGTAACTTCAGGAATCTGAATCCTTTCGGACGGTTTCTGGGGATTTACGCCCGCTCTTGCGTGTCTGGTTTTTGCTTGAAAAGTTCCGAAGCCTGTGATGGTAACTTCATTGCCGGATTTTAATTCGCCGATAATGATTTTAACCAAAGATTCCAGCGAAGCTTCAGCTTGTTTTTTGTTCAGACCGGCCTCTGAAGCTAGTCTGTCGATTAAAGCTGCTTTGTTCATAAGATTGAGTTTAGTTAATAATTTATTAGTTATCTGCAATTATAGCAAATAAAAATAAATTAGGCAAGTTTTAAAGCTAAAGTTAGGACTGTTTATCTGGCGTATTCAGTTACCCTCATTTCTCTTATAACATTGATCTTGATTTCGCCCGGATATTTCAATTCTTCCTCTATTTTTTTGGCGATATTTCTAGCCAAATTATGCGCTTCCAGGTCATTTATTTTTTCCGGAGTTACGAAAACGCGGATTTCTCTTCCGGCTTGGATGGCGTAAGTCTTTTCGACGCCTTCGAAAGAAGTGGCGATTTTTTCCAATTCTTCCAGACGCTGTAAGTATCTTTCGTAAGTATCTTGGCGCGCGCCCGGCCTGGCGGATGAAATGGCATCGGCCACTTTGACGATGACGGAAATCAATCCTCTCGGCTTGTCATCGTGGTGGGTTTCAATCGGATCGATTATTTCTTGCGGCAAGCCGAATTTTCTGGCGATGTCGCGGCCGATTTCCGGATGGGTTCCCTGGACTTCGTGGTCAACCGCTTTTCCTATATCGTGAAGGAGTCCGCCTTTTTTGGCTAAAGTTACATCGGCACCAAGTTCAGTTGCAAGCAGGGCCGACAAATGGGCGACTTCCAAAGAATGGCCTAGCGCGTTTTGCCCGTAGCTTGTCCTGTATTTTAAGCGTCCGATAATCTGTACCAATTTAGGATCAAATCCGGTAACGCCGATTTCGTATAAAGCGTCTTCTCCGGCCTTTTTGATATCTAGAGCAAGTTCTTTTTTAGATTCCTCGATCGCTTCCTCGATTTTTGTCGGATGGATTCGGCCGTCTAAAATCAAGCGGTCGAGAGTCTTTTTAGCGATGTGCCTCCTGATGGCGGAAAATCCGGAAACAGTGATAACGTTCGGCGTGTCGTCAACGATGATTTCCGTGCCAGTCAGGTTTTCGATTACCTTGATGTTTCTTCCTTCGCGTCCTATTATTCTTCCTTTCATTTCGTCGCTTGGAATTTCAACAGAAGTGGTCGTGATTTCCGTAGTGTATCTGGAAACAAGACGTTGCATGGCGCCAGCCATCAGCTCTTTTGCTTTTCCTTCCAAAACTTCATTCGATTCATTTTCAACTTTTCTGATCCTGACCATCAAATCCTCGTTCATTTGCAATTCCAAGTTTTTAATGATTACTTTTTCAGCTTCTTCTTTGGACATTCCGGCAATCTTTTCCAATTTAGCGAGCTGTTCTTCCTTGATTTCTTTAATTTTTTCTTTGACTTTTTCGACTTGGGTTATCTTATCGTAAAGGCTTTGCTGTTTGTCTTGGAGCTCTAAGAGTTTTTGGGAAAAAGTGGTTTCTCTTTTTTCAAGCCTCGATTGGAGGTTGTTGATGTCTTGCCTCCTTTTTTGCTCTTCCCGCTTGGCTTCATCGATAATCTTTAAAGCCTTTTCTTGCGCGTGAAGGAGCAATTCCGCGTTTTTTTCTTTGACTTCAGCTAATTTTTTTTCCGCTTTTTCCTCAGCTTGTTTTATTTTGGTGGAAACGCTTTGCTTCCTGACATAGTAGCCAATAAAAAAACCGCCTGCAAGAAAAATAGCATACATGATATATTCCATAGATATTTTTCTTTATTGTCGGAGGTCTTTTGAGTCTAAAATTAGATAAATATTCCTTTTTAAATTTTAAAATTAAAAAATTTTAAAATCGGCAAAAAACTATTATTCCTTTGCCAGTATTTTATTAAAGTTGATAAGCTTTATTCTTTTAGGATGATTTACAAATTTTTTCACAATTTTTTAGGCTAATGAAAGACTAATTCATCAATAATAGCAATTCCGACAATAAAATTTTTATTTGTTATTTATTATGGTAATTATATTATCACGCAAAACCTGATTTGTAAAGTCGCTTTTTTTATCGCTTTTTTCAGGCGCTTGCATTTTATTTATCATTATGTTATGGTTAGACCGTAATTAAATAATAAAACCTTCTCTTGGTTATGGCGCTAAGCAATCTGCGAATCAGGCCATATCTCGGTTTGGGGTAAAAAAACATGCTGGACAAAGCAACAAAACAGAAGATTATCAACAAGTTCAAGATTCATAAGAATGATACAGGATCTTCACAAGTTCAAATTGCTATTCTTAGTGAAGAAATCAAAGAGCTGACCGAGCATCTTAAAAAACATAAACACGACCATTCTTCGAGGCGCGGTTTGCTTAAAAAAGTGGGCGAAAGAAGAAGGCTTCTGAAGTATCTGCAAAAAGAAGATGAGAATTCATTTTTGGAATTGGCTAAAAAATTGAAGTTGAAAATCGCCAAAAAAATGATTGACGAGGAAGAAGAAAAGAAACGTTTGGAAGCTGAAGAGCTAGCCGCGGAAGAGGCAAAGATGTTGGAAAAAGAAGAAGAGGAAGAAGAAGAGGTTGAAGAGGTTGAATAATAAATCAAAGATTGCTATATTGCCAAATTGTTATATGGTTGTTTTTTAAAAACAGTATAACAATTTATCAATTTAACAATACAATATTATGATAAAACATAAGGAACAGAGAGTAGGCGTGTTGGTTGATGTGTCCAATATGTATCACTCGGCAAAAAATTTATATAAGAAAAGAGTTAATTTTGCTGAGGTTTTGAAGGAGGCGGTCGCCGGACGGAAGCTGATAAGAGCGACGGCTTATGCCGTAAAAACGGAGACAGAAGAAGAATCACCTTTTTTTGAAGCTTTAAGCCAGCAAGGTTTTGAAATAAGGATGAAAGATTTGCAGATATTTGCCGGCGGCCAAAAAAAAGCGGATTGGGATGTGGGTATGACGCTTGATGCCATCAAGCTTGCCGAAAAACTGGATGTCATAATTTTGGTAACCGGAGACGGTGATTTTGCTCCGCTGGTCAGCTATCTGCAAAACACCAAGGGCTGCTTAGTCGAAGTGATGGGTTTCCGACAGACAACTTCATCGATGCTGGTAGAACAGTGCGATGATTTTATAAATTTGAGCGAGAATAAGAAGTTTTTGCTTAGATAGAAAATGCATATAGCATGTAGTATAAAAATAAAAGCGTAGCTTTTTAAATAGATTTGTTGCATGTTTTAATTAACCGCTTGGCCGATGGATAAATAGCACTTATGGGTAATAACTCACAAGTTCTGTAATCTGATGGCCAAGCTGTAAACGAGTCGAAAGTTGTAAGTTGAAGCAATAATTTACTTTTAACTTTATAACTTTCAACTATATTTTTATGGTAAATTTAAATCGTGAAAAAGTTTTCACAACCGAGTGGCTTGGCCGCCCTCTTACATTAAAAATTGGCAGGCTGGCAATGCAGGCTAACGCCGCCGTAACCGTCCAATACGGAGATACGGTTGTTTTGGCCGCTGTCGTTGAAGCGCAAGAAGAAAAAGATGTTGATTGGTTTCCGTTATCAGTCGCCATGGAAGAACGTCTTTATGCCGCAGGTATTATTAAGGGTTCGCGTTGGATAAAACGCGAAGGACGGCCGACTGATGAATCAATTTTAGCCGGCCGCATGGTTGACCGTTCGATCAGGCCATTGTTTTCAGGCGAGTCAAGAAAGGATGTGCAAGTAACTTTAACAGTGTTGTCGGCCGATAAGGAAAACGATCATGATATCGTTTCTTTGATCGCCGCTTCAGCCGTGCTTTCTGTTTCCGGAATCGATTGGGATGGTCCGATCGGCGGAATCCGAGTTGGCCGTGTAGAAGGAAAATTAGTATTCAACCCGACTTACGCCCAAAGATTGGAAAGTGATTTGGATTTGATTGTTGTCGGAACAAAAGACAAGACCATCATGATTGAGGCCGGAGCCAAAGAGGTTAAAGAATCTGACATGTTTGAAGCAATCCAAGCCGGACAAAGAGAATTGCAGGGCTCGATTAATTTGATCAATGAATTGAAAGCCGGAGTTGAGATTCCTCAGAAAAGGATCAAAGCGCAAAATTTGAATGACGATGAAATCAATGCTATCAAAGAAAAAGAACACGATTTAGCGATTGCCAATGAATGGCTGATATCTAACGTAAATAAGATTTTATTCGATAAGAATTATTATACGACTAAAAGCGAGCGCAAAGGCGCCGTAGTCGCGATCAAGGAAGGACTTGATAAATTTTTGTTTGATAAAGGATTCGGCAAAGACAGACGCGCTCATGCTATTAAGAAAACAGTTGAAAAAGCGGTTGACGCGGAAATCACCAGAGAGTTGGTGGAAAATGAAAGAAGAGTCGATGGACGCGGTTTGACTGAGATTAGGAAATTGGAAGCTGATGTGGAAATTTTGCCAAGAAACCACGGCGCCGGATTATTCTCCCGCGGCGAGACGCAGGTTATGTCTATTACTACTTTAGGCGCGCCTGGCTTAGTCCAGCATCTTGAGGGCATCGAAGGAGTTGATACGAAAAGATACATGCATCATTATAATTTTCCGGCCTTCTGCGTCGGGGAAGCAAGGCAGTCTTTCGGCCCGAGTCGTCGCGATATCGGACACGGAGCGTTGGCGGAAAAGGCATTGGAGCCGGTTATTCCTTCAAAAGAAGAATTTCCTTATACTATCCGCGTAGTCAGCGAAACATTGGGCTCAAACGGATCATCTTCAATGGCTTCAACTTGCGCTTCAACACTAGCTTTGATGGATGCGGGCGTGCCGATCAAGAAACCGGTCGCCGGAATCGCCATCGGACTTGCTTCGACCGATGACATGGGCAAATGGAAAGTCTTGACCGATCTTCAAGATTTGGAAGACGGCAAAGGCGGTATGGATTTTAAAGTAACCGGAACCCGCGACGGCATTACCGCTATCCAGCTTGATACAAAAACCAACGGTTTGACGGAAGAAATCGTAGCATTGGCATTGAAACAAGGACGGGACGCAATCAACCAGATTTTAGATGTTATAACAACTGCGATTCCGGCGCCAAGGCCGGAGCTTTCTCCTTACGCGCCAAGAGTTACGGCTTTCCATATTAATCCGGAAAAAATCAGAGAAGTTATCGGCACGGGCGGGAAAATCATTAACGAGATTATCGCCACTCATGGCGTGGAAATCGACATTGAAGATGACGGTTTGGTTATGGTAACGGGATTGGTGGCCGAGGAATGTGAAAAAGCGGTAAAATGGATAAAAGACATAGTTCGTGAATTCGAAGCCGGCGAAGTTTTTAAAGGCAAGGTTGTAAGAATGTTAGATTTTGGCGCTTTTATCGAATTGATGCCCGGCCGCGACGGCATGGCTCATGTCAGTGAACTTGCTCCATATAGGATTGGCAAACCGGAAGACTTTTTGACAATCGGCCAAGAGGTGATGGTTAAAATCAAGGAAATCGACGACCAAGGAAGAGTCAACCTGACCATGAAAGGCTTGGTTGAAAACGAATCGCTTTGGATTGATAAAAAAGGCGAACAAGCCGGCAGCGGATTCGGCGGCAGCGGAGGCGGCTTCAACCGCAACGGCGGAGGACGCGACAGAAAACCTTTTAATAATAACAGAGGCGGAGGCGATAGGTTTAGGAAGTAGTGTTTGTTTTAGGATATTAGGTAATTAGGGTATTGGGTAGTTGGGAAATTAGATATTTGAAAATCCGTTCTAGAAATAGAGCGGGTTTTTTTTAAAAAAAGAGCCCGCTGATACATACATAATGATTGCATGTATCAGCGGGCTGATAAAATTTAGCCTGCAAATTGTTTCTGGAAACGCTGATACGACCAGCGATCCCAGGTCTTATAGCGAGGTTTTTGGCAGCCGTGTCTGCTTCTTTTATAATTTATACCATATTTTTTGAGCTCAATTCCACAAGGAATCATTGGCTCAATATTAATGAAACTGATTCTTGTCGGAATCGTTTCGTTAATATCAAAGCAGGCAACCTCTTTCTCGAGTTTTTCCAATTCGGCTTCAGCCGCCTCGAGCCATGTATCGGCTTCGTCGAATTCGTCGGGCGGCAGAAAATCCGCAAATGTTTCTGCCGTATCTTCCGGAGTGTCGTCATCCGGAAGTTCCTCGAGCCACGAGTCATCTTCCATGTGTTCGTGGGTTTCATCCCCATGGCACATGTTCCACAGAGGGGTGTCGTCCGGAAAGTCCTCAAGGGAGACGAATTTTTTCGGGGGAAGATAATCCAGATTATCTTTTTCTTCTTGCGAAGCATATTGCAGGAAGAGAGTCATCGGGATCCCGTCGTAAGGGGCGATATTTTTAGTTTTTCTTGCCATTCTTTTTCTCCTTTCTCTTTTATTTTTATTTTTTTTCGCGGATTGCTTCCGCGATAATTTCAGCCGCTTCAATCATCGCCTCCTTATTTCTTTTGGCGCTGTAATCAATAAGCAACACGCCCAGAAGAAAAATGGCTGCGAACAGTATAACAACAAGAACAGATAGCATTATAGTTTCCATTACTTCCTCCTTAAGTTTTTTAAACCCCTATTTTTGGAAGCTTATCCACTTGATGTTTGGCTTGAAATAAAATTCAAACTGAAAATCAGAGTATTACTAAAATCAAGTGTAACTATGAGAGGCTAAGCTTCTTTTATGGCGTGGTAATAAATTTAGTATTTAGTAAAGAGCAACATTTAATTATATCACATATTAAATGTTTTGTCAATATATACAATCAAATGCCGCTTCTGTTATAATATAGGCATGATAAACGTTGAAATCGACAAAAAAATAAGGATGCATACGGCCGAGCATATCCTGAATCAGACCATGGTCAGGATGTTTTCTTGCGGACGCTGTTTTAGCGCGCATATCGAGAAGAAGAAATCAAAGTGTGATTATCATTTTGACCGTAATTTAAGCGAAAAAGAAGTGATGGAGATTGAGGAGAAAGTTAATAAAATAGTGAAGGCGGGATTAGAAATAAATGAGTCAAAAATCACTCTTGAAGAGGCCGGAAAAATGTATAATTTAAAAAGATTGCCAGAAGGAGCTTTTGATGTTAGGGTGATAAAAGTTGGCGATTATGACGCCTGCCCTTGCATTGGCGAACATGTTAAAAATAGCTCAGAGGTAGGCGAATTTAAGATAATTTCCAATGATTACGGCGATGGTGTTCTGCGCATCCGCTATAAATTGGATTAAAATATGTCAAAAATAAATTCAGAAATCAGGAAAGCGTATTTGTTGAATAAATATGTAATAATCACCCCCGGGCGGGCTAAAAGGCCGCGTGACGTGAAGGAGCAAACAGTCCTTGAGCGAACCAAAAATTGCCCTTTTTGTCCGGAAATGATAAACAAAAAAAGCATAGTCGATAAAATCAGGAGCAAGAATAACCGAGAGGTCGTAAGCGTAAAAAATATTTTTCCGGCCGTAACGCTTGATAATAAAAATGCCTACGGCACTCAGGAAGTAATCATCGAAACGCCCGATCATAACGCGGAACTTGCGGATTTAAGCCAGGAGCATATCGAAAACGTTCTTCGGATGTATGCCCGCCGCACGGAAAAAATATCGCAAGATAAAAAAATAGATTATATTTTGTGCTTCAAGAACCAGGGGTCAAAAGCCGGAGCTTCGATTATTCACGCCCATTCTCAGGTTTTTGCCACCGAACTTCTTCCGCCGGATATCCATGAAGAATTGGTCTTGGCGGAAAGCTACCGGATAAGGGAAAAATCATGCGCGTTTTGCGATGTTTTAAAAAAAGAAATGGATAGCGAGCGAAAGATTTTTGAAGATGACTACATCGGAGCCTTCGCGCCTTATGCGAGCGAGTACCATTATGAAGCTTGGATTTTTACCAAAAGGCATCTTGATAATATAACAAAGCTGGACAACGAAGAATTCAAGTCTTTTGCCAAAGCGTTAAAGAAAATTCTTCTCAAGCTTCAGGAATTGGATTTGTCTTTTAATTTTTTCCTGCATCAAGCCGTTTCCGATAAAGACCAGCATTTTTATTTGAAAATCCAGCCTCGCGACAGCGTTTGGGCGGGAGTAGAACTCGGTTCCGGCTTGGTAATAAACTCCGTCCCGCCGGAAGAAGCCGCGGAGTTTTACAGAAGTTAGAAGCAAACTCTCTAACTCTCTAACTTTATAAATAACTCATGCCTATCCCACAACTAAAAAATAAAAATCAGCAAAGCTGGCGCGATCAGAACAAGAAAGTCCATCCAACTATACGCAGGGTTCCATCCTTGAATCTTAGAAGTGGCGTCAAGCCTAAGTCTCTGAGAATAAGCAGGATTGCGAGCAAATTTTCTTCCGCCAGGAATATTCCGCCGATTTTTCAAAATATCAAAAAGAAAATATTTGTCTTTTTCGGCGTTTTGGTTCTGGTCGGAATGATTTCCGTTTTCTTATTGGTGGTTTGGATATCAAGGGATCTGCCCGATCCAAATAAGCTTTCGGAGAGGGAAGTTCCTCAAAGCACGATCATTTACGACAGGACGGGGGAAGAGATTCTTTATCAGATCCACGGCGAAGAAAAAAGGACGATGGTGAACATCGCTGAATTGCCGGCTTATGTCAAAAACGCGACTATTGCGATTGAAGACAAGGATTTTTATCATCATAGCGGAATCAGCCTTTGGGGCATTTTCCGTGGAACCGTTTGGCAGGTAATCAGGGGGAGAAGGGCTCAGGGCGGTTCGACGCTTACCCAGCAGTTCATAAAAAATTCGATCCTGACGGATGAAAGGACGATAACGAGAAAAATAAAAGAGTGGCTGTTAGCCTATAAGCTGGAGCAGAAATTTTCCAAAGACGAGATTCTTCAGATGTATTTCAACGAGATTCCTTACGGTTCTACGGCTTATGGCGTAGAAGCGGCCAGCCAAAGATTTTTCGGCAAAGGCGCCAAGGACTTGAACATCGCCGAGGCCGCGGTCTTGGCCGCGCTTCCCCAGGCGCCAAGCCGGTATTCCCCTTACGGGCAGAGCCGCGATCTGCTTATTGAAAGACAGCAATATATCATCGGCTTGATGGAGGATCAGGGTTATATTTCCACGGAGGAGGCTGAGGCCGCGAAAAGTTTTGAGCTTGATTTCAAGCCGCAGTCTGAAAACATCCAAGCGCCTCATTTCGTGATGCTTATCAAAGAGATTTTATCCGAGAAATACGGCGAGAAAATGGTGGAACAGGGTGGCTTGAAAATCGTCACTACGCTGGATTTGTATAAACAGAAAATAGCCGAAGAAGTGATACCGGAAAGAGCGCCGGCGAATGAAGAAAAATACGCCGCGACCAACGCTTCATTGGTTTCAATCGATCCGAAGAGCGGGCAAGTTTTGGCGATGGTAGGTTCCAAAGATTATTTCAGCGAGGAGATAGACGGACAAGTCAATATAGCCACGAGCAAGAGGCAGCCCGGCTCATCGCTTAAGCCGCTGGTTTACGCCACAGCCTTCCTTAAAGGTTATACTCCGAATACGATACTTTACGATGTTGTTACGAATTTTTCGAACAAGGAAGGTGAAACTTACGAACCGCATAATTACAGCAACAACGAGAATGGTCCGGTTACCATTAGGAAGGCGCTGGCCGGATCCCTTAATGTTCCGGCGGTTAAAGCCCTTTATCTGGCCGGCGTGGGCAATGTCATTGATTTGGCTCGCGATCTTGGATATTCTACCTTGCTTGACAAGGAAAGATACGGTTTGTCGCTGGTTTTGGGAGGTGGAGAGGTTAAGCTGGTCGAGCATGTTAACGCTTACAGCGCTTTCAGCCGCGAAGGATATCTCAGCCCGTTGAACTATATCTTGAAAGTGGAAGACGCGGAGGGCAATACATTGGAAGAATTCA
>Ga0172380_10008704_pt1 | contig 10994 bp, 16 predicted proteins | sample Leawe162metaG_FD_119747 | JGI IMG/M metagenome (GOLD analysis project Ga0172380, IMG submission 119747) | Leachate microbial communities from a municipal landfill in Southern Ontario, Canada - Leachate well 162 metaG | ecosystem: Engineered > Solid waste > Landfill > Unclassified | place...
AACCCGCTTAACGACCTTATCAATCATCAGCCTGAAACGAGGAAGCAGCGACAAGGTTCTAGGATGAACAATCTCTACAACCTGAGTCCTATACATATCTTCAGATGTATCATCAACCCTAGCGTGCCAGTTAAAAAGAAGCGTTCCCGTATTCGAAGTTTCGTCGTCTTCTGTCCCAAAATTCAGATAATAAGCCCCGGTAGTTCCGTGCTTGATTCTGGTCTTTGGAGGAATGGACTTTGGGTAATACGACTCTTCATATATCGTACTATTCCCAATATCGGTAACAGTAAGATCCAGCTCTCCTCTGGGATCTCCGTTGGAAAGCTTGGATTCAACTATATCCGTCAAATTTCCGTTAGAATCGAGAACAGTAATGTCTACACGGCGCTTCGCATCCAAGCGAACGACCTCTATCATATTCGCGACAGAGGGAACTTCGACGCCCGCCTTTATCAGCATTAGTCACCTAACAAAAGATATTTCACCTTGGCAGCAACAACACCGCATGTGATTTGAATAGCAGAAACCCCAGCCTTCATAAGAATGAGAAAACCACCGGCCGCTACAGTATGAACCGTGCCACCACCGTCAAACTCAACGTCCACTTCCTGATCGGTTCCGATGTATACGTAGTCAGCGCTGGTCAATGTGCCAAAATTAACGGCCAATACCCCTGCCGGTGCCAGTACCGCAACATTCCCGATACTTTCTGCATAGTCCAAAGATGCAGCGGCCGAAGTCGCTGTAACATTGGGAGAACCAATCAGCTCCTCAACTTCTGGTCCACCGGGAGAAATTGGGTAAACAAACGTCCCAGAAATTGTTAAAGTATCGTCTGCCATAGCTAACTCCTATTCGTCAGTTTTCGTATTTCGGATCTTACTTCGCTCACCTGTTCCACAACCCGCCCCAACTCCTTCTCAATAGCTTCAAATCTGGGTAAATATACACAAGACTGCATATTCATACTTTCACACTTTTCCTTACCCGTAAACAGCGAATGTACCCAAAGAATTGCGGCTTGTATCATCACAGTCCCTCCTACGGGATTGATACCGTTTTGGCTATAATGGAGACAACAAGAGAAACAGGATCAGCGGCATTATTAGTAAGTTCAAGGACTATAGGAAAACCACCATAACCTTTTCTGGTTACTGTGCCGTCCGAATTTGGAGAAACAACGCGAAGATTGGAGGGAAAAATATCAGTGTCTGTGAGAACTACCGTGGCAACTTCTGCCGCCCCAGCAAATAAACCGTTGCTCTGGGAAATACCGCCAACATGTGTAGAATCTGCATCATAAGGAGCACCAGAAAAATACCCCCCGTAAAAAACTTCCCAAGTCACACCCCCCGCAGGAAGAGCCAAACCTAGAGAAGTAACAGCAACATTGATGTCCCTGAAAGGCTCACCAATTGGAGCAAGCCACACCCTCTGTGCGTCTGCTGCACCGCCAGAAGCATCCAACGTAATTTCTTTTGTGGTTTCAACAAATTGCAAGGTAAGTCCCTCCTAGAAATATTCCTAGCACCATTCTAAAACAAGTTTCGTAGTTTGGTTAAAGGTCAAAACAGAATTATTACTGAATTGCACAGCTCTTAAACACAAACGTAGCCGTAAGCGTAACCGTCTCTAATGTGGCGTTTCTGACCCACAAAACAACAGGAAAACCACCAAAACCTTTGCGATAAGCCGTTCCTGAACTAGAATAAGACGTTCCGCGCAAGTTCGTTGGCATAATAATCGTATCCGTAAAAATTACATCTGCAACTTCTACAGGACCAGCAAAAACATCTAAATGCTGAATCAATCCGCCAGAGTGTGTAGAAGTTGACAAATATGGGCTTCCGTCAAAAACGCCGCCATAATAAACAGCCCAATCAACATTGCCCAAAGGAAGAATACCGCCGTGTGTAGTAACAGATACCGAAACATCTTGGATTGGTTCTCCTAAAGGTGTCGCCCAAACACGAGTTTCTGCCCCTATCTTCCCCATCAACGAAATATCATGACTTGTTTCTACGAATTGCATGACAAGAAGTTTAGCACAAAAGGAAGAAAAACATTAAAACGAGGAAGGAACTACTTTGTCTCGGTGGCAACATCAAGCCGCTTCTGTGCCCACTTCTTTACCGTCTTGTGGTATCCGTGAGCCAGCACGTACTCATAGTCAGCCGGTTTCAGAGAGCCTTCAATGGCCTCCAGCTCCTCCACAAACTCGCGGGCACCCAACATCTCCTCAGTAGAGAGATCGGCCCCTACACGAAGGCACAGGCCCAGTACACGGGGAGTAATCTGGTCCTCTTCTCCACCCTCTGACTCAAGCTCCGCCCTTTTCTCTTCAATCGTAGGAACAGTCTCAGGCTTCAGAGTAGTGCGGCTAACAACCGCGCGGTGCTTCTCGTTCGCCTTAGCCAACTCCTCCTCCAAAGAGGTCTTGTGTGCCTTTGCCTTGCGCTCAAAATACTCCCGATAATCTGCCTCTTCCAGAAAAACAATTGCGGGCGGGTTCCTGTTGGCCAGATTACGCAAATCCCGGCTGTTCTTTACCGCCTCAAACGGAACAAACTGCGTCAGATTAACGGGGTCTGGCGTACGTGCAAGACGGTGTGACATAATCACGCCATCAAGGTTGAATTCGAGCGAAACTAGACGGTCAGACTTGTTCTGAACGTAAATATCCCGCTCCTTCGAAAAGAACTCTGTAAAATTGGTGATCGCTTTCATCTTTCCCTCCACGGGCCGCTTCATGCGGATTGTGAATGGAGAATTGGAAAAAACTTCCGCATCTCCGTCCTGTAACAACTTACGTGCCCTAGCGGGATGCGTATAAGAGATGAACCGATTATTCTCATCAACAACCGGCACTCTGGAAAGCGAATCCACGTAGGGTATTACCCAAGCTCCACCTTTCGGTGGGTAAAAACACCCGGAAGGGGGCCGAAACCCCCTTCCGGGGAAGTCAGTTACTTAAACACTACTTAGTTCCCTTTGCACATGCGCGAGTGTTCGGAATACCGAAACCGAGGATTTCACAGAAAGCCCAACCCTTTACAGTTTCTTGGTTGGCGTACTTATTGTAAGCCTCAGAGAACAGCTCAACGCGGACACCCATCTCACCGAGGTAATCTGCACCTGTGGTAGCGTAGACCGTACCAGCAGGAACCACTTCCTCAACGCCCGTACCGGCTGCGGTGAGAATCTGAGCATTCATAAACGTGCCGATGTAACCAGCGAGAAGCAGTTCACGCTCAGTAACCATGTCAACCTGAGTGCTCATGGTCTTCACGATATCGCTGAGTTCCTGACGATTGATCATGAAGTTCTCAACGATGAGACGGTGACGCTCAACCTGATACCGGATGTCTTCGAAAGCGGAAACACCGAGGGTACCAAAGAGAACGACATCATTCGTTACCTGAGCTGCACGGTCGATTAGAGCCAGACCCGCCTTGTCCTCAGCAAGCTCGATCTCCTGCCGTGCGGTGTCCTGTGCACGATCAAGTACGTCGAAGTTGTAGTGGTAAATATCCATGATATCTACCGATGGGAACGATGTGATTTTGAATTCCGAGGGGGTAATCCATTTTGTCTTCATGCGGCTTTCAATCGACTGACCATCCTGACCAATCGTGAGAGCCATTGCACGAACATCAACCGGAATACGGAAAAGCTCTGCCTGTGCGAGCTTGCGAACCCGGAAGATTTTGCGGCTGAAGCCTTCGTAATCAAGAATCGCCTTGATTGGAAGAGCAAGCTCCTGCCCTACAACGTGGAAACCTTCACCCGTGGGATCGGTGAGAGCTGCGGCAAGGATGTCCCTACGGGCTTCCTTCGTAATCTTGCTCTCTTCCATTGGCTTACGGAAAGAAAGACGATCAGCGTTCTTCTTGGTAACGTCGTTGAGCAGATGCGCTACCTGAGTAAGAGCGTCCTTCCGGTCGTAAGCATTGATCTGGCCTTCCTTGTTGAACATGCGCCGGTTGGTCCCGGTCTTGCCCTGCTCACCCGGATGCCGATAGCTCTGGGGAGAGAACTTCCCATTACTATCAAACAACGCTTCGTCACGCTTGGAAGCCAAACGGGTACGAGGAGCAACCTCAACCCGACGCTTCTTGTCTTCTACCCGCTTTGCTGCCCCAGACGACGCTGGCCGACGCTGAGAGGCAATTGCACGATATGGATTATTCGTTGCCATGATTTCCTCCCTTTCCTTATGCTACGGCCATGCCGGTGAAGCGGAACCCTAGGAAGGGGTCCGACGCTGTTGGAATCTGAATTACGCGCCCAATGTAGTCGCCCGTGCTGTCCGAGGTGACATAACCATCAAGACCATCAGCAGTTGCACCGGCATAGAGCTTGGCATTAAGCGTGTAAGTCTTCTGCGGGTCGTAGCAAGCCGTGAAAATCGTTGCCTGATCATGGCAAACCGTGATCTTCCCGTCCTGAATTGCAACGTCGTCCTGAAGATTCCAGAAGTTCCGGCCCTCGAATTCGAGGTCAGCCGAAGTCAGCGGATAGAGGTAGTTCACATAAACAAACCCACCATCCGGAATGGTCGTAGTAGCAACAACGCGAGTGATCGTCCCGTTGACATAGCTTACTACGTAGTCGTTGTCCGCGCCAGTTGTTTCCGCATAGGCCGCGCCCGTGAGAGCCGCGCCAACACGAACACCAAGTCCGGGAGGTCCAACTACAGGCGACAACAGATTTGCGTGCTTCAGGTTCGTGGCGACACCAGCGTTTAGCTGAATGTACTCGCCAACCACCGTTGCATACTCAGTGCTTGTCTGGTTGTACAGAGCAATACCGAGGACGTTAGTGCCAACGCTCTTGATAACCCGCTGCGAAGCGTTCAGCGACACTACCATGCCTGAGCGAATTACTTCGCCCGGTTCGGCTACATAGTAGCCCGGATCGGTCTTAATGACCGAACGCTTCCTGTCAACCCCCATACTATATGGGGAGACTTGGAAAGCACTAATGAGTGGACTAGCTGTCATGCTGTCCTTCCTTTCTTCTGGGTATCAGAAAAACTATCCCCTTAACGAGTTAAGCCTACGGCCCAACCTGTTCCCAACGATAGCGTCTCTGACACCTTCCTTCTTGTTGACTTTCTCAGGGTGTTGGGGGAGAACCCTGTTGTTTGCAGCAAAAGACCCTGCAATAGCCTTATCTCTCATCGAAGTCTTCGTCGTCCGACTCGAAGTCTTTGGTGCAGACTCAATAGAAATTGGAGCCAGATTACGAAGGTCGGTTTCAACATCCTTCAAATACTTGGCATCCTTATCCATCAGGTCCGCCGCGCGAGCCAAAAGATGATTTACAAACTCGTCATGCCCCTCAGCAGCAATAAGCTCAATCAACTCAGAAGCAGTGCGTGCATCCATCGGAACAAACTTGTCACCATCCGTAAACTCAACATCCTCGCTAAGAAGAACGTCTGCCGCTGCAACTTTGAATGGATGTGCGTCCTGATTCAACCGCATCCGAGCAGAAGCAATACGGATACAGGAATTGAAGCGCTCAGTGAATGAGGCAACTGCCTCTTCAGCCATCTTCTTGGCGCGAGCAGCATAAAGCTGACGATAATTAGCCTCTACCGTTTGGAAATCAACCTCGCCGCCACCAATAGTGTCGTTCTCTGGCTTCTCCGGATCTTCAACTGTAACGTTCTCTGCACCGTCCCGGACATCCTTAACTACTTCGTCTGGCTTCTCCTGTGCATCCGTCTCAATGTTATCAATAGATGTATCGGACTTCTTCAGAGTCGTATACCGAGCTGGCTTACGAACACCCTCACGATTCGTCGGACTAATCTTGTCCGGGTCTTCAACCGTATCATTGTCCGCGCCATCCAAAACCGACGTAGCAGGAGAATCAACGCCGCCTTGATTTACAGCCTGAGCGTTATCACTTACAGAATCCGTATTCGAAGAAATAGGCTCAGAACCCGTAGTCTTGACATCATCATCAACACCGGCCAGCAAAGTCGTTCCACAAAGCGTTGCAGCAGCCTTGGGGCCTTGGAAAATCAGAGTGCCCATAACCTGATTGGCAAGCCTCTTCAACGCCTTGGTGTTCCTCTTATACTCTTCGCTGGGAATCGCATGGAATAGCGGCCCACGATCAACATGCGAGGCAACCAGATTACGCTCTGCTGTAATCAGAACGCGATACTTCCCGCCCTTCTTACCCTTATCGTCCATCATACCCATTGACTCCACAGAAGTTGTAGCCGGAACAGCCTCAACCTTTTCCTGAAGTTCCTTCAACCGGGTCTTCCCCTCGTCCTCAGCATCGTCCTCTAGATCCATACTTGGCTCTGCTTGAGCGCCCTTACCAAACGGCATTCCGCCACCCATGCCGCCGTGTTCACTCTTCTCTTCTTCCGGAGACTCAGACTTCTCGTGCTCAAAAGACTCGCCCATCTCAGGCTCTTCGCCCTTCGGACCCTTCATTTCCTTCTGGGGTCCGGGGCCTTTCCCCATCTCAGGCTTCTCAGACTTCTCACCCTTTTCGTCTTTACCGGGCTTCTCGCCTTTTTCGTCCTTCTTATCTTCCTTGCCCTTGATAACGCCCTTCTCCTTGAGAAACTTTACAACAAGGTCATAGGCTTCTTCCGGGTCTGCACTCTTCAGGCTGTTAACAACCTCTTCAAACCCCTCAGGCATCTTGTCTGCTTTTCTATTTCGTACGCTCTTCTCAATGAGGTCACGAGTTTCCCGAGCAATAAGGTCACGCTCAGAATTACTCAGCTTTACAACACCAGCATCATGCATCTTCGTAACAACATCGAATAAAGAAATACGAGGGTCCATTCGCAGCTCCTTTTACTCAGTAAGCAGACGCTCTAGCAACGGAGCGACACTCGCTGAAATGCTTCCGGGGTTTCTGGCAATCAGCAAAGCCAAGTCTCTCTTTGCCATCGCGTTATGTACCTTGTTATCCACAACACCGAGCAGCCCGTCCTGAATTTCCGCTTCCTTGTCAGCCGGATCATCAACAGCGGAAAGCTCTGCAAACCTAGTACCCAAGCACCACTCAAATGCGGGCTTGTACGAACCATCGGCCCACTTCACGGGCTTACGTGCGTGCTTACTTCTGACACATGGGCAGAACTGAAGAGTCGTTGATGCTACATTTCCACAAGCCGAACATTCCGTAGACTCAACGTCACATCCCATTGAAAAACGATAAACCGACCCGTTGCGATAAGCATCAGCCAAAGCCGGGTCTTTTGTCGTGTCTACAGCAATGAGAACTTCGGCAAACTCGTCATGGTCCCTGTCTAATCCGGTAGCCTCTTTAATCGCGTTCTTTCGAGCCTCGTCCAGAGTATTTACATCGTTATAGTGTGCGTCCAAAAGAACGCCGCGAGACATTTGATAACGGCTCGCGATGTGGTTTACAAAGTGAGGCTTCAGTGTGTAAGTAGAGTAAACCCGCCGACCAAGAAGCGGGTCAAACCTCAAAAGCTCCGCCCGCTTCCAACCATCCAAGTTCTCGTTTGGCCTGTCTGCTGAATTCGCTCTGGCAGGAATAAAAAGATAGTTTGAAGGGTCACGAGAAATCTGGTAAGTGTCAGCAACGGAGTCCAAAGCAGCTTCAACGTCAATTGTAGAACCGCCGTCCATGAAATAGGAAGCCGTCCGGGTCTGGGCAATCTTCGACCATGCCCCACCCTCGCCTTGTTTTGACCCCAAAAGTTCTACACTTGCGGTTTTCGTAAACAAATAGACATCCCTTTGATCAAGGAAATACTTCGATTTTGATTATAGGTTACAAACTGTTGTTTTTATTAAAGAGGTTAGTTATAGAAAAGCTAATTTGTAAAACCCCGAACTAATAACCAAGTAAGAATTACTTGACGTTGCAAAAGAAGCAGTAAAAACTTATGAAGGCAAAGTAGAACCAGATTTAGAATAGTCCTCAATAAATATGTCGGTAGCTATTGGTCCCGTCTGAATAATAGAAACATCGTGCTCCTTTTTAGACTTATATACATGGACAAGGGGGCGATTTTGAGAAATAGAAACAAACACCCTGTCATCTTCCTTAAGAAGAGGCACCAACTCGCTTAAATCATTAAGAAACTTGTCTTTCAATTCGAGAATCTGGCTACAAACATCGTGTTCTGCTGTCTCTTTTCTTTTCATTTTTACTCTCCCCTAGACCAAAAAGTCTCCGACCACACCATCAATGTCTTCCTCGTTGTTCAAACAAGTACCAGACCCAACAATAGTCCAAAAACCACCCAAACACATGTTCAATGCCGCCTCAGCATAATCAGAGTCAGTAACCGGGATAGCAACTAATCTACTAGCCAACCCACCCTCAAACGGCTCCTTGACAATGCGTAGCAGCTCCACACTTTGAATCGCCTCAAAAGACTTCAAAAATGATTCCTTCTTGGACCGACACACACAAGAACCTGTCAAATAGTCGTGAAATACTACCGCTACAGGCTCTTTACCCTCTGCTATCTTGAAAAAATTCATAAGTCAAACCTCGTGCAGATTTTCTAACTGGTAAATAATAGTTACCCCCTTACAGTATTCCCCCCACAGTGATCGGGGACTCTTATCGGGGCTGTCCAAATAGTTCCTAATCTTGTCAGAAAACGATCCCAAAATTTCTGCCAATGAGACACAAACTTTAGCCCGCGCCTCTTGAATTTCCTTTGGCTCGTCATCAACCGGCCAACGAACATCCAACGCTTCTAGAGCCTGTTCAACCGTGGGCATAGCAGTAAAAAACAAACAGGTCCGAAGCTCATCATACAACCCTGCCTTGACAACAAGCTCAATTTTATGAATCTTTCTCACTTGCTCTCATCCTTCTTCGGCTTCTTCTCTTCCTTTACCGGCTTCTTCTCTTTCCCCTTCTTCAAATCTTCCGGCTCAATCGGTGGACTAATCGGAAGTTCGGCATCCCCGTATTTCTTAAACATTTCTCAGTACCCCTTCACGTTGATTACGGATGATTCCTGCAACATACCAGTAGGCAAACACACCGTTGAGTCGGTTGCGCTACAAGAGTTAATATGAATCGTGTCCGTTGTTTCGTACTTCCAAGAAATCCAACGCAGTTCCGGAGTCACCCAAGGAGAGGTCCAAGGGTAACTAGGAATCGGGACATAAGGAGCCGGGTAGTACGGAGGGTAATGAGGAAGAGGACAGTAAGGTACCGCCTCCTGCTTCTCAAACAGCCCCTTCAATTCCTCAAAGAGTTCCTTGGCCTCATTAACAAACAGCTCAATCTCTTTCCCACCAACCACGATCTTTACCGTCGCACTCATTTTACCTTCTCCCCACTACAGAGATCCCAATAAGACCCCTTGTACTTCGCTACCTTCTTACCCTGCCAAAAAAATGTCTCACAACCAGCCAAGTCACCTACATCAACACCCCCAGTTTCTTCCTCAGCAAGCCAACCAGCCAGAAACTCAATCGGCCCCTGATTGCCTACATAACTGTTGTGTACCTTCAACAAACCGTCCTTGTAAAATACCACAACCCCCTCAGAGTCCTTAACCTCTTCCAACTCTTTTGACATATTGACAAACTCTACCACCTTGACTTGTGGGTCCAGCTCGCCAATTAAATCGTGCAAATTACTCGCTAACTCTTTTGGTAACTTCCGAACAACCTTTCCTAAAAGATTCAACTCTTCCCAATCAATGTCTTCGCAAGGCCCTTCGTAAGTCTCCCGGTAAATTACTGGACTCAACCCAAACTCCCCACAATGAGTCGAGTAACTACCTCCGGAATAATTACGCATCAATTGCGAAACGCTGAATATCCTACCTTTCATTACCCCACAAACAGGGCACCCACAATTAGTCTCATACCGAACTTCCGTAATCCCCATCTCCCGATAAGCCAGCATCTCACAAATAGCACCATACAAATTAATGTCTAACTGCTTGCCCGCTAAGTACGAAATAATGTGCCGGTCCTCCTCCGTAATTACTAAATCCTCCTCACGAACCGGAACACTAAACAACTTCGACTTCGTACCCAAAAAGTCGAAAAGCCCATAAGCACCCTTTTTCGTGGAAATTAGTAAGGATTCGTAATCATACTTAGTAACTGGTTTCTGAGAAAACCTGTCCAAATCCTGCTCAATTTCAAACCCCGAAGATTTGCCTGAAATGGCAAATAATTGGGTAAGTTGCTCCCCACCACCAGCATGAGATGACGCGCCCCTCATCAATGCAGCAGACCCATCTCCAACAAAAAACATATCGGGTTCGTTATAATCCATTACTAACCCCTTACCCATATTACGAATTCTGATGCTTTCTCAAATACTCAATCGCCGACAACAAAACACCCTCGTTCTCCCGCGCATGGCCCAACAGCGTATTGCAAGAATTACACAACAATGACCTCACCTTTCCAGATGTATGGTCATGATCAATAACCGGCCTCAACTCATTGTCAAACTCTCGCTCGCAAATTACACAGCATTTGTGAGTATTAAGAAGTCGTTGATAATCCTCATCCGTCAACCCGTACTTAACCTTCCTGTATGACCTCCTCGATAACTCTCTCTCACGCTCCCGGTTCTTCTCTTTCCACGCCATCCTTGTTTGAACAGCAGCCGAATGATTGTTCTTGTACCACTCATTATCGTACCGCTTCTTGCACAACTTACAAACTGTTTGTAAACCATCGGCTTTTGAACAATTCTTCGCAAACTCGTTAACCGATTTGGTTTCGCCACAGCCGGAACAGAGCTTTACTCTAGAATTAGTCAATAATCCCATTCCATGAAACTAGGCTGAAATATCTAAAGAACTCTGCCTGTCTTGAAAAGCCCTCAGATACTCAATTGCTGAACGAATAGTATCAGGGGAGTCCTCTAAAAAGCCCAAAGCAGAGTTGCACAAATGACACAGCACACCCCGCACTTTTCCGGTTTTGTGATCATGGTCTAGATTTGGAACAACACTAGAATTAAAAATATTTCCACAAATATTGCAA
>Ga0172380_10008705_pt1 | contig 10994 bp, 9 predicted proteins | sample Leawe162metaG_FD_119747 | JGI IMG/M metagenome (GOLD analysis project Ga0172380, IMG submission 119747) | Leachate microbial communities from a municipal landfill in Southern Ontario, Canada - Leachate well 162 metaG | ecosystem: Engineered > Solid waste > Landfill > Unclassified | place...
CTTGGTCACAAACAAGCCCGCCCCAACTCACTCGTGAGAAGGGGCACTATTGCCAGGTCGTCTAATGGTAGGACAGAGGCCTTTGAAGCCTTCAATTGGGGTTCGAATCCCTGCCTGGCAGCAGTCGTGTGAGATCTACCGAGACGCGTTCGAATCCTTTTGCGGTAGCAAACTCGTGATTAGGTTATCGCGCACGAGATGCGTCGATGCTACCAGAAATCTATTCTGAAAAGGCATATCTGCTGAGAGCAGTATCCAAACGAAAAAACCACCGATCAGCGGTGGTTTTTTCGTGGCTGTCAAAAGGTCTTTATTTTTGCTACCATTCTGTATAACGACATGTTTTCAAGATATACCAAAATACAACACGAAATATATAACAAAGCCCGAGTTGAATTTCTCAGCAACCCGGATATTTTGATTGATCTAGAACAGTACTGTGCTGGTGTTGTGTTGGAGCTACTTGAAAAATACAAAGAAGAAATTGCATGCGACTATGATGAGGCAAGCTTCCTTTATCCTTTCTGGAAAAATTATCCCCCAGATGAACGAGGACGCGCGCCCCGTGGAGATCAGTATCCTTGGGTTGAGGTTGGTGAACATGCAATTGGAATTAAGATTGCACGACATATACCGGAGTATTTTTCAGGAGTAAGAGACACGGGTCTACCAACGGGCCCGGATCAGCGCTTTGTTGTTACCAGTCCGAAAATAAAAGGAATCACAAAAGGTCTAACTGATACGGCTTGGATAATGATTGACATAAAATCGGTTGGTCCTCGCGATGACTTCAGTCATACCGTTCTAAGTCACAATCAGGTTTCTGGTGAAGGAATTTGGCTCGATCCCGCTGAGGGGGTTAATAATAAAATATTGCAAGCAACGGGCAGTAGGAGTAACCATAAGTTTTATCCAACACTTCCTCCGCTTTATGTGCTGTCAGATGGAACAGTCACACCCACTGTATTGATGGCAATTAAGCCAATCTATAAAATGCTCGCTCTGGAGGAAAAAGGTGAAACTGGCCAGCCACTAGCTAGGCTAGAACTCATTACTATCCCAAACGGCTTACTGCTTCTGGAAAACCCAGCATATCTAACAACTTACCCAAGTTTATTGTATCCAGGCAAGGATGATAAGGGCAAGAACCCACTTAAAGTACGAGCACGAATCAGCTTTACTATCCTGAGCAAGATAGCTAAGTGGAGAGTTAAGATTTTAAATCTAGCTTAGATTGTAATTGGAAGGCCTCTATTTTTTCTTTCGACAGATTGACATACTTCTTTTCCTTATTTATCCCTATATATTTTCTATTGTGCATGATTGCGGCTAGGGCAGTAGTTCCACTACCAATAAATGGATCAAGGACCACATCGTTTTCGTCCGTATAGAGTCTCACAACTCGAGATGCTAGTTCAATAGGAAACATTGCCTCGTGCGAATTGTTTGCTCGAACGCTTCGAATATTCCATATTCCTCGACTACCCCAAGTTTTCCATTCCTCAGAGGAAAGTTTTTTACGATCTATGATTTGTTGACCTGGTTTCCAGAAAATATAAAGATCCTCGTATTCAGATACGGCCTTTAAAGAATTGGAAACCCATTTACTGTTTGCCCAGGTTGGATCCTTCGCCCAAACTCTACGATCATATAAATACAAACCAGATTTCAGCGCGTATTCTTCTAGGTGTCCGCCCACAAGCTTAACTCTTGTTTGAGTTTGATATTTACCACCTCGAATATTATTACCGTTGAGTCTACGATCAACTGTTTGTTCGCTACAACCTAAAAGTTCCGCTAGCTGATATCTACTGTAATTTGGGTGAGCTTCCTTTGCAGCAAGTACCATCTCTTTGGTGACTTTTGATTTCTGCATCGTTATGTTCATTGCTTGAAATCGAGGAATATTCTCATCTTCAAAGCAGAGAATATCTGCAATGTTTATCACTAAAAAACCGCCAGGCTTTAAGATTTCTGTATGGTGGCTTATTACATTTTCGAGGGTCGTCTGCCAAGAATCAAAAGTTTCGTCCTTCTCATATCCTTTACCTACAAAATAAGGTGGTGACCAGAAACTAAGAGCCACAGAATTTGGTTCTATGTTCTTTATTAGATCTTCTGATCTACCGTGATAAATTTGATTTGGTTCTAAAAACGACATTGATGTATCCATTTTATCAGTTTTGAGAGCCTAAATATAGGCGCTTTTCCTTAAGGTATAGCTGGCTTTTTAAGCATCCCAAAAGTTCTCTTTTCCCCAGGTCTGTTCCGTGCCTGAGGATGTATTTCGTGTAATTTCTTATATCTATATCTTGTATTGAGATTTTCTCACTTTTACCAGCTAAGACTTGCTGGAACTTCTTGAACCTTTCAACCTCAGACTTTATCTTTTCTTTAACCCCGATCTCGTCTATATCTATCTTTTCAATCAAATTCTCAAACTGGACTAATAGGTCTTTCTCGTTAATATATCCGCACTTACAATCTTTATCCCTCGCCTTTGTGCATCCATAGTAAACATATCGGTGTACATTCCCATTTTTCTGTCTCTTAAACTTTTCGTCTGCACTCACGCCTGAGCCACAAAACCCACAGGTAAGCATACGCGTGAAGGCAAACTCTTTGTTCTGTGCACGCACCATATGGTCGCTTGTAATCTGGGCCTGCACCAGATTGTACAGCTCTTTGATAATAATCGGTTCGTGTTTTCCCTTGTACCACCGGCCACCTCCCTTCGGATATTCAAATTCTCCGTAGTAGAAGGTGCTTTTGAGAATGATATAGATATTACTCAAAGTTAGAGGCTTACCGTTTTTGGTTTTAAACCCCACATCCTCCTTGAGCCAACTAAATAGCTTGCGCCCAGACCATCCGTCGTAGGCGACTTTTTCGTACATCTCTTTAATAACCTTTGCTCGCTCGGTATCAACGACAACCTCACATTTCCGATTCCTGTCAGGATTGCTTAAGTATCCAGTTGGGGCCACGGACGGCCAGAGTCCCATTTCGCACCGCGCCCGAAGTCCTCGCTTCACATTGACAGTCTTATTGTCATTTTCTAGCTTCGCTTGAGACCCAAGAATCATAAGGAGAAACTTCTCATTGGGGTTGTTTGTGAACCTCTGACCGTATGTGCGTATCTCGTGTAGGAGTTTTTGGTCCATGAGGTCTACTACTGCGCCGAGGTCGCCCGCGTTGCGACTTAGGCGATCCGGCGCCCAGGTGAGAATGCCATTGAATTTGCCCTGCTTAATCTCGGCGAGAAGTTCGTTGTATATTGGTCTCTGCCCAACATCCTTAGAGGAGTGGGCTTCCCGCTTTATTTCAGCTACCTCAAGTCCGTCCCGCTCCGCAAGAGCGAGCATCTCTTTAACCTGTGATTCTATTGATAACGCCTGTTTATCATCCTGTTCCGTAGATTTTCGGGCGTACAGGCAGTATTTGGTTGATGTTTGATTCTCTTCCATCAACACCATTAATGACGCTCTGGCAGGGTAAGTCCAGACCTGGGAGTAGATAACTCGAGGGCGCTCAAAGCCTTTATTTTTAAGGGAAACCTGCTACTATACAGGAGCATCCCAAGTTACTGAAAAATTCCCGGAGGGGATTGTCTTTTCTGGCACCAATTGTGACCAGTAAGGGGCAGTCGTACCTCCACAATTGGGATCCTTCGGGATTTCAGTAACGTGGGATGCAGGTCGGCTGTCCCTTTTTGTTTAGTGATAAACATTACTATTTAGAAATAAAAATATGAAAAAAGTTCTTAAGTACATAGGGATTGGCTTTGGCAGTCTCATCCTTCTCATTATTCTCATCGCAGTATTCAGCGGAGGAGATTCATCTAACACTGCCGACGACCAAGCTCCTGATCAAGAACAGACGCAAGAGGCTATGGCGATAACGACGAGTACATTCATTAGCGAGTTCGACGACAATCAACTTGCTGCCGAGCAAAAATACCAAGATAAGCGCATCGAGTTCACTGCAAAGATCGACAACATCAGCGAGGATATATTGGGTACTCCATTCCTCTCGCTAGTTCCGACTAATGCCGGGAGTTCATACTTCGGCACTTCTATCAAGTGCGAATTCGGCGACAAGTCTGAGTTGACCTCGTTCAAGAACGGGCAAACAGTTAAGCTCCAGGGAACTGTTGACTCCCAGAGCATTGGGATAATTTCGGTAAAGAAGTGCGGGGTAGTGTAGTAGTCCCTTTCGAGGGAAGTTTCGTTCCGTGCTGACGCGAAGGCTGCCTCTCGGGGCGTTTCCCGGCAACCTTTTTCTTTAGGGTCGCCTGAGATTTTTCAGGTTGCTTCCTATCTATATTCTTCTTTAGCTCGTCGATCATCTTCCGCAGGCGCTCGGTCTCTGCCTCCAGCTCGGCTTCCTCCTCCTCGCTTATAGAGTTAAGCGGCATGGTCTTCGGAGCGTACTGGGAGGCGAAGTTGCTCTTGAGCCAGAAGATGACCGCAGTGAGGTTCCCTTCCTTGATGAGCTTGATGAGTACGGACTCGGCCATGTCGCTAACGCGCGCCCGGCCTTGGCGCATTGCCGTTTCCACCCGCTCCCTGAATTCAAGGTCTTCCTTGCGCCAGCGGTAGTAGGTGGAACGGGCGACCCCCGATCGTGTGCAGGCGATTTGTACGATGGGAGCCTTTTCAAGCTCGATGATAAGTTTTGCTTTGCGGTTGCGTTTGGTCATATGTTTTGTATGAGCTGGGACTTTTGCTCGGTGAGCTTTTCCCAGCGGTTACGAATAACTTCTGCATAGACGGGTGACTTTTCCATCACATAGCACCGGCGCTTCATCTTTTCAGCGGCGATGAGGGTGGAACCGCTTCCGCCGAATGGCTCCACGATGAGGTCGCCTCGCTTCGTGAGTACCTTGCTGTAGGGGATGAGGATTTCCACCGGCTTGGTGCCAAATACGATGCCCTGCCCGGAATGCTTGCGATCCTCAGCGCGGAACTCGATGAAGTCGGTCGGGCAGAACTTGCTTCCCTTCTTGTACCCCTCCCAGTGAGGCTTGCCTTGGATGGCAAAGAGCGCCGTTTCGTACTCTTCCTGCAACAGCTCCTCTTCAGGCTCTTCGTTGAGCACACCGCTTGCCGCGTCCGATTGGGCAACAACGGCAATATCATACTTGTTGAAGAACTTGTGCTTAGCGGCAAAGCCCTGCACGCGGTTGGGCAGGTGCCACACGATGACGTTTTTCACCTTCCAGTGCTTCTCGACCTCGTTCCAAATAAGCCTCAAGTTTTTCCAGTTCTCGAAGATGATGATGGAGAAGTCATCCTTCTGAATCTTGCGGATGTTCGCCATCCACTTTTCGGTAAAGTCGGGCGGTAGCACATCGGTTTCCAGGTACTTGCGGTCGCGCCGGTAGCCGAACCCCTCCGTGGGCTTGCCGTTGCGCTTCTTGCCATGAAGATAATCGAGAACGTATGGGGGGTCCGTGAAGACCATGTCTGCTTTCTCGGCTCCCAGGAGCTTGAGCATATCTTTTTCTACGGTTGAATCCCCACACATGAGGCGGTGCTGTCCGAGCTGGTATACCTGGCCTTTTTGGATGCGCACTTCTTTGATGTCGAGCTTCTCCAATTCTTTCTTGAGGTCGAATTCCTCGGGGTTCTCCTCGCCAAAGTCAAATATCTCGTCCATCTCCTCGCTGGAGAAGCCGATGTCGTCCAACAAGCTCTCGTCAAACTCGGCAAGTAGTTCGAGGTCAAATTCTCCGGTATTTTTGTTAAGTCGTAAGTTCAGCTCCTTCTCTTTCTTGAGCTCGGGGATGCTCACATAGACGACGGGTACCTCGGTATAGCCAAGCGCCTTCATCGCCTTAAGGCGCATGTGCCCACCGATTACCACGTCCTTGCGCTCGGGGGCCTCGTTGACGACGAGAGGATCCACTATACCGAAGCGCTTAATGGACTCTGTGAGCTGTTCCATTTGCTCCCTAGTGTGCTTACGCGGGCTATAGGGGGCAGGGTTGAGATCCTTAATTGATATGTAGGAAACTTGAAGAGTGTTGTTTGTACTCATACAGTTTGTTTATTTTGTATGTCTCCACGGTACCAACGAGGGCGATGGACCGTACATTTACCCGTGCGTGGACCCGCAACAATGCAAAAACGCCTCTACGGAGGCGTTTTTGCATTTACTTATCCACTCCACGCGCGGAGGAGCGCTATCCTTTGCGGACGATCTTTAAGTTGAGGTTAAACTTGTAGCCAAAGCCAGATCGGCCAACGATCAGTTTCTCTTTTATCTTCAACCTACTACGAACCAAGGCGTTAATCTTATGAACTGCTTTCCTGACCGCTTCTTCAGATCCGTAACCGCTCGCGATACGGAGCTCCTCGGTGGAAACGAAATCGCGTCCAAGTTTCCTCAAGAGAGTTGCTCGCTGAGCCTTAAAGAGAAGGGAATATTTTGTTCGCGGTTCGCGGTATAGCTCGCCTTCGGAGGTTAGGTGTATAGTCAGGATTGCGGGCTTTTGTCTTTTCCTTGGAGAGGTGTTGGGGACGGGAGGAATGAGGGGGAAAAGGTGCTCTTGCTCCCTGCGTTCTTGCTCTGCGAGCTCTAACTCCTTTACAGCAAGGACCGCCCGCTCTATGGCTGGAGCGTTCTTATCGATGAGTTGGAAAACGCCCCGCAAAGAATCCTCATTCTTTTCGAAGAACTCACGAATAGCGGCTGCGGTGTATCCTGCGTCCCGAAGAACCTCTTCTACGAGGCGGTCTACGACTTTGAGATTTCGCTGTTGTATGTCCATTGTTGGTATAATAACCTATATAGAAGAGGGTCCGTAGAGGAAAAATTCAGCGAGTACAGAGAGTAGCTAAAGCTATACTAATGCAAGAGCTGTTCCAGCAAGCGCTTCAAACCATAAAAAGTTACGAGCCAGCACTCAATTTGCTTTTGAGTATATGTTCTTTTTTGTTTGGAATTTTTTTTGAGAACAAAGTGAAAATTGTAAACAAAATTAGGAATCAGGGCAATCTCACACAAAGCAAAGATGAAAGATCTTGGCAAACCCTTACCTTTGGTTTTTTTAATCGGGTTAGTGTCACAGGGGATCGCCCTGCACCGAGAGTTGCTCCACCTGAAGAAGCACTAGGCCCTCCAGGTCAACTTCCCCCACCCCAACTCATTGATGTACAATTCGGGTCGAACCAGGAGTTTTTATGTAATGAGTTAGGTCGACTATTTAGAGAGAATGGAGGGCGATTCGAATTAGAGGGTGACTACAGGAGAGCAGCATCATTTGCCGCGCAAGGACGAGATCGTCCTGCTGCAACCCTCTATGTGCGTACTTTCCAGCCGGTAGTAATTTTAGTAGGGAATATAGGAAATCAGGCGGTTGCACAGGATTTATCGCGGGAAATTGAGAAATTGGAATCATGGGTGTTAGATGAATCTGGACCGGACACCTTGGAAGAGATTATTCCAAGCATAGAACGTATTTTATTCAAATTCTTTTCAAGAGAAAATTCTGAGCAAAATGGATCAACTCCAGCTACATAAAAAGATAGACAAACTCATAACCGATGGGCCATCAAAAACCTCCCAGGAAGAGATTCTTTCGTTGATTTCGAGAAATAGCGATGCAAAAGAATATTTTTACTCTAGAGTCGATGGATTCTGGGTTAACTTTCTCTACGACAATGAGTTTTTGGTCTCTATAAAAAAGGGAGTAGTAGATCATACACGATACTCTTATCGAATGCCTGAGCTGAACTATTTAGTAAGGGTTGCTAAAGAGGAACCTCAAAAAATTACAGAGATTATACTAGCAACTCCGATATCGACCGCTAACTTTAACCCAGAGGTGGTCGATAGATTTCTAGATATTTGCAGAAGTTTGAGCGCTGAGCAGCTCGCTCGAGTGGTAGAAAACATAAGGGACGAGAGATGGGTGAAGCTCATGGCTCCTTTTGGTCATTTGGGTTTTGGATTCGAGAAGATGTTCAAAACACTCCTAGATGCGCAGGATTATAAAAACATTCTTGTGCTTGCCGAAGCAGTTCTCTTGGTGCGCGGAGTAGACGAAGTTGATCGCTCAAGTATAAGTTTTGCCTCTGAGAGCCCCTTCTATCTCAGGGATTTATCCCAAAGTAAGCTTTTTGAGATTCTTGCATCTATAGACGAAGCTCACTCCGAGGACGCTCTTAAACTACTGTTTAAGGTCCTGAACGAGGTACTACTTTTAGGTAAAGAGGCACCGGATGAAGCGATTTTTCCAGTAGAAGATAATTTTAGCCTCTTCGATGTAGATTTCTTTTCTCTGAAGATTAGTAGCCGAGAACACCTTTCCTCTCGGGATGACGTGCGAGACCTTGTGGCAACAGTTAAGTTCTTCGCAGAGCGACTTATTGGCGAGGAGTGTGCCAACCCTGATAGGGCGGTATTAGTGCGTGAAGAGCTTGAGAAGCTCCCGAAGACGCGGATGACATGGAGGTTCAATCTGTTTATTTTAGGTTTGTGTCCATCGGCGTTCAAAGAAATTCTGAAGGATACCTTCTTTAGAATCTTCGAAACAGACCGGTACTACGAGTTTATTTCGGGTACAGAGTATTTCAAAGCATTGCATGTCGGCTTCGGATTACTTTCGGAAAACGAACAGCGAGAATTTGTTTCCAATGTTTTGGAGTATTTTCAGAAGCAAGCACAAGAAAACGAAGATCAAAATTGGCATAAGAGATATGGATGGGAAATCTTATCCTCCATATGCGATCATCTGACCCTCGAAGAAAAACAAAGTTGCGAGGTTGCTTTCGGTAAGGCATGCGATCCTAACTTTGAACCGAAGCCCACAATAAGTGAATTCTCAGGAGTAAGCAGTATACACCCACGTGGTCCTATAAGCGACGACGAGTTCAATAAATTTTCAATCGCCGAAATCGTAGAGAATATGAAGGGCGTTTGGACTCCAGAAAAGTTGAGAGAACGCAATACGAGTACTGACTTCCATAATCCCCAAAATGCGGAAGGTGTCGGGAATTTGATTCGTTCTGATATGGAGAAGCGGCTTAGCTCATATGTCGAAAATGCCCCCATGTTCTTCGAGCGGGAGGGCATTCATGCTCACTATACATACTCGTTTTTAAGAAGCATTGTAGAAATTCTTAAGGAAAGGAAAGACACTGTCTTTAAAATTGACTGGACCCCCCTGCTAATCCTAGCGGATGCTATCGCTAAGTCCGGCACTGAGCAGCTATTCGAAACAAAGCGAGACGATAGAGAATCTTACGATACCTGGCTATCCGGCTGGAATGGAGTTCACTCTGCCCTCGATGATGTTTTACAGGAGCTGCTAAGTGATCGAGGAGAGAAGTCGTTGATAGATTTTTCTCAGCAACGCGAACAGATTATCTCAATCTTGGAATATTTGTTATCGTATCCCGATCCTACACCCGATAACGAAGGGGAGGGAACTGGTGAGCCCTTCACGACGGCAATAAATACAGTTAGAGGGAGGGCTTTTGAAGCATTTCTCGTTTTCTTATATCGAGATGGAAAGCAGCTTCAAGGTTCGGGCGGCAGCAAGATCTCCGAGGATACAAAGAAGCTATATGAGGAAGTATTAAGTCGGGAAAATACCAGGGCGCTTATGTTCATGTTTGGTCACTACCTGCCCAGTTTCTATTTCCGAGATAGAGAGTGGATCGTCGGGTTATTGCCCAGCATCTTTCCGGATGATTCTAGCAAGAAGGAACTCTACTTGGCAGCTTGGGAAGGATACCTTTCGAACAACCTTTATGAGGAGATGTTTTTCGAGCCAGAAATTCAGAAGTTATACCACCGCGGAATAGCTCTCACCCAAGAAGAATATACTGATCGTAAATACTTTAGAGATATTGACGAGGGTCTAGCAATGCACCTTGCTTTGGCGTTCATCCACTACAGTCGCTTTGATGTCGATCATCCCCTGTTTAAGGCATTTTGGGAGAGCTACCCAGCTCGGTATAAGTCGTTTATCGGCTTCATAGGCAGGTCGCTTATCTCCGGAGACCACTCAAAGGCAGTTGCTTTCCTGGAGCGAGATCCAGATGGCAAGGATAGGCTCGGGGATCTGTGGGACTGGATTCTTGAGAAGTGTACGGATAAAGAGGCGTTGTCCGAGTTTGGGTTTTGGATCAATTCGAACAAAACCATTTTCCCGCTTGCATTCTTGGCAGATCATGTCAAAAACACCCTCGTCGCCACCGGGGGGTATTTAGATTGGGACTATGGATTAATGCAGTCAATAGTGGATCTTGCGAGGGAAGCGCCGAAGGATGCCCTAGAGATTGCTCGCCTCCGTCTGTTGGAGGGAGCTGTTCGGTCAGAGAATTGGCGAGGCCCCCTCTACATGGATAAGGAATGGCTCGAGGCCTTCGAGATTTTGTATCAGAATAAGGAAACGCAAAAGGGTACCTATGATCTGATCAATGATTTGATCAAGGAGGGAGGCAGTATCTTTTGGAATCTAAAGGACATTATCGATGGCAAGAAAGAAAGCGGTCTCGGAAGCGAGGATGAGCAGTAACTGTTCATGGGACTTTTTATAGTGTCCTTTTTGTCTCATTTTCGTTAAAATAAACCCGACCGAAGAGGGTTATTCACCTTCAAACTAGACGCCCTGAAAAGCCCTCAACTGCCCACCCTGGTTCAGTTCTAGACCGGGGTACACAGCCAAGAACAAAGAACGCCCCTTGAATGGGGCGTTCTTTGTTTCCTTAACTATCGCGCAGGGATTCGAAAGGCGGACCCCGCTATCCCTTATTTTATTATATGAAGAGCGGGGGAGCCCGGGCAGGAAGCACTTAACGAATACAAGCCAGAGGCGTAGTATGAGTTTAGTGACTTGACGCCGAATCCCTGCCTGGCAGCCGAGAATAAGAAAAGTAACCTAATGTTTTCCTACAAACACACACAAATTGGGTACCGGATGATAGTTGTTACGCTTGCCGTACTGGCGTTTTTCGCATGGATTCAGATTACGGCTAGAA
>Ga0172380_10008706_pt1 | contig 10993 bp, 13 predicted proteins | sample Leawe162metaG_FD_119747 | JGI IMG/M metagenome (GOLD analysis project Ga0172380, IMG submission 119747) | Leachate microbial communities from a municipal landfill in Southern Ontario, Canada - Leachate well 162 metaG | ecosystem: Engineered > Solid waste > Landfill > Unclassified | place...
CTCCATGGCCGGCAGGTTGATGCGGCGCACGTCGCCATGCACGCGGATCATCGGCGGCAGGCCGGAAGACAGGTGCAGGTCGGAGGCCTTGTTCTTGACGACGAAGGCGAGAAGTTCGGTGATTTCCATGGGCAGCTTTCCCGGCGATGGCCGCATCGGCGCGATGCTATACTGGGCCTCAGTTTCGGGGCATTATGACTATAATTTCCGCCAACTTGCAAGCGATGATGGAAGCGAGCTTGCAATCGACCGTGCAAGCAAATCTGGCCGCCGTCCGGGCGCGTATCGCCGACGCCGCAATCGCTGCGAGACGCGATCCGCGATCGGTGCAACTGCTGGCGGTCACAAAGACCTGGCCGGCCGCCTACGTGGGCGCCGCATGCCAGGCCGGGCAGTTGGCTTTCGGCGAGAGCTATGTTCAGGAGGCCATAGCCAAGATGGCCGAACTCGCCGATCTTGGCCTGGAATGGCATTTCATCGGACCCCTGCAGAGCAACAAGACCCAGGCTGTGGCTGCGCACTTCGCCTGGGTGCACGCCGTCGATAGGGAGAAGATCGCGGCGCGGCTTTCCCGCCAGCGACCTGCTTCCCTGCCTCCCCTGCAGGTCTGCCTGGAGGTGAACATCAGCGGCGAGGTGACGAAGAGCGGCGTGGCGCCGGCGGAAGTTCCCGCGCTGGCCCGCGCCGTGGCGCAAATGCCAGGCCTCCAGCTGCGCGGCCTGATGGCCATACCGGCGCCTGCCGCCGACATGCAAGCAGCCAGAAGGCCCTTCGCCCAGTTGCGCGAATTGCTGTTGCGCTTGAACAGCGAGGGCATGAAACTTGATACCCTGTCGATGGGCATGACCGACGATTTTGAGGCGGCCATAGCCGAGGGCGCCACCATCGTCCGCGTCGGCAGGGCGATTTTTGGAGAGAGGACAGGATGAAGATCACGTTTCTCGGCGGCGGCAACATGGCCAACGCGCTGATCGGTGGGCTGCGCAAGCAGGGCTATTCGGCGGCCGGCATCCAGGTGGTGGAACCGCTCGAGGAAAAACGCGAACTGCTCGCTGCGACCTTCGGCGTGCGTTGTTGTCCGGCCGTCGATGCCGCCAGCCTCAATTGCGAGGCGCTGGTGCTGGCGGTGAAGCCGCAGCAGATGCGCGAGGCCCTGGCACCGCTGGCCGGCAAGCTCGTCGATCAACTGGTGCTCTCCATCGCCGCCGGCCTGCGCTTGGCCGACATCAGCCGCTGGCTCGGCGGCTATACGCTGCTGGTGCGCAGCATGCCGAACATGCCGGCGCTGATCGGCGAAGGCATCTCGGGCGTCTTTGCCGATCCTTCGGTGGGCCGCGAAGGACGCGCGATGGCGGAGAAGATCCTGCACGCCGTGGGCAGCAGCCTGTGGATAGAAGACGAGGCGCAGATGGATGCGGTGACCGCCGTCTCGGGCAGCGGACCCGCTTACGTCTTCTACTTCATCGAATCCCTGCAACTGGCGGCGCGCGCTCTAGGCTTTTCCGACCCCGAAGCGCGGATCCTGGCGATAGAGACCGTCGCCGGCGCCGCCAAGATGGCGGAGGCGAGTCCCGACCCGGCTGCGGCGCTGCGCGAGCGGGTGACCTCGAAAGGCGGCACCACCGAGGCGGCGCTCAACTCCTTCAACAAAGACGGTCTGGCCTCGGCCATCCTGCGCGGCGTGCGTGCCGCCGCGGCGCGCGGACGCGAACTGGGCGATGAATTGGGCAAGGACTGAAGGAACAGCGCTCGGGGCAGGAGCGAGGGAAGGAATGGACCGGAGAGGATAGACGCTCATGTTGACGCACCTGCTGTTTCAAATTCTTGACTGGCTCTTCGGCTTCTTCACCCTGGCCCTGCTGGCGCGGGTGGCGCTGCAGGCAGCGCGGGCGCCCGCCCGCAATCCCCTCTCCCAGTTCGTCATCGCCGTCACCGACTGGGTCGTGGTGCCGGCGCGCCGGTTGATCCCCAGCGCTCTCGGCATCGATCTCGCGACCCTGCTGCTCGCCTGGCTGACCCAGGCCGTCTTCCACGCCCTGGTCTTCGGACTGGTGGTGCCGACCGCGGCCCTGAGCCCGGGGTCTATCATCGGCGTCGCCCTGTTCGCAGCGCTGGCGACGCTGCGCTTAGGCGTCTACCTGCTCATCGGTGTCGTGATCGTCTCAGCGCTCCTCTCGTGGATCAATCCCTACGCGCCCCTGGCACCCCTCTTCAACGCCATCGCGCGGCCCTTCCTGCAGCCGCTGCAGCGCTTCATTCCCCCCATAGGGGGCGTCGATCTTTCGCCGCTGGTATTGCTCCTGTTGCTGCAGGTACTCCTCTCCCTGCTCACCTGGATGCAGCGGCTGGTGTTGCCCTTCTTTCCGCTTTGAGCCATCCGCCCGGCCGCCCGAAGGATGGCTCGCTCCCGCTAGGCGGGACGGCGCGCAGCGCCAAGGGTGCCCCGATCTACGCCTGGCTGCGCCAGGGGCCGCAGCACGTGATGTTGACCCTGCATATCCAGCCCGGGGCCAAGAAGACCGAACTGGCGGGGGAGTATGGCGACGCCCTGAAGATACGCCTGGCGGCGCCACCGGTCGACGGTAAGGCCAACGCCTGCCTGCTGGATTTTCTCGCCGAGCGCCTGGGCGTCGCCAAGCGCCAGGTGGTGCTGGTCAGCGGCGAGTCGGCTCGCGCCAAGCGGGTCAGGGTCGAGGGCATGGACGCCGAGTCGGTGCGGCGCAAGCTCATTCCCGCCTGATCTCAGTCGAGAAACTCCTCCCAGGGGCCGGGCGCCCGCGCCGGTATCAGGCCATAGCCCGGCATGGCGGCAAGCCGCCGACGCATGGCGGCGCCCTGCAGGGCGCGCAACAGCCGAGCGCCGCCGGCGGAGGTCGCGATGCCCGGCGCCAGCGCCAGGCCGTAGCGTTCCCACACCAGAGGGACGAAGCCGAGGCTGTAGCGGGCAGCGGCTGCCTCGATACCGAAGCCGATATCGGCCTGTCGGCTGGCGACGGTGGCGGCCACCGCCTCGTGGGTGAATTCTTCGTGCCGATAGCCGGGAATGCGTTCCGCCCTCAGTCCGTTGGCGGCAATCAGCTCGTCGAGCAGATTGCGCGTGCCCGAGCCGCGCTGCCGATTGACGAGGTTGAGCCCCAAGCGCGATACATCGGCCAGGCTGCCCACCCGGTGCGGATTTCCGGCGGCGACGATCAATCCCTGGCGGCGGCGCATCAGCGGCAGCGTTGCATGGGTGCGTGGCCGCAGCCAGCGGCCTAGCCAGCCTGCGGCCTGGGCGGGGGTCCACAGTTCGGGCAGGTGAAATCCGGCGATGTCGCATTCGTCGCGACCCAGTCCGGCGAGCGCTTCCTCGCTGCCGCGCCAGCGCAGATCGATGCCGGGGAACCGGGCGCGAGCGAACCAGTCGCCGAGCGCCAGGTCGTGACTGGCGATCAGACGCAGGCGCGCAAGCTCGGGCGAGGACAGCGGCTCGAGCAGGCGGTTCATGCGCTGCTGCCAGGGTTCCTGAGCGCTGGCCAGGGCGAGGCGGGTGGCGCTGTCGAGCTGCACCAGTTCTTCGCCCAGGGCGGCCAGACGCGAGCCGCGGCCGCGCTCCATGATGACCAGCGGCGCGCCCAACGCCGCTCCGCAGCGGCGCAGCAGACCCCAGGCGGCGCGGTAGGACATGTCGGTGGCGCGCGCCGCTTCACCCAACGCCGTGACCTGCTGCAGGGCTGTCAGCAATTGCAGCAGGCGTGTTCCGTCCGCGCCAGAGAGCGCCGGGCTGAAATCCCAGGCCCAGACCAGGCGTGCGCTCTTGCGCATTCTTCTTGCAGCAGACGACATATTTCGACTTCCCCCCGCGTACTTTACTCTCAGCGCTGCCTATGCAAACCCGTTCATAGCTGAAGGAAGCGCCCGATGTCATTTCCCCGTTTCGTAATCCTCGCCACCCTCGCCGCGCTGATCATTCCTGCCAGCCAGGCCGAGGACCGCTTCATCACCGTCGCCTCGACCACCTCGACCGAGCAGTCCGGATTGTTCGGATACCTGCTGCCCATCTTCGAGCAGGCGAACGGCATCAAGGTGCGCGTCGTCGCCCTGGGCACCGGACAGGCGCTGGATGTGGCGCGGCGCGGCGACGCCGACGTGGTCTTCGTGCATGACAAGCCGGCCGAGGAGAAGTTCGTCGCCGAGGGCAACGGCTTGAAGCGCCAGGAGGTGATGTACAACGACTTCATCCTGGTTGGCCCGAAGAGCGATCCGGCGCACGCCGCCGGCCGCGACATTCTGGAAGGCCTGCGTCGCGTCGAGCGCGCCAAGTCGGCTTTCGTCTCGCGCGGCGACAAGAGCGGCACCCACGCCGCCGAACTGCGCTACTGGAGCGCCGCCGGTATCGACCTGGAGCGGGTCAAGGGGCCCTGGTACCGCGACACCGGGTCGGGCATGGGCCCGGCGCTGAATACGGCGGCGGCGATGGACGCCTACCTCCTCGCGGATCGTGGCACCTGGCTGAACTTCCGCAACCGCGGCGAACTCTCCATCATCGTCGAGGGTGACAGGCAGTTGTTCAACCAGTACGGCGTCATCCTGGTGAACCCCGCCAAGCATCCGCACGTGAAGACCGGCGACGGCCAGCGCTTCATCGACTGGCTGGTCTCGGACGCGGGACAGAGCGCCATCGCCGGCTACAAGATCGGTGGCGAGCAGTTGTTCTTTCCCAACGCGAGGCGGTAGTGCCTTCCCCCTGGCCCCCTTTCCGAGAAAGGGGGTGACGTGGGTTCGTCCCGGTGGGACTCCATCTCTTACACTGGGTCGGGCTCGGGGCGGCCCTTCGCCCAACCCCGTTTTACCCGCGCACTAAGAACTGTCTAGTTCCAGGAACCGTCGTAGGCGAGATGACCGTCGATCAGGGTGCCGCGCACCCGCCCTTGCAGTTCTAGGCCGAGGAAGGGCGTGTTCTTGCCTTGGCTCTTCAGGGTCTCGCGCGTGATGCCGTAGGCCGCCTGCGGATCGAAGACGCAGACGTCGGCGGGGCTGCCGACGCTCAAGCTGCCGGCCTCGATGCCGAGAATGCGCGCCGGGTCCGAGGTGACGCGCGCCAGCGCGGTCAGCAGCGGCAGCTTCATCTCCGTCGCCCACTTGACGGTGAGCGGCAGCAGCAATTCGAGTCCGGTGGCGCCGGGCTCGGCTTCGTCGAAGGGCACCTGCTTGGCGTCGTCATCCACCGGCGTGTGGTCGGAGCAGACGGCGTTGATGCTGCCGTCGGCCAGGCCGCGGCGCAGCGCGTCGCGGTCCGACTGCGCGCGCAGAGGCGGGTCGAGCCGGGCGTGGGGGCTGAAGTAGCCGATGTCGTGTTCGCACAGGTGCAGGTGATGCACGGCGACGTCGCAGGTGGCAGCGATCCCCGAACGGCGCGCGGCGACGATCATCTCGAGGCCTACGGCGCTGGAGATGCGCGTCAGGTGCACGCGCGCGCCGGTCTCGCGCGCCAGTTGCAGTATGGTCGCCAAAGCGATGGTCTCCGCTGCGACGGGAATGCCGGTGAGGCCCAGACGGGTCGCCACCTCTCCGTCGTGGGCCACGCCGGCCCGGGCCAGGAAGGGATCCTGCGCCTGCAGCCAGACGGGAAAATCGAAGGTCGCCGCGTACTGCATGGCGCGGTAGAGCACCTGGGTATCGACGATCGATGTGTTGGCCTGACCGAAGGCGATGCATCCGGCCTCGGCCAGTTCGGCCATCTCGGTCAGATTGACGCCGGCCAGTTTCCCGGTCAGCGCGCCGACCGGGTAGACGTGGGCGAATTCCGGCTGGCGCGCGCGGTGCTTGAGCATCTCCACGAGACCCGGTTCATCGAGCGGCGGTTCGGTGTCTGGCGGGCAGGCCAGGCTGGTGACGCCGCCAGCTGCCGCTGCCGCCATCTCCGACTCCAGGGTCGCGCGGTATTCGTAGCCCGGCTCGCGCAGCCGCGCCGAGAGGTCGACTAAGCCGGGGCAGACGATGCAGCCCCGTGCATTCAGGGTGCCGCTGGCCTCGAAGCCCGGAGGTGTCTTACCGATGCCGACGATGAGGCCGTCGGCGATGAACAGGTCGGCGTGCCGGTCGACGCCGTTCGCCGGATCGACGATGCGGCCGTGGCTGATCTGTATCTTCATCATCCCCCCGCGAGCATGCTCATCACCGCCATGCGCACGGCGATGCCGAAGGTCACCTGCGGCAGGATCACGGCGTGCGTGCCGTCGGCGACCGCCGAATCGATTTCGACGCCGCGGTTCATCGGTCCCGGGTGCATGACGATGGCGTCGGGCTTGGCCAGCGCCAGGCGCTCCGGCGTCAGGCCGTAGGACTTGAAGTATTCCTGCGTGCTGGGCAGCAGCGCTCCCTGCATGCGCTCGTTCTGCAGGCGCAGCATCATCACCACATCGACGCCGCGCAGACCCTCGTCGATGTTGTGGAAGACGCGCACCCCCAGTCGCTCGACGCAGGAAGGCAGGAGGGTCTTGGGGGCGATCACCCTGATCTCGGGCACGCCTAAGGTGGTCAGGGCGTGGATCTGCGAACGGGCGACGCGCGAGTGCAGCACGTCGCCGACGATGGCCACGATGAGCCCGGGGAACTCGCGCTTGTAGTGGCGAATGGTGTACATGTCGAGCAGACCCTGCGTCGGATGCGCGTGGCGGCCGTCGCCGGCATTGACCACGCTGATGTGGTCCTTGCCGCTGTTGGCCAGATGCTCGGCGATGAGGAAGGGGGCGCCGCTCGCGGCATGGCGCACCACGAACATGTCGGCGCCCATGGCCGCGAGGTTGTCTACGGTGTCGAGCAGGGACTCGCCCTTGGCGGCGCTGGAGGTGTTGATGTTGAGATTGATGACGTCGGCGGAGAGGCGCTTGGCGGCGATCTCGAAGGTGGTGCGGGTGCGCGTCGAACTCTCGAAGAACAGGTTGAAGACGCTCTTGCCGCGCAGCAGCGGCAGCTTCTTCACCTCGCGCTCGGCCACCTCGGTGAAGGGGACGGCGGAATCGAGGATCTCGGTGATGATGGCGCGCGGCAGGCCTTCGGTGGTCAGGAGGTGTTGCAGCCTGCCCTCGCTGTTCAGTTGTATGTTACGCATCGCCCTTATCCTTGAGCGTGAAAGCGAGGGAGTTGTTCTTGGCCCGCCCGAGCACCAGCTCCTGGCTCGCCGGCAACGGCTGCGCCAGCTTCTGCGCGCAGTAGCGGGCGGCGATCGGTAGCTCGCGACCGCCGCGGTCGACCAGTACGGCGAGATCGACGCGCGCCGGGCGGCCGTAGTCGAACAACTCGTTCAACGCAGCGCGTATGGTGCGGCCGGTGTAGAGCACGTCGTCGACGATGACGATGTCGGCGCCCTCGACGTCGAAAGGCAGGAAGGAGGTCTTGGTGCCGGGACGCAGGCCGCGGCTGGCGAAATCGTCGCGGTAGAAGGAAACGTCTATGCTACCCGCAGGCAGCGTCACGGCCAGCGCGGTGTGCAACCGCTCGGCCAGCCAGACGCCGCCCGTGTGGATGCCGACCAGGGCCATGCGCGGGTTGACCTGCGGCCGCATCTGCTCGACCAGGGCGGCCAGCAGCCCTTCGGCGTCAGACAGCGTGGCGGTGGTTTTCGCCATCGAAGTAGTCCTGAAGAATGATGGCGGCGGCGGCGGCATCGACCTCCTGCTTGCGCGTCCGCCAGTCGTGACCGAGGGCGGCGAGGCGCGCGTCGGCCTCCACCGAGGAATAGCGTTCGTCGACGAGATGCACGGGCAGGCCGAAGCGGCTCTCCAGTTGCCGGGCGAAACGCCGGCAGCGCGCCGTCATTGCGCTGTCGCTGCCGTCGGCTCTGAGCGGCAGGCCCTGCGCCAGGGAGCAGGGCTGCCAGGTGGCGATCAACTCGGCGATGCGCTTGATACGCGTCGCGCGGTCGGTGGCGACGATGCTGGTCAGCGCGCGGGCGCCGCCGAGCAGGCTCTCACCGATGGCGACGCCGATGCGTTTGGCGCCGAAATCGAATGCCAGGACCGTGCCGCTCGCGCGCTCAGGCATGCCCGGCGACCTCGGAGAGGTTGGCGAAATCGATGCCGAGCAGATGCATCGCCGCGGCCAGACGCTCTCCCGGGGGCATGTCGAAGAGGATGTGGGGGTCGGCGGCGACCGTGAGCCAGGCGTTCTGCGACAGCTCCCATTCCAGTTGGCCGGCGGACCAACCGGCGTAACCCAGGGTGACAAGGATGTCGCTGGGCAGGCCGACGCTGCCCATCTCCTCGAGTATGTCGCGCGAACTGGTGAGGCCGATTTGCTCCTTGACCTCAAGGGTCGACTGCCAGTTGCCGAGCGGGCGATGCAGAACGAAGCCACGGTCCGTCTGCACCGGCCCGCCGAAATACACCGGCATGGCCCCTAGATCGCGCGCGGGGCCCTCGGCGAGCGCGATGCCGACCCGTTCGAACAGCGTCGCCAGCGCCATGTCGCTGGGGCGATTGACGATGACGCCGAGCGCGCCCTGCTCGTTGTGCTCGCAAATATAGGTGAGGCTGCGGGAAAAGCTCGGGTCCGTCATGGCCGGCATGGCGATCAGGAATTGATGTGCGAGGCTGACGGTATCTTCGATCACACTTCATTGTAATCTGTTGCACCCAGGTCTGTCACAGCCACCGGACGATGGTCGGGGGAGGGGGTTCGCCTCCGCCGACCATGCTGCGGCGCGGCAGCGCTGCAAAGGGGGGCGAAAAAATCTAGCGTGTTTACTTGCACACAACGCAAAAAACCCGGGTTAGAATTGCGCCACCGCTCACTCACCACCCAAGGGGGAACCATGAACAAAGCTGAACTCATCGACGCCGTTGCCAAGGAAGCCGACGTATCCAAGGCCGCTGCAGGAAACGCGATCGACGCCATCACTGCAGCGATCACCTCCGCCGTCGCCAAGGGCGACACCGTGACCCTGGTCGGCTTCGGCACCTTCAGCTCATCCAAGCGCGCAGCGCGCACCGGGCGCAACCCGCAGACCGGCAAGGAACTGAAGATAGCCGCGACCACCGTGCCGAAGTTCAAGGCCGGTGCCCACTTCAAGCTCGCCGTCGCCGGCAAGAAGGCCGCGAAAAAGAAGTAGGGCAAGTCTTCTCCTCCAGCAGCAGATCGATTCCCCGGCCGGACAGCCTCGCCTGCGGCGGCGCCCGGAGGGGCGCTCTGCTCGCCGCCGCTGCCGCGCCCTGCGCTGGCAGGGTGGCGCTTTCCGTTATACCTGAGGCATGGTCGCCCGCCGCGCCGACTCCTGCCCTCGCCGCCGGCCAGCCGTCGCCTTTGCAAGCAAAGTAAGGCCGTGCATACTGGCAGCCGCTGTCGTGCGGACAGCGACTCCAGGGAGATGCCATGCTGATCAATTGCGCCGCCTACAAGGATGGGGCGAAGCTGGCCGACATCGAGACGCCGCAAATCAGCGACTATCTAGAACAGCCGGGCTGCTTCGTCTGGGTGGCCCTGCGCGACGCCAGCGACATCGAGTTGCAGGAGATGCAGCTGGAATTCAATCTCCACCACCTGGCGGTCGAGGATGCGCACCATGGTCACCAGCGGCCGAAGATAGAGGAGTACGGCGATTCGCTGTTCGCCGTGATGCACCTGCTCGAGATGCAGAGCAACGAACTGGTGGTGGGCGAACTCGACGTCTTCGTCGGCCGCAACTACGTGCTCTCGGTGCGCAACCACAGCAGCCAGAATTTTCTCGGCGTGCGCCGGCGCTGCGAGGACGAACCGGAATTGCTGCGCCAGGGGTCCGGCTTCGTGCTCTACGCCCTGATGGATGCCGTCGTCGATCGCTACTTTCCCATCATCGATGCGCTGGAGAGCGAACTGGAGACGATCGAGGAACAGATATTCAGCAAGGGCAGCGCACGTAGCAATATCGAGCGTCTCTATGTATTGAAGCGCAAGGTCATGGTGGTCAAACACGCGGTGACACCGCTGATGGAGGCGGTCGGCAAGCTCTACGGTGGCCGCGTGCCACCGGTGTGTGCGCACAGCCACGACTATTTTCGCGACGTCTACGATCACTTGACGCGCATCAACGCGACGCTGGACAGCGCGCGCGACACCATAGGCACGGCGATCCAGGTCAGCCTGTCGACCGTCGCCATCGAGCAGAACGACATCAACAAGCGTCTCGCCGCCTGGGCCGGCATCTTCGCGGTGATCACTGCCTTGGCCGGCATCTGGGGCATGAATTTCAAGGCCATGCCCGAACTGGAATGGCAGTACGGTTATCCGACGGCGCTCGCCGTCATCGCCGTCGCAAGCCTCCTCCTCTACCATCGCTTCAAACGGGTCGGATGGCTCTAGCGCGGCGAGCAGTGCCGGCAGATCGAGGACTAGCCCTAAGGGCTGGGACACATCGGCCAACGCTGGCGAATGCCGAGTAAAATTCACGACAGCGAGATGATTGGGAAAACGCGATGAGCGAGATGCGCTATGAGGCAGCAAAGACTCTGCAGGCGGCGGTGGCGCTCCTCTTGGGCGCTACAGGCCAGGCGCGAGTGCTGGCGGGGGGCACGGACCTGGTGATCCAGATGCGTGCCGGTCGCATAGCGCCGGAACTGCTGGTCGACATCAAGGGCATTCCCGAGATGACGTCCATCGTCGCCGGGAGCGGCGGCTACCGCGTCGGTGCGGCCGTCACCTGCATGCAGCTCATCGAGGATGCGGCCTTCGGCCACGAATGGCCCGGCGTGATCGACGGAGTCAAGTTCATCGGCTCGATCCAGGTCAAGGGGCGCGCCACGCTGGGTGGCAATCTGTGCAACGCCTCTCCCGCCGCCGACAGCGTTCCCGCGCTGATCGCCGCCGGTGCGCGGGTCAGCATCGTTGGACCGGCCGGCAGGCGCGAGGCGCCGGTGGAGGAGATCGCCCTCGGTCCGGGCAAGACCTCGCTGGCCAGAGGCGAGATCGTCGCCGCCATTCTGCTGCCGCGGCGCGCGCCGCGTTCCGGCGATGCCTATCTGCGCTTCACCCCGCGCAC